>QWCN01002305.1_pt1 | contig 32587 bp, 35 predicted proteins | sample 1972711 | NCBI WGS metagenome assembly QWCN01 (sample SAMN09866707, study PRJNA288562) | Human gut metagenome isolate term1_stool, whole genome shotgun sequencing... | isolation source: gut | host: Homo sapiens | place: USA: California
TCAAAGGTGGGATTTGTAAGAAATAGCATTTACGAAAAAGGATTAAAGAAAATGGCTAGAGCATGACGTAATGCTGTAGAAAGAAGAATGTCGGAAAGCTGTGTGAGGGAGAACCTCATGCACGGTTTGATGAGGGGCGGATGAAAATTTCATCCGCCTACTCTACCGGATCAGGAGCCGTTTCGTCATAAAAAATTAAAAAGCAGGAAAAAACAGGAAAAAACAGGGAAAAAGACTTGAATAATAAAAAACAGCATGGTATAATGAATAATGATTATTACATTTAAAATACAGCAAAAAATGATAAAGAAGGTGAAAAGAAAAAAAGAGATGTGGGGAAAATAAGAGAACAGGAATAAGATTTCAAAAGTATTTGAAATACCGGATTTATGAAAGGAGAAATCAAAAATGAAAACGAAGAAAATATTGGCAGGAGCTTTGGCGGCTGCTGTAGTAACAACATCACTTCCGGGAATGGGCGTTCCGGTGTTTGCGGCGGATAGCTTTTTAACTCCAGATTCGAATTGTTATACAACAGATAACCCATTTGCTTTTCCAACAGAAGCAGGAGAAGTACAAACTTTACAGGCAGAACGGGCAACTACGTTGTATAATAAGGAGAGTAATGATGGCGGATATCCGATGAAAATTCTAACAAACAATGATCGGACATATGTTAAAGATATGCTTAAAAATGGAGATTATGCAACTTATGCGTATACGGCAGAAGCAGGTCTGTATCTTGTGACAGCTCATTATTATTGCGGTGGAGATAACACCATGATTTTGTCAGATGCGGGAACAAAAAACAATAATGTTAATACTGTTCTTATGAGTGTAGGTACTACAAACTCACAATGGAAAACAAAACAATTTTTGCTGAAAATTAATAATACAGGTGCGGGAACACTGAAAATTGCTTCCACTAATGAAGATGCTCCATACCTTGACAAGCTGGAGATTACTAAAATGCAAATGACGAAATATGAAGGAGAGAACCGTTTTGCATTTCCAACTGAATTAAACGCTGCTGCTCCGGCTACTCTGGAAGCGGAATATGGCATTATCACAAATCATATTGCTAATGATGACGGAGATTATCCGGCACAGGAAAAAATGGACAATGACAGAGGTGAAGCTCAATGGGCAGGAAATGGCTATTATGTGACTTCAGTAAACACAGGTGACTCTGTTGCATATGCTTATCATGCCGAAAAACCAGGAATATATGAGTTTAGAGCAACATATAGAAGTGGTTCGAATGATAATCATTACACATGGTCATCAGATAATGACAAGATTGTAGCTGGAAGTGTACAGGCCGGACATAACAATTCAAAGCAGACGCAGACAAAGACATTTAAGGTGGCTGTAGCAGAAGCTGGCGATGGCATTCTGACTTTTGCAGCACCGGAGCCTAGTACAGGCAAAAAGAATATGGCCATGACGGATAAATTTGACATTACTTTGGTTGTAAATAAGAGTGATCTGGTAAGTGCAATTACAGAAGCGAATGCACTGAATCAGAATCTTGATAGCTATGAAGATGGAGAAACAAAAACTGCATTTACAACAGCTCTGGATGATGCAAATAGAGTAAACACAAATTATACAGATGAGCTGACTCAGACAACCGTTGACGATGCTGTTACTGCACTGAACGATGCAAAAAATGCTCTTACTTTAAAGGCAACGACAACAGATATCCGAATCAAAACACAGCCTGTAAAAAAAGTATATAATCTGAATGAAGCTGTTAATACAACAGGTTTGGTTGTAGAGGCTGTTAAAGACAATAATACAACTGAGGAATTAGCATCAGATGCCTATACAGTAGCGCTTGATTCTACTGCAATAGGAACAAAAAAACTGACAGTAACATTAAAAGCAAATACAACCCTGACAGCAACTACTGATGTTGAAGTAGTTGACGGAGCAAGGCTTGATGCAAAGGTTACAGAGGCAGAAGCAAAAACAGCTGACAAACACTACACATCAGCTACGAAAGAAGCATTTGATGCAAAACTGAGTGCAGCAAAAACTGTACAGGACGATATCAAAGTAGCAAATGGAGACAACAATGTAACGGCTTCAGGTACAGCAGTTACAGCAGCCAGAGTAGCAGATGCAATCACAGCACTGGATACTGCAATGAATGATCTGGAAGAAATGTATAAAGTCACAGTTCCGGTTGGGGCAGAACTTACTGTTGAAACCGGAGTAGAAAGTGAATCAGGAAGTGACAATGCAAATAAATGGGTTTATGTTCCGGTAGCAACAAAAGTAACGGTTACAGCTCCAAAAACAAACGGTGAAAACAAAAAATTTGCAGCATGGACATGGGGTGGACAGAAACTTTCTGGATCAAATGAATATGCATTCTATGTAGTTGGTAATATGGAGCTTCAGATGACTTATGATGCAAACACAGTCAACGAGGCAGAGGTAGTACTGGTAGGTTCTACAAAATATACAGAAAAAGAAAAGAAACGTTCTTTCATCGCAAAACGTTCTGTTTCCAAAAAATGTGACAAAGTTATAGAGTATGGTGTTGTTGTTACAGATCAGACAGGCTGGGATCGCTATTATAAAGAAGGAGCAGCTAATCCAAAACCTTTCGAAAAGGGCAAGACCAGAACAAAATACTCTAGAAAATATTCAGACCGTGACGGGCTTCTTGCTTATAACGGAACATTTGTGGCAAATCTGAGAGTCGCAGATAAGAATGAAAAATGGTATGGAAGACCTTATGTGATTTATCAGGATGCAGAGGGTGTTACAAAGACAGTTTATGCAGACAATGTGATCGAATATTAATTTTTGATAAGAAAGTTGGAAAAAAATATGAGAAAATATTATGAAGAACCGGATTTTAAGACGGTTATATTTAAATCCAGTGATGTGATCATGACATCTTCAGAACATAAGGATGAAAATGGTGTGGATGACTGGGAAGGCTGGACAGAAAAGGAATGAGAAAGAGCGTGATCTATACTCTGCTTGCCATTTCACTCTTTGCTGTGATGGGAACTGGATGCAGTAAAAAGGCAGAACAGAAAAGAGAGACAACGAAATCAGCAGCACAGACAGAAACTGTCGGAGAAAGCAACGGCGATCAAACAGCCGATACAGAGAAGATGACAGAGTCTGAAACAGAAAAAAAGAAAGAAACACAGACAGAAATGTCAGATAAAAGCAGTGCAGCAGATGCTAATGACAGTTCTGCTGCCACCTCTGCTCAGGATGCACAGGAAGAATTAACAGAAGTAGCTGAGACAGCTGCAGAAGATTCCTGGGAAGACAGTGCGGATGGATGGGATTAAAAAGTAAAATCATGTGATCAAAAGGTCTTTGTCTGAGAGGACAGAGACCTTTTTGACCTTATGATTCATGGAAACAAGACGATGGAAACACCGGAAATACCTGATTATGAAACAGCATGAGGAAGAAGTTAAGAAGGGAGAATGTATATGAAGTGGAAAAAGATCCTGACAGGAACATTGGCGGTAGCCATGCTTTTCAGTAATGCTTCCGTGGCAAATCTCACTGCCCTGGCAAAAGAAACAGCAGTTGTCAGCCTGGAATCAGCCAGGGAAACATTGGGAACTCTGATGAGTGAGGCGATAGAGAAGGTAAATATAGAAAAAGACGGTATCAAATATTCTCAGGCATCAAAGGACGCTGTGATGGTTAAATATGCAGCGGCTCGTAAAGTAAAAAATAATTCCGGGGCAACAGAAGAGCAGCTGGAAGCTGCGATAAAAGATTTAAGAGAAGCGTTAGATAATCTGGAACAGCTCTGTAAAGTGACAGTCGACAAAAGATTTACAAATGATATAAAAGTGACGCTGACAGCAGAACATGCAGAATATGCATCGGAAAATGAGGACAGTGCAGAATTTTATGTTCCTCTTAAGGAAAAAGTTACCGTAACAACGTCCGAAAAGGATGGAAACATACCGTTTAGCGGTTGGGAAATGACGATCAATAACGGAGGATCTTCGGAGGATTCCGGTACAAAAATAGTATCAAACAGCACAGTATATACATTTTATGTAACCGGGGAAACGCATCTTGAACCTGTTTACGGGGAAACAGATGAGAAGCCGGCAGAAGAAAAGATTGTTTTAACCTGCAGTACAGGGTATCAAACGGATTCTGCATATTTTCTTACAAAACGTGAAATTCCGAAAAAATACAGCGTAGTGGAACACGGAGTTGTTATTACGGACGAAAGAGGCTGGGAAAGATATCAAAACAAGGAAGAAGGCTTTGTAAGAGGTGCAGCCCTGACGAAACGATCCGTGGCAAAACGAAAAGGAAACAGCGGGATTTTTAAAGCAAAATTAAAGTGTGAGAAAAACAAAGTGTGGTATGGAAGGGCTTATATCATCTACACAGATGGAGAAACCACATATACAAAGTACTCAGAAATCATCCGTTATCCTCAGCAATAAGGGCAGGAGAACAATCGGTATGCAAATGCAGGAGATAAAATTAGAGGAAATCGAGCCGACGATTCGGAAAATCTTTGCAGCTGGCGGTGATTTTACTTTTTATCCGAAAGGAACGAGTATGCATCCGTTTGTTGAGCAGGGACGTGATAAGATCACACTTGCACCCATTCAAGATCAGGTCAGAAAATACGATGTCATACTTTATAAAAGAAAAAATGGTGCATTTGTACTACATCGAGTAGTCGGAAAAAGAGCAGACGGTTATATATTTCGCGGGGATAATCAGTTTGTGAAAGAGTATGGCATAAAAAAAGAACAGATGATCGGGAGGATGACGGAAATCATCCGCGGTGACGAAGTGATCCGGGTGGATGATGTGAAACAGCGGCTGTGGGCAATGCTCTGGGTACATACGGCACTGCTCAGAAGGATCCGAAACCATTGTCATGATATCAGAAGTCAGAGAAGACGGCAGCTTTGAGAGCGTGATCAGAACAGTAAAATGGGACAGGGATGTACGTCTGACGTAGATCCCTGTCCGTGCAGATAAAAGGAGAAGAAATAGGATGAAAATCAGAGGAGACTATATGTTAGATACGATCGGCGGCGAAAAAATAGCAGTGCCGCTCAGTGCAGGCGAAAACAACCAGACCGGACTGGTTCGGCTGAATGAAGTCGGGGCGTTTCTGTGGGAAAAGCTGATGGAAGGAACAACAGAAGAGGATCTGGTGCAGGATGTGACAAAACAATATGAAGTGGGGACGGAAAAAGCAGCCGGAGACGTGAAAAAATTTCTGGAAAAACTCAAGAGCCAGGGACTTCTGGAGGACTGAAACATGGCAATGAAAAACTACAGGTTTGCAGATATTTCTTTTACGCTGGATGCACGCTATCCCTGGCTGGAGGAGCAGTGCAGAGAGTATGAAACAGAGCCGGGGGCCAAAAGCATCAGCATTGCGGTCACAGAAGAAGAGATCGACAGGGAAAATGTATTTAAAGAGGCGTATTCAAGAGGATATCTGGAAAGCCTTGCCGTTTACCGGAAGATTTCAGAAGCAGTCCTGGATCACGATGCTTTTCTGTTTCACTGTTCGGCAGTAGCGGTAGATGGAGAAGCCTATCTCTTTACCGCACCGAGTGGAACCGGAAAATCCACACACACACGGCTGTGGCGGGAGCGTTTTGGAGAAAGAGCGGTGATGATTAACGATGACAAGCCACTGATCCGCATGGAAGAAGGAACCTTTTATGTTTACGGGACACCATGGAATGGCAAGCATCATCTTAGCGTGAATCAGAAAGCACCGGTAAAAGCGATCTGCCTGCTGGAGAGAGGGAAGACAAACCATGCACAGCAGATCTCACCTGCGGAAGCATATCCGGGGCTGTACCGCCAGATTTACCGACCGCAGGATGACCGGGACAAGATGCTTAAAACCCTGCAGCTGCTGCGGAAGATGGCAGAGTCTGTACCGCTTTATCGTTTGCAGTGTGATATTTCACAGGATGCGGTGCGTGCTTCCTGGGACGCATTTCACAGTCAGGCGGACAGGCGGCAGGATGAGTGACTGATTTTTGATGGAACTGCCGGAAATACAGCAGGCAATAAGCAAGGAGAAAATGTTGAGGATGAAAGTGAAAGAAAAGCAGGCAGCACAAAGACAGATTGATATTGACACAGATAGTTTCAAGCTAAAGGACCAGGAAGAAAAACTTCAGGCAGGACGTTACATTGTAGAACTGGTCAGTGCACTCCTGGCAGGAAGAGAGCCGGATGCAAAACCGGAGAATCTGACTGTGAAAGCGATTTATCGTATGGCAAAGCTCCATAATATCGACTGTATCGTTTATGATGGAATGAAACGTATTACCGGGGAGGCCGATGCAGATTTTATGCAAGAGTGGGCAAACCGAAATACGATCTGTGCCGCACAGGGCATCATGCAGCAAAGAGAAGCAAAAAAACTGGCAAAAGAACTGCCTGCAAGAGGGATCCGGGTTCTGCCTTTAAAGGGGAGTATTTTGAAAGAGATTTATCCGCAGGCAAGGTACCGACAGATGGCAGATGTGGATATCCTGATCGACCGCAAAAACATGGAAAAAGCACATAACGTGATGAAAGAGCTTGGCTATCAGTATAAAGGCGGAGACAGCGAAGATACGGTAGATAAATATTATAAACCACCGTGTGTATCAATTGAGATACACAGTCATCTGATGCATTACCATGCAGAAAACCATAAAAAGTATCTGGATATCTGGGAACGCTGCATGGAAGAGAACGGCGTGTATCATATGAACTGGGATGATTATTATCTGTTTTTGATGGAACATTTTGCAAAACATTTTAATGAATCCGGAAGTGGGATCCGCTTTGTGCTTGATATCTATATATTTCTGGAGGCGAAGAAACAGGAACTCCACCTGGAATATCTGAAAAAGAAGAAAAAAGAACTCGGACTGGAAGAATTCTGCCGTGAAATGGAAGAGATAGCATACCGCTGGTTTGACGGCAGGCCGGAAATCAGGGACAGCAAATATGAGACGGTAATACTTCTTGCCGGAATTTTTGGCATTAGGCAGTGGGCTTATGCCGGACAGCAGAAAAAATATCTGGAAAAATATAAAAATCCGAGGATCGCAAAAGGAATGTATTTGCTGTGCAGGCTCTTTCCGGATTATCATGCAATGGCGGCACAGTATCCTTTCCTGAGAAAACTTCCGGTTTTGCTTCCGGTGACGTGGATACTCCGTGCACTAAGGCTTATAAAAACCAGGCGAACAGTGATCAAAGGAGAACTCGGAGCATTAAAGAATAATATAAAATGATGCCAGGGTCAAAAGGTCTAAATCCACATGAGCTTGCTCATAGGTGGATGAAAGACCTTGGGACCCGCCCCGATATGAGCATAAAAGGGATACTGAAATTTTTGACAGAATCCAGAAATGAATGCATAAAAAACAAATCGAGAAGCCGCATTACTCAAAAGCTTCTCGATTTGTTTTTAAGTTTGAGAAATATAAAAATATGGATGTCATTATTATATTACGCTTTTTTAGATTTGTAAAGAGCAAATATACCAAATCCTGCAAAAAATATTGCCAAAGATGTAATCGGCAAAGCAGAACGGGCACCTGTCTGCGGTGATGTCTGGTTTGTACCGGTTAATGCAGTCTTATCACGGTAGATCAGAGCTACGACAGAAGATCCTGCATGGAAATATGCAGCAACCTGATTGTCACTGACCTTCTCACCCTGAAGGACTTCCCATCCATGCTCCGGGCAATAGTAAAGGATGTCAACCTGGATGTTGTCCGTCATATTGTTGGCAACGAAAGTAACTCTGACAGGATTGTCAGCACTTGGTGTTACACCGTCGAAAGTAAGATCCATCACCGGTGAAAGAAATTTGTATACTCCAAGATCAATATTTTTCTTGAGTACACCATTCTTGTCATGCAGATTAACGGAAGATGGAAGTTTGTCACCAAAAGCATTTTTGACGCTGCTGTTTCTTGTTGCGTTATTCAGGCGGTCTATTACATCCTGCACTTGACGGCTGTACTTGCCGGCCGGAACTTTGCCAAGTGTCACACTGCCTTTGTCAGAAGATGCCTGCGGCATATCGATCGAACCGACAATACTGTTGGCAGCGAATACATTCAATGACAGAGCAAGCATGGCAATGACAGCTGCTATAACGCTGAAAAACTTTTTCTTCATTTTCTCACGCCTCCATTTGAAACATATTAAATTGTAAATCGTTATAAAACGATAAGTTATTATTTATTTTAGCATAAAGCAATAAAAACTGCAATAGTTTGAAGAAAAAGTTTTGTCAAAAACAGAAAAAATAAGAAAAATTTTATAATATCTTGTAGTTTACAGAAGCATGGTGTATAATAGCTATAACTGAAGTTAGGTTTGAAAAGAGTAATGAGGAGCAGGATGAAAGGACAGAGCAGAGAGAGCAAAGAGCAGAGAAAAAAAGGCAGTGCGTTTATTATTCTGGTATTGTTTATGTGCGTACTGGCAACTGTGGCAGCACTTATCTTGATAAGCAGCCCGACAATAAGTGTACAGTATAAAGATATAGGTGGTGTGGTGATTGACAAACAGCATGCGATGATAGCAGCCGTTATAGCAGTGCTCAGTGGTATCGCAGCATTTGCAGTCAGACATCATCAGGAGTTCTGAGATGAAGAGACTGATCGTTGTAACAGATGATCAGTTTTTCATTGCCATACAGTATACATAAAAACATCAGGAGTTATTTTAATATGAGCCATACGAAAAAAACAAAAGAACATAAAGCAAATCAACAGTGGACAGAAAAAATGCTCATGCTGCTTCTGGCAGACAGCTTGATCATACTGATTTCTTATTTTACAGCATTACTTTTACGGTTTGATTTTGTATTTTCCAGTATCCCGGAAGGATATCTGACAGGATATCTGTGGTCCATGCCATTCTGGATCATCAGTACCGTTGTCGTGTTTTATATCTGCAGACTGTATCACAGCATCTGGAGGCTGGCAAGTGTTGCAGAGCTTCAGATGATCTTGATCTCATACGCTGTCCTGGCAGTGGTATATTCTGTTGGTATGCTGTTCATGGAGATGAGAATGCCGAGATCCTACTATTTCATAGGATTTCTGCTAAGCTTTTTACTGACAACCGGTATGCGTTTTTCTTATCGGATATTGCGTTTCTATATTAACAGCAGTACTACAGAACTGAACAGTGAAAAAACAGAAAAAGAACATATTATGGTGATCGGTGCCGGTGCAGCAGGGCAGGCACTGATCAAAGAAATCATCAATTCAGACAAACTGGATGCACAGGTGGTGTGCATTATTGATGATAACCCGACAAAGTATGGGCGTATACTGGAAGGGATCACGATCGTCGGTGACCGATATCAGATTCCGAAAATGGTGAAAAAATACAGGGTCAGCCGCATTATTTATGCGATTCCGGCAGCTTCTCCGGAAGATCGAAAGGCTATCCTGAATATCTGCAAAGACACCGGATGCCGCCTTCAGACCGTTCCGGGAGTTTATCAGCTTGTAAACGGAGAAGTAAATATCAGCAGACTTCGCAATGTCGAGATTACAGACCTGCTCGGACGTGCCCAGGTAAAAGTAAATATGGATGAGATATTTGCTTCCATAGGCGGGAAGACACTGCTGGTAACCGGCGGCGGAGGATCTATCGGAAGCGAACTGTGCAGGCAGATAGCGGCAGCACATCCGAAAAAGCTGATCATCTTCGATATGTATGAGAACAATGCTTACGAGATCCAGCAGGAACTCTTGAGAAAATATGGAAAAAGCCTTGATCTGGAAGTGCTGATCGGCTCTGTGCGAAATACGAACCGCATCCGCTGGATCATGCAGAAATACAGACCGGATATTGTGTTCCACGCAGCAGCACACAAGCATGTACCTCTGATGGAGGACAGCCCGAACGAAGCAATCAAAAACAATGTTATGGGCACATACAAAACAGCAATAGCAGCTTCCAGAGCCGGAGTGAAAAAATTCGTCCTGATCTCCACGGACAAAGCAGTCAATCCGACCAACATCATGGGAGCCTCCAAACGCCTCTGTGAGATGGTCGTGCAGATGATGAACCGCCAGAGCGAAAACACAGACTTCGTGGCAGTCCGCTTCGGAAACGTGCTTGGCAGCAATGGCAGCGTGATCCCGCTCTTTAAGAAACAGATCGCAGAGGGCGGCCCGGTGACTGTCACCGATAAAAACATCATCCGCTACTTCATGACCATCCCGGAAGCCGTATCACTGGTCCTTCAGGCAGCACACTACGCAAAAGGCGGCGAGATCTTCATCCTGGACATGGGCGAACCGGTCCGGATCGATGAGATGGCACGAAACCTGATCCGCCTCTCAGGATTCACACCGGATGTAGACATCAAAGTCGAGTATACCGGCCTGCGTCCGGGCGAGAAACTCTTCGAAGAACTCCTGATGGCAGAAGAAGGCATGCAGGAGACGCCAAACAAGCTGATCCATATCGGCAAACCGATCGAGATGGATGATGCAGCATTTAAAAAGAAACTCCGGCAGCTCGATGAAGCAGCCTACCAGGAAACAGACCGGATGAGAAAACTTGTGGCAGAAGTCGTGCCGACGTATCATCCGGAAAACGCAGGAAATGCATGATTTAGTCATACTAAGATAACAGAGAAAAGTAATATTAAGATAAAAGAGGCATAAATTAATGAAAAAATTTGAAAAAAAAGTCTGGCTCAGTTCACCGACGATGCATGGTCCGGAGATTGAGTATGTAAAAGAAGCTTATGAAACAAACTGGATGTCCACAGTAGGTGCCAATATTAATGAAGTTGAGCGACTGGCGTGTGAAAAAACAGGCTGTGCTTATGCCGTAGCACTTTCAGCGGGAACAGCAGCATTACATATGGCGGTAAAACTTGCAGGAGTAAAGCCAGGAGACAAAGTATTCTGTTCTGACATGACCTTTGATGCAACCGTAAACCCGGTTGTATATGAAGGCGGTATTCCGATTTTTATTGATACAGAGTATGATACTTGGAATATGGATCCGGTGGCACTGGAAAAAGCGTTTGAAATGTATCCGGAAGTAAAAGTGGTAGTGACCGCACATCTTTACGGAACACCGGGAAAAGTTGATGAAATCAAAGATATCTGCAAAAAACATGGAGCTGTTATCGTGGAAGATGCAGCAGAATCATTAGGTGCAACTTACAAAGGAGTACAGACAGGTACGTTTGGAAACTACAACTGCATTTCCTTTAATGGAAACAAGATCATTACCGGATCAGCAGGAGGTATGCTGCTGACAGACGACAAAGATGCGGCAGAAAAGGTACGCAAATGGTCAACACAGTCACGCGAAAATGCTCCGTGGTATCAGCATGAAGAGTTGGGATATAACTACCGCATGAGCAATGTGATCGCAGGAGTGGTACGTGGTCAGTTCCCTTATCTGGAAGAGCATATTGCACAGAAAAAAGCAATCTACGAACGCTACAGGGAAGGATTTAAAGATTTGCCGGTTCAAATGAATCCATACGATGAAAAGAACAGTGAACCGAACTTCTGGCTCAGCTGTATGATCATTGATCCGGAAGCTATGTGCAAACAGGTAAGAGGAGAATGCGAAGCATTATATGTAAGTGAAGCAGGCAAAAGCTGCCCGACAGAAATTCTGGAAGCAATTGCAGCAATCAATGCAGAAGGACGTCCGATCTGGAAACCGATGCATATGCAGCCAATTTATCGCATGAATGCATTTGTTACCAGAGAAGGCAACGGAAGAGCAAAAACAAATGCATATATCAGCGGTGGCACATTTGGACAAGACGGTCGGCCGCTTGATGTCGGAATGGATATTTTCCAGAGAGGCCTGTGCCTTCCAAGTGATAACAAAATGACTCCAGAGCAGCAGGACGTGATCATAGAGACAGTTAAAAATTGCTTCAAATAAAATAATTTCTGTAATGTATGGAGAAAAGAAGATGAAGAAGTCAAAAAAGATTACAGGTATTGCCGGAGCAACACTGATTGGTTCAACTGTTTTTTATCTTAAAACTAGGAGAAAAGCGAAAAAAGAACGTACAAAAAAAGAGCAGATACAGCAAAAGGAAAACCAGCAGGAACAGAAAAAGCAGTCTCAGAGGAAAAGTATACCGGCACATAAACCAGGATTTTATGAAAAGTACATAAAAAGACCGCAGGATTTCTGCTGTGCATTAGCTGCAATCATCGTTCTTTCACCGGTGATGCTTGTGACGGCAGTTCTTGTACGGACAAAACTTGGTTCGCCGGTTATTTTTAAACAGGAACGACCGGGACGGAATGGCAAGATCTTTACGTTATACAAGTTCCGAACCATGACAGATAAAACAGATACGAATGGTGAATTACTGCCGGATGAAGAGCGGCTTACAAAATTTGGAAAACTGCTCCGCTCTACCAGTCTGGATGAACTGCCGGAACTGATCAACATCTTAAAGGGCGATATGTCAGTAGTTGGTCCAAGACCGCTGCTTGTTCAATACCTTCCATTATATAATGAACATCAGGCGAGAAGACATGAAGTAAGACCGGGATTTACCGGTTATGCTCAGGTACATGGAAGAAATGCGATTACCTGGGAAGATAAATTCGATAAAGATGTTTATTATGTGGATCATATCACATTCCTGGGAGACTGGAAAATCATTTTCCAGACGGTAAAAACGGTACTGAAAAAAGAAGGAATTAGCTCAGAAACAGCTGCGACAATGGAAACATTTCATGGAAGCCAGAATAAAGAAACAGAAAATATATAACAAGAGGCAAAAATATGAATAAATCAGTAGTTATTGTTGGGGCGAGCGGTCACGGAAAAGTTGTGGCAGATATTGTATTAAAAAATAAAGATAATATCGTAGGATTTCTGGATGATAACACCGAACTTGAAGAGAGCTTTGCAGGATTTCCAGTCCTTGGAACAACAGATCAGTATCAAAAATATTCAGATGCCTGTTTTGTGATAGCGATAGGGAATGCAGCGGTTAGAGAGAAACTGGTGAACAAGCTGAAAAATGTTTCATGGTATACAGCAATCCATCCAACGGCAGTGATTTCAGAGCTTGGTGTAAGCATAGGCGAAGGAACTGTAGTTATGGCAAATGCAGTAATTAATGCAGGTGCCAGGATCGGTAAGCAGTGTATTATCAATACAGGTGCAGTTGTAGAGCATGACAATCAAATTGCAGATTATGTACATATATCGGTAGGAGCGAAGCTTGCCGGGACAGTGACCGTTGGAAAATCCAGCTGGATCGGTATTGGAGCAAGTGTCAGCAACAATTTGAATATCTGCGGTTCGTGCATGATAGGTGCGGGAGCTGTAGTAGTAAAAAATATAAAGGAACCAGGAACATATATAGGGGTACCGGTAGAAAGGAAAGAAAGAATGAAGAAATTAAGTGAGAAAAGTATGGGGGGTATGCCTCCAAATAAAATATTTTGAAAAAAATATGCAACTTTCAGTGAACAGGAGGGTTGCATAATGAAAACTTTAAAACTTTTATTTACTGGTATTGGCAGACGAGTAGAATTGATACAGGCTTTTAGACAAGCCGCAAATCATTTGAATATTCATTTAAAAATATATGGGGCAGATATGCTGGAAACAGCCCCGGCATTAATTTATTGTGATGCTGTGCAGAAAGTATGTAGTATGAAAGATGAAAATTATATACTGGAACTGCTGAAAATATGTGAAAAAGAACAGATTGATATGCTTATTCCAACCATAGACGCAGATCTTTTGGTGCTTAGCCAAAATGTTGAAAAATTTGAGCGGATTGGAACAAAAGTACTCGTTAGTAAAACAGATAAAATCGCTGTGTGCAGGAATAAAAACCTTACCGCAGATTTTTTTGTATCTTGCGGATTAAAAGCTCCAAAGACCGTCAATAATTATCAGGATTATAAAGGAACGTATAAGAAGCATTTTTTCAGAAATAAAGAAGGCATATATTTTGATAATAGCAAGAATGGTATTCAAGAGATAGATATGATTTCTGAACTGAGTATTTTATTTCGATTGTTAAAAAATAATAGTGAGTAGAGAAAGAGAGGAAAATATGATTAAGATATGCTATGTGGTAACAATTTCTCTGACGATTGAATCATTTTTTATTCCTCAATTACAGTATTTGGCAGCGAATGGTTTCAATGTGACAGTAGTATGTTCTAACGACTCAAGTCTACAAGAAAAATTAGGCGAATCCATTCGTTTTTACCCAATTGATATTCCGAGAGGAATATCTATAGGGAAATCGATATATGCACTCAAAGCTCTCACAAATTTTTTTATGAAAGAACAGTTTGATTTGATACAGTATTCCACGCCTAATGCGGCATTCTATTCTTCCATTGCTGCTAAGAAAGCAGATTGTAAAGTGCGAAATTATCATCTTATGGGGTTACGGTACTTAGGTGCTTCTGGAATAGGAAGAATTATCCTAAAAATATTAGAGAAAATTGCGTGCTATAATTCCACATCCATTGAGTGCGTGAGTAAATCTAATATGGAGATGGGCATCAAAGAGGGGCTATTTCCAAAAGAAAAAGTCACAGTTGTTTGGAATGGAAGCACAGGCGGAGTAGATTTATCAAGATTTGACTTTTCCAAACGCCAACAGTGGCGCATGGAGATTCGTAAAGAACTAGGATACAGTAGCAGTGACTTTGTTTATGGCTTTGTCGGCAGAATTACAAAAGACAAAGGGATAGACGAATTATTGTTTGCATTCCTTGAACTGAATGATAATAGTAAACTGCTTTTAGTTGGAGATATTGAGAAAGATAATCACTTAGACGTAGAGTTGCTTGCAAAAGCACAGCAAAATTCCAATATTAAATTCCATAGTTTTGTATCCGACATTGAACGCTATTATGCTGCCATTGATGTTTTGCTACTTCCAAGTTATCGTGAAGGCTTTGGTAATGTTGTTATTGAAGCAGGCGCAGTTGGCACACCTGCGATTGTGACTGATATTCCGGGTCCGACGGACACGATTGATAGGGAGAAAACAGCATTGGTTGTTCCGGTTAAGAATCCGAACACGCTGGCAGAGAGCCTAATGAAGATTCGTGAAAGAGACTATGTCAATATGGGTGAAAATGCTGCACAGTTTGCAAAAGAGATGTTTGACAGCAAGGTGTTGTGCCAGAAAATCTTAGAACGAAAGGAAACGCTACTAGGCTTACAATAATATATGAAAAAAATTGCAATTGTAAATAGAACAAATTTGAAAAACTATGGTTCTGTACTACAGGTATATGCACTATGTGAGGTGGTTAAGAATCTTGGATATGATGTGGAAGCAATTTGGGAAACTGGAAATTTATCGAAAAACTACGATTTTCGTCCAAATAAAATCATTTCGACTGGATGTAAGTTACTTACACATCCAAGACTCTTGGAATCAACTTTCTCAAACATTCGGTATGTACAGCAACATATCATTTCGGAACAAACAATTCAAATGTTTGATTCGTTTGTTGATGCTCATATCAAAAGAACTTTCTATCCTGCAAAGATGATGAAACAGTGTAAGATTGGAAGGGCATATGACAAATTTATATGTGGAAGTGATCAGATATGGTGTACTACCACATTGTATGTAGATCCTTTGATGTACCTCAGATTTGCTCCAAAAGAGAAGCGTGTTGCCTATGCACCGAGTCTGGGACGAGATTATATTCCTAGTTACAATAAAAGAGAAATGAAGAAGTATATCAAAGATATACCCGATGTTTCGGTAAGAGAATATGTGGGACAGAAGCTGATTCGAGAATTGACGGGGCGAGATGTACCGGTTGTCCTTGATCCAACCCTCCTAATTTCTTGTGAGGAATGGGATCAGATAAAAAAGGTTCATGAAAGTAAGGAAGAATATATTGTTTGCTATTTTTTGAATACGCCGACGGAGGAGACACAACAAAAACTGCTAAAATTTATAAAGGAAAGCAGAAAAATAGTGATTGCCCTTAATAGTCGGCTTGAACATGTTGAGAATGAGGTAACTGTGCTGTATCCTGATTGTGGTCCACGGGAATTTATTGGGTATATATCAAACGCCGAATATGTCCTTACAGACTCCTATCATGGTATGCTGTTCTCAATTATCTATCATCGCCAGTTCTGGTCAATTGCTAGAGAGTACGGCAAATTTGATCAGTCATCAAGACAACTTTCGGTATTGGAAATGTTTGGACTGAATGCACGATACTGCAGGACACAAGACATTATTACGGAAGATACCATTGATTATGAGACAGTACAGAAACGGCTGGATAGTGAGGTAGAAAAGTCACTTAATTATCTTCGGAGAGCACTTGAAAAGTAGCGATCCATATTGATTAATGGGAATAAGGGAGAATCATAAATGTCAAGCATTAATAATTTTTGGATATCGGAGACTGAAATGGATTATTGTGTAAGGGTGAAATGCTGCGGTTGCAGTGCTTGTGAGAATATATGCCCTAAACAAGCTATTTCAATGCGTTACGACAGAGAAGGTTTCCTTTATCCCGTAGTTGATTCAAATAAATGCATTAGCTGTGGGAAATGCGTAAGAGTATGCCCGATGGCAAATCCGCCAGAGCAGGCTGCTTATATACATACGTATGCAGGTTATTCAAAAGAACCTGATATTATAGAAAAATGTGCTTCTGGCGGTATCTGCACCGCTGTTTCGAGGTATGTGATTGCATGTGGCGGCGTGGTTTTTGGAGTTCGTTACCAGAACGACTATATAAAGACTGAGTATGCGAAAGCACTGACTTTGGAAGATCTGGATGCGTTCATGACTTCCAAGTATGTGCAAAGCACAAAGAATCAGATTTTTGCAGAGGTAAAAAGTGAGTTAAATTCCAACCGATTTGTAGCCTTCATTGGTTGCCCTTGTGATATTTCAGCCTTGTATTTGTTCTTGGGAAAAGAGTATGATAATCTGCTGACGGTTGAATTAGTATGTATGGGCGTTACAAACTATAAAGTTGCAGAAGCATATATTGTGCCACGGGTAAAGAAGTGGGGATCGCTAACAAAACTGAACTCCAAAGGAAAGAAGTATGGATGGTTTGTCCCTTGTTTGGAAGAAGTGTATGAGCGTGGCAAACATTTATCAAATGGTTTTTTTGGTACATATTATGGTTATGGTTTTACTAAATTTCAAAGACCTTCTTGTTCACAATGTCCTTATCGTGGAGAAATCGGCAGAGGTGACATTAGAACAGGAGATTTTTGGGGAATCAAAAGAACAGATGAATTCTGGAATCCAATGGGAGTGTCTTGTGTTTTTGCCAGAACAGAAAAAGGCAATAAAGTGTTGAATGAATTGAAAGAGCGAAATTTCTCATTGTTTGAGGTATCTTACGAAAAGGCTTCTGTCAATAACAATATGCATAAGAGCAAAAACTATACTGAAGAGCAGCAAGCAGTCCGGAAACGTTTTGCAAACATTTTTTTCTCTAAAGGGCTAATTAGTGCTTGCAGAGAAACTGCAACTCCAGAATTTTGGATCAAACATTTTGTTCCGACACGCTTTGCTAATACATTAAAGCATATTCGGCATGCTATAACTGATATTAAAACCTAATAATAGATGGAGTAGAGTGCAATGAAAATGCGTATGTTATGAGGAGAATTATTCATGGATAGTGAATCTATTTTATTTAGTATTGTTGTTCCTATTTATAATGTGGAGCAATTTTTGGATAAATGCGTTCGCAGTATTTTAGAACAGACATATACAAAATTTGAACTTATATTGGTTGACGATGGATCGACTGACAGCTCTGGTCAAATGTGTGATCAATACGAAGAAGAAGATTGTCGAATAACGGTTATTCATAAAAAAAATGGTGGTTTGGTCAGTGCACGAAAAGCTGGCATCTCAGTTGCAAAAGGAGACTACGCTGTTTGCGTGGATAGTGACGATTGGATAGATAAAAAGCATCTTCAAGAACTATCAAGGATTGTACATGACTACTCCTCTCCTGATATCATTTGTTTTGGTCATTATGAGGTGTCAGAAGGAAAGAAGAATTTCATTGTACCATTTCGCAAAGGATTATATGAAAAAAGTGATTTGGAAAATGAGGTTTACCCGCAATTGATTCGAACAGAGATTGCAACAGCCTTTCCACCGGCAATATGGTCCAAGGCATATAAAATGGATTTATATCGCTCAGAACAACTCTTAGTAGATGATCGTATCAAAATTGGTGAGGATGCAGCTTGTACTATTCCATGTATGTTGCAGGCAAATAGAATATATATTCTCGATAAAGCACTGTATTACTATAGACGTAATAACAGTTCAATGACCAAAAACAAAAAACCATTTTCATGGGATGTACCAGAATTAATTGAATTACATCTTAGAAATAGAGTAGAAACTAATGAAGCAGATTTGCAACAGCAAATAAGCAGACGAACGGTTCATGCATTGATCAACGTGGTGAAGACACAATTCTATCGTAATGAAAAGTATAGGGTAATCACAAAGGAGATTAAAAAGGAACTGGATCGTACTATATATAGAAATGCCTTGAAAGATAGTAAGTTTAAGAGGGGAAGTACTATTTCAATATGCAGGTTTTTCCTAACGCATAAAATTTACTTTCCGTTTTGTTTGCTGTCAAAGATAAGATGATGAAAGGCAACAGGTTATATACACATGAACAAAGAACTGAGAGAAGCTATTTCGGAAGATAAAGAATATTACTATGGTGGGGGGGTTAAAAGGATATATAGAGTGATAACCCACAATCCACTATATCAAAGAGGAAAATACATAATAGCTGCACGCAAAGCGGGTTACTATTTTTTGCATAGCAACTCTTTGGCAAATAAAATACGATTCCTATATTACTCCAGAAAGAAAAACATTCTTGGAGAGAAACTTGGAATTGAGTTGGGACCGCATGTATTTGGAAGAAGAATAAGAATATATCATAATAATATTGTGGTAAATGGCGGAGCTATTATTGGTGATGATTGTGAATTATACGGAGACAATTGTATAGGTAATAAGGGATCGGATTCCTTTCCAGTGGATGCTCCAGTTTTAGGAAAGGGTGTTTCAATTGGTGTTGGTGCAAAATGTATCGGTAAAATTTACATTGCAGACAATGTTAAAATTAGCAGTATGTCTCTGGTCAACAAAGATATTGATGAAACAGGTGTCTTGTATGGAGGGGTACCGGCAAGGATGATTAAAAGTTTGAAAATATAAAGGGGGGATAATGGATGGGACAGTTATCTGTAGTAGGAAGTATATTATTTTATGTTGGCACTTTTGGCCTTTCCGGGCTTATGAGTAAAGTCAATACGCAGAACAGGCTTCTAAAGCTTCTTTTGGTCATTATCCCACCTGTTTTATTGGCGACTTTTAGATATAACATTGGTTATGATTATGGTAGTTATATTTGGGCCTATAACAATGCACTTGATATGACATATGAGTCTTTTTTAGCAGGGTATGAAGCTGGAGATCCCATAGCTTACTACTTAATTACTAAAATTGCAACAGTGTTTAACTCAGAGCAAGCATATCTGATGATTCTGGCCATTCTTTCGTTGATTCCTGGTGTTTCATATATTCTGAGAGAATGGGATGACATGGATACTCAACCGATGATTATATTCATCTATATGTTCAGTCCATTTATCTTCTCGCTTTCTGCGTGTAAACAGGGCATCGCTTTAAGTATTTTGATGTTTTCACTAAAGTATGTATATGATAGAAAACCAATTAAATTCGCTTTTTGCGTAGCTGTGGCTTTCCTATTTCATTCAACAGCTATCGTTTTTTTGCTGGTTTATTTTTTCCTAAATAATAAGGGAGATTTGAGTATGCTGAAAAAAGTGCTGATAGTTGTTGGGTGTCTGTTTGTTATCATGAATTTGCAGTGGGTATTAGGAAATGTCATGGGGGGCAGATATGAAACTTACGCCATTGATTCGGTTGAAGGAAGAAATAGAACATTTTGGCTATATACTTTCATTACTTTTATTTTTCTTCTTTTTAGAACAAAACTCATTGCAATTGACAAGAGAAATGAGTTGCTTATCATGATGATGGTGGTCGGTGCAATTTGTCAGTATCTGGGATTTACCAATGCGTTTGCAAAGAGAATTGGTGAATATTTCCTTATGGCACAAGTTTTTCTCATCCCGCAGTGTATATATCTATTTACTGAAAATAGCAAAAAGTTAGCAAATCTTTTGATAGTTGTATATATTGTTGCTATTTTTTTGATAGCAAATCCAACAGCTGCAAGTGGAATGGGGTTTGTACCGTACCGGTTTAAGTTTTGGTAAAGGATAGCACTATGAAAAAAATATGTATATTACAGAATAGCATCAGCTATGGTGGTACAGATACCTTTGTGATAAACTTATGCGAAGGTTTGATAAAAGACGGTTATACTGTGACTGTTGTACTTTCCGTAGATCAAACTGATGCAGGACCAAGATTGAATGATTTACGAGCCACAGGTACTCGTATTGTCTGGACATGTTCTCCTAATAGTCCAAAAGCAAAACTAAGACATCTAGAGTTGCTATATAAAGAATTAAAAAAAGAGAAATATGATATTTTTCAAACCAATATTGATTTATTTAATGGGCCAAACTTGTTTATTGCTTGGATGGTGGGTGTTCCGGTTCGTGAGTGTCATTCTCATAATTCACAGCAAGGTAGGGAACTGAGAATTGGCAAAAAGCTGAGTGTACGATTGTACCAGGAAATAATGAAATGGCTATGCTGGAATTTCTCAAATCGCCGTTGTGGTTGTTCAGAGAGTGCATTAGAGTTCCTGTTTGGGAACAAGTGGAGAAAAGATGTAAAGGCTCGGGTTATTCCTAATGGGATTGATTTGTCTATATATCAAAAAAAAATTGATATAGATAAGAAAAAAAAAGAACTCAATTTGACGAATAAATATAACGTATGCACCGTTGGGCGTATTTCATATCAAAAAAATCCTGAGTTTTTACTTGAAATTTTTTATGAATTATTTAAAATCAGAAAAGATATTGATTTAATTTGGTGTGGAAAAGGGGAATTGGAAGATATAATTAAAAAAAAGATAAAGCAACTTGGAATGGATGGGAGGATTCATTTGCTTGGATCCAGGAATGATATTCCTGAAATTCTCAGATGTTCAAATGTGTTCTTGCTTCCGAGTAGATTTGAAGGGTTAGGAATTGTATTAGTTGAAGCACAAGCGGCAAAATTACCATGTATTATGTCAGATGTAATTCCTGAGGAAGTAGATTGTGGCATGTGCTTAACTATTCCTCTTGAACAGTCGCCAGAATACTGGGCAAAGCAAATAAGTGGGATTATTGATGGAAAAAGTTCCTTTGAAATTAATACAAAAAAACTGAATCAATATAGTATCGAACATATGGTAAAAATGATGGAGGAGGTATTTGAATAATGACAAATAAGAAACGAATTGTTTTTGTTAATTTGCATTCGGATTGGATGCTGGTGAAGTCGGCATCAGTATATGTTTTCAAATACTCAGCAGCTATTAAACATGGATATTTGATGAAGTACCTTTTGGAGCATCCTGAGTATGAAATTTGTAACTATATCAATGATCGAGGTTTTTCTTGGTTGCGAAATAATAATGACGCTTTGATGAAGTTCCTGAATCTTTTTCGTTTTGCAGAAAATCGTAAGACTATGAAGGTAAACGGAATTGATTCCCAAAAAATTACTGTCTTAAAAAGCGATTCAGAAATAAAACTGGATGATTTAGTGATTCTCTATAATATTTGCTCAGATAATTATCGAGGTATGGATGGTGTTCATGCCTTTAAAGCACTGAGTATGCTTCATTTTCATGGTGTGGAAAGTGAAAGTGATGTGATTGATAAGGCGAATGTAAGCTGTCTCTTTGGAGAAGTAAATCTACAGGAAAGTTGTGAATTGTATCGTAGATATTATCATGTAAATAAGCCTTGGGTAACTCATCCCTTTGTGTATGCTGAGCGTTTCCAGAATAAAGTACCGTTTAGTGAAAGAAAAAATATGGCTTTTGCAACGGGTACTATTACTTATAAGCATCACAAAGAATTTGTGAAAACCTATGTTGATTCTTGCGATCAGCCTGCTCGGAAACAGATTAAGGACAATCCGGAGTTTTTTAAAGATACTATCTTCTGTACCAGCAGTGATTATTTGGAAGATAATGCTGGAAAAAAGATCAATGCAAAAGAATGTTTTCCCGTGAAAATCTATAAAAAGATTTACAATCGAACTCATGTGGGCAAACAAAAAAAGTATTACTCTTTTGATATGGTTGAAGCTTTCAATAGCTATAAAATGTGTATTGTAGGAGAGGAAATTCTCGGTATTCCTGGTATTGGCTTTGTGGAAGGAATGGCCTGCGGATGTGCATATATTGGACAGAATATGCCCGCATACCGAGATTGGGGGTTAATCCCGGGTGTCCACTATATTACCTATGACGGTACGAAGGAAGATTTGAAACGTGTCATTGAATACTATCAGAAAGATGAACACCAGGGAGAGTTGGAGAAAATAGCAAAGGCTGGATGTGAATATGTTCGGACAAATTTCAACGGGGATGCTGTAGCAAAAAAACTATTAAAGCAGTTAGAAGAACAGCAGAAAGAGTGGTTAAAAAATGGAAAAGGATAAGATTTCAGTGATCGTATCGGCGTATAATGCTGAGAATACAATAGGAAAGTGCCTTAAAAGTATTCTTAGGGGGGACAGCAATGTAGAGATTGTTGCAGTCAATGATGGCTCAACTGATAAAACAGAGAAAATTGTCCGCATCTTTCAAGAAAGAGAGAACAGAGAGATCTTGATTAACTAGGAAAACCACGGTGCAGGGTATGCTAAGAATATTGGCATATCATACAATATCAAGGGGTGAATGTTTCGGTGTGTGATAAGTTATATAGACGAGAACTTTTGGAAACGGAAGAAATTGAAAATGACTTCCGATCTTAAGAAGATCTCTATGTGAATTATGTGGTGGCGAAGAAGTATTCAAAAATCGTCAAGTTCAATACGATAAAATATAACTGGTATGGTAATCATTCTAGCTTATTCAGAAGCAAGTTTAATCCTATAAAACTAGAATGTGATTTTCTGTCTTAGGGAAGAATTATTGATGATTGCAGGGTCAATTATCCCGAATTAGAAAATGTGGCACGTCTTAGTAGCGAACTATGGATTGCAGGTACTTATCGTGCAATGGTTCATTCCCATTACCATGATAAAAAGTTAGAGAAAAAAAGCAGTATATATTCGCCAAGATGGTTATGAAAAAACCTTGGCAGTCGAAAAGAATAAGGCAAATAAGAGGTTTATTTGTTTAGCATGGATTTCTTTGCCTCTTGCTAGAGATATATATGGTACTATGGGTACGCACTAACATGGGGAAAGAAAATAGTGAAGATTATCATCCAAAGATAAGGTGGAGGATTGTTTATGAAAAAACTACATTTGATTATGCCGATGGGAGGTGCAGGTTCTCGATTTTTCAAGAATGGATTTGTAATGCCTAAGCCATTAATTGAAATCAATGGAAAACCATTTTTGTATTGGGCTACTAGATCGGTTGAGAAGTATGTGAATTTAGCGGATATTACGTTCGTTGTGTTGAATCAGCATATTGCTGAATTTCAAATTGATAAGGCGATAAAAAAGCATTTTCCAGAAGCAAAGATTGAGGCGGTGGACTTTGAAGAAGTGAAATCAGGACCAGTTATGACTTGTCTAGCTGGATTGAAGAATATCAATGATGACCAGCCGATTTTGTTTAACGACTGTGATCATATGTTTTCCTGCAAAACTTTTGCAGAAGATATAAATTCCGGCGATTGGAATTATGATGGTGCATTGTTAACCTTTGATTCTGATCAGCCGCAGTTTAGCTATATTCATTATGACAATGGACGAATCATAGGTACAGTAGAGAAAAAAGTTGTCAGCAACCATGCAATTTGCGGTGCGTATATGGTTCGTAATGCTAAAATGTTCTATAACATGGCGGAAGTATATCTGAAAAATTGCAATTATAGCGAATTTTTTGTAAGTGGTATCTATAATGTGATGTGTCAAAAAGGACTTGACGTGCAAAACTATACAGTAGATTTTCATGTACCGTTTGGTACTCCGTCGGAATATGAGCAGGCACAGGATTCAGACTACTTTACAGTATTAGAGTGAGTAAGTGGTATCTAGGATGCCGAAAAATCGGGAGTGAGAGATAAGATGAACAGCTATAATTTAGGTGGCCATTCAGGATGTCAAATTTATTTGATAGAAGATGATGAAGGAAAGAACTTTGTTCGTAAGATTTCAAAGGATGAAGATTATAACGAGAGGTTAAAAGCTCAAAGCGAAAAGCAAGCCTCTTTCAATGGAGAGCCGGTTAAAGCCCCTGTCGTTTTGAATCAGGGTTATACGGAAGAAGGATTATACTTTTTTGACATGGAATATGTCCAGGGAATTACCCTTGCCGAATACATTAAAACAATGGAAATAGGGAAAGTGAAAGGACTTGTTGAGTCACTGGTTAGTAGCATAGTACCAAAAAGGTCGATTACATCTATTCCAGAGTGCAAATCTGATGTGTCACAAATATTTACAAAGAAGTTGTCGAGTTTGAGAAAAACTTTATCTGTCCATAATAACCCTGTGATTGATCAGTCTTTGACTTTGCTGGAAGCACATGATTGGAGTAAACTGACATATTCTCAGTGTCACGGAGATATGACTTTGGAGAATATCATTGTCAAAAATGATAAGCTCTATTTTATTGATTTTCTGGATTCGTTTTATGACTCTTGGTTTTTAGATATTGGGACATTGCTGCAGGATGTTCAGGTAATGTGGTCTTATCGTTTCCAAGAAACTGTTAGCATGAATACGGTACTACGCTTGATTGTTTTCCGAGATCTATTGATTGATGAAATCAAAAAGGTAAATCCTGCGTATGTGGTTGAAATATATTATTCATTGTTACAAAAACTGATAAGAATTTATCCTTATACAAAGGATGAACTTACATATCATTTTTTGAATGAGAAAACAAGTTATGTGATTGAGAAAATAATGAAATTAGAAAAGGCAGCAGGGGAGGAAGCGTTATGAGTACATTGATCGTACCCTGCATGGGACGAAAGCTGGCAAATGGAATTCCACAGTATTTGAACCGTCATCCGAATGGAAAATTGTTGATTGAACGCAGTATTGAGGGTGTGTATACAGAACAGTATGAAAAGGTTTTAATTGTTTTACTGGCTGAGGATGAAGAAAGATTTCATTCAAAAGCAATCATTTATCATGAAGTAAAAAAATACCCCATTGAAATTGTTACTCTTGCTGAAATGACATCCGGACCAGCGGAAACAGTATATGAAGCATTAAGAAGAACCAATATCACAGGAGCGATTGTTGTAAAAGATGCTGACAATTATCTAAGGACGGAGAAGGTGCCGCAAGGAAATTTTGTTGCCGGACTTGATCTGAATAAATGGGAAAGAGATATCCATAACTTAAGAAACAAAAGCTTCCTAATTGTAAATGAGCAAGGAAATCTATTGGATATCATTGAAAAACAAGTACGTTCCGATGTGATTTGCTTAGGGTTATATGGATTTAAGAAGGCAGAGGATTTTATAAAGGCGTATGAACATCTGAATGACGCAAGCTATCCGATTACCAAATTGTATGTTAGCCATGTGATTTCCTACCTGATTGGCTACTCTGGGCGAGTATTCCATTATGTATCTTCTTTAGCGTACGAGAATTGGGGAGACCAACGTCTTTGGAAAGATATGCAGCGGGACTATACGCTGTACTTTATTGATTTGGACCACATACTTGGTACAGATGGCGTTTTGGCTGAGGATAATAAGATGAAGCTCACAACCTTGCAAAACAGAGGGGCTTCTTTTGTAGGATATACCGTAGAAAATGAGAATTATAAAATTGAAGCGTTGAAGGTATTACGGGAAGCCGGGTTAAATTTTATCAAGATTGTGTATGGTTGTCCGTATTCTGAAAATAAAGAATTTATCGCTTCAGAAGAAGAACTTGAAAAGAAAGTGATTGAATTATAGGAAGGACAACTATGAAACTGGTTATTGTAGACCTTGACGGCACATTATGTGACACAAAGGATGTAAATTATCATGCTTATAAAGAAGCGATTGCACCATATGGGTATGATATGAATTATAAATATTATTGTGAATTCTGTAATGGACGGCATTATATGGATTTTTTGCCACAGATTACTACGAATGATAAGGATACTCTGAACGTGATGCACAAAGCAAAAAAGATAGCCTATAGGAATCATCTTGATAAGGCAGTATTAAATAACGGTCTGGTTGATATTATTAGACTAATGAGGCTAGAATATAGAACGGCGATTGTAACGACGGCATCAAGAGAAAATTGTTATGAGATTCTCAATCAATTTGATCTTATCGAACTTTTTGATTTGATTCTTACACATGATGATATTACGAAAGCAAAGCCGAATCCCGAAGGATTTTTGAAGGCAATGCATTATTTCAATGTAAAACCAGCGGATACAATTATCTTTGAAGATTCAGATGTTGGGCTGGAAGCAGCGAAGAGAAGTGGAGCTTATTATTATAGAACCTATAGGTTTAACTGAGGGGGATAAGTATGAATAAAAAGACAACACAGATGATAAAAGGCATTGCAATTTTGATTATGATTATGCACCATTTCTGTGCTACGACTTTGTTTCCGAATTTAAGTACTGGCTTTGTTAAATTCGGTGCTGCTTGTAAGATTTGTGTTGCCATTTATGCCGTGTTGTCAGGATATGGCTATTTCTTTGCAAGAGAAAAAACAATTAAATATAGTTTGAAGAAAATATTGGGATTGCTTCAAATATATTGGCTTTCTCTGTTTACACTCTTTATGCCCGCAGCTATGCTGGGGGGGAAAAGTGACATTACAGCAGTTGATCGTCCAGATGTTTGGATTGTTGCCTAATCTGAATTGGTTTGCATGGTATGTATTTTTCTATGTATTTTGTATGCTGGTTATGCCAGTATTGTGTAAATATAGGATCTTCCAGTTCAAACCGCTTGTCAGTCTTGGACTTATGCTAATAGTTCCCTATTTTTTTGAGATTGTTTTACATACGGTACCGAATTATGAAACCAATACGATAATTCACGATTTGTTTAGCTGCTTCTTGTATTTTCCGTGTTTTTTAGTTGGATATTGGATGGCAGAGAATCGAGTGGTTGAAAGAGTAAGGTTTATGAAATGGATGCGTAATCCAATTCTGAACTTGATTGGAATAGCGGTTATCTTTGGAACAAGAATTTTTGTTCATTCTATAGCGGGGTTTTTGTTGGATGTATTCTATGCTCCTATACTGATTTGCCTAACTGCTAATCTGTTTGAAATAAGTGATTGTAAGTTTGATTCGGTAGTATTCAATACCTTGGGGAAGTATTCGACAGGAATTTGGTTCTTTCATGCGGTGTTTTTCTCGACTTATGTGTGTGAGTGGTTTCAACCCATATTGAAGTTAGTTTCATGGCCGCCACTGATGTATGTGTGGCTTGTTATCTTGAGCTTGGTCGGCTCGATTATTTATGAGAAAATTTTGGAGGGTGTGCGTGCATTACTTCAATTTTTAAAAGGAGTTTGTGATGGTATCTATAATTGTTCCAATTTATAATACAGAAAAATATTTAAGTAAATGTTTGGAAAGTATTTGTAATCAAACATATTCAGACATAGAAGTTATTATGATTAATGATGGATCAACTGATGAATCAAAAACTGTGGCAAATAATTATGTAAAAAAAGATGGAAGATTTCATTTATACTCACAAGATAATGCAGGTGTATCAGCTGCAAGAAACATGGGATTAGAAAGAACTAAGGGAGAGTATGTATTATTTGTAGATTCAGATGATTGGATTGAACCTCAAATGATAGAGAAACTTGTGTACAATTTGAATGAATATAATGCGGATATTTCATGTTGCCAGTACGATCATGGTGAATTTTTTACAGGAGTGACAACAGAAGTCTGGAATAGAAAGTGTGCATTACAGAAATTTTTGGTACATAAGCAGATTAATGGATCATTAGTAAATAAATTGTTAAAAAAGGATCTTATTAAAAATAAGAGACTGAACGAGTCAATAAAATATGGTGAAGATGCATTGTTTTTGTGGAAAAATCTTTTGGATATAAATACAATGGTTATATCACCGGAAATTTTGTATCATGTTGTTTTGCACAATAATAGTGCTTCTGGAGGAGGAAGTTATAAGCCTATTCGAAAGGATTGTATTAAAGTGTGGAATGAAATTTCGTGTGATGCTATGAAAATATCAGAAAAATTAGGAAATATGGCGAGAGCTCAATTAGGGAATATGGCTTTTTTTTCATTGTATGAAATGGGATATTATGGATATAAAAATATGGAACATCAGAATTATTATTTAAAAACACTTAAAGAGACATTAAAAGATTTAAAAGAAGCTTATTTTATCCCATTTAGTGAAAAACATTTAGCTTCTATATTTTGTTTTAGCGTATCCTTAGGGAGGTTACTTATTAGTTTTAAGAAAAAGATAAAAGGTTAATATAAATAAAGTACATTAAAAACAGGAGAGATTAGAAATGAAAAAAATTTTAACAGTTAGTATTGCTGCATACAATGTTGAAAAATATATTGAAGAATGTTTAATTCCATTTTATAACGAAAAAATAGTAGATGCTTTGGAAATATTCATAATTGATGATGGCGGAACAGATAACACCATGAAGATTGCTAAAAAATATGCTGATGAGTATCCGAATACTTTCAAGCTTATTCATAAAAAAAATGGTGGATGGGGTTCTACTGTAAATTATGGAATAGAACATGCTACTGGAAAATATTTCAAACAATTAGATGGAGATGATTATTTTTTAAATACTTCATTAGAAAAATATTTAGAATTATTAAAAAATAGCGATGTTGATTTAATTTATACCCCCTTTACAACATTTAGAGATGGGGATAATAGTGTAGTCGAAAAGAATGGAAATATTACTGGATATAATAAGAATGTATCATATAACGTTAATGAATTAAGTCAAAATATTCCGTTGAATATGCATAGTTGTACATTTAAGACAAATGTGCTAAAAAAAGATGTGAAAATTTTAGAACATTGTTTTTACACAGATGTAGAATATATTATAAAAGGTATGAGCCATATAAAAACAATATTATTTTCAGATATTGAAGTATATCAGTACAGAGTAGCAAGATCAGGTCAAAGTATGAGCATAGAGGGGTTGAGAAAACATTATAAAGAACATAAAAAGGTCTTAGTAACATTATTAGATTATGTTCAAGATGAGAAGATTGTTGATACCTTAAACATAATGTTAAAAAAAAGGCTTGCAGAAATGATTACTATGCAGTATATGATATATCTATATTTAAATCCAGATAAGGAGCACAAAAAAGAAATAATTGATTTTGATAAATTGATTAAAGAACAATATGATCAAATGTATCCTTGTAATGTGAAAAGTATAAATATATTGAGAAAAACTCATTTTTGGTTTTATAAAATGTTAGCCAAACGAGCACAGAAAAAGTTCAATTAATAAATATTGATTTTAGGAGAAAGAAATATGAAATATGATTATTTGGTGGTTGGTGCTGGACTGTATGGTGCAGTATTTGCACATGAAGCAAAAAAAGCAGGAAAAGCAGTTATTGTAATTGATAAGCGTTCCAATATTGCGGGTAATGTATATACAGAGGAGATAGAGAAGATTCATGTACATAAATACGGTGCACATATTTTTCACACTAATAATAAGAAGGTTTGGAATTATATTACAAAGTTTGCAGAGTTTAATCGATTTACTAATTCTCCGGTGGCAAATTATAAGGGAGAATTGTATTCACTTCCTTTTAATATGTACACATTTAATAAAATGTGGGGAGTAGTTACTCCAGAAGAAGCAAGGATAAAAATTGAAGAACAAAAAAAAGAAATTTCTGGGGAACCACATAATTTAGAAGAACAGGCAATTTCATTGGTTGGACGTGATATCTATGAAAAATTAATAAAAGGATATACAGAAAAGCAATGGGGGCGTTCCTGCACTGAACTTCCGGCATTTATTATAAAAAGACTTCCAGTAAGATTTACATTTGATAATAATTATTTTAATGCCTTATATCAGGGAATACCAGTCGGAGGTTATACGAAAATGGTTGATAATCTTTTGAAGGGAATTGAGATACGACTTAATACAGAATATTTGGAGAATAAAGAAGAATTAGACAAGTTGGCAGAAAAGATAATTTATACTGGACCAATAGATGCATACTATGGATATAAACTTGGAACATTAGAATATAGATCTGTAAGATTTGAGACAGAGTTATTGAATCAGTCCAATTTTCAAGGAAATGCAGCTGTAAATTATACAGATGAGGAAACACCGTGGACGCGTATTATTGAGCATAAGTGGTTTGAATTTGGTAAGGATTCTGAAGGAAATGATATTCCTAAGACTATAATTAGTCGAGAGTATAGTTCGGAATGGAAATTAGGGGATGAGCCATATTATCCAGTGAATGACAAGAAGAATAGTGCGCTTTATAGGAAATATAAGAAACTTGCAGAAAAAGAAAGTAATGTGATTTTTGGCGGACGTCTTGGAGAGTATAAATATTATGATATGGATGTTACGATTGCAGCAGCTTTACAAATGTGTGAGTTAGAATTGAAATAGAGAGAAGAATTACATAATAATATGAAAAACAAATCTTTAAAAATTAACTTTTTGATGAATGCGTTACTAACGATGTCATCATTTATCTTTCCATTAATAACGTTTCCGTATATATCAAGAATATTATTACCAGTTGGCTCAGGAAAAATTTCATTTGCAACATCATTTGTTCAGTATTTTAATATGTTTGCACAACTTGGAATACCGGTTTATGGAATTAGAATATGTGCACAAGTAAGAGACAATAGAAAAGAACTAACACGAACTGCACACGAACTATTATTCTTAAATATATTAATGGGATTAATATCGTATATTATTTTAGGAGTTTTGATTGTTACAGTCCCTCGATTGAGACAAGAACGAACATTATATATTATTATTAGCTTTACAATTGTATTAACTGCAATTGGTATGAACTGGTTATATCAAGCATTAGAGCAATACACTTATATTACGATACGTTCAATCATATTTAAAATAATAGCTATTTTGGCAATGTTTTTGTTAGTTCATGAACAAGAAGATTATGTTATATATGGTGCAATTTCTATATTCGCAGCATCTGCTTCCAATATATGTAATTTTATTAATATTCATAAATATATTGATTTGAAATTTGTTGGTAAATATAATATTCGAAGGCACATCAAGCCTGTATTAGTTTTTTTTGCTATGTCATGTGCAACAACTATATATACTAATTTGGATACGGTAATGCTTGGATTTATGAAAACGGATGAAGATGTTGGGTATTATAATACAGCAGTAAAAATCAAAAGTATTTTGGTAAGTTTAGTTACGTCGTTAGGAGCAGTTTTATTACCGAGAGCATCCTATTTTATAAAGCAAGGAAATATGTCAGAATTTAAAAGAATAAATAAAAAGGCTCTTAATTTTGTGTTTTTAGTATCTTGTCCATTAACAGTTTATTTCATTATGTTCGCGAAAGCTGGAATTTTTTTCTTGTCTGGAAAAGAATTTGGTGGTTCAATTTTACCAATGCAAATTATAATGCCTACATTAATATTTATAGGTGTTAGTAATATATTAGGAATTCAAATGCTTATTCCTTTAGGAAAAGAAAAAATAGTATTATATTCAGAAATCGCAGGAGCAGCAGTTGATTTAATAATTAATGCTCTTTTAATACCTGGATATGCATCAGCAGGAGCAGCTATAGGTACTGTGGCAGCAGAATTGGTTGTTGTATGTTTTCAAGCATTTGCTTTACGGAATGATATAGGGCAATATTTTAAAGGCATTTCTTATATAAAAATTTTAATTGCAGTTGTTACTAGTACAGTAGTATGTATATGGTTTACTCAAGTTAAATGGAGTAACTTTAGTGTACTAATGAGTTCAGGATGTACATTTTTCGCTATATATGGGGTTGTGTTACTGGTGTTAAGAGAAAAATTAACAATTGAGGTTGTAAAAGGTATTTTTGAAAAGAAAAATAGAAAGTAGATACATGCTATTAAGAAAAATAGTATGTCAAATGACAATAGATGTGAACTTCCGTAATAATTAACTCTCGTCTGTGTCCTAAAAGACAGTAAAGACGACAAAAGCCCTTACTTTCAGCGAAAAAAAGCGATTTTTCTTGAAAAAATGTAAACGGTAAAACGGTTCTTTCCACATTTAGTTGAAATTGATGTGTTAAAGTTATATAATACATTCAAAATATATTTACCAAGAGGGATATTTATATGGACGAATTTATTAAGTTACTTGACCCAG
>QWCN01008966.1_pt1 | contig 32215 bp, 29 predicted proteins | sample 1972711 | NCBI WGS metagenome assembly QWCN01 (sample SAMN09866707, study PRJNA288562) | Human gut metagenome isolate term1_stool, whole genome shotgun sequencing... | isolation source: gut | host: Homo sapiens | place: USA: California
ACGGCAAGCAAAGAGATTGCTGTGTCAGCTTGATATGTTCAAATGCTAATTAAGTATAGCATACAGCTATGAATTTTTCTATTGCGTTCCCCTGACTTCAGAATAGTGGCAGGGCTGGCTATCCATGTCTTGTGCTTCTCTACCGTACATGAGCATTATGGCAGGGATTCACCGAACCGGAAACTATGGGGGGTGTTATTTTGATAAAAATAATTGTCCAATACCTGCTCACGCCAATTCCCTTTCTCCTAACTTTTGTTACACCAATTCTATTCTTCCTCATCAGCCGCAAATATGTCTGGCTCAGCATCCCGTTGACCGTGCTTGTCGAACTGCTCGTCAATTGGAGAAATTTTACCTATTATGAATCGCGCGGCCTGATGATCTTGGTAACTCTGTTTCAGCTCGCTATAATGGCGGTCGTCATCATCCTGTTGAGATCAGCTTTTACGAAAAAGAAAACATAGCCTTTTGCAAAAAGCCTCACAGCGTTTTTATCTGTAATGGATGCGCGGCAACTGTAAAGTAGCAAAGCTGTTAACGGCTGCCCAATCGTGTCGTAGCAGTACAAAGTCGAATTGTCCACTATTAGCGAACAACCAGAGTACAGAACGCAGAGAATCCTTTTCGAAAAAAGCCGCCCCAGGGCGGCTTTTCCTTTTATTTCTTTTCCGCGTGAAACTGCCGCATCTTCTCGTTGAGCTTATTGTAAATATGCTCGCGGAACCATTTTTCGCTGCTGGCTTCCACCGCGCCCTCGGGCGTGAACCACTTCACGCCGCTGTTCTCGTCGGGCTTGACCGTGAGCACGTTCGTGTCGTCCGCGATGAGAAGATACGTGACGTTCAGATGCAGGTGCGAGGAGACGTACTTCCCGCGCTTCATGTGGCCGTCGACAGTCAGCACCTCAAGCGAGAAAATGTCCTCGCTTGCCGGACGGACGTTTTTGACGCCGCTCTCCTCGCAGACCTCCTTGAGCGCGACGGCGAGCAGATCCTCGTCTCCGTCGGCGTGTCCGCCGAGCCACGACCACGAATCGTAGAGGTTGTGATACGCCATCAGCACGCGGTCGAAGCGCTCGTTCACCACCCAGGCCGACGCCGTCATGTGCGCCAGTGCATTTTCCCGCGTAAACACATCCTCAAACGCGCGCAGACAGTCGAGGATCAATCCCTTATCCCGCTCCTCCTGCTCATTGTAAGGCCGGTAATTCTCAATTTGCGTCAAAATATCCATCGTTACCCTCAATATATTTTTTCGCGCCCGCAGGCGCAAAAGCCTCGCAGAGTTTGCGCCGCGCACGGCGCAAATAATCTTAATCGTTTTCCGCCGCGACATACGCGTGGCGGAAAACACTTCTCAGCCCGCAAACGTACGCGCCTACGGCGCGTGCGCTGCCGCGGGCTGCAATCTTACTCAAAAAAGCGGCCCTTGGGCCGCTTTTTTGAAATAATCATAACCAGCTGCAATCGCTTTCCTTCTTTGGCGTGCGGCTCATCAGAACGCCGATGAGCGGCGCGGCGCTCTTGCCCTCGTAGAGGACCTCGTACACTGCCGTCGAGATCGGCATTTCCACGCCATAGCGCTGCGCGAGCTCGTGCGCGCTGCGCGCGGCGTAATAGCCCTCGACGACCGCGCCGACCTCGTCCATGGCCTCCTGCGCGCTCTTGCCCTGACCGATCAGGATGCCCGCGCGATGGTTGCGTGAGTGCATCGACGTACACGTGACGATGAGATCGCCCATGCCGGCAAGACCGGCGAGCGTCTCCTTGCGCCCGCCCATGCACTCGGCCAGGCGCGAGATCTCACTCAGCGCGCGGGTGATGAGCAGCGCACGGGTGTTGTCGCCCATGCCGCAGCCGTCACTGATGCCGCAGCACAGCGCCGCGACGTTCTTGAGCGCGCCCGCAAGCTCCACGCCGACGACGTCGTCGTGCGTGTAGACGCGGAAGACCTCGTTCATGAACGCGCGCTGCACGGCCTCGGCGCTCGCCTGATCGGCGGACGCCGCCACACAGCCCGTCGGCAGACGGCGCGCGACCTCCTCGGCGTGCGAGGGGCCGGAGAGCACTGCGATACGATAGCCCTCGCCGCATTCCTGTGCGATGATCTCACTCATGCGCAGGTGCGTTCCGCGCTCAATGCCCTTCGTGAGCGAGACGAGCAGCGTGCCTTTTTTCAGGTGCGGCGCAGCCTCATGCGCAACGGAGCGCAGTGCAAACGACGGCGACGCGAAGACGGCCATCTCCGCATTTTGGAGCACCGCTAAGTCGCTCGTGACGGCGATGCGCTCGGGAATGCGCACGCCTTTGAGTAAAGGATTTTCCCTTGTCTTATCCAGCAATTCCGCCTTTTTCGGGTCGTGCGACCAGAGCGCGACGGTATGGCCGTTGTCCGATAACAGCATCGCGGCGGCGGTACCCCAGCCGCCCGAGCCAAGCACTACAATGTTCATTCGTCCTCCCCCGGCTTGGGCGCGTTCACATGGAAATGGAACTTGCTCTCCGTACCGCTTAAGAGTCTTTTGATGTTGCTGCGGTGCGCCCACAGCACAAGAAGCGAAATGCACGTGCCGAGCACTGTGCAGGCCGTGTTATGGAACACGAAATACGTGGTAAACGGCAGGCTGACCGCCGCGGCGACCGAGCCGAGCGACACATAGCGCGTCGTGAGCCACAGCACGACGAACGCGCCCCAGCCGACGAGCGCGATGCGCCAGTCGAGAAGCAGCAGCAGCGTGCCGCTGCACAAAATGCCCTTGCCGCCCTTGAAGCCGTAAAACACCGGAAACATATGGCCGATGACGCAGAACAGCAGCACCGCGCCGACGGCCTTGAGCATGTCGAACGCGATGACCATGGGCGCGCACTTCGCGCCGTAATTGCGGTAAAAGTTCGTCAGCCCCGCGTTGCCGCTGCCATGGCGGCGCACATCGTCGTGGTAGAAGAGATGCGACGTGGCGATCGCGCCGTTGATGCAGCCGAGAAGATACGACAGCACCGCAACCAGAGCCGGCAAGGCAAATGCCGCGACAACCGTGACGCCCGTAAGATAAATGCCTTTCATCAGTCTTCCTTATCCCCCTTCTCGCGAATCGACATGATGACTGGCGTACCCTCCAGTCCGAAGACGTTGCGGATGCAGTTTTCAAGGTAGCGCTGGTAGGAGAAATGGAAGAGCTTGCGCTCGTTGCAGAACACGACAAAGTGCGGCGGGCAGACGCCGACCTGCGTCATGTAATAGATCTTCAGTCTGCGGCCACGGTCCGTCGGCGGCTGCACGCGCGTCTGCGCGTCGGCCAGAATGTTGTTGAGCATGCCGGTCGAAATGCGCATGCAGGACTGGTTGTGCACGTAGTTGATCATCTCAAAAAGGCGCGGCACGCGCTGGCCCGTCGCCGCCGAGATGAAGAGGATCGGCGCATAGGTCATGTAGGAGAGGTCGCGGCGGATGTCGTCGCACATTTTGTCCATGGTCTTGCCGTCCTTTTCGACAAGATCCCACTTGTTCACGACGATGATGCAGGCCTTGCCTGCCTCGTGCGCGAGGCCCGCGACCTTCGTATCCTGCTCGGTCACGCCCTCCTGCGCGTCGATCATGATGAGGCACACGTCCGCACGGTCAATGGCCATCGTGGCGCGCAGCACGCTGTAGCGCTCGATCACGTCGTCGACCTTCGACTTTTTGCGCATGCCGGCGGTGTCGATGAAGACATACTTGCCCTGCTCGTTTTCAAAGTACGAGTCGATGGCGTCGCGCGTCGTGCCCGCAACATTGCTGACGATCATGCGCTCGGTGCCGAGAATGCGGTTCGTCAGCGATGACTTGCCGACGTTGGGTTTTCCGATGATGGCGACCTTGATGACGTCCTCATCCTCTTCCTCGTCATCCTCGGGCGGGAAATACTGTAAGCACGCGTCGAGCAGGTCGCCCGTGCCGTGGCCGTGCACGGCGGAAACGGCGATGGGATCGCCGAGGCCTAAATTATAGAACTCATAAAAATCGGGGTCGACCCGTCCGGTCGAGTCCATCTTGTTGACCGCCAGCACGATGGGCTTGCGGGATCGCAGCAGCATATTCGCGATCTCCTGATCGGAAGCCGTCAGGCCGGTCTTCACATCCGTCAGGAAAATGATGACGTCCGCGTGCTGAATGGCGATCTCCGCCTGCTCGCGCATGAACGACAAGATCTGATCGTCCGTGCGCGGTTCGATACCTCCGGTGTCCACCAGACGGAATTTGCGGCCGCACCACTCGCTCTCGCCGTAGATGCGGTCGCGCGTGACGCCCGGCGTATCCTCGACGATGGAGAGCCGCTGGCCGATGAGCTTATTAAACAGCATGGACTTGCCGACGTTCGGCCGTCCAACGATCGCAACCAAAGGTTTCATCTCTCTGCCTCCTTTATTCCAAAGCGGCGCGCGATCGCACCGCTCTTTATCGCAAAGCAAAATATTACAAATACAGTATAACCGAATTTTCGAGGTTACGCAAGGCTAACCTTCTCTTGCGGCATAAGAAAAAGCTGAGTGGAGTTCCACTCAGCTTTTCTTAACGATTTTCGTTCCGAATCAATTATTCGGCTGCGACCTTGGACTCGATGACCTTGACCTGACGGCCGTTGTAGGTACCGCATTCCGGGCACATTCTGTGAGGCTGGTGCAGAGCGCCGCACTTCGGGCACGCGACAAGCGCGGGAGCGGTGAGCTTCCAGTGAGAAGAACGTCTCTTATCACGTCTCTGACGGGATACTTTCCCCTTGGGGACTGCCATGTTGACACCTCCTTAAAGTTAAGCTGAATGAACAGCGAATTTATTGTTCCAAAAGCTTTGCGAGGGCTGCTAACCTGGGGTCGACTTCCTTTTTGCAGCGGCACTTCTCATAGTTGAGGTTGACGCCGCAGCCGGAACACAAGCCCCTGCAATCCTCGCGGCAAAGGGTCTTGCTTGGCATATTGAGGATGAACGTCTCCCGCGCCAGCTCGCTGAGATCAACGGTTCCGTTGTCCAGCAGCAGGATATCGTCGTTGTCGTCTTCCTCCAGCTCCTCAGCGAGCAGACACTCGAACGGGACCTTGTACGGAAGATCAAACGGCGCTCCGCAGCGATCGCACACGGCGGAAAGCGTTGTAGTCAGGTCAAACTGCAACCGCAGCATCCCCGCAATGTTCTCTGCCTGCCCTACCACTGAGACCGGCCGAACCGCAGGACACACGCCGCCGAAGTCCACATCAGAAAAGTCCTCTGTAAAATCAAAGGGAATTCTGCCTCCGGGGGTGTTAATGATACGTTTTACATCTAAAACCATGCTACACCTCGCAATGACACGAGTGATATTATAGAGGACGTTTTCTCGATTGTCAAATACTTTTTTCACGGTTGCGGCAAAAATTTTGACAGGATTTCTTTACTTTTTTTGCCCGCTATCGTACAATAGCAGAAAATCGCGCGCTGCGCAAGCGGAGGTGCCGCCCATGCGGGAGTTTCACATCGGAAAAAATGACGAAAATCAGCGGCTTGACCGCTTTCTCGGCAAGGCCATCCCCCTGCTCCCCGCGTCGCTCGCGCAGAAGTACATCCGCCTAAAGCGCATCAAGGTCAACGGCGCGCGCGCCCAGCGCGACCAGAAGCTCGTCGCGGGCGATATTTTACAGTGCTACATCAACGATGAGTTTTTCGAGTCGCCGAGCGAGGAAAACGTCTACCTCACGATCACGACGCCGCGGCTCAAGATCGTCTACGAGGACGAGAACATCATGCTGCTCGACAAGCCCGCGGGAATGCTTGCCCACGCCGACGAGCACGAGAAAGTCAATACGCTCGTCAACCACATGCTCGCCTACCTCTATCAAAAGCGCGAGTGGCGGCCACGCGAGGAGAACGCCTTCACCCCCGCCCTCTGCAACCGCATCGACCGCAACACTGGCGGCATTGTCGTTGCGGCGAAAAACGCTGAAGCGCTGCGCATCCTGAACGACAAGATTCGCGACCGCGAGATCGCCAAATACTATTTATGTATCGCCCTCGGCCGCGTCGAGCCGCCGAAGGGCCGCATCGAGTGCTTTCTGCGCAAGGACGAGAAGAGCAACACCGTCCGCGTTTACCACCGCCCCGTGCCGGACGGCCGCAGCGCGATCACCTTATACCAAACGCTCCAGACGCGCGGCGAGCTGTCGCTTCTGGAGGTCGAGCTGCTCACGGGCCGTACGCATCAGATCCGCGCGAGCATGGCCGACCTCGGCCATCCCCTGCTCGGCGACGGCAAGTACGGCGTCGGCAGCGTGAACCGCAAATATGGCGAAACGTATCAGGCGCTCTACTCCTACCGCCTGCGCTTCGACTTTCCCAGCGACGCGGGCATCCTCGAATATCTGCGCGGACGCGAGTTTCAGGTGGATGAGGTCCCGTTTCAAAAGAAGTACTTTGGTTAAATCCCACAAGCGGAGAGCTGCAACTGGCTCTTCGCTGTTTTATTTTTCAAAAGTTCAAAATATTGAACTTTTTGTTAAATATACTCTTGCAATTTTGCACGCGCTGTGTATAATAGTCTCGGTTTAGCAAAAACTGACCAAAAGTTTAGTATATCGAACGAGGAGGCATGTGCATGGACATCGGCAATAAGATCAAGCAGCTGCGAACGCGACAGGGACTGACTCTGGAGGAGCTTGCCAGCCGAAGCGAGCTCACAAAGGGGTTTTTGTCCCAGTTAGAGCGCGACCTCACCTCCCCCTCGATCGACTCGCTCAGCGATATTCTCGAGGCCCTCGGCACCAACCTCTCGGAATTCTTTCAGGAGGATAAAAACGACCAGTTTGTCTTCCGCGCGGAGGACTTTTTTGTCGACGAGCGCGAAAGCTGTACCGTCAACTGGATCGTTCCCAACACGCAGAAAAACCAGATGGAGCCCATTTTATTGGAACTTCCCGCCGGCGGCGAATCGTTCGAGATCGAGCCGCACAACGGCGAGGAGTTCGGCTACGTGCTTGACGGCAGCGTCATTTTAGAGTGCGACGGCGAACGCAGCGTCGTGTGCCGCGGCGAAACGTTCTATCTCCACGGCAAAACGTTCCACTACCTCAAAAATGAACGCAAGACCACCGCGCGCATCCTCTGGGTCTGCACGCCCCCGCTTTTTTAACTACTATTCTATAAAATTGTGAGGATATCGGAAATGGCCGAAGAAAAGAAAAAGATCATTCAATTCAAGAACATCGTCAAGAGCTTTGAGGACGGACAGGTCGTTCTCAAGGGCGTCTCTCTTGACATTTACGAAAATGAGTTCGTCACGCTGCTCGGCCCCTCTGGCTGCGGCAAGACGACACTGCTGCGCATCCTCGGCGGCTTTTTGCAGCCGAGCGAGGGCAAGGTGCTCTTCGACGGTGAGGACATCGTCAGCGTCCCGCCCTACAAGCGCGAGATCAACACCGTCTTCCAGAAGTATGCCCTTTTCCCCCACATGGACGTGTACGACAACATCGCCTTTGGCTTGACGCTCAAAAAGGAGCCGAAGGACGTTATCGAGCAGAAGGTCATGCGTATGCTGCGCCTTGTTAGCCTTGAGGACTATGCTCACCGCAACGTGACCGAGCTCTCCGGCGGCCAGCAGCAGCGCATCGCCATCGCCCGCGCGCTCGTTAACGAGCCAAGCGTGCTGCTGCTCGACGAGCCGCTCGGCGCGCTCGACTTAAAGCTCCGCAAGGAGATGCAGCAGGAGCTCAAATACATCCAGCAGGAGGTCGGCATCACGTTCATCTTCGTCACGCACGATCAGGAAGAGGCGCTGACGATGTCCGACAAGATCGTCGTCATGAATGCGGGTGAAATTCAGCAGATCGGTACGCCGACCGAAATCTACCGCACCCCCGTCAACGAATTCGTCGCCAAGTTCATCGGCGAGACGAACATCATCGACGGCGTCATGCTTGAGGACGACCTCGTCATGTTCGAGGACAAGAAGTACGCCTGCCGATGCACTATGAAACCGTGGTCGAAACGCGCGTCGGTACGTCCATCACCGTGAAGATGCAGGTCTCGCAGGACCGCCCTGTCTACAACGAGGAAAAGGGCGAGAAGATCAGTGCGAACGCCTTCCTTCTGGACGTGGAGGACGTCGAAGAGCTCGACGACGCCAAGGTCGTCGCCCTCGCCTCTGCCGAGGCGTGGGACGCCGAGACCGAGGAGCCCATCTCCATCAAGACCGTCGAATACGACATCAAGCCCGAGACCGGCAACTACACCGTGACCTTTGCCACCGCGAACGATACGTCTATCACCGTCAAGGTGCTCGTCGTAGCGCAGAACCGCGTCGAGAGCAAGGTCTATCAGGAAGAAATTTACGCGATGAACTTCTTCAAAAAGGTCGAGGACATTCAGGAGAGCATCGCGCTCGACACCGACCTTGAGACCTGGGCCAGCGCGTCGGCGTGGTCCCTCGAAGACGGCGAGCAGGTCGAGATCACGGACGTCAAGTACGACTTCGACCCCGAGACCATCACCCCGGGCGTTTACGATGTGACCTTCTCCACCGAGGGCTATGAGTACAAGGTCTCCACCACCCACGCCTTTGAAGAGGGCGAGCAGGTCGGCCTTGTCTTCCGTCCCGAGGACATCCATGTGATGAAGAAGGAGGGCCAGTGGTGAAGCGCTTTCGTTCCATGACTTACCCGTATATCGCGTGGATCATCGCGATCATCGTGGTGCCGATGCTTCTGATCGTGCTCTATGCCTTCACGACCTCCGGCAACTCGGTGCTGACATTCCAGTTCACCTTTGAGAACTTTGCCCGCTTCGTCACGGACAAGGTCTTTATGGATGTGTTGCTGCGCTCGCTCTATATCGCGCTCATCACAACGCTCATCTGCGTTGCGCTCGGCTACCCCATCGCCTACGTCATCGCGCAGCGCGGCGGCCGCAGCAACACGATCTTAATTCTGCTCATCACCATGCCGACCTGGGTCAACATGCTGGTGCGCACCTATGCTTGGATGGGCATTTTGCAGGACGAGGGCATCTTCAACACGATCCTTTCGTGGTTCGGCATCGGCCCCGTGTCGATGATCCACACGAGCTTTGCCGTCATCCTCGGCATGGTCTATAACTTCATTCCCTTTATGATCCTGCAGATCCACACGTCCCTTGCCAAGATGGACAAGAGCCTTTTGGAAGCCGCCAACGACCTCGGTGCAACGCCGGTGCAGGCATTCCTGCGCGTGACGCTGCCGCTCTCGCTTCCCGGCGTGATCTCCGGCATCACGCTCGTGTTCCTGCCCGCAGTGTCGAGCTTCTTCATTCCGAAGCTTCTCGGCGGCGGACAGTACGTCCTCGTCGGCAACATCATTGAAACGCAGTTCCTCACCACTGGCGACTGGAACTTCGGCTCGGCCATCTCGCTCATCATGGCGGTCATCATCATGATCTCGATGTGGCTGACGCGCAAGGCGGACGTTCAGGTCGCCTCGCAGGGAAAGGAGTGAGAAGCGCATGAAAAAGAAAACCTCTGTCGGCTCGAAGATCATCCTGACGCTCACGATGCTCTTCTTCTACCTCCCCATCCTCTATATCATTATCTTTTCGTTCAACGATTCCCGCTCGCTGACGAAGTTCGGCGGCTTCTCGCTGCGCTGGTATGAAAAGATGTTCGCCGATTCGACGATGATGGAGGCTGTGCTCTACACGGTCATCATCGCCGTCATCGCGACGGTCGTCGCGACAGTCGTCGGCACGATCACGGCCATCGGCCTTTCTAAATCCCGCAAGGTTGTGCAGAAGATGGTCGAGCGCATCAACGACCTGCCCGTGATGAACCCCGATATCGTCACGGCCATCTCACTTCTGATGTTTTTCAGCGTCCTCACGGTCAAAAAAGGTTTCGGCACGCTGCTCATCGCGCATATCATGTTCTGTATCCCCTACGTGATGCTCTCCGTTACGCCGAAGCTCCGCTCGCTCGACCCTAACCTGATCGACGCAGCGATGGACCTTGGCGCAACGCCGTTCCAGGCGCTCGCGAAAGTCATTGTGCCGCAGATCAAGCCGGGTATCGTCTCCGGCGCGCTCATTGCGTTCACGATGAGCTTTGACGACTTCGTCATCTCGTACTTCACAACGGGCAACGGCGTCAACAACATTTCGATTTTGGTCTACACGATGTCCAAGCGCGTGAACCCGTCCATCAACGCCCTTTCTACCATTGTGATTCTTCTCATTACGCTGGTGCTCGGCGTCGTGAACATCGTGCCGATCGTGCGCGAAAAGCGCGAAAAGGACGGCAAGTCCTCCCGCGCCGTGAGCCGCAAGGCCATGGCGGCTGTTGCCGCCGTGCTGGTGCTGGCCGTTGTCGGCGGCACCGTGGGCGCGAGCCTTTCCCAGCAGCACAAGAGCGCCGCGGCTGTCGAGAAGTACGGCAGCAACGTTTTGAAGCTCTATCTCCCCGGCGAGTACCTCGGCGAGAATGTCATCTCCGACTTTGAAAAGCAGTACGGCGTGCGCGTCATCGTCGAGAACTTCGACTCCAACGAGATGATGTACACCAAGCTCATGGCCGGCGACCGCTACGATGTCATCATTCCGTCCGACTACATGATCGAACGCCTGATGAACGAGGACTTCCTCCAGCCGCTTGACAAGAGCATGATCCCCAACATGGAGAACATGTCTGATGCCGTGCTCGGTATGAGCTACGACCCGGACAACACGTACTCCATCCCCTACTTCTGGGGCAGCGTCGGTCTCGTCTACAACCACGAGAACGTCGACCCTGCCGTCATCGAGAGCGAGGGCTGGGAGGTCCTGCGCAACACCGACTACGCCGGTCACATCTACATCTACGATTCCGAGCGCGACTCGTTCATGATGGCGTTCAAGGCGCTGGGCTACTCGATGAACACCGAGGACCCCAACGAGATCAACGACGCCTATGAGTGGCTCCTGCAGATGAACAACACCATGTCCCCCGTCTACGTGACCGACGAGGTCATCGACGGCATGATGAACGGCTATAAGGACATCGCCGTCGTCTACTCCGGCGACGCGGCCGTGGTGCTTGATGAAAACGAAGACATGAGCTTCTATATGCCCTCCCAGGGCACGAACATCTGGTGCGATGCCATGGTCATTCCCCAAAATGCCGAGAATCCCAAGCTCGCCCACGAGTTCATCAACTACATGCTCACCTATGAAGCCGCGTTTGACAACACCGAAACGGTAGGTTATACTTCTCCCAACGCGGAAGTGTTTGAAGAGATGACCTCGTCTGAGGATCTCTACGCGGACAATGCCGCCTACCTTCCCCGCAGCGGCTATGAAAAGGACGAGATGTTCCACGACAACCAGGTGCTCATGCGCGAGCTGAGCAAGCTCTGGATCAAGGTCAAAGCTGCCAAGTAATATCGTAAAGGAGTTTTTTAAGATGAAAATCGGAGATACTTTTACCGTCAAGAAAGTTGTCACGGAAGACATGACCGCTGCCGCGCTCGGCAGCGGCGGTCTGCCGGTGTTTGGCACGCCGTATCTCGTCGCGATGGTCGAAAACGCCGCCTTCACCTATCTCCAGCAGGAGCTGCCCGAGGGTAAGAGCACCGTCGGCACCAAGGTCGAGGTCTCCCATGTCTCCCCCTCGCCCGTTGGCATGGAGATCACCGTTACCGTCGAGGTCACGGATATTTCCGCAAACGGCAAGATGGTCGACTTCAAGGCCACCGCGACCGACACCGCCGGCCTCATCGGCGAGGGCACGCACCAGCGCGCCGTCATCACCGTGGATCGCTTCATGGACAAGTGCCAGGCCAAGCTCGGCTGATTTTGTAAGGAGGAACCCTGATGCATTATTCGGGAGCCGTTTACCGTCCCCCCAGCGAGGCGCGCAGCCTCATCGTGCAGTGCACGCTCGGGTGCAGCCACAACAAATGTGCGTTCTGCACGATGTACAAGGACAAAAAGTTCTCCATCAACCCCATTGAGCAGGTGCTCTCCGACCTCGACGAGGCACGCGCCTACGGGCGCTATATCGAGAAGATCTTTTTAGCCGACGGCGACGCGCTGATCCTGCCGATGGACTATCTTCTGACCGTTCTCGACTATATCCGCGACCATTTCCCCACCTGCAAGCGCGTTGCGGCTTACGCAACGACCAAGGCCATCATGCGCAAGACGGACGACGAGCTGCGTACGCTGCGCGAGCACGGCCTTGGCATCGTGTATATCGGCCTTGAGAGCGGCAACGAAGAGCTTCTCAAAAAGTTCTGCAAGGGCGTTACTGCCGAGGAGATCGTCTTAAACGCCATCCGCTGCAAGCAGGCGGGCATCGCCACCTCCGTCACGGCCATCAACGGCATGGCGGGCGCGAACGGCGACTGGCAGGCCCACGCCATCGACACGGCGAAGGCCGTTTCCCGCATGAAGCCCGACTATATCGCGTTTTTGACGCTGCGCGTCTACTCGGGCACGCCGCTGCACGACTGGATCGCGAGCGGCGAGTTCAAGATGATGGAGCCGCCCGAGCTGATGCGTGAAACACGCCTCTTTTTGGAGCACATCGACTCCGACGGCAGCATCTTCCGCTCGAACCACGCGTCGAACTACCTCCCCCTCGGCGGTACGCTCAACCGCGACCGCGAGGCGCTGATCCACACGATCGACGAAGCGCTCGACGGCAAGGTTAGACTTCGCCGCGCCGTCGAACTGGGACTGTAAGACCTAAAAATAGAACCTGCCGCAAGGTAGGTTTTATTTTTGCGTTTTGCCCTAAAGGGTAAAGGGGTACCCCGTACCGTGCGGGGTGCGAAAAAAGGGGGATATTCTCTCACGTGAGAGAATATCCCCCTTGGCCCCCCAAGAGAACGCAAGGGGCCCTGCCCCTTGACCCCGCCATTGCAAGCCAGCAGCTCGAAGAGCTGCGACGCTTGCCGAATCGACTGCCTGCGTGGCGGCATCGCTAACGCTCGCCGCCAATGATTTTGCTATACGACTTGTCTCTGCTCCTACTATCCGCTGCCGCTCTGCCCATCTTGTAGAAGTTCGCAGTAATTTCTGTCTACCGCCAGTCTTATCAATGCGGCGAGCGCCAGCAATGCCGCATTCGGTAAGCAGTCTGCCGCCGGGCTACCGTCACTCGCGCCTCACGATAGTAAGGCGCGGTTGCAATCGGTGACGACTCGCAGAAGATTCATGGCGAAGCCATGTACACCGCACCCGATTGCGCAGCGTGTGCAGCTCTTCAAGCTGCTGGCTTGCAATGTCGGGGGTCGAGGGGCCCTCCCCTCGCGTTCTCTTGGGGGTCTAAGGGGGCCATTCTCTCACGCGAGAGAATGGCCCCCTTATCCTCGTCCCCTGCACAGTGCAGGGAAAAACGCCTCCCTGCGAGTACGCAGGGAACAATACAACACAGTGTGTTAAAACAATGTTAACTGGCTCGTTTCAGGCAATCCCGCAAACGCGCCCAGCGCGCGCAGCTTAAAGTCCTTCCCCTTGCGCTTCTCGACGGTGTCGAGCGCTGCGGTCTCGCCGAGTCCGCGGACGGACGTGAACGGCGGCAGCAGGCCGTTTTCCGTGACGACGAACTTCGTCGCATCGCTGCGGTAGATATCGATGGGCTCAAAGTGGAAGCCGCGCAGGCAGAATTCGTAGCAGACTTCAAGCGTCGTCATCAAGTCCTGTTCCACGGCGGTCGCGTCCTTGTTGTTTTCGATCTCGCGGATGCGGCGGCGCAGCGCGTCGGCGTCCTTGCAGCACTCGGCGGCGTCGAATGCCTTGGCGCGGATGGAGAAGAACGTCGCGTAGAACGCGAGCGGCTCGTGCACCTTGAACCACGCGATACGGAACGCCATCATAACGTATGCGACCGCGTGCGCTTTCGGGAAGAGGTAACCGATCTTCGCAAGCGACTCGATGTACCACTCCGGCACGTCGTGCTTGCGCATCTCTTCGACCCACATCGGCCAGTCCCCCGCCTTGCCGCCCTTGACCTTGCCCTTTCGGACGGCCTCCATGATCTTAAAGCTCATCTTCGGGTCAAGCCCCATAGAAATGAGGTAGAGCATGATATCGTCACGGCAGCCGACGGTCTCCAGAACGCTCGCCGTGCCGCTGACGATCAGATCCTTCGCGTTGCCGAGCCATACGTCCGTGCCGTGGGAGAAGCCTGAAAGGCGCAGCAGCGTGTTGAAGTCCTTGGGCTGCGTGTCGACGAGCATCTGGCGCGTGAAGCGCGTGTTGAACTCGGGGATCGCGACGGCACCCGTGGGGCCGAGCACCTCGTCGTTCTCATAGCCGAGCACCTTGGACGAGATGAAGATCGACATCGTGTCGGGGTCGTCGAGCGGGATAGCGCGGGCGTTCACGCCCGTCAGATTTTCGAGCATGCGGATCATCGTCGGGTCATCGTGGCCGAGCATGTCGAGCTTTAAAAGGTTGTCCTCCATGCAGTGATATTCGAAATGCGTGGTGATCGTGTCGCTGTCGGGGTCGTCCGCAGGGTGCTGCACGGGGCAGAAATCCTCGATATCCATGTCGTCCGGCACGACGACGAGTCCGCCGGGATGCTGGCCCGTCGTGCGTCGCACGCCGACGCAGCCCGCCGTCAGGCGGTCGATCTCGGCGTTGCCCGCGGCGATGCCGTTTTCCTCAAGGTATTTTTTGACGAAGCCGTAGGCCGTCTTCTCCGCGAGCGTACCGATCGTACCCGCGCGGAACACCTGCGTCTTGCCGAACATCTCGACCGCGTGCGCGTGGGCGCGCGCCTGATATTCGCCTGAGAAGTTGAGGTCGATATCCGGCACCTTGCCGCCGCCGTAGCCGAGGAAAGTTTCAAACGGGATGTCGAAGCCGTCTTTGGCATACTTCGTGCCGCAGACAGGACACATTTTATCGGGCATGTCCGCGCCGCAGCCGTACTCGCCCGCATGGAACTCGACGTTGCGGCACTTCGGGCAGCGGTAGTGCGGCGGCAGGGCGTTGACTTCGGTGATGCCGGCCATGTACGCGACAAGCGACGAGCCGACCGACCCTCGCGAGCCGACGAGGTAGCCGCACTCGAGCGAGCGCTGCACGAGCTTCTGCGCCGACATGTAGACGACGTCGTACTTGCCCAGAATGCTGCCGAGCTCGACGTTCAGCCGGTCGACGATCAGCTGCGGCAGATCGTCGCCGTAAAGCTCGTGCGCTTTCCCCCACACCATGCGGTTAAGGTCTTCTTCCGAATTTTCAAGCCGCGGCGGGAACAGCTTGCCCTTGGGCAAAAGCTCGATATCCTCCACCTGCTCGGCGATGGCGCGGGTGTTCGTCACGACGACCTCGTAGGCTTTCTCCTTGCCGAGGTAGTCAAATTCCTTGAGCATTTCGTCCGTCGTGCGGAAGTAGAGCGGGACAGGCTCGTTCGCGTCGGTAAATTTCTTTGACGCGAGCAGGATATGGCGATAAACCTCGTCTTCGGGGTCGAGGAAGTGGACGTCGCCCGTTGCGCAGACGGGCTTGCCGAGCTCTTCGCCAAGCTTGACAACAGTGCGGTTGAAGTCCTTGAGGTCTTCGTCGTCGCGCACCGTGCCGTCGCGCACCATGAAGCGGTTATTGCCGAGCGGCTGAATTTCAAGATAGTCGTAGAACGAGGCGATGCGCTTGAGCTCATTCCAGTCCTTGTGGTCGACGATGGCGCGGAACAGCTCGCCCGCCTCGCAGGCAGAGCCGATGATCAAGCCCTCGCGATGCGCGACAAGCTCGCTTTTCGGGATGATCGGCACGCGCTTAAAGTATTTGAGGTTCGACGCCGAGATGAGCTGGTAGAGGTTCTTGAGGCCCACCTTGTTCTTGGCGATCAGAATGATGTGCTTTGGGAAACGGTTGCGCTTGACGCCGAGCGGGCGGAGCTTCGTCATCTCGTCGTTGATCTGCTGGAGGCGCGTGACGCCGCGCTCTTCGAGCATGACGAAGAACTTGGCCAGCATCTGCGCGACCGGGACCGCATCGTCGGACGCGCGGTGGTGGTTGAACTGCGGAAGCTGCAAGTGGTCGGCCACGATGTCGAGCTTGTACTTGCCGAGCTCGGGCAGGAGATTCTGCGCGAAAATCAGCGAGTCGAGATACGTCGGCTCGAACGGGATGCTGCACTTTTTGCAGCCTGCGCGGATGAAGCTGATATCAAACTCCGCATTGTGCGCAGCGAGCGGGCGGCCGCCCGCAAAGACCAAAAACGCGTGCAGCGCGTCCTCCAGTTTCGGCGCGCCGCGCAGCATGTCGTCTGTGATGCCGGTCAGGCCGATGATCTCAGGCGAAAGCCGGCGCTCGGGGTCGACAAAGGTTTGGAACGTGTCGACGATCTCGCCGTCTTTCAGAATGACCGCACCGATCTCGGTGATGGCATCATGCGCGACCTTCAGACCCGTTGTTTCAATGTCGAAACAGCAGATCTCAGTCGAAAAATCGCCGTCCTGCGGGCCGTGCACACAGATACGGTCGTCGATGTTGTTGAGAAAATAGCCCTCACAGCCGTAAAGGAGTTTTATTTTACCCTCGCCGGTGTGCCAGGCGTCCGGGAAGCTCTGCGCTACGCCGTGATCCGTGATGGCGATGGCGGGCATCCCCCACTTGATCGCGCGCTTGACGACCGCGGCGGTGTCGGTCAGCGCGTCCATGTTGGACATACGGGTATGTAAGTGCAGCTCGACGCGCTTTTCCTCCGCCGTGTCCGTGCGCTCGGCGTGGTCGATCTGCATGATGTCCTGCGGGTTGAGCTGCATATCCTTACCATCGTAGGAGAGCTCCATGCGGCCGCTGACGCGCAGCCACATGCCGACGCTGATCTTGCCAAGAAGCTCCGTCGCCTCGCGCTCGGGCATGCTGCGGCGGATGAAGAGCGAGCCTTCGTAGTCCGTCATTTCGAGCAACATCGTCCAGACGCCGGCGCGACGCGTCTCGTGGCAGTCGAACTTGAAGACCTTGCCCTCAACGACGACGTGACCGGCCTTTGGCGTCAGCTCGCTGATGGGGAGCACTCTCCCCTTTGCAATCTCGCGGCCCATGATGACACTGCCGCTGCCGCTCACCTTGCGGCCAGCGTTCTTCAACATGTCGGGAAAGGCCTCCGCCGTTGATTTGACGTGGATGTCCACGCGCTTTAAGTCGTAATTGCGCGCAAGAAGCTGCTCGACCGTTTCGCGCGTCGAGTCGTTCATCTCCGCGCGCACGGTCATGTCGAGCGTCATCGTGCGCTTTTCCGGCTCGAGCACCATGTTCGTGACCATCGCGGCGTTGAGCGGGACGCGCAGGTCAAAATCCGGCGAAAAGTCGGTGAATAATTCAAAAAAAGGAATCTTTTGTGCCATAGCCACAACCTTATCTCAGTATCGTTTCCGCTCGGTCAGAGTTTTTTGATTTCCTCCATCAAAGCGTCGACAAGCTTTTCCTGCGGCACTTTGTAAAGGATTTTTCCTTTTCGGAAAATCATGCCCTCACCTTTGCCGCCGGCCACGCCGATATCGGCGGCCGAGGCCTCACCGGGCCCGTTGACGACGCAGCCCATCACGGCGACCGTGATATTCTTCTTGCAGTCGGCAAGACGGCGCTCTAGCTCCTCGGCGATCGGGATCATGTCGTACGCCGTGCGGCCGCACGTCGGGCAGGAGACGAGATTCACACCGCTGTGGCGGATGCCGCAGGCCTGCAAAATGCGCTTGGCGGCGTAGACCTCTTCCACGGGGTCCGCCGTGAGCGAGACGCGCATCGTGTCGCCGATGCCCTCGCACAGAAGGCCGCCGATGCCGATGGCGGACTTCAAAAGCCCCATCGTGGGCGTGCCCGCCTCGGTCACGCCGAGGTGGAGCGGATAGTCGACCTTTTCGTGCAGAAGGCGATAGGCCGCCATGTTGAGCGGTACATCAGAGCTCTTGACCGAGATGCAGATCTCGGTAAAATCGAACTTTTCAAGCAGCCGCACATGTCTGAGCGCGCTCTCGACGAGCGCCTCGGGCGTCACGCGGCCATATTTTGCGAGCAGCTCCTTTTCAAGCGAGCCGCCGTTCACGCCGATGCGGATGGGAACCTTGTGCTCACGGCAGGCGTCTACGACCGCCTTGACGCGGTCATCTCCCCCGATGTTGCCGGGGTTGATGCGAATTTTGTCCGCGCCGCGCGCCGCCGCTTCGACGGCGAGACGGTAGTCAAAATGAATGTCCGCGACGAGCGGGATGGAGATATTCTCCTTAATTTCACTCAGCGCGTGCGCGGCCTCCATATTCGGCACCGTGACGCGCACGATCTCGCAGCCCGCCTCTTCGAGCGCGTGGATCTGCGCGATGGTGGCCTTGGCATCCTCAGTGTGCGTGTTGCACATCGACTGGATCGTGACCGGCGCGCCGCCGCCGATAGCGACGCCGCCTGCGATAATTTGCTTGCTCATAAGATCATCCTCCTCACAGGAGCTTGACAATGTCGTGGAACGTGACGAACAGCATCAGCGCCATTAAAAGCGCAAAGCCGATGCCGTTGATGACGTTCAGATATTTGGACGGAATTTCCTTTTTGAAAAGCGCCACGGCGATGCCGTTGACGAGCAGGAACAGCACGTGTCCGCCGTCGAGTGCGGGCAGCGGCAGCAGGTTCATCACGGCGAGGTTCACCGCGAACATCGCGGCGAAGTAGAGAATGCTCTCGAGTGCCGCGCCGAAGCCCGCCTCGGCCTCGGTCTCCTTGCCGACCTCCGTGATGGTCGAGACGATGCCGACCGGGCCGCTCAGATCGTTCACGCCCGCCGCGCCCGAAAGCAGCATTTGCAGGCTCAGTCTCACGATGCGGACATAGTCCATCGTCTGGTACCAGCTGTATTGCAGGCGCAGAAGCGGCGTCGCCTCGACGATCCCGCCGTAGGTAAAGCCGTAGGCCTCGTACTCCTTACCGTTTTCGTCGGTGTAGACTTGCTTCGTGAGCGTGCGGTCGAACTTTTTGCCGTCGCGCAGGACGGTCATGTCGATCGTGCCCGTGTCGCCAAGGCCCATGATGAGCGACACGTCGCTCTTTAAATAAATGCGCTCACCGTTGATGGCGTAGATCGTGTCGCCGGGCATCAGGCCGTCCTCTCCCTGCTGCGGGAAATCGGGGTTCAGCTCGACGATCTCCGTCGTGTAGAATGCCTGCGCACCCGCATACAGACAGATGACGATGATGAGGCCCGTCAGGAAGTTCATGAACGCGCCCGCGACGAAGATGATGAACTTCTTCCACCAGACCTGGCGGCCCAGCGCGCGGTCGTCGTCCGAATCCTCGTCCTCGCCCTCCATGGCGCAGTAGCCTCCGATGGGCAGGAGCCGCAGGGAGTATTCGGTGTCTCCCTTCGTCTTATGGAAGAGCTGCGGGCCCATGCCGATGGAAAATTCATTGACGCGCACGCCGCAGGCCTTGGCCGCCAAAAAGTGGCCAAACTCATGCACGGCGATGAGCACGCCGAAAATCAGGATCGCAATCAGAATATAAACCATGGTCTCTCCTAAATTTGGTCAGTTGAGCTTTTCGCGCACGACCTCGCGCGCGAGCCGGTCTGCTTCCAGAATATCCGAAAGCTGCGGCTGATATACCGTCTCGGTTTTATCGAGCGCCGCTTCGATGAGGTCAGGGATGGCACAGATGCCGATCTCGTCGCGCAGAAATGCCGCGACAGCCTCTTCGTTCGCGCCGTTCATCGCCGCGCAGTAGACATTGCCGATGGCGGCGCACTGCTTGGCGATCTTCAGGCAGCGGAAGACCTCTTCATCGGGCTCGGCGAACGTCAGCGGCGGGCACTTGAGAAGGTCAAGCGGCTCCGCGGGCGAAACGGCCCTGTTGGGGTACGTCATCGCGTAGCGGATGGGCAGTTTCATGTCCGGTGTGCCGAGCTGGGCGAGCATCGCCCCGTCGTGAAACTCGACGAGCGAGTGCACGATGCTCTGGCGATGGATGACCGCGTCGACCTGACGCAGCGGCAGGCGGTAGAGCCGCATGGCCTCGATGATCTCAAGGCCCTTGTTCATCAGCGTCGCGGAGTCGATGGTGATCTTCGCACCCATTGTCCAGTTCGGGTGCTTGAGCGCGTCGGCCTTCGTCTTAGTCGCAAGCTCCTGCAGGCTCAGGCCGTAGAACGGCCCGCCCGAACAGGTCAGAATGAGGCGTTTGATCTCACCGCGATCGCGGCAGCCCTGCAAGCACTGGAAGATCGCGCTGTGCTCGCTGTCGACGGGCACGATCTTCGCGCCATATTTTTCCGCCGCGTCCACCACAAGCTCGCCCGCGCAGACGAGCGTTTCCTTGTTGGCAAGCGCGATGCGCTTTTTCTTCTCGATTGCCGCGAGCGTCGGCTGGAGTCCGATCATGCCCATCACGGCGGTGACGACCGTGTCAGCGTCGTCCGCCGTGGCCGCGGCCAGAAGGCCCTCCATGCCGGAGAGCACTTGGGTGTTTGTGTCGGAAAGCCGCGCGCGGAGCTCGCGCGCCGCATCCTCGTCATAAAGCACGGCAAGACGCGGGCAAAATTCCCGCGCCTGCTGTTCGATGAGGTCAACGCTTTTATTCGCCGTCAGCGCAGCGACGGAAAGCCCCAGCTCGCGCGCCACCTCAAGCGTCTGGCGGCCGATGGAGCCGGTGGAACCGAGTAAAGCAATACTCCTTGTCATAATAGGCCTCCACAGACCGCGGCCCATACGACCGGCGCGATGAAGAGCGTGGAGTCAAAGCGGTCGAGCATGCCGCCGTGCGTCAGGAAGAGGTGGCTGTAATCCTTGATACCGGCCTCGCGCTTGACGAGCGACATCGAGAGGTCGCCGAGCTGGCCGAAGATGTTGGCCACCACGCCCACGAGGATCAGCATGAGGTAATTGGGCGCATAGCCGAGCAATTTCTGCCCGACAAGGCCGAGCAGCACCAGCGCAAGCGCGCTGCCGATGGGCCCGCCGATGGCGCCCGCCCAGGTCTTGTGCGGGCTGACGTGCGGCGCCATCTTGCGCTTGCCGAACCACATGCCAAAGTACATCGACAGCGCATCGCCCACAAAGGCGACGCAGAACGGCGCGAGCACATAGAGCTTGCCGAAGTTTTCGTCCATGCGCAGCAGGAAAATGCAGCTGTACATCGCCGGGAATACGATGCCGCCGACGATGGACACCGCCACGTCGTGGAACGTGAACGGTTTTTCCTTTCCGTAAGAGATAACCGCAAAGAGGAACGCCATCATCACAAGAATCCAGCGGAAGATCGTAACGGTCGAAATCGGAAGATCGTATGTGCCGCTCATCTCTTCCTTAAAGAGCCATATCTCCTGCATGACGACCGTTGTGACAAGTCCCCAGTAGAAATTCGCTTTGTTTCATTTCTGTTTCTCCTGTTTCAGTCCGCCGAAGCGCCGCTCGCGCTGCTGATACGCAATGAGCGCCTTGTCGAATTCTCTTTCCGTAAAGTCGGGCCAGAGCGTGTCGCAGAAGTAAAACTCGCTGTACGCGCACTGCCACAAAAGGTAGTTGCTGATGCGCTTCTCTCCGCCGGGACGGATGAGAAGGTCGGGATCAGGCAGGCCGTCTGAATAGAGGTAGTGCGAAAAGCCCTCCTCGGTCAAAGCGTCCGCGTCCCGCTTCCCTGCCGCGCAGTCGCGCGCGAAGGCGCGGGCGGCGTGCAGGATCTCGTCGCGTCCGCCGTAGTTGAGGCAGACGTTGGCCTGAAAGCCCTCGATGCGGGAGGAGATCTCATTCGTCTCATCGATGAGTTCCCGAAGTTCCGGCGTCAGGACGCTTAAATCACCCAGAAAGCGCAGGCGGTTGCCGTCCTTTTCCATCGTGTCGCCCCGCCTTGTGACCGGCCGAGCGCGGGAGGCCGCGCTTTTGCGCCCAGCGGCCGTTGCCGTCCATAATGACGGCAACATGACAAGGCAGGTTGTTCAAATCAACCTGCCCTGCCTTGTTCTCTTTGGAAAAGAGCCCCATATCAGACCGCCATGAGCTCCTTCTCCTTCTTCTCGAGAAGGGCGTCGACCTCTTTGCACATGTCGTCGGTCAGCTTCTGCAGGTCCTTTTCGGCGACCTTCAGGTCGTCCTCGGTGATCTCGCTGGCCTTCTGCTTCTTCTTGAAGGCCTCCATCGCGTCGCGGCGGATGTTGCGGATGGCGACCTTGCCGGTCTCGGAATACTTATGGATCTGCTTGACGAGCTCTTTACGGCGCTCCTCCGTGAGCTGCGGGAAGTTCAGGCGGATGGACTTGCCGTCGTTCTGCGGGTTGATGCCAAGGTCAGACTCCTGAATGGCGCGCTCGATGGGCTTGAGGGCCGTGCCGTCCCACGGGGTGATGACGAGCTGGCGCGGATCGGGAGAAGCGATGGCCGCGATCTGCTGGATAGGCGTGGGAGAGCCGTAGTAGTCGACGCTGATGCGGTCGAGCACAGAGGCGTTGGCGCGGCCTGCGCGCACAGAGGCAAAGTCCGCGTTCACCGCGTCGATGCTCTTTCTCATTTTGTCGGAATAAACCTTGTAATCTTCTTTATTCATGGGGATACCTCCTCAAAAATTTTTATCGTAAAACCGCAGGAGTCCATGACCGCAAGGTGCTGGGCCAGCACGTCCTCATAGGAGATAGCGTCGTACTTGATCGCGTTTGCATCCTTGGCGGGGTCGGCGTTGTAAACGCCGTCGATGTTCTTGGCGAGCAGGATCACGTCGGCATTGATCTCCGCCGCGCGCAGCACCGCTGCCGTATCGGTCGAGAAGAACGGAGAGCCGATGCCGCAGCCAAAGAGCACTACGCGGCCCTTTTCCAAATGCCGGATGGCGCGGGCGCGGATGTAGGGTTCGGCGACTTCTTTGATCTCCAGCGCCGTCTGCACGCGCACGTCGACGCCCTTCTGCTCGAGCACATCGGCGACCGCCATGCAGTTCATCGCCGTGGCCAGCATGCCCATGTGGTCGGCACGGGTGCGCTCGATGTAGCCCTCGCCGTTTTTCACGCCGCGCCAGAAGTTGCCGCCGCCGATGACGACGCCCATCTGCACACCCATGTCCGTGCACTTTTTGATGACGTCGCACACCTTGGAAACGACGTCGAAGTCGAAGCCGAAGTGCTTGTCGCCCGCCAGCGCCTCGCCGCTGATCTTGAGCAGCACGCGCTTATACTTGAGTTGAGCCATGCTCATAATCTCCCCTTTCAGGAACAAGTTCAAATTTTCACAGCTACTATTTTAGCGTATTTTTGCTCTTTTGCATAGGGGGAAAGCGTAAACTTTTTTCACAAATTCGCTCTTTCCTTTTTCGTCAAGTTGAACCGCCGTGAATAGCGGAAAAAAGCAGCCGTATGAAACGGCTGCTTTTTTAGATTTTTCGTTTACTTGATGCCCTTGATGCGGATAAGATCCTTCAAAAGCTCGACCGTGCCATCGATGCCGAGCAAGCTCGAATCGATGCAGAGGTCGTAGCTCTTGGCATCGCCCCAGTCCTTGGCGGAATAGTAGTTATAGTAGGAAGCGCGGGACTTATCCGTCTTCTTGATGCGGTCTTTCGCCTCGTTCTCGCTGATGCCGTTGCGGGCGGCAACGCGCTTGATGCGGTTTTCGAGCGGAGCCGTGATGAAGAGATTGATGACGTCGTCGCGATCCTTGAGCGCGTAGTCCGCGCAGCGGCCGATCAGGACGCAGGGGCCCTTGTCGGCGAGCTTTTTGATCGTGTCGTAGGTCGCCAGGTACACCTGCTGTTCGATGGAGCCCTTGGGCGTCACATGGTTCATCGAGAAGGAATAGGGGTCCATCGCGATGGAATAGAGAAAGCTCTTCGGGCGTTCGTCAAAGGAACGGAACAGCTCTTCGCAAAGTCCGCTCTCCTCTGCCGCCTCCTTGAGCAGCATGTCGTCGTAATAGGCGATGCCGAGCTGCTTGGCAAGCATCGTGCCGATCTCGCGTCCGCCGCTGCCGTATTGTCTGCCAACCGTAATGACCATAAAGATTCCTCCTTTTTCGCGCCTTGAAACAAAATCGGTGCTATTTGGATTATAGCACCGATTTCGTAAGAAGACAATATTTTTTCCTGTTTCGATTTTGTAAAGGCGCGGCCTTATTCCGGAAGCGGCAGGCCGAGGCGGCGATACATCGTCTTTTTCACCGCGCGCAGAATATTTTCATAGCCCGTGCAGCGGCACAGATGGCCGGAGAGGAGCTTTCTGAGCTCGTCATCGGTGTAGAGGCGGTTCGTCTCCAAGATCTCGACCGCAGTCATGATGAAGCCCGGCGTGCAGAAGCCGCACTGGACAGCGGTTTCTTCAATGAACGCCTGCTGGATGTCGCTCAGCTCGCCGTCGGGCCCCATCAGGCTTTCGAGCGTGCGGATGTGCTTGCCGTCCGCCCAGACGGCGAGGTAGATGCACGAGTTGAATGCCTCGCCGTCGATGATGACGTTGCAGGCGCCGCACTCGCCGACCTCGCAGCCCTTCTTCACGGACGTCATATGGTAATCGTTTCGCAGCATATCGGTCAGCGACGCACGCACGTCGACCATTTTCTCAACGTCCTTGCCGTTTAAGTTGAATCGCACCAGCTTGTACTGACTCATTTGATGACACCTCCCGCCCGTTTGATAGACTCGATCAGGCAGCGCTTGGCCATTTCGACCGCGATGTGTTCGCGGAACGCCTTGGAGGCGCGCCAGCTGTCACGCGCGTGGATATCGTTGAGCACGGCGAGAGAAAACTCTTCCGCTGTCATAAGTGTCAAGGGTTTATCCTTGGCAGCCGCCTCCGCGCTCGGGCAGCGCATCGGCACAGGACCGGCAACGCCGTAGGCGATGCGGGCGCGCTCAATAGTCTGCTTGTCGGGCGACAGGCGCACGTTCACGCTGCACCCGAGCGTCGCGATGTCCATCGCGTTTCTCATGGCGTACTTGATGTAGTAGCCATAGCAGTTTTCGTAGCTCGCCTTTGGGATGAGGATGGCGGTCTGGATCTCGCCATCCTCCACGCGGATGTCGACCTGACCGGCCTTGATGTAAAAGTCTTTGATGGGCAGGCGGCGGATGCCGTCCTTCCCCGTCAGCTCCACGATGGCCTCCCACGCATGCAGTGTGGAAGCGGAGTCCGCGCTCGTCACGCCGTTGCAGGTGTTGCCGCCGATGGTTCCGATGTTTCGGATCTGCGGGCCGCCGACCATGTCGACCGCCTCGCCGAGAACGTTGATATATTTCTGAATGATGGGGTCACGCGTGATGTGGGAAAAGCTCGAGAGCGAGCCGATGCGGATGTTTTCCTCCTCGTCGATGCTCACGCCGCGCAGCTCGTCGAGGCCGTAGATCGAGATGAGCTCCTTCCCGGCGCGCTTGCCCTCGCGCATCTGCACGAGCACGTCGCTGCCGCCGGCGATGATCTGCGCCTCGGGATGCTCCAAGCGGAGGGCGACGACGTTTTCGACGCTTTCCGCCTCATAGAGTGCTTTCATGTCATACATGGCTCACTTCTCCTCCTTCCAGCTGTCGTGGATGAGCCCCGCCTTGCTGAACTCGGCATACAGAACGTGCGGGGTGATGGGAACGGTGTCGATGGCGACGCCGGTGGCGTTGTAGATGGCGTTGCGGATGGCGGGTGCGCCCGAGCACGCGGGCGGTTCGCCGAGCGCCTTCGTGCCGAACGGCGACGTCGGCTCGGGATTTTCGATAAACTGCGCCTCGAGATGCGGGTGGTCCATGAACGTCGAGAGCTTGTAGTCGAGAAGATTATTGTTGAGGGGGCGGCCCGTCTTCTCGTCGAATAAAAGTTGCTCGCTCATGCCAAATCCGATGGCCATGGACATGCCGCCGTGGACCTGCGCCTCGGCAAGCGCGGGGTTGATGAGCTTGCCGCAGTCGTGGACGTTGATGATCTTCTTGAGCGTCACCTTGCACATCGGGATATCCACCTCGACGTCGGCAAAGGTGCAGCCAAACGAATAGGCGTTGTTGCGGATGGTGTAGGTCGACTCGGCGGTGATGTGCTCGGAGTCCGCGGCGTTGTACTGCGCGGTCATCGCAAGGTCTTTCAGCGACATGAGCACCATGCCGTCGCCCTTGCGGATGATGTTGCCGTCGACGATGTCCATATTGTCGACCGCCTGACGGGTGAGCTTTGTCGCGTACTGAAGAATTTTCTGCCGCAGGAGCGTCGCCGTCTGGCGGATGGAGAAGCCCGCGACGTAGGTCTGGCGGCTCGCGTAAGCGCCGAGACTGCATCGTCACCGTGCCGTCGAGGTTCAGGAGCATGCGGTTCGAGGACGTTTCAAGCGAGATGGGATACACCGCCGTGTTGTACCAGAAGGCCGCCACGCCGATGCCGCGGCGGACGGGGCCGATGTCCTTGGCATACTCCTCGCGCTTTTTGTCGTATTCGATGTACTCCTTCCCCTTTTCCAGACATTCGCGGAAGGAATCGTAGTAGTTCGTGTTACCTGAGAAGCCGTCGTGGAAGCCCTTGGGCATGATGTACTTCATGCGGTATTCGAGCGGCTCCATGCCAACGGCCTTCGCGCACTCGTCGATGTTCGCGTCGTCCGCGAACGACGCCTGCGGCATGCCGTAGCCGCGCATCGCGCCCGCGGCGGGGCGGTTTGTGTACACGGTGTAAGCGTCGCCCTCGAAATTGTCGCAGGGATAGATCTGCGGGAACGAGCCCATGGCCTTGGCGACGATTGAATGGCCGTGCGAGGCGTAAGCGCCCTGATTGGAGAAGCACTCGACCTTGCGCGCGGCAATCGAGCCGTCCTTATGGAGCCACGTGATGATATGGAAGCGGATCGAGTGGCGCACACGGTTACTGACGAATGTCTCTTCACGCGAGCAGTCGATGCGCACGCATTTTCCGTGCACCTGCGTAGAGCACCACGCGCACAGCGGCTCATAGAGCGCATCCTGCTTGTTGCCAAAGCCTCCGCCGATGTAGGGCTTGATGACGCGGATATCCGCCCACGGACGCCCGAGCGCCTGACCGACGATGCGGCGGATGATGTGCGGGATCTGCGTGGAGGACACAACGACGATGCGGCCATTTTCCTCGTAAGCGTAGCAGCCGTGGTTTTCAATGTGGCTGTGCTGCACGGTGGGGGTGTTGTACCAGCCCTCGACCTTGATGAGGCCGGGTTCTTTGATCGCCTGCTGATAATTGCCCTTGCGGATATCGGTGTGCTTCAGGATATTCCCCGGGAAATTTTCGTGGATGCAGGGCGCGTCGGGCTCCATGGCCCTCTGCACGTCGAGCACAAACGGGAGTTCCTCATATTCGACCTTCAGCGCGCGCACGCCCTGCATGGCCGAGACCTCATCCTCCGCAATGACGACCGCGACGTCGTCGCCGTAGTAGCGCACATGGCGGTTCAAAAGATTGCGGTCGGCCACGTCCTGATGCCCCGGGTTCATCGACCAGGGATGGCCCGCCGTCGGGAAGCAGTGCTCCGGCACGTCGAAGCAGGTCAGCACCTTCACAACGCCGGGGATGGCCTCCGCCGCGGACTTGTCGACTGATTTGACAAATCCGTGCGCGATGGTGGAATGCTTGATGCGCGCATAGAGCGCACCGGCCGGCATCCGATCCTCATAGTATTTCGTGCGTCCGGTGACCTTGTCGAACGCATCGACGCGGATCTCGCTTTTTCCTACCTTGCTCATCTGTCTACCTCCTGTTCCGAGCAGCCGCTTTGTCGGTTTTGCTCGAAATCTGCAACTCCTTTGCTATTATTTTAGCACATTTCGCACAGCGTGTACAGTGCTGCATGCGTGATATAATACAAATGATCGCGGATGTACCATTTTGTCCGCTTTTTTCTGCCGATTGGTGAAAAAGAAACGAATGACTGGTGAATTTAGATGGATAACACGTTGAAAATAGGATGCGTGGTCATGGCGGCGGGCAATGCCGCGCGCTTTGGAGAAAATAAACTCGCCGCGATGGTAAACGGAAAGCCGCTTATCGAGCATGCGCTCGATGCGATCCCACGGGAGAGCTTTTCCCGCGTGCTGGTCGTGACGCAGCACGAAAACGTGGAAGCGGCCGCCAAAAAATTTGGCTTTGAAGCTCTGCGGAATGAGCATCCCGAGCGCGGCCAGAGCGAGACGATCCGCCTCGGCACGGCGGCGCTGTCAGACTGTGACGCGCTCTGCTTCATGGTGGCCGACCAGCCGATGCTCAAGCGCAAGACCGTCGCGCAGGAGCTTGAGTTCTTCCGCGCGCACAGCAAAAACATCGTCGGATTGGGACACAACGGCGTGCGGGGCAACCCCTGCCTCTTCCCTGCCCGCTTCTTTCCTGAGCTTTTATCGCTTGAGGGCGATGTCGGCGGCAGCGCGGTCATCAAGAGGCATTTAGATGATCTGCTGCTCTTTGAAGCGCCGGAGACGGAGCTTTGCGACGTTGACACGAAGGAAGCGCTCGAAGCGCTTAAGAAACGCTGATCTCGCCGCGGAGGTCTTCTTCCATTGCCTGCTTGATCTTCTCCTTGTCGTAGCCGCAGGAGAAGAGATAGTACAGCTTGGCGACGGCGGCCTCGGTCGTCATGTCAAGTCCGCTGACCGCGCCCGCCTTTTTGAGCGCGCTGGACGTTTCGTAGGTGCCGAGCGACACCGCGCCCTGCGGACACTGCGAGCAGACCGTGAGCACCGTGCCGTTCTGAAACGCCTTGCGGATGATGGGCAGCAGCGCGTCCCCGTCGCCGGGGATGTTGCCCGCGCCGAACGTCTCGATGACGATGCCGCGGAGCTTTTCGGTCATAATGGCCTCAAACAGCGAAAACTGAATGCCCGGAAATACCTTGATGACGCCGATGGGAATATTATCAAGCGTCTGGAGCTTGAGCCCGCCTTCCTGCCGCGGCAGGAGGGCGGCTTCGTTATATTTGATGGAAATGCCCGCCTCGGCAAGGCTCGGGTAGTTGGGCGAAACGAAAGCGATGAGTCCGTCGGCGGAGTATTTTGTCGCGCGGTTGCCGCGCAGCAGCCTTCCGCCGAAGTACAGGCACACCTCGCGCACGATGCCTTCCCCCGCAATCAGCAGCGCGGTGATGAGGTTGTCGCGCCCATCGCTGCGAATTTCGCACAGCGGGATCTGCGAGCCCGTGAGCACCACGGGCTTGTCGAGCCCATCGAGCATGAACGACAGTGCCGAAGCCGTGTAGGCCATCGTGTCCGTGCCGTGCAGGACGACGAAGCCGTCGTAATCGTCATATTTCTGCGCGATCAGCTCTGCGATGCAGTTCCATTCGCGCACGGTCATGTTGGATGAATCCAGCAGCGGCGAGAGCTCGTAGAATTCCCACTCCGGCATCTCCGGCGCGCGGAGGTCGGGGATGGCATCGAGCGCGGCGCGGAAGTAGCCCGCGCGCGGCGCGTAGCCGTTTTCCGTGCGCGTCATACCGATGGTGCCGCCGGTATAGATGATGAGAACTCGTTTCATAGCTCTCTCCTGATTGTATTACTTTTTGTACGGCGTATGATCGAGCGGCAGGCTGCGGCGGCGCTCGCCGTCGTAGCGGTAATACGCCTGCGCGATGGCCGGCGCCGTGGGGATGGACGTGATCTCACCGATGCCGATGGCGCCGTTGGCGAGGTTTAATCCCGGCTTGTCGATGACGATCGCCTTGATCTCGGGGATCTGATGCGAGCGGAACAGGCCGAGCGTGCCGTATTTTGCCGTGGGCTTGCCGTGGTCGAGCGGGTACTGCTCTGTCAAGGCGTAGCCCATGCTCATGACGACGCCGCCCTCGATCTGCCCTTCGCAGGACAGCGGGTTGATGGCCTTGCCGACATCGTGCGCGGCGACCATCTTTTTAATTTTGCCCGTCTCCTTGTCGAGAATGCACATCTGCGTCGCGTAGCCATAGGCGACATGGCTGACGGGGTTCGGCACATTTGCGCCGAGCGGGTTCGTCTTGGCGTAGTATTCGCCGTAAAACTCCTGCCCCTTCAAATCGCTCAGCGAGCGGTACTCCATCGCGTCCCGCAGCAGCAGGCATGCGCGGCGGCAGGCCTCGCCGGTGACGAGCGTCTGGCGCGAGCCGGAGGTATCGCCGCTGTCAGGCGTTATGAACGTGCTGTTGCCGTCGTAGACGACCTGATCGCGCGTGAGCTTTGCGTTTGTCACGACGAGCTGCACCAGCACCGTGCCGAGACCCTGACCGATGCAGGACGCGCCCGCGCGGATGTGGACCTTGCCATCATCGCCGATGACGAGCTTGCAGCGCCCATAGTCGGGAAGACCGACGCCGACGCCCGCGTTTTTCATCGCGCAGGCAAGGCCGACCGGCTCGCCGTTTTTGACCGCTTCGTCATAGTAGGGCTTGATGGCCTCGAGCGTTTCGACAAGGCCCGTTTCGGGGCCGACGATCTGGCCGTTCGGCAGCACCTCGCCCGGGCGGATGGCGTTGCGGTAGCGAATTTCCCACGGGGAGATGCCGACAAGGTCGGCCATCTCGTTGAGCAGCGTTTCAGTCGCAAAGCAGGTCTGCGTCACGCCGAAGCCGCGGAACGCGCCCGCGGGCGGGTTATTGGTATAGTAAGCGTGGCCCTCGATCTCAAAATTCTCGTAGTGATACGGGCCCGCGGCGTGCGTACATGCGCGCTCGAGCACGGGGCCGCCGAGTGAGGCGAAGCCGCCCGTGTCGGACACGACGCTCGCCTTTACGCCCTGAATGATACCGTTTTCGTCGCAGCCCATTGTGAAGTCCATCCACATCGGATGGCGCTTGGGATGGACGAGCAGCGATTCCTGCCGCGTGAGCTTCACCTTGACCGGCACGCGTGCGATGTATGCGATGAGCGCCGCGTGGTGCTGCACGGACATGTCCTCTTTCCCGCCGAAGCCGCCGCCGACAAGCATATTTTCGACCTGGCAGTGGGCAAAGTCGACGCCGAGCATCGCCGAGCACTCGTGCTGGGTGGTGTGCGCGCTCTGGTCGGTCGTCAGCAGCTTCACGCCGCCGTTTTCAAGCGGGAGCGCCACGCAGCACTCGGGTTCCAAAAAGGCGTGCTCCGTCCACGGAGTCTGAAACTTTTCATGTAAGACGTATTTGGAATGTTTGATGGCCTCGTCTGCGTTGCCGCGCACAACGTGGCGGTGCGCCTGCAAATTGCCGCGGTTGCCCATGATGACCTCGGGCGCACCGGGGGCGGACGCCTCCTCGGGTCCGTAGACCGCGGGAAGCTCTTCGTAAACGACACGTACAAGCTTTTTTGCCTGCTCGAGTGTTTCTAAGTCGCGCGCACAGACAAGCGCCACCGCGTCGCCGAGATACTGCGTGATCTCCCCCTCGCCGATGAGCGTCGGCTGGTCCTTCTGGATGTGGCCGACGTTCTGCTGACCCGGAATGTCCTTTGCCGTCAGCACGCAGACGACGCCGGGGAGCTCTTCCGCTTCTTTCGTGCGGATATAGAGCACGCGGGCGCGCGGGTACTGGCTGCGCACCGCGCCGCCATAGCACATGCCGTCAACATAGATGTCATCGGGGTACTTGCCATAGCCCTGTACCTTTTCGGCGACATCGATGCGGTGCACGCGCGAGCCAACCTGAAAGTCTTCCTTCTTTTCGGGAATTTTCCCCTCGCGTAAAATCTTCGCCGCAAGCAGGATGCCGTCGATGATCTTGACATAGCCCGTGCAGCGGCAGATATTGTTGCGGATGGCAAAGGCCGCCTCTTCGCGTGTCGGGTCGGGGTTCTGGTCGATAAGCCCCTTGGCCGAGATGACCATGCCCGGGATGCAGAAGCCGCACTGCACGGCTCCGGCCTCGCCGAAAGCGTAGGTAAAGGCCTCCTTTTCAAAGTCGGAAAGGCCCTCGACCGTGACGATATGTTTCCCCCCCAGCTTGTCTGTCTGAGGGATGCAGGCTTTCGTCGGCTTGCCGTCGATGAGGACATGGCACGTGCCGCACGCACCCTCACTGCACCCGTCCTTGACGCTGGTCAGATGCAGCTCGTCGCGAAGATAGCGGATGAGTTTTTGATTTTTCTCCACCGTGACCGGTGTACCGTTGACAACGAATGCAGCCATTTCAGATCTCCTGTTCGCAAGAAAATCACAAATATCACAATTATTTTGGTTGCCTAACTAATTTTATTGTAGCACAGGCACAACAAAGACGCAACACAAATTCTAAATTTCGATATTCTATTTTCTGAATCACGCTTTCCGCCTCAAATCCTTGACAAATTTTGAACATTGGACTAAGATATCGCCATACCTGCAAGGGGCGCTGGCGCAAGCCGGCTGTGATGCGGCGTATCGCCGTCG
>QWCN01002319.1_pt1 | contig 32205 bp, 17 predicted proteins | sample 1972711 | NCBI WGS metagenome assembly QWCN01 (sample SAMN09866707, study PRJNA288562) | Human gut metagenome isolate term1_stool, whole genome shotgun sequencing... | isolation source: gut | host: Homo sapiens | place: USA: California
ATATGTCAAAATCCCGAGACATACAAGCCAAAATGCCATCACCGAAGGTGATTTTTTATGCATTTTGGCTCGTAACTGTGAAGGTACTGAACAGTTACGTAGTTTCATACAGAAAACCCCATCTCCAACACATTCTAGTATAAAGAAAGGGGTGAAAAAAATCAATAGAATTGTAGAAAAATCAAACGATTTATTGATTTTTTGACATGGGATCCTATAAATAATCCGAGGAACTGCTTTTTTGAAATGATAAAACAAAAACCGCCAGAATTAAATTCTGACGGTTAAGCGTGCGTTAGAGGATTCGAACCCCCGGCCTTTTGGTCCGTAGCCAAACGCTCTATCCAGCTGAGCTAAACGCACATTTCTGTTTGTGTTGTTCGGTTGTCCCTCACAACAAAGCCTATTATAAGGGAGAGTTAGTCAAATGTCAACACTTTTTTTGAAAAAAATTAAATTTTTTTAATTGTTAGAAAAACAGGCAAAATTATGGGATTGCTTGAAAAGAAAGAAATGATGTGCTAATGTTAGTAAGAGAATACACAGGGAGGGTATACAAATGAGAGCAAGTGGTGTGTTGATGCCTGTTTCTTCTTTGCCGTCCAGATATGGAATCGGTTGTTTTTCGAAAGAGGCATATGAATTTGTGGACTGCCTGGAGCGTGCAGGCCAGTCAAAATGGCAGGTCCTTCCATTAGGACCTACCGGATATGGAGATTCTCCGTATCAGCCGTTTTCCACATTCGCAGGTAATCCGTACTTTATCGATCTGGATATGCTGGTGGAAGAAGGTCTTCTTTTTAAAGAAGAATGTGAACAGCTACAGTGGGGATGGGATCCGAGATTTGTAGATTATGAAAGAATCTACTTTTCAAAAAATGAGATTTTGAGAAAAGCGTACGGGCGTTTTGATGCAGATGATAAATTTTATGCTTTCTGTAAAAAAGAGCAGGAATGGCTGGAACCGTACTGTCTGTTCCGTGCTATCAAGGACAGCCAGAACGGTGCACTGTGGACAACCTGGCCGGAAGAACTGCGAAAAAGTGATTCCAAAGAAGTGCAGAATAAGAAAAAAGAGCTGGAAAAAGAGATGGAATACTACCAGTTTCTGGAATATGAGTTTGACTGTCAGTGGAACAAACTGAAAGCATATGCTAATAAGAAGGGAATCACCATTATCGGAGATCTTCCAATCTATGTGGCTATTGACAGTGCGGATGCATGGGCGAATCCGATGATGTTCCAGATGGACGAGAATGGTGTGCCAAGTGCTATTGCAGGCTGTCCCCCGGATGCATTTTCAGCGGACGGCCAGATGTGGGGCAATCCGTTGTATGACTGGAAAGCACAGAAAAAAACCGGATACAAATGGTGGATTCAGCGTATGAAGAGAAGTCTTGTATTATACGATACCGTGCGCATCGATCATTTTCGTGGATTTGCAGAGTATTATGCGATTCCGGCGGACGCAGAAAATGCATTGGAAGGAGAATGGAAGGAAGGTCCTGGCATCGATCTGTTCCGGGCGATGGAAAAAGCACTGGGAGATATGGATGTGATCGCGGAAGATCTTGGAACTTTGGATGAGAAAGTTTTTGATCTGATGGACGAGACAGGATATCCGGGGATGAAAGTCCTGCAATTTGCTTTTGATTCCGGTAATACAAACTTTTATCTGCCGCATCGCTATAAGAAAAACTGCGTCGTATATACAGGAACTCACGACAACGATACGACAAAGGCATGGTATTATGGCATGAACGACTGGGCGAGAGAGTACTCCAAAGCATATCTGAATAATTATGACCGCCCGTGGGAAGACATCTCGTGGGATTTTATCCGGGCGGCAGAAGCCAGCGTTGCCGATCTGGCAGTGATTCCGATGTGGGATCTGTTGTGCTGTGGCAGCGAAGGAAGAATGAATCATCCATCCACACTGGGGGAAAACTGGAAATGGAGGATGCTTCCGGGCGAGTTCCGTGAGGATATCATCGGACGACTGCGCTGGCTGACAGATACTTTCCAGAGAATGCTTGTTCCTCCGAAAATCGAAGAAGAGCAGGAGGAAAACGAAGATGAAACAGATGCTTCAGTATCTGAAAGCGTATAAAAAAGAGTCGATTATTGCACCGCTGTTTAAAATGCTGGAAGCCAGTTTTGAATTGCTGGTTCCGATCGTTATGGCAAACATCATTGATGTCGGTATCCAGAATGGCGACAAGCCGTATATCTGGAGAATGTGCGCGCTGATGATCGCACTGGGTGTGCTGGGACTGGTGTGTTCCCTGACGGCGCAGTATTTTGCTGCAAAGGCGGCGATGGGATTTGGAACGGCGCTGAGAAAGGCACTGTTTGGACACATCAACAGCCTGAGCTATAACGAACTGGATCAGATCGGAACGCCGACACTGATCACCCGTATGACCAGTGATATCAACCAGGCGCAGACTGGTGTCAATATGATGCTCCGTCTGTTCCTGCGTTCTCCATTCATCGTCATCGGAGCAGTTGTGATGGCTTTTACTATCAGTGCAAAACTGACGATCATTTTCCTGATTGCAGTACCGTTAATCGGACTGGCAATTTATCTGATTATGCGTATCACTGTACCGATCTATAAAAAAGTACAGAGTATTTTGGATCAGATCGTGCTTCATACGAGAGAAAATTATGTAGGTGCCAGAGTGGTACGTGCATTTTCCAGGGAAAAAGATGAGACGGAACAGTTTGATGAAATCAGCGGCAACCTGAAAAATACACAGCTGTATGCCGGTAAGATTTCTGCACTGATGAACCCGATCACCTATGTGATGGTCAATATCGCGATCCTGTGTATCCTGTGGTTTGGCGGCTGGCAGGTACAGATTGGCAGCGTATCCCAGGGACAGATTGTGGCGCTGGTCAATTATATGAATCAGATTCTGCTGGCGCTGGTTGCACTGGCGAACCTGATTGTTGCTGTAACAAGAGCACTGGCTTGTGCGATACGTATTAATGAAGTTTTCCGGGTAAACAGTTCCATGAAAGAGGGCGCTGAAGAAAAAAATACGCAGGAAAGCGGGAAACCGAGAGTCGTGTTTGACCATGTGACTTTTACTTATGGTGGGGCGCAGGAAGCTTCTCTGACAGATATCAGTTTTTCGGCAATGCCGGGAGAAACGGTTGGAATCATCGGCGGTACCGGATCCGGAAAGTCCACACTGGTTAATCTGATTCCACGGTTCTACGACGCTACAAAAGGTTCGGTTACGGTAGACGGTCAGGATGTGAAAGCTTATACTTTCCGGCATCTGCGTGAGAAGATTGGTGTGGTTCCACAGAAAGCAGTTCTGTTCTTGGGAACCATCCGAAGTAATCTTCAATGGCGTAAAAAAGATGCGAAAGAGAGAGAACTGTGGAAAGCCCTGCAGATCGCGCAGGCGGAAGAAGTGGTGAAGAAGAAACAGAAAGGGCTGGATGAAAAAGTAGAGACCGGTGGAAGAAACTTTTCCGGAGGACAAAGACAGCGGCTGACCATTGCACGGGCACTGGTCGGGGAACCGGAGATTCTGATTCTTGACGACAGTGCTTCCGCACTGGACTTTGCAACGGATGCGGCTCTGCGAAGATCCATTAAAGAAAGTACCGGAAATGCAACGGTATTCCTGGTATCCCAGCGTGCGGCAACCGTCAAAAATGCAGATCAGATTCTGGTGCTGGATGACGGAAAACTTGTGGGGAGAGGAACTCATGAGGAATTATTGAAGAATTGTAACGTATATAAGGAGATCTGTATGTCACAGTTTTCCAGTCAGGAGGTAGCACAGTTATGAAAAACAAAAAGACCATAAACCGTGTCCTGAAACTGATTCGCCCGTACATGTATCTGGTGGTCAGTATTCTGGTGCTGGCGGCAGTCACAGTAGCAGCTACCCTGTATTCGCCTATCCTGATTGGTAAAGGTGTGGACTGTATGATAGAGAAGGGGCTGGTAAGCTTCCCGGATCTGAAACTGGTGCTGCTCCAGCTGGCAGTGGTGACTGTAATCTCTGCGATATCTCAGTGGGTGATGAGTCTTCTGACCAATAAAATGACATACAAGATCGTAGATGATATCCGCAGACGGGTATTTGCCCATATGGAGATTCTTCCGCTCCGTTATATGGACGCGCACCAGCCGGGTGATGCGATCAGCAGAATTTCCACAGATGTGGATCAGTTTTCCGACGGTCTTTTAATGGGATTTACCCAGCTGTTTTCCGGTGTGATGACGATTCTCGGAACACTTGGATTTATGATATCCATCGATGGAAGAATCACGCTGATCGTGGTATTGATCACGCCGTTATCTTTTTTCGTGGCAAACTTTATCGCAAAACGTACATTTACCATGTTCCGTCTGCAGTCTGAGACGAGAGCAGAGATGACTTCTTTGGTAGAAGAAATGGTGGGAAACCAGAAAGTGGTTAAAGCATTTGCCTATGAAAAAGAGGCGGAGGAACAGTTTGATGATATTAACCAGAGGCTGCAGTCCTGCAGCCTGAAAGCGACATTCTTCTCTTCCATTACTAATCCTTCCACCCGTTTTGTCAACGGACTGGTGTATACGGGCGTTGGTATTTTCGGTGCATTTTCCGCGATCCAGGGAAGAATTACCGTTGGTCAGCTGAGTAGTTTTTTGAATTATGCTAATCAGTATACCAAGCCGTTTAACGAGATCTCCGGCGTGGTGACAGAACTTCAGAACGCGCTGGCATGTGCGGGAAGAATCTTTCATTTTCTGGACGAAGAACCGGTACCGGAAAATGCGGCAGATGCTAAGACGCTGGATCAGGTGGAGGGCCGCGTGAGATTTGAGGATGTAAGCTTTTCTTACACCAGTGAGGTGCCACTGATTGAACATATGAATCTGGAAGTAAAACCGGGACAGCGGGTGGCAATTGTAGGTCCGACCGGATGTGGTAAGACGACAGTAATCAATCTGCTGATGCGTTTTTATGATGTAAATAAAGGAAAGATCACACTGGATGGAGTACCGATTCAGGATCTGACCTGGGAAAGTCTCCGTTCCAGTTACGGAATGGTGCTTCAGGAAACCTGGCTGAAAACGGGTACGATCCGGGATAATATCTCTTACGGAAAACCGGATGCCACAAGGGAGGAAGTGATCGAAGCAGCAAAACAGGCTCATGCCCACAGTTTTATCAAACGTCTTCCGAAAGGATATGACACGGTGATGGGTGAGGACGGCGGAAGCCTGTCCCAGGGACAGAAACAGCTGCTTTGTATCGCCAGACTGATGTTACTAAAACCGCCGGTACTGATTCTGGACGAGGCGACATCTTCCATCGATACGATGACAGAGATCCGTATCCAGAAAGCATTCCAGAAACTGATGGAGGGACGGACGAGTTTTGTGGTGGCACACCGGCTGTCTACCATTAAGGAATCGGATGTGATTCTGGTTATGAAGGACGGACATATTCTGGAGACCGGCAAGCATGAGGAACTGCTGGAGAAGAAAGGGTTCTATGCACAGCTGTATCAGAGCCAGTTCTGTAATGTGTAAGTGAGATTGCAAAAAAGGACGCGCCAGATCCCGGATGGAACATTCAGGCAAATAAGATGCAAAAAGTGACGCGGCAGGTTCCTGATGGAACATTCGTGCAACGTGGGCAGGGGAACTTTGAACTAATCCCTAACTTCGACTAAGACTCTCGCGAGAGCGCTCGAGCCTAAGTCTGCGTAAGGGCTGGATTTCAAAGCTTCCCCTAACCGCCCACAAAGTGTTGCACGAACGTTCCATCAGGAACCTGCCGCTGTTTGTTCGCAAAAGGGAGGAGATCTGGGAAAATAGCTTTATAAGTCGTAACTGTTCAGTACCTTCACAGTTACGTGCCAAAATGCATTTAAAATCACCTTCGGTGATGGCATTTTGGCTTGTATGTCTCGGGATTTTGGCATATTTTCATGCCAAAACACCTCGCGGTACAGTGGCTACTGAATAGTTACTATAAGTCAACAAAATCATATCAGCCCGTTTTAGTTCCAGAAAACGTCAGCAGAGGGAACGGGCAGCAGGGGCGAGGGACACTTTGTGGGCGTTTAGGGCAAGCTTTGAGATCCAGCATTTACGCAGACTTTCGCGAGGGTCAGCTGACCCTCGTGAATATAGTCGGAGTTAATGCTTAGCTCAAAGTTGCCCTGCCCACGTCCCTCACCCCTGCTGCCCGCTCCCTCTGCGTCCGTCTTGAACATACTACCTCAACAACTTGAACATACTACCTCAACAAACTTTGACACATCCTCAGAAAAATGCTATAGTATAGACCAAATCTATTTCACCCAAAACCAACGAATCCAAAAATCAAAAAGGGGGCAAACCCATGTTTCATAAAGTCATCATCACCCTTCTGAAACCCTTATCCTTCCTCCCGGCTCTTCTGGTTATGTATATGATATTTTCTTTTTCGGCGCAGAACGGTACGGAGTCGGGTGATCTGAGTTTCAAAGTGAGTGTAAAACTGGTGGAAGTCGGATCAGAAGTGCTGGATATGAAACTGACGGACAGCGAGATTCAGATGTATGCGAACAAATACCATCATTATGTAAGAAAACTCGGCCATATGACCGAATACTGTGTATTGGCGATCACGCTTTGTGTGCCGTTGTATGCGTACGGTGTGCGGGGCATCTGGCTGTATCTGCTGGCGGGATTGATCTGTGCCGGATTTGCGGCAACGGATGAATACCATCAGTCGTTTGTGGCCGGACGTGGGCCGTCGGTGCGGGATGTCTGCATCGATACGTTTGGAGCCATGATCGGCATCACAGGAACACAGATTGTCGGCTGGGCAGCCGTAAAGAGCACGAAAGAACTGGAAAGAGAGCGGAAACGCAAAAGAAAGCAGAAAAGAAGAAGGCAGAAACGCTGATCGGAAAAGAAGAACCGTGTTACTGGGAACGGAGTGAACAGTAAAACAGATGGGCGGAAGTGTCAGAATAAGATTGAATTAGGTGTATCGCTATATTATAATTAACTCGTAACTGTTCAGTACCTTCACAGTTACGAGCAAAAATGCATTTAAAATCACCTTCGGTGATGGCATTTTTGCTTGTATGTCTCGGGATTTTGGCATATTTATGCCAAAACACCTGCAGATGATTTATTTATCCGCATGTGTCAGGATATTATAGATAACGGATTAAGTACGGAGGGAGAAAAAGTGCGTCCGGTGTGGGAAGATACCGGGGAGAGCGCTTACACGATCAAGAGGTTCGGTGTGGTCAACCGCTATGATCTTTCAAAAGAATTTCCGGCACTGACACTTCGGAGAACAGCACTGAAAAGTGCTTTTGATGAGATCCTGTGGATCTGGCAGAAAAAATCGAATAATATTCACGATCTGAACAGCCATATCTGGGATAGCTGGGCAGATGAAGACGGATCCATAGGAAAGGCCTACGGGTATCAGCTGGGAGTAAAGCACCAGTATAAAGAGGGCATGATGGATCAGGTCGACCGTGTACTGTATGATCTGAAAAACAATCCATACAGCAGAAGAATCATGACGAACATCTACGTGCATCAGGATCTGCACGAGATGAATCTGTATCCCTGTGCGTATTCGATGACATTTAACGTGACAAAAGAAAAAGACAGCGACAGACTGACACTGAACGGTGTGTTGAACCAGCGTTCTAATGATGTGCTAGCAGCGAATAACTGGAATGTCTGCCAGTATGCGCTGCTTCTGATGATGATCGCACAGGTATGCGATATGAAAGCGGGCGAACTACTCCATGTGATTGCGGATGCTCATATATACGACCGCCATATTCCACTGGTAAAAGAGCTGATCAGCAGAGAAACTCATCCGGCACCAAAGGTATGGCTGAATCCGGAAGTCAAGGATTTCTATGCATTTACAGTGGATGATCTTCATGTGGAAGATTATGTAACAGGACCACAGATTAAAAATATTCCGATTGCTGTGTAAGAAGATGATTTTAAATGCATTTTGGCTCGCAACGTGAAGGTAGTGAGCAGTTACAAGCAGACAATGAGTCGGGAAAACAGAAAAATAAAAACGTATCAGACAGGAGAATAATAATGAATCTTATTGTAGCAGCAGATAAAAACTGGGGCATCGGAAAAGACAACAAACTTCTGGTGAGCATCCCTTCCGATATGAAATTTTTCCGTCAGGAAACCATGGGAAAAGTAGTAGTTATGGGAAGAAAGACTCTTGAAAGCTTTCCTAACGGTCTGCCGTTAAAAAACAGAACTAACGTGGTACTGACCAGCGATAAAAATTATCAGGTGAAAGATGCAGTGATCGTACACAGCATTGATGAAGTTCTGGAAGAACTAAAGAAATATGATGATGATGAGATCTACGTCATCGGTGGAGGAAAAGTTTATGAAGAACTGCTTCCATACTGTGATGTGGCGCATGTGACCAAGATTGATTTCGCTTTTGAGGCGGATACTCATTTTCCGAATCTGGATGAGGATCCGGAGTGGGAAATCACTGCATCCAGTGATGAACAGACGTATTTTGATCTGGAATATACATTTGTAAAATACGAGAGAAAGTAATAAGAAAAAAGGTAACTGTGAGGGTACTGAAAAGTTGCGAAAAAAGGAAGCAACAGGAAAGACCGGGAGGACATTGGGTCAACATGGAAAAAAACGACAGGCAGGATCAGAAAAATAATAATGGAAGCGATTTTATGAAAGTTGTCCAGGATGCCATCAACAGCGGGGACTATCAGCAATTAAATGAGCAGGTGCGAAAGACAGTCAGTGCTTCCGTACAGGAAGTGTACAATATGGGTGGAAAACTGCAAAATGGTATTATGGAGGGAATGCGACAGGCAGGAAACGGACTGCAGGAAGGTCTGAAAGAGGGCATGAACAGTGCACAGCGGGAGTGGAGAGAGTCAGCAAATACAGGCTGGAAAAAAACAGAAGTGACATACCGTACGAATTACGGCAAAGATCATACGCCGGCATATCAGGCGGGTGCCTGGAAGCGGACACAGCAGGGGAAACAGCTGCCGGCCATCTATGCACCGAATCCGCCGGGAAAAATCACAGGAACGATTCTTGCCATCACAGGATACTCTCTGACCGGTGTATTTGCACTCAGTACTATTGTGACAGGAATCGTGACAGCCATTTATCCAGGTGTACCGTCAATCATTGCAACCGCCACCGTGGGAGGCATTACAGCGGCAAGTCTCGGAATGGGAATCACCGGAACTGTGATCCGTGGCAGAGTGAAGAGATTCCGCCAGTACGTACAGCAGATCGGAGACCGGGCATACTGCAATATCAAAGAACTGGCCGATAAGACCGGAAAGACAGAAACTAAGGTTCGTAAGGATCTGAAACTGATGATTGAGAAAAGAATGTTTCTGCAGGGGCATCTGGATCAGAAAGAAACCTGTCTGATCGTTACGGACGCGATGTACCAGCAGTATCTGGAGACGGAAAAACAGGCGAAAACCGTACAGATGCAACAACAGCAACAGAAAGAACAACGCTCCCGGATGCCGGAAGAGTGCAGAAAGATCCTGGAAGAAGGACAGGAATACATTACTTATATTCATAAGTGTAATGACGATCTTCCGGGAGAAGAAATTAGCAGAAAACTGAGCCGTCTTGAAACTATCATCACCCGTATCTTTCAGGAAGTGGAAAAACAGCCGGAACTGGCTTCAGATCTGCGCAGATTTATGAATTATTATCTGCCAACCACAAGAAAACTGGTGGATGCTTATCGCGAGATTGAACTGGACAGCTTCAGGACAGAACAAAATGAAAAGACGAAAAAAGAGATTGAAGATACCCTGGATACGATCAATCAGGCATTCGAAAAACTGTTAAACAGTTTCTTTGAGGAACGTGCCATGGATATTTCTTCGGATATTTCCGTGCTGCATTCCATGCTTGCGCAGGAGGGACTGACTCAGGGAGCATTTGAGCAGAAAACGGGATATAAAGACCAAACATGAGGAGGAGAACGATATGAGTACACTGGATGAAATGGAGATGCCAACGCTGACCTTTGATCCGATTCCGGAACCGGAAGAAAAGGCACAGGTAGTTCCGGTACAGGAAGAAAAAGCAAAACTGGATGACAGCATGTTAAATGATAAAGAACGTCAGATGGTGGAGAGTTTTGCAAAACAGATCGACCTTCATAACACCAACGGCATTCTGCAGTACGGTGCGGGAACCCAGAAAAAAATGGCCGATTTTTCTGAGAAAGCACTGGAAAATGTAAAAACCAAAGATCTTGGATCTGTGGGAGATATGCTGACGAATGTGGTGACTGAACTGAAGAGCTTTGATGCGCAGGAAGAAGAAAAAGGATTTTTCTCTTTTCTGAAGAAGCCGGTGGACAAAATCACCAGTATGAAGACAAAGTATGACAAAGTAGAGACAAATGTGGAAAAAATCTGTACAGCCCTGGAAGATCATCAGACACAGCTGATGAAAGATGTGGCGATGCTGGATCGGATGTATGAGCAGAATCTGCTGTATTTTAAAGAGCTTTCCATGTATATTCTGGCAGGAAAGAAGAAACTGGAAGAAGTAAAAACGACCGAACTGACACAGCTGATGGCAAAAGCACAGGCAAGCGGACAACCGGAAGATGCACAGGCAGTCAAAGATCTGACAGGGCTGTGTGACCGGTTTGAAAAGAAGATCCATGATCTGGAGCTGACACGTATGATCTCGATTCAGACAGCACCCCAGATCCGTCTGGTACAGAACAGTGATACCATGATGGTGGAAAAGATCCAGACTACGGTAGTGAATACGATTCCGCTGTGGAAGAGTCAGATGGTACTGGCTCTTGGCGTGGAACATGCCTCTCAGGCAGCACAGGCGCAGCGTCAGGTTACGGATATGACCAACGATTTGCTCAGAAAGAATGCGGAAGTGCTGAAAGTGGCATCTGTGGAAGCAGCGAAAGAGTCTGAGCGTGGTATCGTAGATCTGGAAACCCTGCAGAATACCAACGCATCTCTGATTTCTACCCTGGACGAAGTGATGCAGATCCAGGCAGACGGCAGAATGAAACGACAGGCAGCAGAAGTGGAACTTCGGAAGATGGAAGATGAACTGAAGAATAAGCTGCTGGAGATTCGATAGTTGTAAAATAAGGGAAATCAGAAGAAAGTAAACAGTGACAAAGATGGAATCATATCAGATGCATAAAAAGGATGATTTGTGTAGAAGAGAAAAGAAAAAGGAAGGTGCAGCGATGTATCGGGAACATACAAAAACAATTAAAATCGGAAATCAGGTGATCGGTGGCGGACATCCGGTGCTGATTCAGTCGATGACGAATACCAAAACAGAAGATGTAGCGGCGACGGTTGCGCAGATTCTGACACTGGAAAAAGCGGGATGTCAGATCATCCGCTGTGCTGTGCCGACGATGGAGGCTGCAAGAGCACTGGGAGAGATCAAAAAGCAAATTCATATTCCTCTGGTAGCAGACATTCATTTTGATTATAAACTGGCAATCGCAGCGATGGAAAACGGTGCGGACAAGATACGTATTAATCCGGGAAATATCGGAAGCCGGGAACGCATCCAGGCTGTGGTTGATGTGGCGAAAGAACGCCAGATTCCGATCCGTGTCGGTGTAAACAGCGGTTCGCTGGAAAAAGAACTTGTGGAAAAGTACCACGGAGTGACGGCAGAAGGTTTGGTGGAGAGTGCTCTGGATAAAGTAAAGATCATCGAGGATATGGGATATGATCAACTGGTGATCAGTATCAAATCCTCGGACGTTCTGATGTGTGCAAAAGCCCATGAATTAATTGCTCAAAAAACGGATTATCCGCTCCATGTGGGAATCACTGAGGCGGGAACTCTGTTTTCCGGAAATATCAAGTCTGCAGTAGGACTTGGTATCATTCTCTACCAGGGCATCGGCGATACGATCCGTGTATCCCTGACCGGAGATCCGTCAGAAGAAGTCAAATCAGCCAAACGGATCCTGAAAACATTGGGACTTCGAAACGGCGGCATCGAAGTCGTATCCTGTCCGACCTGCGGAAGAACGCAGATAGATCTGATAGGTCTTGCCAATAAAGTAGAAGATATGGTACAGGATATTCCACTGGATATCAAAGTGGCTGTTATGGGTTGTGTGGTAAACGGACCGGGAGAAGCAAAAGAAGCAGACATCGGAATTGCCGGAGGTAAAGGTGTGGGACTGCTGATCAAAAAAGGAGAGATTATCAAAAAAGTACCGGAGGATCAGCTCTTAGAGACACTCCGGGATGAGTTACTTCACTGGAATGCGTAAGTGGTGAATAAGACATGATGACAGAAAAAGATTTTTTAGATGTATTTCCCCAGTTGAAGGTGGATCCGGAACTGGAAAGCCTTCTTGGGGAAGTAAAAGTAATGAAAGTATCCATAAACCCGCAGAAGGACTGTCTGCGGGTTTATGTTCTGAGTAGACAGTGGATTCATAAAAAGCATATTTATCATCTGGAAGAGACAATTAAAGAACAGTTTTTTGCCAATGCACCTCTGCGGGTGAAAATCATCGAAAAATTCCAGCTTTCCAGTCAGTATACACCGGAAAATTTTCTGGATGTATATCGTCAGAGTATTCTGCTGGAATTAAAGCAGTACAGCGCACTGGAGTACAATATGTTCTATACAGCAGAGATTACGTTCAGTGATCCGGAGACGATGGAGCTGGTGATGACTGATTCGGTGGTCGCGAGAGACCGGGAATATGAACTGGTGCGGGTGCTGGAAAAAATCTTCTGCGAGCGGTGTGGTTTCAACCTGAAAGTACATCCGGCTTATCGGAAACCAGTGGAAAGTAAAGGCAGAAAGAACAGCGAGTTGAGAATTCTGGAGGAAGCCAGACAGATTCTGCTGCATTCTAAAGTCGGGAATAAAAACAGTGACCGGGAAGCAGGGGAAGACCTGTCCGGTCAGGGCATGGAAGCACCATTTGATGAAGACCGGATGAGCGGGGCAGACGGAAAAGTACAGAGACCACAGGGGAAAAATCAACAGAATCAGGACACAGACGGTGGAAAACAGCCGGCAGCTGCACAGGAAAAAGGAAAAGAGGGGAACAAAGGCGGTTTCCGGGATCGAAACGGTGGAAAAAATGGTGGCCGTGGGAATTTTCAGAAAGGTCGTTACGGCGATGGACCACGTCCTTTGAAACGGTCCGACAACCCGGATGTGATCTATGGAAGGGATTTTGATGACGATGCCATCACCATTGATTCTATTGCCGGAGAGATGGGAGAGATTACGATCCGCGGACAGGTAACTTCCGTGGAAGCCAGAGAAATCCGAAACGAGAAGACTATCTATATGTTCAACGTCACGGACTTTACGGATACGATCACCGTAAAAATGTTTCTGCACAACGAACAGGTGCCGGAAATCAGTGGGGCCATCAAAAAGGGTGCCTTCCTGAAGCTAAAAGGTGTGACCACCATCGATAAGTTCGATCATGAGATCACCATCGGTTCCCTTGCAGGTATCAGGAAAATCAGTGATTTTACCACCAGCCGGATGGATAACAGTCCGGAAAAGCGAGTAGAGCTGCACTGCCATACGAAAATGAGTGATATGGATGGGGTTACGGATGCAAGCGTTCTGGTAAAACGCGCCTACAAATGGGGACATCCGGCCATCGCGATCACAGACCATGGAGTAGTACAGTCCTTCCCGGAAGCCAATCATGCCTATGACGATATTGTCAGCGATTACCGAAAACAGTACCAGAAAGATCACCCGGAAGCGACAAAGGATGAGATGAAACAAGTGTATCCGCCGTTTAAGGTAATTTATGGTGTGGAAGCCTATCTGGTGGATGATGTGAAAGGCATGGTTACCGGAAGCAGGGGACAGAGTCTGGATGATCCCTATGTGGTGTTTGATATCGAAACCACCGGTTTCAGTCCGGTGGCTAACCGGATCATCGAGATTGGCGCGGTTCGAGTGGAAGAGGGTTCCATCGTGGATCGCTTTTCCGTTTTTGTCAATCCGCAGGTGCCGATTCCATTTAAAATCGAACAGCTGACCGGCATCAATGACAGCATGGTTGTGGATGCAGAGACCATAGAAGAAGTTCTGCCAAAATTCCTGGAATTTTCCAAGGGTGCGGTCATGGTGGCGCACAATGCCGGATTTGACATGAGTTTTATCATCGAAAACTGCAAACGTCTTGGAATCGAACAGGATTTTACTTATGTGGATACGGTAGGTCTTGCCCGGATGCTTCTGCCGGGCCTGAACCGGTTCAAGCTGGATACAGTGGCGAAAGCACTGAATATTTCCCTGTTGAATCATCACCGGGCAGTGGACGATGCGGCCTGTACGGCGGAAATTTTTGTAAAATTCATTAAAATGTGTAAGGAACGAGACATCTTTGATCTGAATGTATTAAATGAGGCCGGAAAACTCTCCGAGCATACCATCAAAAAACTGCCGACCTATCATGCGATTATTCTGGCCACCAGCGAGATTGGCCGGGTCAATCTGTACCGTCTGGTGTCAAAATCACACCTGGAGTTTTACAATCGGCGGCCCAGGATCCCAAAGAGTGTGTATCTGCAGTATAACGAAGGACTGATGATCGGATCTGCCTGTGAGGCGGGAGAACTTTTCCAGGCGATTTTAAGGGATGAACCGGAATCAGAGATCGCCCGTCTGGTGGAATTCTATGATTATCTGGAGATCCAGCCGATCGGCAACAACATGTTTATGGTGCGGGATGAAAACCGGGATAATGTAACCTCCGAGGAAGATCTTCGGGATCTGAACCGACGGATCGTGAAACTGGGAGAACAGTTTAAAAAACCTGTGGTTGCCACCTGTGATGTACATTTTATTGATCCCGAGGATGAAGTCTACCGGAGAATCATCATGACCGGAAAGGGATTCAGCGATGCGGATGATCAGGCACCGCTGTATCTGCGGACCACAGAAGAGATGTTGAAGGAATTTGAATATCTGGGTGCGGAGAAAGCGGAAGAGGTTGTCATCACAAACCCGAATAAAATCGCGGATATGTGTGACCGGGTCTGCCCGATCCGTGACGGTAAATTTCCTCCGGTTATTGAAAACTCGGATCAGATGCTTCGTGATATCTGCTATAATGAGGCTCATGCGATCTACGGACCGGATCTTCCGGAGATCGTATCGGCACGGCTGGAGCGGGAACTGAACTCCATCATCTCCAATGGATATGCCGTAATGTACATCATTGCACAGAAACTGGTTTGGAAGTCCAACGAGGACGGGTATCTGGTAGGTTCCCGTGGATCCGTAGGATCATCCTTTGTTGCCACGATGGCGGGAATCACGGAAGTCAATCCGTTAAGTCCTCACTATCTGTGCGGAGAGTGCTATTATGTGGATTTTGATTCCGACGAAGTGAAAACATATTCCGGCCGTGCCGGTTGTGACATGCCGGATAAGATATGCCCGCGGTGTGGAAAACCATTGAAGAAAATGGGGTTTGATATTCCGTTTGAGACTTTCTTGGGATTCAAGGGAAACAAAGAGCCGGATATCGACCTGAACTTCTCCGGTGAGTATCAGAGTAAGGCACATAAATATACAGAAGTAATCTTTGGTGCGGGACAGACTTTCCGTGCCGGAACGATCGGTACGCTGGCGGATAAGACAGCGTTCGGTTATGTGAAAAACTATTACGAAGAGCGTGGTGTGCACAAGAGAAACTGCGAGATCGACCGGATCGTGCAGGGATGCACAGGTATCCGTCGTACCACCGGACAGCATCCGGGCGGTATCATCGTTCTTCCTTTTGGTGAAGATATCAACTCCTTCACTCCGGTACAGCATCCGGCAAATGATGTGAATACTGATATTATCACTACCCATTTTGATTACCATTCTATCGATGCGAACCTGCTGAAGCTGGATATTCTGGGACACGATGATCCGACCATGATCCGTATGCTGGAAGATATCACCCATTTTGATGCTCAGCAGGTGCCACTGGATGATCAGAGTGTCATGTCCCTGTTCAAGAGTACGGAGGCACTGGGAATCACACCGGAAGATATTGGCGGCTGTCCACTGGGTTGTCTTGGGATTCCGGAGTTTGGTACGGATTTCGTTATCCAGATGCTTCTGGATACAAAACCGGAATCTTTTTCAGATCTGATCCGTATCTCCGGTCTGTCCCATGGCACGGATGTGTGGCTGGGTAATGCACAGACATTAATAGAGGAAGGAAAAGCGACCATTTCCACGGCCATCTGTACCCGTGATGATATCATGATCTACCTGATCAATAAGGGACTGGAGAGTGAGCTTTCGTTTACCATCATGGAGAGCGTTCGTAAAGGTAAGGGACTGAAACCGGAGTGGGAAGAGGAGATGAAAGCCCACGATGTGCCGGACTGGTACATCTGGTCATGTAAGAAGATCAAGTACATGTTTCCGAAGGCTCATGCGGCAGCCTATGTTATGATGGCGTACCGGATCGCGTATTATAAGATCTTCTATCCCCTGGCTTACTATGCGGCTTACTTCAGTATCCGTGCTTCTGCATTTTCCTATGAACTGATGTGTATGGGACGGGAACGGCTGGAGTATTATATGGCGGATTATAAGAAACGAAGTGATACGCTGACGAAAAAAGAGCAGGATACCGTAAAAGACATGAAAATCGTACAGGAGATGTATGCGAGAGGGTTCTCGTTTACGGAGGTGGATCTTTATAAGGCACAGGCGCACCGCTTCCAGGTTGTCGACGGTAAGTTGATGCCGGCGCTGGACAGCATCGAAGGACTGGGAGATAAAGCGGCTGATGCGGTGGTGCTTGCGGCGAGAGACGGCCAGTTTCTGTCAAAAGATGATTTCAGACAGCGGACGAAGGTCAGCAAGAGTGTGATTGATTTTATGGATGATCTGCATATCTTCGGGGATATCCCGGAGTCGAATCAGATTTCGTTGTTTGATTTTCAATAAAAAATGTTGTACAGGTTGAAGATAACTTTCAGAAATAAAAGGAAGAATAGCAAAAATCGGAAAAATATGTACAAATATTAATAAAATCAATTGACTTACAAAAATATTTCATTATTATAATAGTATAAAATAGAAAAGCACTTTTTATATGGCACAGAAATATAGCTGTATGGGAGTGCTTTTATCGCATATGCAGAGTGCAAAGTATCATCTTTTTATGAGAAAAATCTGCATGTAATAAATATTCCGTAGATAATATACTGCGAGGTGCCGAACAGTTACAAAGAAACAGTAAAAGGTGACAGAAAATGAGCAGACAAAAGAAAAAAGGATTTACTCTTGTAGAACTTGTGGTGGTACTGGTGATCATGACGGTCATCCTTGGTATCGCAATTCCATCGGTTTTGCACTATATGAAAATGGCAGAATTCCGAAAAAATGAGGAGAATGCGAAGACGGTGTATCTGGCTGCAGAGTCGAAGCTGACTTATTATCGCAGTTCCGGACAGTGGGAAGAGTTCAAAAAAGAAGTGATGAGCCAGGGAAAAGAAGCACCGTTTACAGATAGTAAACGGAAGGGAAAAATCTATGGAATCACGCTGGACAAAGAACATGATGGGGCATCGGCGTCAAATAATGCAGTTCTGGGTCTTCTCGACGGATATACCTATGATAAAAGCATGCTGGATGCATCGATTGCCATCGAGATTGATATTGAGTCGGGAGAGGTTTACTCTGCGTTTTATGGAACCCGCTGCAAGGGACTGAACTATGCAAGTCAGGATGGCAACGGTTATCTGACTATGGCAGACCGTGAATACAAGAGCCGCAAAGACAGGGTACTCGGATATTATTCCGTGGAAGATACAGTCAATGTTGTGGCATTGAAACCGACGAGGCTGAAGATGAATACGATTTCTCTGCTGAACGGTGAAGTCCTTTCTTTGAACTGGTCAAGTAATGTAGGAAACCGTCTGGATGTGGAATATGATATCCAGTTTTATCAGAAAAATGGAAAAGATAAGGAAGACAGTCTGCTGTTTTCCATGGCGGTAGCACCGGCACAGCTTCGAAGCGCAGGATGGGATACGGACAGTTCAAAAGCCAGGAATATGGTTCCGGTGGAATTGAAAGATGCGGAGGGAAAAAGTGCGGGTACCTGGTATTTTCCGATTACTTTACAGGACGGGAAATATGTGCTGACGCTGGATGCAATGATGTCTGCGGAGATACTGGGAGTGCTTTCTTCTTCACAGAATAAAGACGGAGAACTGGATGCAACAACAAGTACAAGTATTCTGCGTCTGGCAAAAGTAGCAGAAAGTCTGAAAGAACAGCAGACCATCTATGCAAGCATCCAGGCAGTCCCCTATTATCAGCGGGGAAGTCAGTCCACAAATGAGTATCGTTCCAGTGAAAAAGTAACTTCCAATAGTTCCAATACATTGTACGGAGATGATTCGACAGAGAATAAAATCAAAGTAGCGTATTTTCGGCATCTGTCCAACATCCGTTATGAAAAGAAAGATACGAAAAAAGAGATTACACTGACGAATCGCAATATGGACTGGTCCGCAGTAGGAACCGGGCTCTATACCTTTGCTCTTCAGGAAGAAGGAGATGGACAGGCTATCCGGAGACTGGTCTGGTATGGAAATGAAAAAGACAAAACCGCAGATTTTCCCACCATCGCGAAACTGGCCGGAAAAGATACACTGACAGGAAAAGGGAAAAATACAAAAATCAGCAATCTGTCACTGGGAGAGGACTCTGTTATAAAAGACAACAGTGCAGATACACTGGAGATAGATGCGGCAAACTATCTTGGACTTTTTGGCGAGATAGAAGGAACAGTGAAAAATATCACTTTTCAGGATCCGGTACTGAAACTTACGACCAGTCAGAGCAAAGCGGATCATGACAAACTGAAGGGCGCGGGAATCCTTGCAGGACGTACAGAGGGGAATCTGAATGATATTACTGTCGAGGTAAAAAAAGAAGATCATGTGATCCTGCATGTATCGATGGAAGGAAGCCATAATGCGCTTGGAATCGGAGGTCTTGTCGGCGTACTGGCAGATGAAGAAAGAGGACAGCTGGGAGCTGTAAAGAAAGCAGAAATTTCAAACATCTGTGTATCCGGCGTAATCCGGGCAACACTTCCGGAAATTACAGTTACCGGGGATGTGGAGAATGCAGCCGCAGAATACGCATATGGAATCGGTGGTGTGGTCGGCTATGCATATATGGACAGCAGTGCGAAAAAAAGTGAAGCAGTGATCACGGATTGCGAAAACCACAGCAATATCTACGGTAATTATTTTACCGGAGGAATCATCGGTAATGTACATGGGAATGATTCCTCCGGAGGAACAGAAGATGTTGCAGAGAGAGCCAATGTCCGCACAAACAGCAATGACGGTCTGATCCAGTGTACGGTAGATGCCAAGGATACTTCGTTGTGCGGACACTACTTTGGTGGGATCGCAGGATATGCGGATCAGGTACTGATCTATAAAGGAAGCAGTGCATCCGGACGGGCAGGGGGATTTTCTTACAATGAAACAAAGAAAGACCAGCTGAAGGGACAGTATGTGGGAGGAATCATCGGCTATGGACAAAGTACGATATTAAGTAGCTGCAGCACGAAGAAAAACGGATACATTCTGGGCGATAAGTATGTAGGTGGAATCGCAGGGGGATTCCGTGGCGCGATCCGTGCGGACGGTGAAGTGCAGGTGACAACAAATGCCAGTTATGTGATCGGGAACAGTTATGTCGGCGGAATCGTCGGTAAAAATACAGAAAATGTGACGATCGAAAACTGTGTCAACAATGGTGTGGCAGCAGGATATGACAGATATATTGGCGGAATCACCGGATATAATGACGCAACGATCGCAGACTGTGCAAGTTATCTTTCTGATTATAACAATTCGATTTTTAAAATGATCGTATCTGACTGGAAAGCTACCGGAGATTATGCAGGAGGAATTACAGGATATAATAACGGAAGCATCACTTTCAGTAAAGCAAGCCAGAAAATTACCGTTAAGTCAGTATCCAGCATCGTGGCAGGTGAAAATTATGTTGGCGGTATTGCAGGATTTAACGATGTGGCGGGCACACTGGATGTGAACTATACGCTGATCGGCGGAAAAGTCTATGCTTACGGAGACTGTGCCGGAGGAGGATTCGGCTTTAATGCGTCAACGGAGGTATTGAACAAAGAGCTGACGATCAAACCGACCAGTGTGCAGGGACGGTACTATGTTGGCGGATGCATCGGTGCGAATGTGGTGAATCTTTCCAAAGATCTTATCATGAAATATTTCCGGGCAGATAACCGGCTGGGAAGTATTGTCGGAGAAGCCTTCTGTGGAGGAATCATCGGTTATCAGAGAACGTATACAGCAAAGCAGTTTGGAACAGGTGCGCTTCTGGATGAGATGGATGCACAACAGTCTGCTATCTTACCGGGAATCGATGGAAAAACCAATCTTCCGGGAGTACAGACGGCATCAGAGAATACCTATACACTGACGATTCGTGACAGCAGGAATAAAGGCAATTCGCTGCAGACGGTCACGAATAATATTCCGATTCGTGCATGGCTGTATGTGGGAGGAATTGTCGGTTATTGTGAAAATAACAGCAAACTTGTGATCAGCAACTGTGTGAATGAAGGAACGATTGGGACACCGGCAAATGACGATACACAGCATACCCATGCAAAAAATGGAGTAAATCTTGCCACATTTATTGCCGGAGAGGTGGATGGACGGCAGCTTGCCGATGGTGCAGCAGATGTTACTATTTGTCCGACCGGTGGGATTATCGGTGTTAATCTGAAGAATCAGGTGATTGAACACTGTGCAAACAAGGGAACCATCACAGGAACTTCGGGAATCGGCGGTATTGTGGGGTTGAATGCTGGAAGTGTGAGAATCTGTAATCTGACAGAAAATTTTGGAAGCACTTCGATATCGTATCTTGGTGGTATCAGTGGTATTAATCTGGGAACTATTACGGAATGTACCACAAAACATGGGAAAACCGTGTCCGGAAAGAGTAATGTCGGTGGGATCACCGGATGGAATCTGAATGGAGGAGCGGTAACAGACAGCAGCAGTTATGCGAATATTACCGGAGACGGTGATCAGGTCGGTGGCCTGACCGGACGAAACAGCGGTATGTTGCAGCTTCAGGATGAATCGTCAAACAGTCCGTCAAGAACGATCCGCGGTAAGAAAAATGTCGGTGGTCTGACCGGCATGAATGAAGCAGCAGGTACGATCACAGTTAGCGGAACCAGTGGCGAACAGATAGCTGCCGGAAATGGCATTACAGTAAACGGAACCAAACAGGTCGGAGGAATCGCCGGAGATAATCAGGGTGAACTGCAGGGAAGTGCAGGCGCCTATCTGGTAAGCAGTGCAGATAAAGTCCATGCAACACAGGGACTGGCAGGAGGAATCGCCGGTGTGAGCAAAGGATCGATCCGTTATGCGGCCAGCCGTTGCGGCAGTGTTCAGGCAGACGAAGGAGAAGCAGGAGGAATCACCGGAGTCAACCGGGCAGGTCAGGGAATCAGAGACTGCATCAATTATGGAAACGTAACATCCAGTGACGGATATGCAGGCGGAATTACGGCAACGAATGCGGGTACGATCACTAACTGTCAGGTGAAGGCAGCAGATAAAGGAACTCTAAAGATTCACAGTGCAGGAGTAAAAGAAAGCGGTGCGATCTGTGGGATTAATACAGGAGTGATCCGTGCAGCAAATGGCAGCCGGACGATGGCAGATAACACAGTGATTCTGTCCGGAAAGGCGACAATCTACGGAGGAATTACCGGAAGTAATCAGGGAAGTATTACCGGGGTTACACTGACAGCCATGCCGCAGATCAGTACTTCAGAGAATAATCTGACCATCGGAGGAATCGCCGGAGAAAATAAAAACAGTATAAATAATGTGAGCACTGAGTTGAAATTTGAAAACTTCAGCAGTTACCGTTATCTTGGCGGGATCGTCGGATCCAATAAGGCTGGAACTATTCAGAATGCAACGTTCACCGGAAAAATCACAGAAAAGAACGGTTCTGCCGGGAATTGTTACGGAGGAATCGCCGGCATCAATAAGGCAAGACTGAGCAGCTGCAAAGTCGGAACCATCTATATGAACATCAACGGCGTTTACACGGCTACCAGTACCAGTACAGCCGAACAGAAGGAAAAGATGGCTACCCATGCCGGAGGTGTGGCAGGCAAGAATGAATCTGATGCAGTAATTACCGGATGTACGATCGCAAATGATACGAAAAGCCAGCTGATTGCCAAATATGGTATGTTAGGTGGAATCACCGGTTACAACAAAGGTTCTGTGACCCTGTCAGGAACTACAGAGACGGAGCAGGTATTTGCTGATGTTCATACAGTGGATGAGCTGCAGGCAAAGGCTTCCGGAGTGGTATCCGCAGATCAGTCTTATATTCGCTGGGAATCCGGAAAAAATCAGACACTGGAACAGGTTGTATATAATAACACCAACACAAAGGTATCGGAAAACCGTCTGAAGATGTACATGGATAAGAACGGAAATCTGGGCGGTATTATTGCATTTAACAGCACAGATGGACAGATCAGTAAATGTATGTCCGGAAACTGGTTTTTATCGAATAAGTCTACGGCAATCGGTGTAGGTACAGGTGGAATTATCGGTATGAACGAATCAGAAAAAGATATCACAGGACTGGTAAATGCCGCCTTTGTGGGAAGACAGCTTGCCTCTGCGGATACGAACCGTTTTGCGGGCGGGATTATCGGAAATCAGAACAATTCCACATCCAGCGACTGGGTGATTGAAAACTGTATCAATTATGGAACTGTATACTGCTATAATACCCATTATGCCGGCGGAATCATGGGACAGTGGACCGGAACCGGCGGAACGATACAGAACTGCCGAAATTATGGTATGTTACAGACAACCTATGGAACGGACTGGGTAGGTGCGTCTGCCGGCATCGTGGCACAGCTGTATCATGCCTATGAAGGAAATACATACAATATCATCGGATGTCGAAATTACGGAAGTATATATACAAGAGAAGGAGAAAAATCGGAAGACAGGTGCGGAGCAAACGACAGCGCCGGAATCCTTGGAAACATCACGACCTATCGTGCCGACTCTCTTTCTGATGCGCCATCCTTCACCGTTCAGATCCTGGACTGTGCCAACGAGCCCGGAGTGAAAATTTATTCCGGTTCCATGGCATCGGGAATCTTTGGTTTTCTTTCCTGCGATAATCCGAATAAGGATTCGATTACCAAATCTACCGGAAATGTAAACATTCGTGTGGAACGATGCCGGAATTTTGCCAAAGTTCTGAAAGGTCATAATTATTCCTGCGGAATCTTCGGAGACCGTTATGGATCCAATGGATGGAACAATACGGTGGTAAAAGATTGCTATGGTGTTCATGTGAGCAGTTCTTACTATAATGGCAAGACTGGCGGGAACGGATATCCTGTTTTCGGTTATGGCAATGCGGGAAATAGTTCCTGGATGCAGAACAGTGACCGTGTCAATAACTTCTTTATAGAAAATGTGGATAACTGGGGCTTTACCAATGTCAGAATCGGAGAAGGCGAAAGTTCTCTGAAAAATGGAAGCGGAAGTGCGGAGAATGGTTATCTGGAACAGGGATATAATGGTCGTTATACAACCAGCCTGTTTGTGATGTATGATATCACCAATGAAAAATATTTTCTTGCAGACATCTTACCATCTGTTTTAAATGGTACGGTAGAACACAAAGATTATCAGATCCTACACTTGGAAAACGGTATACGGAAGGTTACTACGGTGGTGAAAGGAAACAGCCAGTATATCGACCCGGAAGATTGGTTTATCAAAGCTGATGATGGGGCGAAACTTGCAAAAATCATCTGTTATCTGGATACGGCAACGGCAGAAATGATAAAATACAACAGTGTGGAAGCATTTACAGCCAATGCCCTGGAAACAGCGGACAATACATTCTATCATGACCTTCGCGAAAGCTGGAGACGTCTGGAAGGAATCGAAGCTGGAAAGATGTTACAGCCGAAAGAAGCAAAAGCCAATATTTCCGATGGGAAGATCACGGTAAAGATCACACCGCAGGATCGAAAAGCCCGGGATCTGGATCTGAACCAGGATTCACAGACCTATGATCCGTTCCTGTATGAAGTGAAGATCAGCGGCAGTGGAAAAACGGTGGTACAGGAAATCTATTCGGAAGAAGAGTCTTTTGCACTTCCGGCTGGTATGAGCGGGGATGTAAAACTGCAGGTACGGGCTGTCAGCATGTTTGATGATGTGGAATCTTCGGATTGGTTTACGCTGAAAGAGAGTGATATCAACAAAGTACTGCCGGATCCGGATGTGGAGGTCCATCTGGTAGAGGATGAAAAAGGATTCCGGGGTTACAGTTATCAGTATAGCCTGAAGAATCTGGAAGATTACACACAGGTGGATGAAGATGGAGAAGCTGTTTATCCTGACTGGCAGGTAAGGATCCATGTGCAGGGACTGGGAGAGACAGTACTGGATGCACAACATCAGACGGGAACGATCCCGGTAAAAGATAAGAGCAATCCAATCTATCAGATGGTGGCGAAAGCAACAGCCAAAACGGGAAGTACGGAGATGATGCAGGATTCCAAAGAGGTGTCAACACCAATTTATATCCCGTATTATTACCGGCCGCCGATCACACTGAAGACCTGGGAGCCACAGTTAAAGACCAGCTGGGAACTGACCGGTGACACACTGGAAAAACTTCGTGTGAAAGTGACATTGGATGCCACCGGTAAGGCGGCCATGAACACACCGCCAATCTATCGGGTGGAACTGGTCGGTGACTGGAAAGAACAGAAGGATATAGTATTGGCAAAAGAAGATGTGTTGCTTGTTTCCGGCGGAAGTGCCGGTGCAACATTCTCAGATCTGCCATCGTATCTGGCAGAAGCCGATAATATCCGCTTGCGGATCTGGTATGCATCCTCCGGTCTCGGACCGGTCTATACCTACTATCCTCTGGAAGCAGGTGATGATGCAATTAATGTCAGTGAATTAGTGAATGTGGATCAGGATGGTAATGAAGAATGGTCTTACAGTCACAGTACTGTGCTGAGTGAATACAGCAAACAGAATGTGGCAGATGGAGTATCTTATTTTGATCCGTATATCTATGATTCAAAATCAGCTCTTTGGACCTGGCTACAGGCACCGGTACTGGATGATACGGATACGCTTCTGACACCGGAGATCACTTCGGACGGAAAAATCTATTATACCTTTACATGGGACAGGAATGTAAGCGGTACGGAAGATGCCTCCTATCAGGTAACACTGAATGGAATCGATACAAAAGGCCGCGAGGTGACAGTGGATACGAAAGACGCATATAAGGGTGGAAAATCTCTTCGGATCGACGCAACCGACTGGAATTACACCAGTGTAAAACTGAAAGTGACCAGGGTCGGTGATGAAAGCAAAAAACAGATCGGTCTTTCCGGCATCGGAACGTATCAGATCCGGCAGCGGCTGGAAAAACCGGGACAGCCGACGGTACAGAATATGGATGTCAATGAGCTGGATTATCAGATTTCCTGGACATCGTTATCTTCGGAGGATGGATGCGAAGGATATCAGGCCTATATTCAGACGTATGACGGGGATCAGCCGGGAAAGGCCAGAAAACTGGGAGAACTGGTGAAAGCCGGAACACAGACGGACGGAACCTATAAAGAACGACTCTTCCTGGATGAATCTTATGCAGGAAAAACGGTTGTGATCTATCTGGTTGCAAAAGCGGATCCTTCCGGTAATTATCTGGACAGTGAAAATGGTGTTACGTATCAGCTGACGATCCCGAAACGACTGGATACACCGGTCGTGACCTGGAAAGTGAACTGGGGAAACGGAAAAAGTAATGCCATAGAGGCAGCAGATTTCCGGGCAGGCGGACTTACGGTCAGTCTGTCAAAAACCACGGTGCTGCCAGGAGGAAGTACCTATCTGCTGAAAGGATATGTATACGATACAAAGGCTGCTGCAGATACTGCCGTCGTAGGTGGTGATCCGCAGACCAATGCCTCTGCCAACTATCCGGCACTGAATGATGCGGTATTGTATCCGGTGGGTATGGATATGGACAGCACCGGCGCTTATCACCATGATCTTGAAGACTTTTCCATTACAAATGCGGGAAAATATATAGTATTTTATGTGAGAAGTTCTTCCGGAGCCGGAAATTTGAGTTCCCTTTGGGTGAATTCTGAGGTATATCAGCTTCCGTATGTGAAACTGGAGGCCCCGGATATTACTTCCGACAGGACAGAGGGAAGAACCGTAACCGTACAGACAACATCCAATAATCCGGATCTGCCAGCCGCAACAGAAACCTGGAACATGACAAGTACAGCGCTGGAATGGAACAGTGTGGAAGGTGCGGATATCTGTCAGATGACTCTGAGCGGAACCGTACAGGTACAGAATGGAAATGATATCAGCAGCAGAAAACTGAACAGTCAGATCAGAATCCTTGAGAATTACAAAGGTAATCTTCTGACTGTACAGCAGAAAGATGCCAACGGAAACTGGTCCGCTGCTTCTGTAACCGATCAGCAGGAAATCATTCAGACGGCGGATCCACAGAAACCAAGAATCATTCATCATTTTATGCTGGACAGCTATCAGACTCAGATCAGTTCCAGTTATTCACTGAACGGTGTACAGAACTATTATCAGCTGACGCTGACTGCAGAACTTCTGGCAGAGCAGCAGGAAGATGGAACGTTCCATTATACACTGTTCCTTCCGGATGCAGAGCAGATGGATAATGGTGCAGGAACTACGATCACCAATGAAAACTTCTCACTGACTGATCAGGTGAGTGCAGAGGCAAATGTGGTATCCGATATCTGGCCGACCGGACTTGCCGGAGAGGATACTTCCCAGAAACCGAAAGAACAGCCGTATGTAAAATCTGACGAGACACAGATCCTGTTTCAGTAACAGATGGTGAGAGAAAGAACAGACGGAGGAACATTCGGTGGAAGAAGAAAAAGAAAGGAGGAAGCCCCAGTGGGAAAACGTGTGGAAAACCTGAAAGAGAACAGAAAGAAAGGCATATCCATGGCTATTGTTCTCTGCGTGTCAGCATTTTTCCTGGCTTTTGCGGCAGCGATTGTCTATACGGCGGGGCTTCTTACCGCTGAAGCCAATGAGCGGCTGGAACAGGAACGATGTTATCAGCTGGCGAAAAGTTATGCAAAAGTTCTGGATACGGAGCTAACTTCGTATAACCGGAAAACAGAAGAAAACAGTACTACCTTTTATGGATTTGCCAGTCGTTTTCTGGATGGCAGATATGCAGAATATGATCCCGGCAATCAGGACAATACGGTCTTTTACTACCAGCCGGTTGCCGCAAGTATGCCGGATCCGAAATATGGAACTATAAAGATTGCCCTGTATAAGGAAACCGGAGAAGAAGATAATACAGATCTTCTTTCCGGTACCTTGCCTGCAGGGAGCGGAAATTATCGGGAAAAAGTGCGGGAAGTGGAAAATTATACCATTATGCAGTATATTCTGACGGTAGAAGTGATTGCATCTTATGGAGATTCCAGTTATACTTACAGTACGGAATATTACAGAAAAGAGCGATATCCTGCATCATTCTCCCATAATGGAACGGTTTTGGTATGGAATGATGAAAACTGGCACGAAGGAAATACCGGTGGTCAGATTTATGATATGTCACAGATCACAGAAGATACTCCGGTGAAGTATACACTGGATAAGTCACAGGCAAAAGAGACAGTCTTTGAGCCGGTATATGAGGAGGCGGGCCATGAGTAAGAAAAACAGATGGAACCGGGGGGAAACCCTTGTGGAAGTCATGGCAACCATGGTGATCTTCCTTCTGCTGATGGGAATCTTGCAGGGATCTGTCAAGTACAGCAGAGCAGCACTGGAAAAGAGCAGGCTTTTACGGGAACAGAACGAAGAAATCTGTAAGAGTGTGCGAAATGCGATACAGGAGAACAATGGAGCACAGACGACCATGACCTTCCAAGCAGTCAGTGCTGACGGAGAGGTAACAGGAAATCAGGTATTCAGCGTTCCTGTGATTCCGGAAAAAAAGCAGGCAAAATATACGGATCAGGGGCATGAAACCCGGACAATGGTTTTTTATGTCTATGGTGCAGTGGCAAAGTCGAAGGATGACCCTCTGCTCTCCGATACGAAGGAGGATACCGGAGGGGGTGAAGGCTCATGAAACAGCTTGAAAAGTGTCTGAAAAACAGGCAGGGCACCACACTGGTTGAGATGCTGGTTACACTGACACTGATCACGATCATGGTCGGTATGGCAGCCACCACACTGAGTGCGGCCTTTAAAATTTTCCTGCGGGTGCAAAAAGAGCAGTATGCCCAGTCCGTACTGGATACAACGATGACGGAATTACGGTCACTGACCAAAGAGGCTACGCAGTATGTGAAGATCTACGCCAACGATGCTTCTCCGGAAGGACAGTGGGGAGCGGACAGCGGTCCGGTTCTGGAATATGTCAATACCGACGGATATGCAGTTCTGGTCAGTACGGGAGGCTGCGAAGCCACCAATCTGTACCAGGGAGAGACGCTGATGGATCAGGCTGATGCAGTTTCCCCGGGAAGACTTTTGACCCGGTTTTATCTGCGGGATCAGGATACTTATGTATACAGCCGTGACGGCTCACCGGCGGCTCGTGCGGTGGCGACGGTATTTGCAGACAAATATTATATGGGTAATTATCTGGGCGTGACCTTTTCCTACTGGAAAGGGGAACAAAACGGCGACCAGGTCCCTTCTGTGAAAGCAGAGGTAACGCTCTACAGCGATGCAGAGCGGACCAACGTTGTGGCGAAGGAAAGTGAGATCCTGGATCTTCGCTATAAAGCAGTAAGAAACGATGAGGCGACAGCCTCGTCCCAATCGGCGGGCGGCTGAGAGGGACTAAAAAAGGTATAGGCACGGGCACCGACGTGTTTATCGATAGACGGAGATCCGAAAGAAGAAATCCGAAAAGAAAAACAAAAGAATCCAAAAGGAGAGAGACGTATGATTAAGAAACTTAAAGAAAACAAAAAAGGTTTTACACTGGTAGAACTGATCGTTGTACTGGTAATCATTGCAATCCTGGCAGCTATGCTGATTCCGGCATTGACTGGGTATATTGATAAAGCAAAGAATAAATCTATTATTGCAGAAACACGTTCAGCGGTAATGGCAGCACAGACATTAATTGATGAGGAATATGGAAAGACAGATGTAGGCGAAGGAGTAGTAAGTACAAAAATTACTACTGAAAAAATTGCTGAACTTGCAGAAGTAGATTCTAATAAAATTTCTAATTTTACCTTAAATAAAGAAGGAACGAAAGTGGCTACTCTGACTTATACAGATGGAAAGAAAGTTTGTACCTATAATCCTGCCAACAAGAGTAGTAATTCAGATGGTGCTTATGATGTAAGTAAAGGAAAATAAAGTGGTGAAAGGTGAGCAAGAATGATGCAGCATAAAGCAATTATAGTAAAATCAACAACATACCGCTGGATCAAAAAATCCCTCACTTTTCTCACCATCCTTCTGCTGACCCTGTTCGCAGGAGCCCCCGGGGTTCTGCGGTTAGTCTATCGGGCAGATGCCCAGGTAGCTCTTGGACATGCCAAATCGGTGCGCATGGCGATCCAGATAACTGGAACAGAACAGTACAGCAAAGGAAAAGGTTTCTGTGATGCCACCCAGGAGGGTGGCGTTCCGGAAGCTCTTTATCAGAAGATTCTTAACTTAAGTGATGCCCCGGGAGAGTTCTGGGTGCTTCAGGTCGGAAACGACGGATATAAAGTGAAACAATTTGTATACCGGGAAGGAAATTATACCGTCTGGTATCAGGCAAATCCCCGATCCTATCAGGTATACCGGGGAGATGAGATGATCTCCACAGAGAAAATACAGGACGAAACAGGAGAAAAGTAAGATGATAGTACTGACAGAAGGATTTTTATGGCTGATTCGATTTATGATCGGTGCCTGTATTTTCAGTTTTTTAAATGTGGTAGCAGACAGACTGCCGCGGGAAGAGAGCGTGGTACGTGGAAGAAGTCACTGTACCGTATGTGGGCGGACCCTTGGTCCCCTGGAACTGATTCCCTGTGTAAGCTTTCTGGCTTTGAGGGGAAAGTGTAAAGGCTGTAAAACAGCCATTCCGAAACGATGTTTTTTATCTGAATGTCTGGGTGGAGCGGCATTTGTATGCTGCGGAATGAAATTTGGCTGCGGTGCTCTGGGGATTCTCTCCCTGGGTGGTGCTGTGGTATTTTGTTACATAGGAATATTACTGGTTGTGGCCCTAATCGACTGGGACACACAGATGATCTACGATAGATTTCACATATTGATTTTATTACTTGGCATGGCATCACTGTGGCTGTTTCCACAGCATGGACCGGTCGATCGACTGATCGGTGCTTTGGTGATCGCAGTGCCTATGTTACTGCTTACGCTGCTGATACCGGGTGCCTTTGGAGGCGGGGACATTAAACTGATGGCGGTATCCGGCTGGTTTCTCGGATGTGCACCGGTGATATGTGCCATGTTTTTCGGGATTCTGACCGGTGGGACATATGCCGGCGTAATGCTGGCAACAAAGAAGCTGGGCGGAAAGGACCATTTTGCTTTTGGTCCTTTTCTTGCGGCAGGACTGATGATCGGAGCTGTCTGGGGGGATGCGATCGCCACCTGGTATCTTCGATTTTTATAGAAAGGAAAGGATATGGCACAATTTCGTTACACGGCAAAAAGTATGAATGGTAAGACAAGGCGCGGAACCATGGAAGTGCCGAATGAGACTGTCTTGCAGCAGAACCTGAAAGAACAGGGACTGTTTCTGATACAGGCCAAGAACCTGGCGGAAGCAAAAGACTACCGCAAACTGAAAACTTCCCAGCTGGCAAGCTTTTGCAGGGAGTTTTCCACACTCCTGGAATCCGGTATCACACTGGTGAGGGCACTGGATATTATTTCCCAGCAGGAAGGGCTGACCGGCTATGAAAGAGAGATTTATCAGGCTGTCCTTCTCGATGTGAAAAAGGGTATCACACTGTCGGAAGCGATGGAGACGAAGAAGTGTTTTCCGGAACTGATGATCGGTATGATACGTTCCGGCGAAGGAACGGGTAATCTGGATCAGGTAACACGGCGTCTGGCGATGCAGTTTGAAAAAAACAACCGTTTAAACCATCAGGTTCGTTCAGCGATGACGTATCCGATGGTTCTTCTGGTGATGTGTGTGGCGGTTGTCATTCTGATCGTGACATTCATCCTGCCACAGTTCCAGTCACTGTTTGATCAGCTGGATGAACTTCCGGCGATGACACAGATGCTGGTGAATCTGTCTGACTTTCTTGTAACGAAATGGTATCTGGCAATCATTCTGGTGTGTCTGGCCGGGATGTGTCTGAGAATTCTTATCGGGATCCATCAGGTGCGAAGAATTCTGGATTATCTCAAAGTCCATATCTGGGGATTTGGGAAACTGTGTAAAATTATATATACGGCACGTTTCGCACGTACGCTGAGCAGTCTGTACTCCAGCGGTATGCCTCTTGCGACCGCATTGAACATCGCAGGAAAGACGATCGGCAACAGTTATGTGGAAGAACAGTTTGTTCAGGTAACCGTGCAGGTACGCAGTGGTGTCCCTCTTTCCCGTGTACTGGAACAGGTGGATGGTCTGGTGAAAAAACTGGTGAGTACGATCCGTGTCGGCGAAGAAAGCGGTCAGCTTGACAATATGTTGGATTCCATTGCAAATGCGCTGGAAGAAGAAGCTGAGAATGCAACCAAGAGAATCGTGACCTTGCTGGAGCCGATTCTGATCTGTATTATGGCATGTATCGTGGGATTTATTATGGTTGCTGTCCTGATGCCAATCTATCAGTCCTATGCGGCCATCGAGGCAGCGGCATAAAAAGTGCTGTAAAAGAGAAAACGTAACTATTCAGTAGATAACATTCCGCGAGGTGTTTTGGCATGGTTTTTGCCAAAATCCCGAGACATACAAGTCAAAATGCCATCACCGAAGGTGATTAGAAATGCATTTTGACTCGT
>QWCN01003001.1_pt1 | contig 32084 bp, 40 predicted proteins | sample 1972711 | NCBI WGS metagenome assembly QWCN01 (sample SAMN09866707, study PRJNA288562) | Human gut metagenome isolate term1_stool, whole genome shotgun sequencing... | isolation source: gut | host: Homo sapiens | place: USA: California
AACTTCCGTGGATCCGAAGATCATCGAAGATCTGCTGGAAAAGGATTGTCTTCCAATTATCTGTCCGATTGGTCTGGATAAAGACTTTGATACTTACAGTATCAATGCAGTCGATGCGGCATGTGCGATCGCGAAGGCAGTCCATGCAGAAAAACTGGCATTCCTGACCGATATCGAAGGCGTATATCTGGATCCGAACGATCCGTCCACCCTGCTATCCAAATTATTTGTAAAAGAAGCAAAAGAACTGATCGATAACGGCAATGTAGGCGGTGGCATGATCCCGAAATTACAAAACTGCATCGCTGCGCACAAATAAGGTGTTTCAAGAGTACATATTCTGGACGGAAGAATCCCGCACTGTCTGCTGCTGGAAATCTTTACAAATAAAGGAATCGGAACCGCAATTCTGAGAAAGGATGAGATCAAAGATTATGACATACAGTAAAGAATATATCGATCGGGCAGAAGAAGTCATTCTGCATACCTATAATCGTTTCCAGATCGTTCTGGACAAAGGAAACGGTGTCCATCTGTATGATGTAGATGGCAAAGAATATCTGGACTTTGCAGCAGGAATCGCTGTATTTGCCCTGGGATACAATAATCAGGCATACAATCAGGCACTGAAGGATCAGATCGATAAAGTGATCCATACCTCCAACCTGTATTACAATGTACCAATGATGGAAGCAGCAGAGAAACTGGTAAAAGTAACCGGACTTTCCAAAGTATTTTTCACAAACAGCGGAACCGAGGCCATCGAGGGTGCGATCAAAGTAGCAAGAAAATACGCTTACCTGAAAGACGGCTCCAACGATCATGAGATCATCGCGATGAACCATTCTTTCCATGGAAGAAGTCTGGGAGCTTTATCCGTAACCGGTAATACCCACTATCAGGATCCATTCAAACCACTGATCGGAGGAATCAAATTTGCAGATTTCAATGATCTTGAAAGCGTAAAAGCACAGATTACCGACAAGACCTGTGCGATCATCATGGAAACCGTACAGGGTGAGGGCGGTATCTATCCGGCAGAGCCGGAATTCCTTCAGGGCGTACGGAAACTGTGCGATGAGCATGATATTCTGCTGATCCTCGATGAGATCCAGTGCGGTATGGGACGTACCGGAAACATGTTTGCCTGCCAGGCTTACGGTGTACAGCCAGATGTTATGACCTGCGCGAAAGCCCTGGGCTGCGGTGTTCCGGTAGGAGCCTTTGTCCTGAATGAAAAGACAGCCAACGCATCTTTAGTACCTGGCGACCACGGAACCACATACGGTGGCAACCCTCTGGCATGTGCGGCAGTCAGTAAAGTATTTGACTTGTTTGAATCTGAAAAAATTGTGGAACATGTCAATAAAGTTGCACCGTATCTGGAGAAAAAACTGGATCAGTTGGTGGAAAAATATGATTTTATTACCACAAGACGTGGAAAAGGTCTGATGCAGGGACTGGTACTGGAAGGAAAACCGGTAGGAGAAGTGGTTACGAAAGCAATTGAAAACGGTCTGCTGGTTATTTCCGCAGGGACGAACGTGCTTCGTATGGTACCTCCGCTTGTGATTACGGAAGCAGATGTCGACGAGATGATCGAAAAACTGGAAAAAGCACTTGTTTAAGATAGTGATGTTAGGTATAAAAACAGAACATGTGCACATACTAGAGCATGCCCGGATTAGAAAGCAGTCCGGACATGCTCTTTATTATTAAGAAGAAGGAGGTATGTGCAATGCCAGCATTACAGTGTTCAGCGGTAAAATGTATGTATAATAAGGATAATCTTTGTTCCAAAGGAGATATCCAGGTAAAAGGAGATCATGCAGCTACGGAAAATGAAACCTGGTGTTCAAGTTTTGTGGAAAAGACCGGAATGTCCAATGCTTATACATGCGGAGGCGGCTGCAGCTCTATTCAGGTCGGATGTGCAGCCCATGATTGTACCTATAACAGACAGGAGGTATGCCAGGCGGATCATGTGCACATCGATGGAAGCCAGGCCTGTATCTGTGAAGAAACCTGTTGTGGAACGTTCCGGTGTGAATAAAGCAAGATGATTCTGCAATAAGATAAGAAAAACTCTCCGGTCTTTGAGGCGAAACACAAAGACGGAGAGTTTTTTGAAAAAGATAACATTATGAAACAGATGCGGAAACCTGGAATGGGAATGCGATCTGAGCTCCATCCACATAGATGGTCACTTCATTACAGGAAGCACTGATGCCGTAAGCTGCGGTAGCAGTTACTGCATCGCCACCGGTAGTGGCAAGATCCGGTGAAGTCAGATCTGCCAGATAATAAGGAAGACATACAGTATCACCGTCAAGCACACGAAAACTCATCTGATCATATAAGAGAGGATCATCAAATGCCAGATTTTTATATGTGTATGTAATGACAATAACTTTATCAGGATTAGAAGTATCATATTCACTGCGGTCATCCGTAACTTCTACTTTGTCAATCGTAAATGTAGCAACGTCTTTTCCGTCACTTTGAATAGTTATCGCATCGCCCACTTTATAAGCTGGTGTACTTTCCAGATCCTTCGGATATTCCATATTCGGAGCCCCCTCAGACTGGCTGTTAGCGATATCTTCTGCGGTTACCTGGGCAGGTGTTCCGGTGGTTCCATCAGCAGAAGGATTCAGAGAGGCAAGATCAATCAGAGCATTTTTCAGAGTGGTCATATCGTCAGAAGAAATACTCCACTGCTCGGAATCATCTTTCTGAAGAGTTACAGTAACAGATTCCGGATCGTTGTACTCTGCTTTGTCAAGGGCGGTCTGATAAGCTTCCAGCATCAGAGAGTATACATCTTCGATATACTGGTCACTGTCTACGCTGTTATCCTTTAGATAATCGGCAAGTTTCTCATCATAAATCGGTTCCATGGCAGTGTAAAGCTGCATTTGTTGGGTATCTACAGTTATCTGATAGGTGTTCTCTTTTTTATCTGCTTTTTTTACATCGTATTTTGTGTTACTGAAAGCCTGTTTCCAGAAATCAGTATAGTCCTGACGCAGCTGTGGAGAAATCTGTGTACTTCCGGGACTACTTCCGTCGCCGCCAATGGAAGAAGACACCAGATCATCGATCGTGGAATTGAAGGTGGCTGTAAGATCATCAGAAGAAACTCCTGACAAGGAAGAAAGCGTATCCACATTTCCACGGATCATACCGTCGAGATATGCAGTTGTATAAGCAACAGCATCAAAATCATCTGCTTTATTTCCGGAGCAGCCACTGATTAATAACATACAGGAACAGGCGAGAGCCGTGGAAGCCATCCATTTTTTTTTCATAAATATTCCCCTCCTTAGATTAGAAAAAGCCAGATGCATCTCTATCGGAACATGCATTCTGATTTAAACTCATGGTCATTATACCAGATTTTACGGCAGATACAAGACAGAGAGAAAAAAATACAGGGAAGCGTAAGGAAAATGTCAGAAGTACTACAGTATATACAAAGAAGAGATTTTATAAGAGTAAAAATAATAAAATAGAAAAACAGGAAAAACATGTAAATTACAAGAGGAAATCGAAAAAAAGTTATAAAAACAGATGATTTCATCATATTATACAATGGAAAAAGATTTGAATTGTGAGAATTGCACAAAAAGAGCAGACTTTTCCCAAGTAACACCGGGAAAGGTCTGTCTTTTCCTGTAAATAAGTTTCAGTCCAAACGTTTGGACTAGGTTATAGATTTGCTACAATTTCATTTGACGAAAGATAATTGAAAATTTTACGGGGATAGTTATTCATCCAATCTTGAACATTCTTTATATATTCATCTGAAAACAGAGAAATATGCGAGCCTTTCGGAATCCACCGACGAATTAATTTATTAGCATTTTCATTCGAGCCACGCTCACAAGCGTTATATGGATGACAATAATAAACTTTTGTGCGCTTGATAGTTTTGTTATAGTAACTTTTTTCAATAGCGTTAGAATCAGTAAATTCACAACCATTGTCACAAGTGATTGTTTTAAATGTTTCCCGGAATACAGGAGCAGACATAGAACGCTCTAAACGATTCAAAATTTTTACAAGACAAGGCTGCGTTTTACCGGATGCCTTAAAAATTAGTTCTTTTCTAGTCATACGTTCTGTAAATACAAAAAGGCAAGTTTTATCACCACGCCCGGACTCTACAGTATCAAGTTCCCAATGACCAAACGTGTCACGTTTATAAACGTCTTTCGGTCTTTCTTCAATAGAAGTATGATTTATATGATTTCTTGCAAGGCGTTTCTTTTCCACTTCTTTTGTGATCTGTTTTCGTGGCATAGGCAAAGCAAGTCGGGATAAATTTAAGAATAACCCGGAATTGATATAGTTATATAAAGTTTTAAAGCATATACAAGTATCAAAAGAAAGATTGTTTTTCTTGATATGAGCAAGCACAGCAACGGGACTATATTTTTTATTGACAATCATATCTTCGACAAATTCCACAAAAGAATAGTCATTGCCTATTTTCAAATCTTTCCCTTTATTATGGGAACGTTCTTCTTGTATCTGTTGCCCTCTATCTGCACAATACTGTTTATATGGTTTTAAAAGCGAATCGAGCAACTCAACAGTACCTAACTTAATTTCACGGTAGATAGTTGACTTTGAACGTCCGAGAATCTCAGCAATTTCTTTTACAGGTACTTTCTTTTTCAATAAAATTTCAATTTGATAACGTTCACGCTCTGATAAGTATTTATTTTTCATTTTGTTTATCCCCCTATATACAGGAGATTTTAATAAATAAAAATAGCTTTATCAATGACAAGACAAGTTGCAAGCAATCATTGACAAAGCTATTTTTATTTATTGTATGTATTGGGAACGTCCGCTATTGGCCGCCTGTCGCTTGAGCCCATGCCGGGTGTCTGACGTTTGAGAGGGTGTGACCGGGGGTGTATCTAACACGGATTTATAAAAGGGTCTAATATGACCCTATCCGTGTTAGATACACCCCCGGTCACACCCTCTCAAACTGACACCCGGCATGGGCTCAAGCGACAGGCGACCAACAGCTACAAAAGAAAAAATTCTTTGTCTATCCGAAAAGTAAAATCTACCCGTCCGCGTGTGCATCGCCAGAGGGCAAGGGGTGACGATCGCTTCCGGGTCTTACGGGCTACAATGCCCGACCACTACAGCGACCGTCACCCCTTGCCCTCTGGCGATGCACACGCTAAATCACGAAAACAGGAAGTAAAAATAATTCTTTGTTTCAGACAAAACGTTTTTGACTATTTCCATAAATCATGATTCATTCTATGTATCTGTTTGACATTCTCCACGCACTGTTCATACATCCGGCACGTAGAGCAAAATTCACGGCAGTTCTTAAAATCCCGGAACATAAAGAAATATAAAAACTTTTCAAAACGGTACGTCATACGCTTCGATAAATTCATCAGAAACAAGTCGATTCTCCACATATAAATCACGCTCACTTTCATATATTTTTCTTTTTGTAATAAGAATTGATTTGTTAATATTGATATCAGAATATACCGGAATAAGTTCCGGGTTTTCTTTTAAATACTTCCTTAAATCACAGAGTTTCTTGATATATTCATCACCTGTCATCTTAAGACTCTCCTTTATTAAATTCCATATAGTAAATTTTCTGCGTTGCATCTTTCAATTCAATGTTTGACATATAATTGATACTATTACACCTGTTTACCGCCAGTAATTTTCGGCTCAGACGAACGACCGTTATATACATTGAAAAACAGACTTAAAAGATAATTTTTGCCCGGTTCGAAACCGTTATATACATCCTCGTCAACACATTTTACTTTTTCAACGTCATTACCCATCATTACAACCAGACGGTAAGTGATACCCTTGTTTCCATCCACTTCGTAAGGGGTAGCGTTTTTTGTAATCACAGTTACAGGTGTTTTTGCTGTCATTTCAATTTGCATAGTTTTTTCTCCTTTTCATCTTGTGTGTTCGCAAAACTGTCTTGCTAGTCATATGCAAGTTCAATTACAAGGCGAACGTTTTTGTTTTTGAAGTCCTTATCATTTTTCATATTGTTAAAGGCAGAGCGAATATCACTCATACGCTTTTCAATATCATCCGCATTAGTGAACTCAAACAAATGAGTCCTACCGTCATTGATCTCTGGAATGGTCATATACATTTGAGCATTTCCATTTTCATCCAGTGTTTCACTGTCTACCATAGAACCCTCGTCTAAATCCTCGGCATTTCCTTGCGTGTCAAGCAATGGAGATTTGCCAAACTCAATAATCCTACGAACCGACCATGCCGGGTCTACAGCTTCAAGTTGTTCTGGTGTGAAAGACAGCATATTAATAAGCTGAGAACACTTAAACAGCTTAAACTGTTCTTTTAATCCTAACGCTTTACCGTCAATCACCTCTCCGAATTTATCAATGACTTTTATATAATTGTAAACAGTGGCTTTTTTCATCTCGAATTTTTCAAGCGCAAAATCTGCAATAGACTTAAAACTATCAATTCTGAAATATTCATCATGATTAATTTGCCAAAGATTACAAGCAATAAGAACATAAGCTTCACTTGCTTTTACGAATCCTTTTTCGATGTTCGCAAGCATCCTTTTATATGCGTTATAGTCACGCTTGCCAAAGTCCAAAACCTCAACTTGTTTTGCATCAGCAACAATGTTGCTTCCGTCACCTATCTTCATTTTTTTGCTCTCCTTTTTCTTCTTTCGTTACTTTCGGTTTTCGGGCAATTACACGCTTAACAGCAAAGAAAAGATTCATTGCATACAGTAAAGAGCCTAACCCTAAGTAAATTTTTAATAAAAACAATAAATCCATAATACCCCCTAACCGATATTCACACTGTAAATACACAAGGGGTAAAAGTGAGCGCCTGTTGAATCTACAACTTTCACATAATTACTTTCTAAACCGATGGCGTTTAGAATATCTGAATAAAGAGTTGCCATTTCTGCAAAAGCAACTACGGAAATTCCGATGCAATCATCATATTCCTTTACCGTATTATTCATAGAGTCCTGAATCCATGCCGTAAACATGTAAACACATCCTTTCACCTATCCTTTATAATTCCGTTTGAACACATTTTCATTTTTATGGGGGCGCACCCCATAAATTTTTACAATACATCGTTTGAACACCGACCAAATTTTCTTATTCATTTGGTACGATTATATTTTACAATTAATAAAAACAGGAAAAACATCAAAAATATATTGACAGAAAAAAGAATCTATGCTATCCTATGCAAGTATGAAAACAAAGAAGAGTATCCGCTCTCACCTTAGCACAAGAGTGACTATGGTTAATACTTAAGTGGAAAGAGTAATCTTAGGGGAAATTTGCGGATAGTCGGTCTATCTGCTTTTTTTATGCGGCTATGCTGCAGGGCAGTGAATGCGAATCATATGGAAAGGTTATCTAAGAATAATGGAGGTGCACTACTATTAGCGATTTAATGATTAATGAGCAGATCAGAGACAGAGAAGTTCGTCTGATTGGCGAGAATGGGGAACAGTTGGGAATCATGTCTGCCAGAGATGCATACAAACATGCTCAGGAAGCAGGACTGGATCTGGTGAAGATTGCACCGACGGCTAAGCCACCGGTTTGCAAGATTATCGATTACGGAAAATATCGATATGAGATGGCCAGAAAAGAAAAAGAAGCAAAGAAAAAACAGCGTACAATTGATGTTAAAGAAGTTCGTCTGTCTCCCAATATCGATACAAACGATCTGAACACTAAAGTAGGTGCTGCAAGAAAGTTCATTTCCAAAGGTGACAAGGTAAAAGTTACTCTTCGTTTCCGTGGAAGAGAGATGGCACACATGCACAACAGCAAATATATTCTGGATGATTTCGCAGAAAAACTGGCTGACATTGCAGTGGTAGAGAAAGCACCAAAAGTGGAAGGCAGAAGCATGACTATGTTTTTAACTGAAAAACGTTAAAATAACAGAGTAAATCTAAGGAGGACTATAAAATGCCAAAAATCAAAACAAGCAGAGCAGCTGCTAAACGTTTCAAAACTACAGGTACAGGTAAAATCGTAAGAAATAAAGCTTATAAAAGCCATATCTTAACAAAGAAAACTCAGAAGAGAAAAAGAAATCTGAGAAAAGCTACCGTGCTGGATCAGAGCAACGTTAAGAACATGAAAAAAATCTTACCGTATTTATAAGATTGAGTTTGAAGGAGGAATATAAGAGATGGCAAGAATTAAAGGCGGATTAAACGCAAAGAAAAAACACAATAGAGTTCTGAAACTGGCTAAAGGTTACAGAGGAGCAAGATCCAAACAGTACAGAGTTGCAAAACAGTCTGTAATGCGTGCTCTGACAAGTGCATACGCTGGAAGAAAACAGAAAAAACGTCAGTTCAGACAGCTGTGGATCGCTCGTATCAACGCAGCAGCAAGAATGAACGGACTGTCTTACAGCAAATTTATGTACGGCCTGAAACTGGCTGGTGTTGAACTGAACAGAAAAGTTCTGGCTGATATGGCAATCAACGATGCAGAAGGATTTGCTACACTGGCAGAGCTGGCTAAAAGCAAACTGGCTTAATTAAAAACAAAAGATAAGGCTGTCGCAAGATGCGGCGGTCTTTTTTTGTCTTCTTTTACATAAAGTAACATAACGAGAAAGACCGGAGCGATAAGATGCAGAAGTATCTTTGGAAGAAGAGCGGGCTGGTGGTGATCGGGATGCTGTATCTGTTCCTTGCCTGGAAGGGAAAAAGGATGATAATGGTGAGCGGACAGGAGCTGGTGGAGGAACCGCAGGAAGCACGTAAAGTTGCCCTGACGTTTGATGACGGACCAAGTGAGTACACGGAGGAATTATCCAGAGGATTAAAGGAACGGAGAGTGCAGGCAACCTTTTTTCTTCTGGGGGAGAACATGGAAGGACGTCGTAAAATGGTAGAAGAGCTGGTAAAAGACGGACATCTGATTGGCAATCATTCGTATCATCATGTGCAGTTAAACAAACTGAGCATAGAAGAGGCGACGGGAGAGATTGAAAAGACAAACCGGCTGATCCGGGAGTGGACAGGAGAAGCTCCCGTGTATATCCGCCCACCGTATGGGGCATGGAGTCAGGAACTGGAAAAGGTGGTGGATATGATCCCGGTATTCTGGAATGTGGATTCTCTGGACTGGAAACTGCAGAATAAGGAACAGGTACTGAGCTGTCTGTCCGGGCAGGTGGAAGAAGGAGATGTGATCCTGATGCATGACGGGTATCGGAGTTCCGTGGATGCGGCATTTGCCCTTGTGGATCATCTGCAGAAACAGGGTTTTGTGTTTGTTAATGTGGAAGAAATGGTTCTGGAATAGATGACAGAGGAACAAAAGTTTGGTATGATAAAAGAAAGTGCAGCCGGATGCAATAAAAGGAATTAGAAAGGACGTAAGATGGACTTATTTGATTATATGAAAGAAACCACGCTGGAAAATGAGTCTCCGCTGGCATCGAGAATGCGGCCGACGACGCTGGAGGAAGTGGTTGGGCAGGAACATATTATCGGCAAAGACAAATTGCTGTACCGTGCGATCAAGGCAGACAAACTGGGATCTGTTATTTTTTACGGTCCTCCCGGAACCGGAAAAACCACGTTGGCGAAAGTGATCGCCAACACGACAAGCGCAAGATTTACCCAGCTGAATGCGACCACAGCCGGAAAAAAAGATATGGAGGAAGTGGTAAAAGAAGCGCAACAACATCTTGGAATGTACGGGAAAAAGACGATTCTGTTCGTAGACGAGATCCACCGGTTTAATAAGGGACAGCAGGATTACCTGTTGCCGTTTGTAGAAGACGGTACGCTGGTACTGATTGGTGCTACCACAGAAAATCCGTATTTTGAGGTAAACGGTGCGTTACTGTCCCGTTCCATTATTTTTGAACTGAAATCGCTGGAAAAAAAGGATATCCGAAAACTTCTGGACAGGGCTGTTACAGATCCGGTTAAGGGACTGGGCAGTTATCATGCAGAAGTCAGTGAGGAGGCACTGGACTTTCTGGCTGACCTTGCCGGTGGAGATGCAAGGGCAGCGTTGAATGCAATAGAACTTGGCGTTCTTACTACAGAGAGAAGTGCAGACGGAAAAATCCATGTAGATCTTGAAACAGCGCAGGAATGCATCCAGAAGCGGGTAGTGCGTTACGATAAGACAGGAGATCAGCATTATGATACCATCTCAGCATTTATTAAAAGTATGCGGGGATCTGATCCGGATGCAGCTGTCTATTATCTGGCGAAGATGTTGTATGCGGGAGAAGATATCAAATTTATTGCGAGAAGAATCATGATCTGTGCGGCAGAAGACGTAGGTATGGCAGATCCACAGGCACTTGTCGTTGCTACAGCTGCAGCACAGGCAGTAGAACGGATCGGAATGCCGGAAGCACAGATCATTCTGTCAGAAGCAGTAACCTATGTGGCAACTGCGCCGAAAAGTAATACTGCCTGTGAAGCAGTCTTTGCAGCAATGGCTTCCGTGAAAAAGAAAAAGACAAGTGTTCCGGCACATCTGCAGGATGCTCATTATAAAGGATCCTCAAAACTGGGGCATGGTGTTGGTTATCTGTATGCCCATGATTACCCGGAACATTATGTGAAACAGCAATACCTGCCGGATGAGATCAAAGAGGAAGTTTTTTATCACCCAACAGATATCGGTTATGAAAAACAGGCCGGAGAGAGACTCCGACATTTACGGGAGAGAGAAGAATAAAAGAAAAGAACGGAGTGAACAGAACAAGTCAGGAAAGAGATGTCATCACCGATGCATAGATTTCCTGACTTCTTTTCGGCCAGTTATGACAGAGATTTTTTGCCATTTCTTCAGTGGGAACAGTGATTTTTAATTGAATCAGCGGTGCATTTTTTTCAAGTACACCGAGCTGGACGGTATACTCCTGTTCCGGTGTGCGGTAATATTCGGCGGTAATAGAATTCTCATTCCGCATTTCATATCCTTTTTCCAGGATATAGCTGTCCACCTCCAGCCGGATGGAATCGGACATATTCTTTTCAAAATAGGAAAGTGTTTTTTGCCCTTCCGGAGTGATCTCATAGCAGATACTGTTTCCCTGTTTTCGCTCCAGAATCAGATGTGTATCCATCAGATCATGGATCGTCTGCTGAATATGGAAATATGTGGTATATTCATGATCCAGCAGAAAGTTGGTGATCTGGCTGTTGGAAAGAGGGAAGGTTACTTTTTTCAGCATGTATAAAATGATCATTTTATAAAGTGTAGAGGTATTTTCAATCATACAGATCCTCCTTATAAAGTCGACCCTGCCAGGTGTTTCGAACTTTCATCATATGATGCAGGTCGTTGAGTACAGAACGTTTGGCACTGCTCCAGAGAGGTGCGATCAGTAAATTTTTGGGTCCGTCACCGGTCACACGGTGAATGACAAGATCAGGGGACAGATGTTCCAGACAAGAAATCAGAAGATCTAGGTATTCTTCACGGGAAAGTGTCTGAAACTTTCCGGCAAGATAATCATCGGCAAGATCGGTTCCTTTCAGCACATGAAGCAACTGCAATTTGATTCCCTGGATAGGCTGGCAATTCAGATAGTTGATTGTTTCAAGCATCTGTTCCGAAGATTCCCCGGGAAGGCCGAGAATTGTGTGAACGATGACTTCAAGATTACGTGCATGCAGATTTTTTACTGCGGCTTCAAAAGTAGAGAGTGGATAACCTCTTCGGATATAGGCAGCAGTATCGGCATGGATCGTCTGAAGTCCCAGTTCTACCCATACCGGTTTGATAGTGTTCAGTTCTGAGAGAAGTGTGAGAATATCTTCCCCCAGACAGTCTGGCCTGGTACCGATGCTGAGAGCTACCACACCTGGATGACGGATGGCTTCAAAAAAGAGCGGGCGAAGATATGAAACCGGTGCATAGGTGTTTGTGTATGCCTGAAAATAAGCAATGAACTTCTGTACCGGGCGCTTTTTTTGTATCAGTGACATCTGAGACTCTATCTGCGCAGAAACTGACTGGGAAGGATCTGCCGCAAAGTCACCGGAACCTCCGGCACTGCAGAAGATACAGCCACGGTTTCCCAGTGTACCATCCCGGTTAGGACAGGACATACCTCCGTTTAATGTGATTTTATAAACTTTTTCTTTGAAACGATCCTGAAGCATATAGTCCAGGGAATGATAAGGTTTTTCCAGCCATTTTCTCATTACAGTCCCGTCCTTTTCCCAATTTATTTAATCATATCATTGGAGGGGACGCTTTGCAAGTCAAAACACCAGACAGGAAAAACCCCTTGCTTTTTTGCTGTATTGTGTTAAAATTGTATCATATTAAGTGCCCGGAAGAAGAAATGGTGGTACTTTATGTTCGCAATGAAAATATGGGGTAGTAAAGGAGAAAATCATGAGTAAAAAAATACATACAGAGGCAGTCGATCATTTGTTTGAAGCTGTTTTATGTCTGGAAAATAAAGAAGAATGTTATACATTCTTTGAAGATGTGTGTACGATCAACGAGCTGTTATCACTTTCTCAGAGATTTGAAGTGGCACGGATGCTGCGCCAGAAGAAAACATATCTGGAGATTTCCGAGAAGACCGGAGCATCCACAGCAACGATCAGCCGTGTGAACCGCTCTCTGACATACGGAAATGACGGATATGAGATGGTTTTTAATCGGATCGGAGAGAAAGAAGAATAAAGAACAAAAAGAAAATAAAGTACGAAAGAAAAGATCCTGTGGTTGGAAAATCAAAGCCACAGGATCTTTTTGTGTGTTTTGCTGTTAAAGAAATAACAGTAAAAATCCGCAGAATTTACAGAAATATATAAAATTTTATGTAACTGTTCAGTACCTTCACAGTTACGAGCCAAAATGCATAAAAAATCACCTTCGGTGATGGCATTTTGGCTAGTATGTCTCGGGATTTTGACATATTCATGTCAAAACACCTCGCGGGACAGTGGCTACTGAATAGTTACAATTTTATAAACAGTTGCCAATATTTTATGAAATAAGAAAAATTTCACGAACAGAAAATGAAAAAAGTGAGAAAAAAATAACAATACACAAAAATGTTTGCTGAGATAGGAAAAATATGTTACAATGTGAACAAGAAATTTTCGAAAAGGAAAGATAACTATTGTAAAAAATGCACAGAAAGGAAGGGAAAATGAAAAAGTGGACAGACATCATTGAAAAACTTACGATGCTGACACAGCTCAGTCTGTCTCTCGTGACACCTCTTTTACTTTGTCTGGGGTTGTGCTGGTGGAGCAGTAACCGCTGGTCATTGGGTGGCTGGATCTATCTGATCGGCTTTTTCTTTGGCCTTGGAGGATCTGCCATGACAGCGTGGAAGTTTTACCAGTCGGTGGTTATGCGTCAGGAACGGACAGAAAAAAGAAAATCAAAAGTATCTTTCAACAGACATCTTTAGGAAAGGGAACAGGACAATATGGACAATAGAAAAGAAAGAATTCAGCCTGCCGTAAGAAAAGAAACAGAACATGTTATGGTGTATACGGCAGCAGGTGTGGCAGTGATGTGGTGTGTATTTCTGGCATTGCATCTTGTGATGCCGGAGAAAGTACCGTTTGATTATACTGTGATTCTTGGCGGGCTTTTCGGCGGTGCGGTTGCGGTATTGAATTTTTTTCTGATGGGGATGGCAGTGCAGAAAGCCGCAGCTGAGACAGAGGAAGCAGCGGCAAAGCGATGGATTCAGGCCAGTTATTCTCAGCGGAATATGATGCAGATGCTGTGGGTGATTCTTACAATTGTTCTTCCCTGTTTTCAGTTTGTAGCTGGAATCCTTCCACTTCTGATTCCTGGAACAGCAATCAAACTGGTGGGAGCAGTGAAAGGAAAATAAGGAGGTGAGAGACAGGGATGGAGGTTGATATCTCCGGTGCAAAGGTCTTTTTTACGACCCCGATCGATGTACCGCTTCTGGGAGAATTACAGATCAGCGAGACACTGATTGTCAGCTGGATCGTCATGGCGCTGATCACGGGAATATGCTTCTGGCTGACCAGAGGACTGAAGGTACGGAATATTTCAAAAAAACAGGCGGCAGCCGAATGGATCGTGGAGACTGCGGATAAGTTTGTACTGGGAAATATGGGAGAAAAGTTCCGGTACCTGATTCCGTTCGTATCAGCATTGTTTGCAACCAGTGTGGTATCCAATCTGATCAGCCTGATCGGACTTCGCAGTCCGACAGCGGATCTTTCTACAGAGGCTGCATGGGCAGCTGTGGTTTTTACGATGATCACAGCGCAGAAGATAAAAACAAACGGTGTGGGAGGGTATCTGAAAGGATTTACCACACCGATTCCGGTTATGACTCCATTCAATATTCTTTCTGAACTGGCAACGCCGATCAGTATGGCGTGCCGTCATTTCGGTAATATTTTATCAGGGGTTGTAATCAATGCACTGATTTATGGAGCACTTGCTCTGGCAAGTAGAAAACTGCTGGGACTGATTCCGGGAGCAGTGGGAAATGTACTTTCGCAGATCCCGGTGCTGGATGTGGGAATCCCCGCAGTATTATCTGTATATTTTGACTGGTTTTCCGGAGTGATGCAGGCATTTATTTTCTGTATGTTGACGGTGATGTACATCGCGAATGCATCAGAGGAATAGATGGACTATACAGGGAAAAACAGAAGAAAACATGTGTAACGAATTTTTCAGGTAAATGTTATAGGAGGAAATAATATGGATTTTCAGATTTTGGCAAAAGGTATCGCACTGGCAGGATGTGCAATCGGCGCAGGATGTTCGCTGATCGCGGGTATTGGTCCTGGTATCGGTGAAGGAAATGCAGTGGCAAAAGCACTGGAAGCAATCGGACGGCAGCCGGAATGTAAAGGCGATGTTACAAGTACCATGCTGCTTGGATGCGCAATCGCAGAGACCACGGGTATCTATGGTTTTGTAACCGGTCTGCTTCTGATCTTTGTGGCACCTGGCATGTTTATGAAATTCCTGGGATAAGAACGAAAAGAAAACTAGGAGGAATAACATTATGCAGGTTCAGGAACTGGTAGGAATTATCCCCTGGACATTTGTTGCACAGATTTGCAATCTTTTTATTCAGATGTATCTGATCAAACGATTCTTGTTCAAACCGGTACACGAGATACTGGAAAAACGACGCGCGGCTGCAGATGCGGAAATCATACAGGCAGAGGAGACAAAAGCGAAAGCGGAGGCAATTCGTGCAGAATATGAACGAAATATGCAGGACGCAAGACAAAAAGCCAATGAGATTCTGGACAGCGCAAGAAATACTGCTGCGATCCAGAGTGAAAAAATCTTAAAAGAGGCTCAGGATCAGACCTTTGCAATGAAAAATAAAGCAGAAAAAGAGATTGCCCAGGAGAAGAAAAAAGCAGTCAATGAAGTGAAAGGCGAGATTGGCGATATGGCCGTGGAGATTGCCGCAAAAGTCATTGAACGTGAAATTAATGAAAAAGACCATGAAAAGCTAATAGACGAATTTATATCGAATGTAGGTGAAGTATCATGACAGAAACCGCCAGAATCTATGGGGGCAGTCTGTACGACCTTGCAGCTGAGGAAAATCTGACCGGTGAGATTCTCGGGCAGATGGAACAGATCCGCACACTTTTACGGGAGAATCCGGAGTATGAACGACTGTTGTCAGAACCTTCGATTCCTCAGATGGAAAGAAACGGGATGATCGAGGCGGCATTTGGAGGTCAGGCGCAACGATATTTGGTGAATTTTATGAAACTGATGTGTGAGAAAAATCTTCTCGGGGAATATTCCGGCTGTTTCGAGGCTTTCAAAAGCAGATATTATGAAGATCATAATATCGCTGAGGCGGTTGTGACCAGTGTCTGTCCTCTGTCGGAGGAGCAGCAGAAACGCCTGAAAGAAAAACTGAAAAAAATCAGTGGAAAAGAGATTATCCTGATTCAGAAAACCGATCCGGCGTTACTGGCAGGGGTTCGGGTAGAACTGGACGGAAAACTTCTGGACGGAACGGTGAAGAACCGGATTTCGGAGATTTCCGACAAGATTCATCATGCAACAGTGTAGGAGGAAAACATGCAACTGAAACCAGAAGAAATATCCAAAGTCATCCGAAGTCAGATCAAGTATTATGAGAATGCGATCCGGCAGGATGAAACAGGTACCGTTCTGATGGTAGGTGATGGAATTGCCAGAGTTAGTGGTCTTGCAAACTGTATGGCAGGGGAACTGCTGGAGTTTGAAGACGGAAGCTTTGGTATGGCACAGAACCTGGAAGAAAACAGTGTATCTGTTGTTTTATTTGGTTCGGGGGAAACCATCAGTGAGGAGCAGATGGTAAAACGAACCGGAAAAGTAGTATCCGTTCCGGTAGGTGAGGCTCTGATAGGCAGAGTTGTCAATGCGCTGGGACAGCCAATCGATGCGGGGGGACCGATCAGTGCATCGGAGTATCGGCCAATTGAAAGTCAGGCGCCGGGTATCTGTGAACGGCAGGGGGTATATCAGCCGTTGCAGACCGGTATCAAGGCAATTGATTCAATGGTTCCAATCGGAAGAGGTCAGCGTGAGTTGATCATCGGTGACCGCCAGACAGGAAAGACAACCATAGCCACCGATACCATTCTGAATCAGAAAGGAAAAGATGTGATCTGTATTTATGTGGCAATCGGACAGAAGCGTTCTACCGTAGCCTCTCTGGTGGAAAATCTGGAGAAAAATGGTGCTATGGATTACACTATAGTGGTTGCAGCTACTGCATCGGAGGCAAGTCCGCTGCAGTATATCGTACCGTATACCGGCTGTGCGATGGGTGAATATTTTATGTATCAGGGGAAAGATGTCCTGATTATTTACGATGATCTGAGTAAGCATGCAGTGGCATACAGGGCACTGTCATTGCTGATTCGACGCCCACCGGGACGTGAAGCCTATCCGGGCGATGTATTTTATCTTCATTCAAGGCTTCTGGAACGTGCGGCAAAACTGGATGATGCACATGGAGGAGGATCGCTGACGGCACTTCCGATCATTGAGACTCAGGCAGGAGATATTTCAGCTTATATTCCGACTAATGTCATATCTATCACGGATGGACAGATATTCCTGGAATCAGAACTGTTCCATTCCGGTGTTATGCCGGCAGTTAATCCGGGTATTTCAGTTTCCAGGGTAGGAGGAAATGCGCAGATTAAGGCGATGAAGAAAGTTGCCGGTACATTAAAACTGATTTATTCCCAGTACAGAGAACTGGCAAGTTTTGCACAGTTTGGCTCTGATCTGGATGCAGATACCAAAATGCGTCTGGAACAGGGAGCACGGATTGTAGAAGTTTTAAAACAGAAACAGAATGCACCGGTGCCGGTAGAAAAGCAGGTAGCGATTCTTTATGCGGTCACAAAAGGAATTCTGTCCAAAGTAGTGACAGAAGATGTGGAACTGTATGAGGAAGGGTTATATATATGGCTGGATACGGATGCCCGTGGAGCAGAAGTGATGCAGGTGATCCGGGAAAGCGGAAAACTGGAAAAAGAAACAGAAGAAAAACTGAAAAGCGCTCTGGAAGCTTATACAGAAAGCTTTTTGGATACAAGAATTCAAAAATAAATAAAAAAAGAAGGAGGAACCTATGGCTGCAAATATGAAAGCGGTAAAACTGCGGATAAAAAGTGTGGAAAGCACCATGCAGATTACCAAGGCTATGGAACTTGTGGCGTCCTCCAAGCTGCGAAAGGCCAAGGAGCGGGCGGATACCTGCCGTCCTTATTTTCAGGAGTTGTACCGTACATTACAGGAAATAGCTAAAGGAAATACAGAATTCTATTCTGTTTATGCGAAAGAAGCGGTTCAGGAAAAATGCTGTTATGTCCTGATCGCAGGAGACCGGGGACTGGCAGGTGGGTATAATGCTAATTTACTGCGCTGTTTTGAGGAGGATGCAAAGGGGAAAATGGTCAGTGTTCTTCCTATTGGAAAAAAGGCGGTAGAATATGTCAGATCTAACAATCTGGAATACGTCACAGACGCTTTTGCAGAAATTGCGGATATTTCTGTAGCTGACTGTTTTGAAATCGCTTCTATCCTGTGCAAAGAATTTCGACAGGGAACATTTGGTCATGTGGAACTTTGTTATACCCGATTTGTTTCCATTCTGACGCAGAACCCGGAATCAGTTCCGGTACTTCCACTGATAGACATTGCAAAAGAAGAACAGGGATATAATGAGAAAGAAAGAATTCGTAATCTGATTTTGTATGAACCAAATGGAGTGGAAGTGTTTAACTCCATTGTTCCGGAATATCTCGGAGGTCTGATCTACGGTGGTGTCTGTGAGAGTGTGGCAAGCGAACTGGCAGCACGAAGAAATGCTATGGAGAAAGCAACCGGTAATGCCCAGGATATGATCGATGAGTTGAATTTGTATTATAACCGGGAACGCCAAGCAGGCATTACTCAGGAAATCACGGAGATTGTCGGAGGTGCAGAATGTCTGTAGCCGGACATACGGTGCAGGAAGCTGAAAGAAAAATATAAGGTAAGGAGATTGGTAGATGAGCGAAAAGCACATTGGAAAAGTAATACAGGTGACCGGACCGGTTCTGGATATTCGTTTTCCGGAGGGGGAGTTACCTGCACTCCTGAATGCCATAGAAATAGACAATCATGGAGAAAAACTGATCGTGGAAGTGGCGCAGCAGACCGGAGATCATACGGTTCGTTGCATTGCCATGAAATCGACAGATGGTCTGGTTCGTGGAACTGCCGCGGTGGATACGGGAAAACCGATTACGGTTCCTGTCGGAGAAGCCTGTCTTGGCAGAGTGTTTAATCTGCTGGGAGAGACGGTAGATGATCAGGGTCCGGTAATCACAGAGGAACAATGGCCGATCCACAGAAATGCACCGGAATACGAAGAACAGGTTCCGGCAACAGAGATTCTGGAAACCGGAATTAAAGTTGTGGATCTGATCTGTCCGTATGCGAAAGGTGGAAAGATCGGTTTGTTCGGTGGTGCCGGGGTAGGAAAGACAGTTCTGATCATGGAACTGATTCACAACGTAGCAACTGCTCACGGAGGACTTTCTGTATTTACCGGTGTAGGAGAGCGGACAAGAGAAGGAAATGATCTTTATAATGAGATGAAAGAAAGCGGTGTTATTGATAAAACAGCACTGGTGTACGGACAGATGAATGAACCACCGGGAGCACGTATGCGTGTGGGTCTGTCCGGTCTTACGATGGCAGAGTATTTTCGTGATGTGAAAAATCAGGATGTACTGTTGTTTATTGATAACATCTTCCGGTTTACACAGGCGGGTTCGGAAGTGTCGGCCCTGCTCGGACGTATGCCGTCTGCAGTAGGTTACCAGCCAACTCTTGCTACAGAGATGGGTGCACTTCAGGAGCGAATCACTTCGACGAGAAAAGGATCCATCACATCTGTACAGGCTGTGTATGTGCCGGCGGATGACCTGACAGACCCGGCGCCGGCAACGACATTTACCCATCTGGATGCGACTACAGTTCTTTCCAGAGAGATTGCCAGTCAGGGTATCTATCCGGCGGTGGATCCACTGGATTCTACCAGCCGTATTCTGGCACCGGAGATTGTGGGAAAAGAGCATTATGAAATTGCACGTGCAGTACAGCAAGTACTGCAGCGCTACAAAGAACTGCAGGATATTATAGCTATCATGGGTATGGATGAACTGTCGGAAGAAGATAAAAAGACGGTTAACCGTGCACGAAAAGTACAGCGTTATCTGTCGCAGAGCTTCTCGGTTGCAGAACAGTTTACCGGAATGGCAGGAACTTATGTACCGTTAAAAGAGACATTGCGTGGATTCCGCATGATCCTTGACGGAGCGTGTGATGAGATTCCGGAGAGCTGCTTCCTGTTTGCCGGAAACATCGATGAGGTGTTTGAAAAAGCAAAAGTACAGAACCAGTAAAGGAGGGTAACGAATGAGCACATTTCCTTTGCGTATCGGTACACCGGACGGACTTCTGTATGAAGGAGAAGTCGCAAGACTTGTCTGCCGGACAATCAATGGTGATCTTGCGATTTTGCCAAGACACTGCAATTACTGTACGGCACTTGGCATGGGAGAAGCCCATATTATACTGGAAGACGGCAGCAGGAAGAATGCAGCCTGTATCGGCGGGATGCTTTCTGTGATGAATGGAACCTGCCATGTGCTGGCAACAACCTGGGAGTGGGAAGAAGATATAGATACAGAGAGAGCGGAAGATGCCAGAAAACGTGCGGAAGCCAGACTGGCAGAAGGCGGTCTCAGCGATAAGGAATATCGGATCGTCAAGGCAAAACTGCAAAGAGCACTGGTTCGTCTCGGAGTGAAAGAATAAAGAAAAAATGTAATTGTTCGGTATCTTCCCGGGTACGAGCAAAAAATGCAGAATTCGAAGAAATATCGAATCCTGCATTTTTAATGTTATTTGTAACTGTTCAGTACCTTCACAGTTACGTGCCAAAATGCATTTAAAATCACCTTCGGTGATGGCATTTTGGCTTGTATGTCTCGGGATTTTGGCATATTGAAGGCAGATAAAAGAAAAAGTTTTCAGAAATTCCTGATCTTTTTCCGGGGCATCCTGAAACGTTTCGCGAGATAACCGATAGCGATTGGTAATATCTTCTTTTAGGATGTCTACTTGAGATTTTTCAAGACGGAAAACTTCATTATAAATATCTTCCAGAGAGAGGTTCTCAGAGGAAGAAAAATACGTATCGGTAATAGGTTTTAAAAGTGCCTGTATATCCGTAATAGATAAAATACTTTTAAAATAATAGATAAACACCAGCACAAGAAGATGCTCTTTGGAGTATTTCTTTTTCAGTGGCGGAGGAAGCAGATCATTTTTTGCATAATTGTTGATCATGGTTTTCGTAAGAATTTTATCCTCCGGATAGCGCTTGGAGGAAGCCAGCTGAGCATCCATAAAGGTGGTTACCTGATCCATATATAAAGGAATATTTGGTACCTCCTCCGGTTTGATATAATCAATACGGGAAAGGCTTCCAAGAATGCTGTTTAAAAGATCACTTGTATCAATCGTCATCATATCACCTCTTCCACCCCATTATATAGTTTTTAATACTATTTGTAAATCTTTTTTTTAACGTTCCTGATCACAAGAAGCAACTAGCTTATCGGTGATTGGATCGGTAACGAGAGAGCTGAGATATTGTTTCGGGAGTGGCCGGTAACAATTGACTTGCGAACGGGTGCATGATATGATAAGAACACCTGTACGAAAAAATGTATTTCCGGAAATATTTCGAGATACATGTAAGAGATGGAGAGGAAAATATGAGTAAATATGATAGTTTGAATGCGATGCAGCAGGAAGCGGTATTCCATACCGAAGGTCCGGTTTTGATTCTTGCCGGTGCCGGATCTGGAAAAACCCGTGTCCTGACACACCGAATCGCATATTTGATAGAAGAAAAAGGGATTAATCCGTGGAATATTATGGCAATCACTTTTACTAATAAGGCAGCACAGGAGATGCGGGAAAGAGTGGATCAGATTGTGGGATTTGGTTCCGAAAGTATTTGGGTCAGTACCTTTCATTCCAGCTGTGTGCGGATGCTTCGCAGATATATCGATCGACTGGGGTACGATAATAATTTTACAATCTACGATACAGATGATCAGAAAACAGTAATCAAAGAGATCTGCAAGCGGTTAAACATCGATACCAAGCAGTTTAAAGAGCGAACATTGATGGCAGCAATTTCTTCCGCCAAAGACGAACTGGTATCTCCGGCAGAATATAAACTGCAGGCTTCGACTGCTTCCGGCTATGGTGCGCAGACGATTGCCCGTGTGTATGAAGCGTATCAGAAGCAGCTTCGTCAGAACAACGCGCTGGACTTTGATGATCTGATTGTAAAAACAGTGGAACTGTTTCAGTCATGCCCGGATGTGCTTGACTATTATCAGGAACGGTTCCGTTATATCATGGTAGACGAGTATCAGGATACCAATACTGCCCAGTTCAAATTTGTAAGTCTGTTGGCAGAGAAATATAAAAATCTCTGTGTAGTCGGTGACGATGATCAGTCCATTTACAAGTTTCGTGGTGCCAATATCGGAAACATTCTGGGATACGAAAAAGTATTTCCACAGGCAAAAGTCATCAAACTGGAACAGAATTACCGTTCTACCCAGAATATTCTGAATGCAGCGAACGAAGTGATTAAAAATAATGAGGGGAGAAAAGACAAGACCTTATGGACGGCAAATGAAGAAGGAGCTCCCATTCATTTCCGTCAGTTTCAGAATGGGTATGAAGAAGCAGAATATATTGCAGGTGCGATCAGCCAGAAAGTCCGGGAAGGAATCTATGATTACAAGGACTGTGCGATTTTGTATCGTACCAACGCCCAGTCCCGTCTGTTTGAGGAAAAATTCCTGATTGCAAATATTCCGTATAAGATCGTAGGCGGTGTAAACTTCTATGCGAGAAAAGAAATTAAGGATCTGCTCGCTTATATGAAGACCATTGATAATGCGAAAGACGATGTAGCAGTCAAAAGGATCATCAATGTACCAAAACGTGGTATCGGTGCGGCAACTCTCGGAAAGGTGCAGGATTATGCGGATGCTTATGGTATCAGTTTTTATCAGGCACTTCGACAGGCGGAAGAGATCCCGACACTTGGTCGTGGAAGTGCAAAAGTACGTCCGTTCGTGGAATTCATTCAGAAATTCCGTAGCCAGATAGAATATCTGTCGGTAAAAGAGTTGCTGGAAAAGCTGATTGAAGAGACAGGTTATGTGAAAGAGCTTGAAGCAGAAGATACGGATGAAGCAAAAGCACGTGTTGAAAATATCGATGAGTTGATATCCAAAGCAGCGTCTTACGAGGATGAGGCAGAAGATCCAAGTCTGTCCGGATTTCTGGAGGAAGTGGCACTGATAGCAGATATCGATTCGGTGGAAGAGAGTGATAACCGCGTACTTTTGATGACTCTGCACAGCGCGAAAGGTCTTGAATTTCCGAATGTCTATCTGGCGGGTATGGAAGATGGTATTTTCCCGGGGTATATGACAATTGTAGGAGATGATCCGCAGGATATGGAAGAAGAAAGACGTCTCTGCTACGTGGGAATTACAAGAGCAATGAAGGAACTGACGTTGAGTGCGGCACAGCAACGTATGATCCGTGGAGAAACACAGTATAACAAGGTATCCCGTTTTATCCGGGAGATACCACGGGAACTGGTAGAACTTGGAAGAGAGCCGAAAGCGCGAAGGATTACAAAGATGCCGGAACCATCCAGCAGTTATGCAAAGATGCGTCAGACCTACCAGAAGACCAGCTTTTCCCCCAAACAGTTTGAAGTAAAAAAATCACAGGGACTTGCTTATGGTGTGGGAGACACAGTACGCCATATCAAATTCGGAACCGGAACGGTGCAGGCGATTGTTGATGGGGGCAAGGACTATGAGGTTACAGTAGATTTTGATAAAGCCGGAACAAAGAAAATGTTTGCGTCCTTTGCAAAATTAAAGAAAATAACAGAATAAATTTTTGTGGTAAAATCACAGGGATAGTGGTATAATAATACTAGTTTTTGGAAGCTATGCTTTTAGAGAAAGGACGGTGTTTAACATGAATAAACTTGACGAGTTAATGGCCTTGCTGCAAAAGCAGGAAAAAGAAGAAGAAAAATGCAAAAACACAGTAATGTGGATACTGGCAATTATAGGTGCCGTTGCGGCAGTGGCAGGTATTGCATACGCAGTGTACCGTTTTTTCACACCGGATTATCTGGAAGACTTTGAAGATGATTTCGATGATGATTTTGACGATTACTTTGAAGATGAAGATAACGAAGAAAACTAAAATGTGAATACACAAAACGGCAGGAAAGCTTCGGAGGAGACCCCGGAGCTTTTCTTCGGTTAAAAGCTGCAGACAGAAAAAACAAGAAGAAAGGACAGCAGATGAAAAAAGGCGAAGTATATGAGGGAATCATTGAACAGATAGAATTCCCGAATAAAGGAAAGGTAGTGGTGGACGGACAGACGGTGATCGTAAAAAATGGAATGCCTGGGCAAAAAGTTCGTTTTATGATCAATAAAAAAAGGGGCGGCAGAGTAGAAGCAAGGCTTCTGGAAGTGTTAGAACCATCACCGCTTGAAACGAGAAAACCAGTCTGTTCCATCTTTCCGCAGTGTGGAGGATGCATGTATCAGACCATGGATTACAGCCACCAGTTGGAGATGAAGCAGGAACAGATCCGCAGACTCCTGGACACAGCGATCAAAAACGGTGGTCAGGTGGATGAAAACGGAAACCCGGATTATGTTTTTGAGGGAATCAAGGGAAGTCCTACAGAATTCTGTTACCGCAATAAGATGGAATTCTCGTTCGGAGATGCCGAAAAAGACGGCCCGCTGACACTGGGACTCCATAAAAAGGGAAGTACCTATGATGTGCTGACCGCATCTGACTGTAAGTTGGTACATGAAGATCTGACGAAGATTCTGACCTGTGTGCTGGATTACTGTAAGGAACAGGGATTTACCTATTATCATAAGATGCGCCATGAGGGATATCTGAGGCATCTGCTGCTGCGTCGGGGAAATACGACCGGGGAGATCCTGATCAATCTGGTAACGACTACGCAGCTGAATCCTGATCTTTCTGAACTGGTGGAACGTCTTATGGCGCTTTCTCTGGAAGGGAAGATCGTGGGAATCCTGCATATTCTGAACGATTCACTGGCAGATCTTGTACAGAGCGATGAGACCAGAGTGCTGTATGGACAAGATTATTTCTATGAAAATCTTCTGGGACTGAAGTTTAAGATCACGCCGTTCTCCTTCTTCCAGCCGAATTCTCTCGGCGCGGAAGTGTTGTATGAAACTGCACGAAGCTATATTGGGGATACCAGAGACATGACGGTCTTTGATCTCTACAGCGGAACCGGTACGATTTCACAGATCCTGGCAGCAGTGGCGAAAAAAGTGATTGGTGTGGAGATCGTAGAAGAAGCCGTTGTGGCAGCCAGGGAAAATGCTGAGAGAAACGGCATCAAAAACTGCGAATTTATCGCCGGTGATGTGCTGAAGGTGCTTGATGAGATTGAAGAAAAACCGGATTTTATCGTACTTGACCCGCCGCGAGACGGTATCCATCCGAAAGCTCTTCCGAAGATCATCGAATACCAGGTGGATAATTTGGTTTATATTTCCTGTAAACCGACCAGCCTTGCAAGGGATCTGGAAATCTTTTTACGGCGTGGCTATCGCGTGGAGCGGTGCGTATGTGTCGATCAGTTTGCACAGACAGTTCACACAGAAACGATCTGTCATCTGAAACATACAATAGAAAAACAGTAACTGTGATGATACTGAGCAGGTACGAAAACAGCTGGACGAAACGCATGATGAATCAAAGAATCAAAAAATGACAGCAAAGAGAGGTTTAATTAATGAATAAACAATCTGAAAAATTAGCAAAAGCAATTGCATATGAGGCAAAGAAAAAGAAGGAGAGAGATGAGGATAAACGTCCGGCATTTCATGTAACGCCGACAACCGGCTGGTGCAACGATCCGAACGGATTTTCCCGATTTGGTGAGGAATATCATCTGTTTTATCAGTATTATCCATATGAAAATAAATGGGGTCCGATGCACTGGGGACATTGCAGGACAAAAGATTTTATCAAATGGGAAGAACTTCCATGTGCTCTGGCACCGGATATGGAATACGATGGTCAGGGATGTTTTTCCGGAACAGCAGTGGAACATGAAGGAAAACATATTCTGATGTATACCAGTGTTCTGGAAAAAGATCTGGAGGATGGCACACATATGGTACGCCAGACACAGAGCATTGCGATCGGTGATGGCGAAAATTATGAAAAAGTGGCAGAAAACCCGGTGATCACCGCAGACTGCCTGCCGGAAGGAAGCTCCCCGGTGGATTTTCGTGATCCGAAGATCTGGAAAGAAGACGGACGCTTCTATGCATTGATCGGAAGCAAGGCAGAGGATGGAAGCGGTCAGCTGGCACTATTTACATCTGAAGATGCGCTCCATTGGAATTACGAGAAAATGATCGACCAGTGTAAAAACCGCTATGGAAAAATGTGGGAGTGCCCGGATTTCTTTGCACTTGACGGCTGTCAGGTTCTGATCGTATCTCCGCAGTTTATGAGAGCAGAAGGACTGGAGTTTCATAATGGAAACAATTCCATCTATTTTACCGGAGATTATGAGAAAGAGACGATGACTTATACCAGAGGTGATGCGAGACAGGTGGACTATGGTATGGATTTTTATGCACCGCAGACGGTAGAAACAACCGATGGAAGAAGAGTTATGATTGCATGGCTGCAGAGCTGGGATAATTTCATGACTCCGGAAGATATGGACTGGACCGGTCTTATGACCATTCCGAGAGAACTCCATGTGGAAGACGGCAGCCTGGTACAGCTTCCGGTACGTGAGATTGAAAATTATTATACCGGCGAGCGCAGCTATGAAAATGTCACCCTGGAAAACCAGTCTGCTGAACTGGACGGAATCACAGGCAGAAGTTTTGATATGACGGTAGAAGTAAAAAAAGAGGATCTGGAAGGATTCTCCATTTTGCTTGCCTGCGATGATGAAAATTATACGGAACTGTACTATAACAGACACCAGGAATTATTTACCGTGGATCGTACGTATTCCGGTCTGGTAAGAGATGTGATCTGCAGTCGCAGTATGAAGGTGGCAAATGAGAAAGAAACGATCAAATTCAGGATTGTGATGGATAAGTATACAATAGAAGTATTTGCAAATGATGGTAAACAGGCGATGACAACACTGATCTATACGGATTTGAAGTCGCAGGGGATCGTATTTTCTAGCGATGGAAAAGCAACATTCAGCGTGACACAGCATACAATTACCATGCCGGAATAGACCCTTTCTTGTGGGAATAAGATTCCTATGCTATAATGTGCAAAAATCAGAAATTAAAGGAGAACAGAAGTGAAATTACAATTTAATGTGCAGATGAGCAGACAGTATCTGTTTGATTTCTTTCTGCAGCATACCTACCGGACCCTGCGTGGAAAACTCAGTCTTCTGGCAGGACTTGCGATGGTTCCACTGTGTGTGCTTACCTGGAACCGGGTGGGAAGAATGTTCAGCGTGTGTTATATATTTTTTGCTGTATTTTTCCTGCTCCTGATGCCGGGAAAACTTTGGATCAAGGCGGATCAGGGATTCAAAAGAACATCAGTGTATCGTAAACCATTTACTTACAAAGTAGACAGTACCGGAATCACCACGATCCAGAACGCGCAGACCGGACATCTGAAATGGGCTCAGGTGGAAAAGGTGATTGACAGTCAGTTATGTCTGTATGTCTATATCAACAAGGCAGATGCATATGTATGGCCCAAGGCAGCAGTCGGTAAAAATTATCCGAAGCTGATGGAACTTCTGAAAAAACATGTGGATGCAAGAAAACTGAAGATCCGTCTGAAATAAAGAAAGAGGAAAACAATGACAATAGAAACAAATAGTTCTGAAGAGACCTTTGCACTGGGACAGAAACTTGGAGAACAGGCAAAAGCAGGACAAATCTATACCCTAAATGGAGACCTTGGCGTTGGGAAAACAGTGTTTACTCAGGGAATCGCCAGAGGACTAGGAATCACAGAAGCAGTCAGCAGCCCGACATTTACCATTGTACAGGTATATGAAGAGGGAAGACTTCCTTTTTATCATTTCGATGTATACCGTATCGGAGATATCGAAGAGATGGAAGAAATCGGTTATGATGATTATTTCTTCGGAAATGGTGTGTGTATGATCGAATGGGCGGAACTGATCGAAGAACTGATTCCGGAAAACAGTATTCATGTAACAATTGAGAAAGACCTGGAAAAAGGATTTGATTACCGTCGGATCACCATTACCGGTCTGGAAGGATGGGAGAACAAATGAAAATATTAGCACTTGACAGCTCAGGACTGGTAGCGTCTGTCGCAGTTGTGGAAGACAATCAGCTGTTGGCAGAATATACGGTGAATTATAAAAAGACACATTCTCAGACCCTGCTTCCGATGCTTGATGAGATCGCGAAGATGATCGAACTGGATCTGGAAACCATAGATGCTATTGCAGTGGCAGCAGGTCCGGGATCGTTTACCGGACTTCGTATAGGTTCCGCCACGGCAAAGGGACTGGGACTGGCATTAAAGAAACCGCTGATACCGGTGCCAACAGTAGACGCACTGGCATATAATCTGTATGATTCTACAGGTGTGATCTGTCCGATGATGGATGCGAGAAGAAAACAGGTCTACACCGGAATCTACCGCTTTGCAGATCACGAACTGGTAACAGTGAGCAGACAGAAAGCAATTGCTGTGGAAGAACTGATCCGGGAACTGAATGCATTGGGAGAAGCGGTGATTTTTCTGGGAGACGGTGTTACGGTTTATCAGGAGATGTTAAAAGAAAATATGCAGGTACCGTACAGTTTTGCACCGGCACATCTGAACAAACAGCGTGCAGGAGCTGTGGGAGCATTGGCAGAAAAATATTACCGGGAAGGCAAGACAGTGACAGCAGCCGAGCATCAGCCGGAATATCTTCGGGTATCTCAGGCAGAGCGGGAGCGTGCGGAAAGAGAAGCAGGAAAAAAATAATGAAAATTCGGGAAATGCAGCTGGACGATCTGGAACAGGTGATGAAGATTGAAAATGAGAATTTCTCCCGCCCGTGGACAGAAACAGGTTTTTTTACTTTTCTGATCCGTCAGGATACGTTATTTCTGATAGCGGCGGAAGGAGAAGAGATCCTTGGGTATTGTGGTGTTGTGATGGTGCAGGACGAAGGAGATATTACGAATGTATCTGTGAAAAAAGACAGGCAGAATCATGGTACCGGCAAGCTTCTGGTGCAGGAGCTGATCAGAATAACGAATGAGATGGGAGTGTCCCGTCTTTTTCTGGAAGTCCGCGAGAGCAATGAAAGGGCAATTCATGTATATGAAAAAGCCGGATTTGTGAAAAATGGCTTACGGAAAAATTATTATGAGGATCCTGTGGAACATGCAGTACTGATGATGCATGAGACAGTTGGAAAAGAAAGATAGAGGAATTAAAAATTCGATGTTAGATGTATGTTTATTGGGAACAGGTGGGATGATGCCGCTGCCACGCAGATATCTTACCTCCTTCCTTGCCAGATATAACGGAAGCAGTCTGATGATCGACTGTGGAGAGGGAACTCAGGTGGCAGTGAAGTCGAAAGGATGGAGCTTTAAACCGATCGATGTGATCTGCTTCACTCATTATCATGCAGATCATATCAGTGGTCTTCCGGGAATGTTACTGACTATGGGAAATGCAGAACGTACGGAACCGCTGACCCTGATCGGACCGAAAGGACTTGAACGGGTGGTTAATGCTCTTCGTACCATTGCTCCGGAACTTCCATTTCCAATTATTTGCAAAGAAATTCAGGGGCAGGAAGAAAAATTTTCCGTTCGGGGGTATGAGATCACGGCGTTTCGGGTGAACCATAATGTGACCTGTTACGGCTATACCGTAGAGATTCGCCGTGGTGGAAAATTCTCTGTGGAACAGGCAAAAGCCAACGAGATTCCACTGAAATACTGGAACCCACTGCAAAAAGGTGAGTCCATCGAGGCAGGCGGAAAGGTGTATACACCGGATATGGTACTTGGACCGGCAAGAAAAGGTCTGAAAGTCACATACTGTACGGACAGTCGTCCGACGGTATCGATGGAAGAACATGCAAAAGAATCGGATCTGCTGATATGTGAGGGAATGTACGGAGAACCGGAAAAAGACGCAAAAGCGAGAGAATACAAGCATATGACGATGAAAGAGGCGGCAAAACTCGCGAAAAAAGCACAGGTAAAAGAAATGTGGCTGACACATTTCAGTCCCTCTCTGGTACATCCGGAAGAATATATGGATGGTGTAAGAGAGATTTTCCCGAACAGTTATGTTGGAAAAGATGGAAAATCCGTGGATTTGTTATTTGAGGAGGAAGAAAATGAATGAGAAAGATGTTTTAATTCTGGCAATTGAGAGTTCCTGTGATGAAACGGCAGCTTCCGTAGTGAAAAATGGACGAACCATTTTGTCTAATGTAATTTCTTCTCAGATTGCACTGCATACTCTGTATGGAGGGGTGGTGCCGGAAATCGCATCCAGAAAACATATTGAAAAAATAAATCAGGTAGTAGAAGAGGCATTGACAGAGGCAGATGTTACGCTGGAGGATCTGGATGCTGTCGGAGTCACCTATGGCCCGGGTCTGGTTGGAGCACTGCTGGTGGGAGTGGCAGAAGCGAAGGCAATCAGCTATGCGAAAAAACTGCCGCTGATAGGAGTCCATCATATCGAGGGACATGTTTCTGCCAATTATATTGAACATCCGGATCTGAAACCACCGTTTATGTGCCTGATCGTATCCGGCGGACATACCCATCTGGTGATCGTCAAAGATTACGGTGAGTTTGAAATTCTTGGAAGAACGAGAGATGATGCGGCAGGGGAAGCCTTTGATAAAGTAGCACGTGCCATTGGTCTGGGATATCCGGGCGGACCAAAGATTGATAAAGTGTCCAAAGAGGGGAATCCGAATGCCATTGTATTTCCAAAGGCAAAACTGGAAGATCCTTATGATTTCAGTTTCAGTGGAGTAAAATCTGCAGTTTTAAATCATATCAATCGATGTAAGATGCAGGGAGAAGAAATCTGTGAAGCAGATATTGCTGCATCTTTCCAGAAAGCAGTGGTAGATACACTGGTGGAAAAAGCGGTAAAGGCGGCAAAAGAGCATCATATGGATAAACTGGCCATTGCTGGTGGTGTTGCCTCCAACAGTGCTCTGCGTCAGGCGATGAAAGAAGCGTGCGAGAGAGAACATATCAGGTTTTATTATCCATCGCCGATCTTTTGCACCGATAATGCGGCAATGATTGGTGTTGCGGCTTATTACGAATACAAAAAAGGTGTGCGTCACGGATGGGATCTGAATGCAGTTCCAAATCTGAAACTTGGAGAACGGTAAGAAAGGAAGGTGATACCAGTGAAATGTACAGCAATCATTCTGGCAGCAGGTCAGGGAAAAAGGATGAAAAGTAATGTACAGAAACAGTTTTTACAGCTGGGAGAATATCCGGTGCTGTATTATTCACTGAAAGCTTTTCAGGATTCACCGGAAATCACAGACATTGTTCTGGTGTGTGGGAAAACAGAAATCAATTACTGTAAAGATGCATTTGTGCAGAAGTATCATATTGATAAAGTGTCAGAAGTAGTTGCAGGTGGAAAAGAGAGATATGAATCGGTTTATCAGGGACTTTGTGCCTGTCACAAAACAGATTATGTTCTGATTCACGATGGAGCAAGACCATTTGTCACAGAAGAACTGATTCAGCGAGGCCTTGACTGTGCGAAAGAATATCAGGCATGTGCAGCAGGTGTGCCATCCAAAGATACAGTGAAGATAATTGGTGAAGGAAAAAAAGTGGTATCTACACCGGATCGGAGTCATGTGTGGAATGTTCAGACACCACAGATATTTGAGTATCATCTGATAAAAGAAGCTTATGAAAAAGCACTGATGCATGACAGCAGCAGAATTACAGATGATGCTATGGTAGTAGAGGATTATGGAAATCATGAGGTATGGTTATATGAAGGATCTTATAAAAATATAAAAATTACTACACCGGAAGACCTTGAAATTGGTGAAATATTTGCCCGTGAAACATATGATAAAAAAAAGTAAAAAAAATGGAAAAAGTATATTGACATATTGAAAAACAGATGATAGAATATCACTTGTCTTCGAGCGAGACAAAAGCGCAGACCACTACAGAGATATGGAGAGGTATCGAAGTGGTCATAACGAGGCGGTCTTGAAAACCGTTTGTCCGAAAGGGCGCGTGGGTTCGAATCCCACCCTCTCCGTTACAAAAGAAAAAACTGATCTTCTGATCAGGCATTTGGAGAAGT
>QWCN01001719.1_pt1 | contig 32001 bp, 28 predicted proteins | sample 1972711 | NCBI WGS metagenome assembly QWCN01 (sample SAMN09866707, study PRJNA288562) | Human gut metagenome isolate term1_stool, whole genome shotgun sequencing... | isolation source: gut | host: Homo sapiens | place: USA: California
CCTGTTAATGACCTTTCAAGAGGATGTTTCGCTGATGATATCGTTGGTACAGTAGCTTTAACAGCAGTACAGGCTCAGATGTCAAAGTAATTTACAAAGACATTATTTAAAAAGCAATTAGTAAAAGTATTATTTAAGGAGAATTTTTTAAATATGAACATTTTAGTATTAAACTGTGGAAGCTCATCACTTAAATACCAGTTGATTAACATGGATGATGAGAGCGTAATTGCAAAAGGTCTTGTAGAAAGAATCGGTATTGAAGGTTCTATTCTTACACATAAGCCAACAGGCAAAGACAAATATGTTGTTGAGACACCTATGAAGGATCACAACATTGCTGTAAAACTTGTACTTGACGCTCTTATGGATGCAGAACATGGAGTTATTAAGTCAACAGACGAAATCGCTGCTGTAGGTCACAGAGTTCTTCATGCAGGCGAGAAATATATCGAGTCATGTATCGTTACAGAAGATGTTAAGAAAGTTGTAAGAGAGTGTTTCGATTTGGGACCTCTTCACAATCCGGCTAACTTAATTGGTATTGAGGCTGTTGAGGCTGCTATGCCAGGTAAGCCAAATGTGGCTGTATGGGATACAGCATTCGGTGGAACAATGGAGCCAAAGGCATATCTTTATGCTATTCCTCGTGAATATTATGAGAAATATGGCGTAAGAAGATATGGTTTCCACGGAACAAGCCACAGCTTTGTATCTAAAGAAACTATTAAGTTTGCTAATCTTAATCCAGAGACAGCAAAAGTTATTGTTTGCCACCTCGGTAACGGTGCTTCAATTTCAGCATCAATCGGCGGCAAGTGTGTAGATACATCTATGGGTCTTACTCCGCTTGAAGGACTTATCATGGGTACACGTTCAGGTGATCTTGACCCTGCAATTATTGAATATCTTTGCAACCATGAGAATTTAACTGTAAGCGAGATGCTTAATATTCTTAATAAAAAGTCTGGTGTTCTTGGCATGTCAGGCGGTATTTCATCTGACTTCAGAGACCTTAATGCTGCAGCTAACGAAGGCAATGAGATTGCTAAGGTTACACTTGAGGCATATGCTTACAGAGTTGCTAAGTACATCGGTTCTTACACAGCAGCAATGAATGGTGTAGATGCAATCACATTTACAGCAGGTGTAGGTGAGAACGCAGCATGGTTAAGACCAATGGTTTGCAAGTATCTTGGATTCCTCGGAGTTAAGCTTGATGAAGCTGCTTCTGAGAAGGCTTGTGGCGTTGAAGGCATTATTTCAACAGCTGATTCAAAGGTTAAACTTTGTGTAATTCCTACTAATGAGGAACTTGCTATTGCAAGAGAGACATTAGCATTAGTTAAATAATTTTGTTTGACAAATTTTTTATAAATTTTGTTTAATAAATTAAATATTTTGTTGACAAATATTGTAGCGGTGCGTATAATAGACAAAGTGTGGTAAACGTAATTGCGTTATGCTTTGACTTTTACGCACCGTATATAGTGTGAATTGGAGACAATTATGCTAATTGATTTAAGAAAGCTTCTATCCGGTACAGAGGATGAACTTACAGTCAGTGCCTGTCTTGATATGGACAAGTTCGATGACGGTTTGAACAGTTATGAGATTGTAAGTAAAGAGCCGTTTGAATTAAAGATTGTGAAGGTCGGCAAGTCCAAGCTTCATATTATCTGCAGTGGTTCGGTTGATATGAATATTCCCTGCGACAGATGCCTTAAACCTGTATTGACAAGCGTCAGTTTTGATATTGATGATACTGTTGAGATGGAAGAGAATGCATCTGAGGATGAAGAGCCAGAAGAAAAAGACTATATTGATGGATACAGCCTCGACGTTGACAGACTTGTTTTCGGCGAATTATTGTTATCCATGCCAGGGAAAGTCTTATGTAAAGATGACTGCAAGGGATTATGTCCTGTTTGCGGAACAGATTTGAATGTCACTGAATGTGATTGTGAAAAGGAATCCCTGGATCCCAGAATGTCTGTTTTCAAAGATATTTTAAACAATTTTAAGGAGGTGTAACCTATGTCAATTTGTCCTAAGAATAAATCTTCAAAGGCTAGAAGAGATAAGAGAAGAGCTAACTGGAAAATGAGTGCTCCTAATCTTGTAAAGTGCAGCAAGTGTGGTGCTTTAATGATGCCTCACAGAGTTTGCAAGTCTTGTGGATCATACAACAAGAAAGAAATTATCACTGTTGATTAATTTTTTCTTACGTTTATAAATGCCGGGTTGTGTCTGTATGGATATGACCCGGTTTTTTTGTTATAAAAGGTAGGAAGGTGTGTCTGTTTATGATATACTTTTATTTAAAAAAGTATTGCTTATATATATAAAAAGTGATATACTGTTTTCATTGAAATGATTATGGATTATATAAAAGAAAATATGCAAACAAATTATAAAGGTGTGACAGAAACGGAAGGTGTTTTATGATAAAAAAGGAATTGATTGAAAATTTCAGAAAACAGGCTGATTTTATTGCTTTGAATAAATTAAAAAATGGTGATAAAAAGAAGCAGACACAGATTCTTAATAAAGAAATAAAAAAATATTGCGAATTGCTAATTAAAGAGGAAATTGGGAAATATCTGGATTGCAGTGAACAGGATAATTCAGTGTTATTGAATCAAATACTTTTGATTACATATGCATCATATGTTGTTATGTTGGAAGCAAGACATAAGTTATGGAATTATGAATATATGTCATTCACACGACGTATAGGGGAATTATGGGAAGTGTTTTGTAAAATACCGTTTTATTATCCGTTAAAAGAATTGGAAATAATCGCAGCACCAAAGTATAAAAAAGTGCAGGAAAATTTTGAAAATAAGTCATTTGAGTACATAGATTCGCTTGCAATAGATGAAACGCAGAAAAGAATATTAAAATATTATTATTCAATACCATGGAGAATGCTTGATAGCGGAAATATAAAGCTTGAACTTGATTTGCATTTCAGGCAGAATGGACAGGATTATAATTGTGATTTTAAAAGTGGATTTGGCTCAAATGAAAAAGGAAATGTAAACAGGATATTACTGGTCGGCAGTTTTTATAAAAATATAAATGACAGACAGAGGGCAGTTCTTTTTGTGAGACAGGAAGAAAAGAAAAACAATCATTATCTACAGACATTAAAACAATCACCGTTCTGGGAGTGTTATTGTTCGGATGAATGCTATAAAAAGATAGAGTATTTTACAGGGTTTGATATAAAAAAATGGATTGATGATAATATTGATTGGGAAAATGATATAAGTAATAATTTCAGGGATTATTTAAAAGAGAACGGACTTATAGAGTATCTTAAATGGTAGATGACGCTAAAGAAAGGTTATATATGAAAGATTTATATTGTTCATATTATACGGAATCAGATGAAATTACATCATATATGATTTCAAAATTAAATATTAAAGATAATGATATTATACTTGAACCTTCGGCTGGTGAGGGGATTTTTATTGATGGTATAATAAATCAACAGAAGAATATTCAGATTGATGCTCTTGATATTGATGAGAAAGCCGTAAATATTTTAAAAAAGAAATATTGGGATATGCCAAATGTAAAAGTAAGGCTTACAGACACATTATTGGACAGACAGCTTGATATGTATGCAGACAGACAGTTGTGGCTTAAAATTACCGATACGTTGGAAGATAAAGAACTTGATTATATATCGGATAACGGTGGCTATTATGATAAAATAATAGGAAATCCTCCGTATGGAGCATGGCAGGATTATGATAAACGTAAAATTCTGAAAAAAAAATATAAGGGTCAGTATGTAAAAGAGACATATACATTGTTTTTGTACAGATGTATTTTTTTGCTTAAAAAAGGAGGAAAATTGTCTTTTATAATACCTGATACATTTCTTTTTTTGAACATGCATAAGAGTCTTAGGGAGTTTTTGCTTAAATCGACTAAAATTGAAGAAATTCTTATATTTCCTTCAAATTTTTTTCCGGGTGTGAATTTTGGATATTCCAATTTATCTATTATTACTCTTGAAAAAGACGATTGTGAGAGTGTAAAAGATAATGATGTAAAGATTTTTACGGGATTTAAGACTGTGCGTGAGTTGGGTAGGATTGATGAAAACAGTGAAAATTTGCAGTGTTTTTGTTATAAACAGAGTGATATATTAAAAAATGAAAATTATAAGTTTATTATAACGGATAATTCCAAAATTGCGATTATAAATGATTCAAAAGTCAGAATCGGAGATGTTGCCGATGTTGTGACAGGTTTTTATTCGGGAAATAATAAAGAGTTTATATGTGCCAAAAGTAAAGAAATTAAAGGTGCCCAAAATTACAGAATGGTTGACTGTGATAAAATATATGATTGCTATGATTTAAAAGGAATAAAAAATGTGGCAGAAGGATATGTGGCATATGTTAAGGGGTCTTCCGATACAAGATATATCAGGAAAGAAGATGAATGGTATGTACGCTGGGATAAAGAGACTGTCGATTTTTATATAAAAGATAAAAAAGCAAGATTTCAAAATTCAAAGTTTTATTTTAAAACAGGCATAGCAATTCCAATGGTTAAGTCTAAACAGATAAAAGCAACTTTGATGAGAAACAGAGTGTTTGACCAATCAATTGTCGGTATATTTCCAAAGGAAAAAGATAAAATTTATTATATGCTGGCGTTGATGAATTCTAATGTAATCAATAAACTGCTTCATATTATTAATCCCACAGCTAATAATTCGGCTAATTATATAAAACAGCTGCCATATAGAGAGCCTGGCTATGAGATGTTGATGAAAATAAATTCGAATGTCGTAAAAATATTAGATATGAATCCGGAAACGGATATTGATAAAATTGAGACAGTTAATGAAGAAAACAATAAAATATTTGATTTGTTATATCAAGATATATTGTAAAATATATTACATATGTGCAAGTGCGTCAGCTTGATTTTAAAACAAATTTATAGTATATTAAAAGACGATTGATATTTTTATATTTTAAGAATGGAGATAAATAATGTCAGATATATGCAGAGTAGCACTTGATGCGATGGGTGGAGATAATGCACCCGGTGAAGTCGTAAAGGGTGCAGTTGAAGCAACTAAAAAAGAAAATGATATTCACGTGGTTCTTGTCGGTAAAGAAGCAGCAATACAGGCAGAACTGGATAAATATGATTATAGCAAAGAACAGATTGAAGTTGTTGATGCGGCTGATGTCATAGAGACAGGTGAACCGCCTGTTATGGCTGTAAGACGCAAGAAAGAATCTTCACTTGTAAAAGCAATGTATCTTGTAAAAGAAGGAAAGGCAGATGCATTTGTCTCAGCAGGAAGTTCTGGTGCAATACTTGTAGGTGGTCAGACAATTGTAGGCAGAATCAAGGGCGTTGAACGTCCTCCGATGGCACCGCTTATTCCTACAGCAACAGGAGTGTCACTTCTTGTTGACAGTGGCGGTAATGTCGACGCAAGACCTAGCTTCCTTGTTCAGTGGGCTAAGATGGGTTCTATTTATATGGAGAACATCCTGGGAATAAAGAATCCGAGAGTTGCTATTGTAAATATCGGTCTTGAAGAAGAAAAGGGCAATGCACTTGTAAAGGAAACCTATCCTTTATTAAAGGAATGTAAAGATATTAATTTTATAGGAAGTATAGAAGCAAGAAATATTCCTAAGGGAGATGCAGATGTTATTGTATGTGATGCATTTGTTGGAAATGTAATATTAAAGCTTTACGAGGGAACAGCTTCTACACTGATAAAGAAGATTAAAGGTGCGATGATGTCAAGCTTTAAGACTAAGATAGGTGCACTTTTAATAAAGAAATCGCTTAAAGAGGAGTTAAAGACTCTTGATGCGACAGAGTACGGCGGAGCACCACTGATAGGTCTTAACGGCCTTGTGGTTAAGGTTCATGGCAATGCCACATCAAAAGAGATTGGCAATGCACTTATACAGTGTGTTAAATTTAAAAAACAAAAAATTAATGAAAAGATTACAGCTTCACTTAATGTTGAAGAGTAATATAGGAGGTTTATCATGGAATTTGAGAAGATTCAGAAAATTATTGCAGATGTATTAAACATCGAACCTGAGAAGATTACAATGGAGTCAGCATTTGTTGATGACCTTAATGCAGATTCACTTGATGTATTGCAGATAGTAATGGGAATTGAAGATGAGTTTGACATTAAGATTCCTGATGAAGCAACAGAGAAGATTGTTACTGTTGCAGATGCAGTAAACGAGATTAAGTCAGCAGTTAAATAATGTGAACGGGCTGTCTTATATGACAGCCCGATTTTTTTAGCCACAAAGGCAGAATGGAGATTAATGTGAAAAACAACTCTGATTTAAAAGAATTCCAGAACAGAATTGGTTATCATTTTAATGATGAAAAGTATTTGAAAACAGCACTTACACACAGTTCATTTGCTAATGAAGTCAAGATGAGAAAAGTAAACGATAACGAGAGACTTGAATTTCTTGGAGATGCGGTTCTTGAGCTTACCTCAAGCGATTACATATATAAAAACCATTCCGAGATGAATGAAGGCTCTATGACAAGACTCAGAGCAAGTATAGTATGTGAGCCTACACTTGCACTCTGTGCGAGGGCATTCGGATTAGATGAGTTTATAATGCTTGGAAAAGGTGAGGAACTTACCGGAGGACGCAAGCGTGATTCAATAGTTTCAGATGCATGTGAGGCTGTAATTGGTGCGATTTATCTTGACGGTGGTTTTGCTAGTGCAAAAGAATTTATCACGAAGTTCATATTAAATGATCTTGATAATAAAAAACTCTTTTATGATAGCAAAACTATCTTACAGGAGGTAGTTCAGGCTAACGGAATTGAAGTAAAGTATGAAATGATAGGCGAAAAAGGACCTGAACATGATAAAATATTTGAAGTGTGTGCAAGTGCAGGAGATTTATTTAATGTAAAAGCAGAGGGACACACAAAAAAGGCCGCACAGCAGAAAGCGGCATATAATGCACTTATTCTGCTTAAAGAGCAGGGTGTTGATATTAACCCGAAGGGAAAAAGATAGATGTATTTAAAAAGTATAGAAGTCCAGGGCTTTAAGTCATTTGCCAACAAAATAGTTTTTGACTTCCACAATGGTATTACAGGCATTGTTGGACCGAATGGTTCAGGAAAGAGTAATGTTGCTGATGCTGTAAGATGGGTTCTCGGTGAACAGAGTGCGAAGCAGCTTCGAGGTGCAAAGATGGAAGATGTCATATTTGCCGGAACAGAAGCGAGAAAGCCTGTAGGATATGCTTATGTTTCAATAACACTAGATAATTCAGATCATGCACTTGCTGTCGATTATGATGAAGTAACAGTTACACGTAAAGTATTCCGTTCTGGTGAGAGCGAATACCAGATGAATGGACATGCGTGCCGTCTGAAAGATATTACAGAGCTTTTCTATGATACAGGTATCGGTAAAGAAGGATATTCTATTATCGGTCAGGGTCAGATTGATAAAATATTAAGTGGTAAGCCTGAGGAGAGAAGAGAACTCTTTGATGAGGCTGCAGGAATTGTAAAGTTTAAGAGAAGAAAAGCTGCAGCGATAAAAAAACTCGAACACGAACGGGATAATCTTGTCCGTGTGAACGACATTTTGTCAGAACTTGAAAAGCAGGTAGGTCCATTAGAGAAGCAGTCAGAAAAAGCGAGGGAATACCTCAGGTTAAAAGAAGATTTAAAGACAAGAGATGTCAATGCATTTCTTCTGGAAAGCGATAAAATCCGCGAAGATTTGACAGCGGTCAATGAAAAGATAAGTATTGCTGAAAATGAACTTTTGCAGGCAAATGCTGAGTATGAGAGCACAAGAGCAGAATATGAGTCAATTGAATCAAAGCTTTCAGAAGTTAATGGCAGGATAGAATCAGTAAATACAGAACTTTCAGATACAGAAGTTGAAAAACAGCGTCTTGAAGGTCAGATAAATGTATTTGCTGAACAGATAAAAACGATTGAAGCCGGAAACAGACATTTTTCAGAGCGAATTGCTGATATAGACAAAGATATAGAGCAAAAAAACAAGTCACTTGAAGATGTAATAAATCAGAAAGATGCTTTGAAAGACAGTTTGGCTGAGTTTGAAGAAAAACAGGCTGAAAATGACAGAAAGCATGAAGAAATAACTGCACAGATAGAAGATATTTCATCTAAGATTGATGCAAACCAGAATAAAATCTATGATATTTTAAATGAAAAATCTAATATAAATGCCGATAACCAGCGTTTCAAGACAATGCTCGAACAGCTGAATATTAAAAAAGCAGAGTTAAGCAGCAGGATAATCCAGGGCAAAAGTCAGGAAAATGCACAGGATTCAGTGATTTCTTCTTTGGAGAATAAGCTTAAAGAAACAGAAAATACTATTGCTGAATATACATTATCAATAGAACATAAAAATGCTGCTGTTGCTGATAACAAGCAGAAAATTGCTGATTTAAACAGTGCGGCAGACAAACTTTCACAGCAGTATCACCGTGAAAAATCAAGACTTGAGTCGTTAATCGCAATCACAGAAAAATACGACGGTTACGGTAACAGCATAAGAAAGATTATGGAACTGAAATCTGAAAATGAGGGAATAATCGGTGTTATTGCGGATATAATCAAAGTCGAAAAGAAATATGAGACTGCGATTGAGACGGCTCTTGGCGGAACGATCCAGAATATTGTAACTGATAATGAAAATACAGCAAAAAACCTTATTGCATATCTTAAAGAAAATAAATTTGGACGGGCAACATTTCTTCCTTTATCGTCGATATCGGGAAGAAATACAATAGAAAAAGAGCCGTGCATGAATGAAAAAGGTGTTATAGGTGTTGCGAGCAGCCTTGTAAGAATTTCGTTTGAGTATGAAAATCTGGCAAAGTACCTTCTTGGAAGAATTCTTGTTGTTGATAATATTGATAATGCACTTGCTATTGCAAGAAAATATAAACATTCTTTGAGAATCGTTACGCTTGAAGGCGAACAGTTAAATCCGGGTGGTTCAATGACCGGTGGTGCATTTAAGAATGCGGGAAATCTTCTCGGACGACGCCGTGAGATTGAAGAGTTAAAAGTTAATACTACAAATGTCAATAAGCAGTTTAATGATACAAAAAATGAGATAGCTGAGTTAAGAAAGCTTGTTGCATCAATAAGAGAAGAACTTGATGTGCTTAATAAGCAGATGCGAGAAGCACAGCTTAATAAAAATACAGTCCAGTTAAATCTCAAACAGGCACTTTCAAAGAAATCAGAGATTATTGATTCATACAAAGATTCGCAGATTCAGGTTGCTGAGATAGGAAAAGAGATAGAATCTGTATTACAGCAGCAAAGTCTTGTGAGTGGTAATCTTGAGAACTTAAACAGTTCTACAGAAAGTTCACAGAAAGAGATTGATGAGCTTACATCACTTCTGGAGAGCAAAAAACAGGAAGAGGCAAAACATCTTACTGATTCAGAGCATGTTAAGATAGAATATTCTTCGCTTTTGCAAAAAGAAAGCTTTATAGATGAAAATAAGTCACGTCTTGAGAGTGAAATAAGCCGTCTTAATCAGGAAAAAGAAGAAATAAAGCAGAAACAGGAACTTACAGCTGGAGATGTCAAGTCAAAGCAGGCAGAGATAGAAGATGTTAATGTTTTAATTAAAAATGCAGCAAAAAAGATTTCAGAATGCAGTCTTGAAATTACCAAGCTTAAAACACAGCGTGACGCAATGAATTCAAGCCATAAAGTGTTCTTTGAAAAACGTGAAAAGCTTAACGAACATATAACTGATCTTGACAAGGAAGTTTACCGTCTTAATTCTGGTAAAGAAAAACTTGAGGAGAGCAGTGATTCAATTACAGATTATATGTGGAGTGAGTACGAGCTTACTTATAGTTATGCATTGGAACTTAAAAATCCTGAATTTGACAATCTTTCATCATTAAAGAAAGAAATACATTCTCTTAAAACTGCCATTAAAAATCTGGGTGATGTAAATGTTAATGCGATTGAGGAATACAAAGAAGTAAATGAGCGATATATTTTCTTAAAGGGCCAGCATGATGACCTCATTGAAGCGGAAAGTTCGCTTACACAGGTGATTGAAGAGCTTGACAATGGCATGCGTGTCCAGTTCGCACAGAAGTTTGAGGAAATTAAAAAAGAATTCGATAAAGTATTTAAAGAACTTTTCGGAGGCGGACGTGGAACGATTGAACTTGTTGAAGGTGATGATATTCTTGAAGCAGGAATTGTTATTATTTCACAGCCGCCCGGAAAGAAACTGCAGAATATGATGCAGCTTTCAGGTGGAGAAAAAGCACTCACGGCTATAGCACTTTTATTTGCAATTCAGAATCTTAAACCGTCGCCATTCTGCCTTCTTGATGAGATTGAAGCCGCACTTGATGATTCAAATGTAGGAAGATTTGCTAATTATCTTCATAAGCTTACAAAGCATACGCAGTTTATTGTAATTACACACAGACGTGGTACAATGTCGGCAGCGGACAGGCTTTATGGTATAACGATGCAGGAAAAGGGTGTATCTACACTTGTATCAGTAGATTTAATTGCAAATGATTTGGACAAAGATAATAAAAAGGAGTAGTATGGGATTATTCAGTAAATTAAAAGAAGGATTAACAAAGACAAGAAACAATATTGTCTCAGGTATTGATTCGGTGTTTTCGGGATTTTCAAAGATTGATGATGATTTTTATGACGAACTTGAAGAGACACTTATAATGGGTGATATCGGCGTTCGTGCAACAGAAGAGATTATCGAAGATTTAAAGGAAAAAGTTAAAGAAAATAAAATAAAACAGCCTGAGGAATGTAAGCATCTTCTCATTGAAACAATCAAAGAAAAGATGAATCTTGGCGAAAATGCCTATGATTTTGAAAATAAGCAGTCTATAGTAATGCTTATTGGCGTAAATGGTGTCGGAAAAACTACTTCTGTAGGCAAACTTGCCGGTCTGTTAAAGGCACAGAATAAAAAAGTTATTATGGCTGCCGCAGATACATTCAGGGCTGCTGCAATTGAACAGCTTACGGAGTGGTCAAAACGAACAGGAACTGATATAATAGCACAGAGTGAAGGTTCAGATCCGGCTGCCGTGATTTTTGATGCCGTAGCTGCTGCAAAAGCCCGTAATGCAGATGTATTGTTATGCGATACGGCAGGAAGACTTCACAATAAGAAAAACCTTATGGAAGAGCTTAAAAAGATTGACAGGGTTATTGAGCGTTCATATCCGGAAGCGTACCGTGAAAATCTTATCGTGCTTGATGCAACTACAGGTCAGAATGCACTTTCACAGTTAAAGGAATTTAGCGAAGTAACTAATATTACCGGTATAATCCTCACTAAGATGGATGGTACTGCAAAGGGCGGTATCGCTGTAGCAATTCAGGCAGAGATGGGAATACCTGTCAAATATATCGGTGTTGGAGAGCAGGTTGAGGACTTACAGAAATTTGATTCAGATGTGTTTGTAAATGCACTTTTTGATGTAAATGAAAATAATGATGAGCAGTAAAGCTTAAAAGGAGAAACCATGGAAGAATTATCACTTAAAAAATTTGAAGAAGCCGCTGAAAAAGTTAAAGAGGTCACACTTGCAACAAATCTTGTATACAGCGAATATTTCAGCAACCAGTCAGGAAATAAGGTATATTTAAAGCCGGAAAACATGCAGTATACAGGTGCATATAAAGTAAGAGGTGCATATTACAAAATCAGCACAATGTCAGAAGACGCAAGAAAAAAAGGACTTATTACAGCTTCTGCCGGTAATCATGCACAGGGTGTTGCATATGCAGCATCAAAGTATGGTGTTCCTGCAACAGTAGTAATGCCTACAACAACTCCTCTTATCAAAGTAAATCGTACTAAAGGTTATGGTGCAAAGGTTGTTTTATACGGAAATGTATATGATGAAGCATGTGAATATGCAATGAAACTTGCAAAAGAGCAGGGGCTTACATTCGTTCATCCTTTTGATGACTTAGATGTTGCGACAGGTCAGGGTTCAATCGCAATGGAGATTATAAAAGAGCTTCCTACAGTTGATTATATCCTTGTTCCAATCGGTGGCGGCGGACTTGCAACAGGTGTTTCAACACTTGCAAAGCTTCTTAATCCGAATATCAAGGTAATCGGTGTAGAGCCTGCGGGAGCCAACTGTCTTCAGGAATCATTAAAAGAAGGTAAAGTTATTACACTTCCTACAGTAAATACAATCGCTGACGGTACTGCCGTAAAGACACCGGGAAGCAAGCTTTTCCCATACCTTCAGAAGAATCTTGACAGCATAATTACTGTTCCGGATGAAGATTTAATCGTTGCTTTCCTTGATATGGTAGAAAATCACAAGATGATAGTAGAAAATTCAGGTCTTCTTACAGTAGCAGCATTAAAGCAGATGAATGTAAAGGATAAGAAGATTGTATCTATTCTTTCAGGTGGCAATATGGATGTTATCACAATGTCATCCGTAGTACAGCAGGGGCTTGTCCAGAGAAGCAGAATCTTCACTGTATCTGTTCTTCTTCCTGATAAGCCGGGTGAACTTGTACGTGTCGCTTCAATTATCGCGGAGGCAAGCGGAAATGTAATCAAACTTGAGCACAACCAGTTTGTAAGCATTAACAGAAAGGCAACGGTTGAACTTAGAATAACAATAGAAGCATTTGGTCACGAACACAAGGAAGAAATTGTTAAAAAACTTGATGAAGCAGGACTCCGTCCACGTATAGTTAAGGTTAATATTTAAGATAATACATAAAGTCCGTAATAAAAAATCTTATACGGCAGAAAAGACACATCATGACATAATAAAATTGTTGTGATGTGTCTTTTGGTGTAATAATCACATTTATAAATGTTTATGTGGAGAATAGTTATATGAAAAATAATTATAAGAATTTTAATTTTTTGAATTATATTGCAGCTGTGATTCTTGTTATTTTGTGTATTGTGCAGATAGTGCCGGATACATCTGTTAAAGCAGAAGCAGCAGAAAATACAGGAGATATTACAGAAATCCATACAGCGGCCGAGCTTGTGAAAGCATCAGAAAATCAAACTGGAAGTTACAGACTTATGGCAGATATTGACATGACAGGCATAGACTGGACACCATGGGACTTTTCGGGAAAATTTGACGGCAATGGTTATACAATACTTAACCTTTCTGTGACAAAAACAAACAGATGCACAATGAAAACATACGACGGAAATAGAAAAGAATATGATACATATGGTGCGGGATTGTTTGGAATACTTTCTAATGCTGATGTGAGCGGTCTTAATATCAAAGGTGCAAGAATTGAAGTTGCTACAAATAATCATTGCTTTGCAGCTCCAATTGCAGGACTTTGTAATAACAGCAATATATCAGATTGTATCATAAGCAATTCTTATGTAAGTCTTACAGATTCGGCAAAAATGTGGGGAACAGGCGGAATCGCAGGTTTTGGAAGCGGTAATCTCGACAATGTTTCAACCGATGTGACACTTGTGTGCATTGATACGGATAAACAGGTAAAAGACGAACAGTTTATGGGTGGAGCATATGCGGCAGGTTTCCTTAATATTAGAAATTGTAAAATAAATATCGACGGTTATGATTCAGACCATGGTTACGTCCATGATGGTGGGCTTGTTGGAATGTATATGGTATATCCGTATGATTTATCTCTTACATATGCCGGTGAAGTCCTTAACAATGAAGTTTACGGACAGATTACATTTTATGAGGATAATACAGACAGACGAGCATATTGTAAGGCAAATATGGGCGAAGTTATGAACTGGACATATGCGTATTCGGGATTTAAATATGATTTTGATGCCAACGAAACATTTGATTATTCTGTTACGTTACTTCCTGAAAAATGTGATAATCCTGTATACAATGATACAGTAACAGAACCAACTGTCACAGATTTTGGCTTTACAACACATACATGTCAGGGCTGTGGGTATACATACAATGACAAATACACAATATATAAAGAATATAAAGATGATTCCGAGGAAGTTACATCACCTGACAATGATATGAACATGTCAGATGATTCGTTTGGTGTTACTAAAAAGAAGGATAACCATGTTATACCTGTACTTGTTGTTATTTTGCTGACTGTTGTAATGATTCTTCTTATAGTAAGATATATTCAGGTGAGAAATCAAAGAAAAAGACGCAGGAGACACAGAAGAAGATGAAAAATACTATCTATATGGCACCGATGGAAGGTCTGACGGATTTTACATTCAGAAATGCATATGAAAAAATATTTGGAAAAGGGAAAATTGCAAAATATTTCACACCTTTTATTTCACCGAATAAGTCCGAAAAATTTCTTGCAAGAGAAATACGTGACATAGACAGAGAGCATAATAATGGAATTAATACAGTTGTTCAGGTTATGACAAATGATGCAAAAGATTTTATCTGGACTGCCAGGATGCTTTATGATGAGTACGGTTATAATGAGATAAACTTAAATGCAGGCTGTCCTTCAGGCACAGTTGTTTCAAAAAACAAAGGTTCTGGAATGTTAAACGAGCCGAAGCTTCTTGATAAATTTCTTGACGCAGTGTTTGAAGATGATTTTATAAGAGAAAATATCAAGGTTTCAGTAAAAACGAGGGTTGGTGTAGAGACAGATACAGCATTTCCGGAGATAATTGACATTTATAATAAATATCCGCTTGAGGAACTTATAGTGCATCCGAGACTGCGTACAGATTTTTATAAAAATGACCTTAATCTTGAAGCGTATGATTATGCAGTAAAAAACAGTAGAAGTAAAGTGGTTTTTAACGGAGATATATTTACAAGAAAAAATTTCCTTGATATAAAGAAAAAATTTCCACAGACAGATACATTTATGCTCGGAAGAGGTCTTATTGCGGACCCCGGTCTTATAGATGTGATTGTTTCTGAAAATCCTGAAGATTTCAGCCGTGACCTTATTAGCGATAAAAAACGCATGAAAGAGCTGCATGACCTTGTGTTTGATGCGAGATTGCACATAATGCCGGGCGACACGCATGCCATTCACAGGATGAAGGAAATGTGGTGTTATATGGCATATGTATTTGACGATTGTAAAAAAGAAATAAAAGCAATAAAAAAATCACAGAAAGTAGCTGATTACAAATCGGCGGTTGATATATTTTTTAATGTAGCAAAACTTACAGAGAAAGATTATATATTATTTTCAAAAAAATTCTGATAAGTTATACAATATGTTATTGATATATAGTGCCGGTTTATGTAAAATAATATCACAAATGTTAATTTGGGAGATAAATATGAGTAAGATTTATTTTGTGCGTCATGGTGAGAGTGAGTGGAATGTGGCAGATAAAATATGCGGACAGACCGATATACCGCTTACCCAGAGAGGACATGAACAGGCTGTAATGACAGGCGAAAGTTTCGTTGCAAGGAAAATTAAAGCTGATATGATTTTGTATTCACCACTTTTAAGAGCTGCAGATACGGCAAAGCATATTTCAGATATAACGGGAATACCGGCAAGAGAAGAGATGCGTCTTATCGAGCAGAATTTCGGGGTATGGGAAGGAACATCACCACGTAATTCACATGAGTTTTATGAAGCCAAAAAAGGATTTGTACAAAGATTTGGCAGCGGTGAATCCATGTTTCAGCTCGCACAAAGAATATACAATCTTCTTGATGAGTTGAAGGCAGATAGTGACAAAACATATATCCTTGTTGCACATAACGGAATTGCAAGAATCGTCTGTTCTTACTTTAAAGATATGACTAATGATGAGTTTGCCGCTTATAGTGTTGCCAATTGCAGTATTACAGAATTTGAGTTCTGAGATTTTGAAAATTTGAGTTGAAAAATTGACACTTAAAAGTAGTTGTACTATCATCTGAATCAGATGTATATATAACTACTTTTGTGCTATTGTATAGGGCAAAGATACGATACCGGCTATAGTAGGCTGCTAGAAATGGGAAGGTGATTTGATGTCGGAAAAAAATTTTAAATCAGACAGGATATTGTCATATTTTAAGAAAGAATGGCTGGTTCTTCTTATTGTTACTGTTTCAGGGCTGATTTACAATATCGGACTTTTGGCAGGACCTCTTTTTGAAGGTAAAATGACGGGTTGTCTTATTGACATTTTAAACGGAAATAAGCAGTTTGCCGATATGCTTACACTTGTTCTGCTTTATATACTGATAACGGCGGCTGTACAGTCTTCAAGATATATTAAGCGTTTTTATGTAAGGCGTTTTGCAAATAATGTAAATAAGAGAATGAAAGAGATATTATATGGAAGCCTTGTACATAAGAGCAGACCACAGCTGCATGAGGAGAGTGCAGGTACGATTCTCACAAAAGCGATTCTTGATGTTGATGACTGTGTTGAGGGTATGAGAAAGTTCACAACTGAAATATTCGATACAGGAGTTGCACTTTTGGCATATGCATGTATGCTTTTGTTTTATGACTGGAAACTAGCACTATTGTGTATGATATTCCCGCCTGTCTCTTATATTATGGCAGAAAAGATGAAGTTCATAATCCAGACTTCCGGTGCAAAATATAAAGAGCAGTCAGGAGCGTTAAGCACTGCGACGCTTGATATTGCATCTAATGCCATAACATACAGGGTGTTTGGACGAGAGCAGCAGAGACGCGATGCTTATGAGGAAAGTCTTACAGCTTATGAAAAATCAGCAGTAAAAGCTAATATTTGGAATACGTCGCTCACATCTGTGTACAGAGTCATATCAATGGCGGGTGTAATATTTATACTGTATTTCGGTGGCAGAAATGTACTCGGCACAGGCTGGAGTGCATGGGAGCATAGCAACATTTACAACATTTGTATCGTGCTTTACAAAGCTTTCGGTAAAGTCTTCAAGTGCAGCAAAACTTTTTAATGCAGTACATAAAGCACAGGTTTCATGGAAACGTATCAAACCGCTTATGCGTATGAAAAACGACGATGGTGACAGAAAAACATATTATGCAGGAGAACTTGAAGTCTGCAATATGGGATTTTCATATCCTGACGGCAAAGTAATATTTGACGGAGTCTCATTTACGGCGGCACCGGGTGAAATTATTGGTATAACCGGTCCCGTTGCCTGTGGTAAGTCAACACTTGGAAAAGTATTTCTGGGTGAGTATCCTTACCGTGGAAGCATCAAGTTTTCCGGGGAAGAGATGAAAGGTGTTGACAGTACGAAAAACGGAATAGTTGCATATCTTGGTCATGATTGTGAACTTTTTGACGATACGGTCAGGAATAATATTCTTATGGGCGATGGCGGAGATGTCAATTATTACCTTAAAATGGTGTGCCTTGATAAGGAAGTTGCACTTATGGAAAATGGCGTTGATACGCTTATTGGAAGCAGTGGGGTGCGTCTTTCGGGTGGTCAGGCACAGCGTCTTGCACTTGCAAGAACCATCTGCCATAAAAAGGCGGTTATTATTCTTGATGACCCATTTTCGGCACTGGATAAGGATACAGAGAAGCAGATATTTAAAAATCTTGGTGAGATGGTATCAGACAGTATTGTTATGATAATTTCACACAGACTCTATCTGTTTCCGCAAATGAATAAGGTTATATGGCTTAATGACGGAAAAACAGAGATCGGAAGCCATGATGAGCTTATTGAAAAGTGCAGTGAATATGCGTTGCTTTACAATGGACAGAATGGAGGCGGTACTGGTGAAAAATAATGAAAATGAAAAAGCCGCAAATTCAGGAAAAAAACCAAAATATGTAAAGAAAATAATAACAGAAACTATTTTAAAATATAAACTTTTGTCATTTGGAATTGTTGCAGCCGTATGTCTGGCGGTCATATTTTCACTTATTCCGCCGCTTATTCTCGGAAAAATTATTGATATGTTTACAGCTGGACAGATGCCGGGACTTGGTATGGTGATTGCATATTTTGCAATGCTTTTTTTAACGGGGCTTACTGAATCGGCAAGAGAGGGGCTTCTTACAGTTTTTGGACAGAAAATAACACATGCTATGAGAAGCCGTCTTATGGAAAAATTCACATCTCTTACCGCCGACGAATTAAATGGATTGGAGCCGGGTTCGCTTGTATCACGTTTTATAGGCGATGTTGACATGATTGAAAATCTGTTTACGTCGGGAATTATAAGTATGTTTGCCGATGCATGCAAAATTATAAGTATTCTTGTTGTAATATGGTTTAAAAATAAAGGGCTTACGCTTGTATTTATAATCCTGCTGCCGTTTTTGTTTATTTTTACAAGACATGTGCAGAAAAATATGCTTGCGGCCCAGATTATGAACAGACGTGCTGTAAGCCGTGCGTCAGGACATGTTCCGCAGACATTAAAAAATATAAGAACAATTCATTGCTTTGGCAAAGAAAAGTATATGGAAAAGCAGTATGACGAATATATAAATGACAGTTATCATGCGATGGAAAAGACAAATTTTTATGATGCAGTATATTCGCCTGTAATTCTTATTTTAAATGCCGTTGTTGTTGCAGCTGTAATGTTGCTTTCGTCATCTGGTAACAGTGCAGTTCTCACATTTTTCGGAATGTCAGCAGGTACTGCGGTTGCAGTTATGAATTACATTTCCCAGATATTCTCACCGGTTGAAAGTCTCGGTATGGAGATTCAGACAATACAGTCAGCGATAGCCGGTATACACAGAATTAATGAATTCATGGCACTTGAAGAGGTTGAAAAACACGATGTTGTACAGGGGATTGAAAAACAGGATACACAGTGGCAGGATGAAGGTAAGCCACAGGTTCAAAGCGGAAGGCATGAAGCCGGTGGAAATAAGCCTTTTGTGGAGCTTCGCAATGTGACCTTTGGCTATGATGAGGACAGAAAAATCCTTAATAACATAAATATCAGTGTTATGCACGGGGAGCAGGTAACTCTTTCAGGACGTACAGGTGCAGGAAAGAGTACAATATTTAAGCTTCTTTTGGGACTTTACAAACCGCAGTCAGGAGAAGTACTGATTAACGGAATACATGCCGATACAATTACTGATAAGGATAAAAGAAAGCTGTTTGCCTATGTTGAACAGACATTTCATATGGTTGCAGGCACTGTAAAAGAGCAGATTACACTTTTTGATGACAGTATTTCCGATGAAGATGTAAAAAATATCTGTATTACAACAGGGCTTGATGATGCGATAACAAGCCTCGAAAAAGGCTATGATACAATATGTACGCCGGATTTGTTTTCACAGGGACAGTGGCAGCTTTTATCAATAGCCCGTGCGGCAGTGGCAAAACCACAGCTTCTCCTGCTTGACGAGATAACGGCAAATCTTGATACAGAAACAGAAAAAGCAGTTCTTAATGCATTGGATAATGTATGTAAAGACAGAACGGTAATATCTATTTCGCACAGGGTTACTGCAAAAACAGGTAGAATTATTCCTGTTGAATCGAATATGTGAGTTATATATAGGGTTTATCTGATTCGACGGCGAAGTGATTAAGCGATAAAATTACGATATAAAGCGTGTTAAATTTTGCGGACAAAAAAATTCGGTTCACAAATTTAACACGCTTTTTACACATTTGATACATTTCTGTATATTATTATACACTCATAAAACAAATAATAGATGAGTGGTCAGCTTGTCAGACTTAGAATAATGACAGAAATGAGGAGTGTATATGATTAATTACAAAAAACTTACGGCTGCAATGGCGGCGGGAATAATAGCAATATTTACAATAACAGGCTGTGCAATGCCGTGGCAGAAGGCAGCAGATGATTCATCATCAAATGTATCTACGGCTTCTGCCGGGAATCTTTCACAAAGCGGTGAGAATGCACTGTCGCTTGAATTTGACAGCGAAGATTTAGATTCGTCATATAACGAATCAGAATGTACAAAGATAAATCTTTCAGGAAGTGGTGCAACTGTTTCAGGAAGCGGTGTTACTGTTGAAAACGGAAATATTACAATAACATCTGCGGGAAGCTATATTATTTCCGGAACATTAACAGACGGAAGCATAAAAGTGAATTGCAGCGAGAAAGGAACTGTAAGATTGATTTTAAACGGTGCTTCAATAAGCAGTTCAAGTACGGCACCTGTTGTTGTTGAGGAAGCAAAAAAGGTTCTTGTAACTCTCGCTGACGGCACAACTAATACAATTACAGATAAAACACGCCAGTCTGTGGATGACGAAGATTTTTCTTCGGCAGTTTATTCAAAAGCAGACCTTGTATTTAACGGAAGCGGAACTCTTAATGTCAATGCTGGATACAGAAATGGTATTAAGAGCACAGACGATTTGAAAGTTGTATCTGGGACCTTTAATATAACAAGCAATGAGGATGGAATAATCGGAAAAGATTTTCTCGGAATTAAAGACGGTAAATTCACAATTAAATCGGGAAGCGACGGAATGAAGTCAACGTATGATACGGATACTTCAAAAGGAAATATTGTAATAACAGGCGGTGAATTTGATATAACGGCTTCAAATGACGGTATTCACTGCAACGAAGATATTCTTATTTCGGGTGGAAATCTTACAATTAGCAGCGGTGATGACGGCGTTCATGCAGATGATAATCTTCAGGTTGACGGCGGTACTATAGATATTAAGAAATGTTGCGAAGGTCTTGAAGGTGTACAGATTACTTTAAACGATGGTGATATTTCAATAGTGGCAAGCGATGACGGTATTAATGCGGCTGACGGTTCGTCATCTTCCGGTATGGGAATGGGCGGCTTCGGCGGCGGTCAGAACGGAGGCTTTGGCGGCGGTCAGGCATCATCTTCAGACAGCAGTGTTTTACTTACAATCAACGGCGGAAATATATTTGTAAATGCAGGCGGTGACGGTCTTGATTCAAACGGTAATATTGTGATGAACGGAGGCAATGTAACGGTTCTTGGCCCTACAAGCGATGGCGATACAGCACTCGATTTTGACGGTGCATTTACAATTAACGGGGGTGTACTTATGGCATTTGGTTCAAGTGGAATGCTTGAAACACCGACATCGGCACAGAACGGCTGCTGTATTGTTACAACATTAGGCACTGTAAGTGCAAATTCGGCATTTTCACTTATGGATTCATCAGGAAATGTGATAATGTCATATACACCAACAAAGAATTATGCGTCTGCGATTGTATATTCATCAGACATTAAGAACGGAAGCACATATACGGTAACTGCGGGAAGCACAACACAGTCAATTACGGTGAACAGCAATGTTACAACAAACGGAGTCAGCGGAGGCTTTGGTGGTGGTCAGAATGGCGGTTTCGGAGGCGGACAGCGTGGAGGACAGCCTGGGGGCAGTGCACCTGACGGAAACGGAAGCTTTGGAGATGGCCAGCAGGGTGGAAACCAGCAAGGTGGAAAACAGCAAGGTGGAATGCCGGGCGGAAATTCGGGCAACGGACGTTCAAACAGTGCCAGCAGTTCAACTGTAAATCAGGTATAAACTATAAATAAAATAAAGTATATATAACAGGGTAGAACATAGTATAACAGTGTGTCCCACCCTGTTTTTTGCTGTGTTTTTGATAAGATACATCTTTGTATTTAATTTGGAATACCACAACACAATATAACAGTTGACATACAGATATATGCTGTTATATACTGTTTGCGAGGTGATGAAATGAATATAAAAGTAAATTCTACATTGATGATTCCTATATACGAACAGATTGTTGACCAGATAAAAACACTTATACGTATTGGCAAGCTGGAAGAAAATGATATGCTTCCGTCGGTGCGTTCTCTTTCAAAAGAATTAAAGATTAGTGCACTGACAGTTAAAAAAGCTTATGATTATCTTGAGAGCGAAGGTTTTGTTGTGACGGTTCACGGTAAAGGAACGTATGTTGCTGCGTCCAATTCCGAAATACAGGAAGAGGAGCAAAGAAAAGAAGTTGAACTTGATATTGAGATGGCTGTAAAGAAGGCGAGACGATACGGTATTAGTGATGAAGATATAAAGAGTATTTTTTCACTTGTTATTGATGAAAATTAAAAGACGGTAGCTTTAATGATGTTTAGTTGTTAAAGCTGCCGTCTTTTTATGTCTTGTTGTATTTAATTAGTTTGGTGTGAATATAGCCGTTATTATTGGAAATCCACCACATTTACCCAATGTTCGAGAAGTTCTTTTTCATCAGGTTTGTTTTTTGCCATTCTTGCGGCGGCAACAATAGGAAGCCAGCCTGTTACATATGATTTTTTAGTGTCTGTTGCAACACAGAACTGTGTCATATACATATCTGCGATATCGATGCTGCTGTCAGAGTATTGCAGCTTTAACAGAAGATAAGTGTTGGCTATGTCGGCACTGGCATTGCCCTGCGTTGCGTGAACCCAGTCAACAGCGGTGATTGATGTTATGTCGGCATTATCATCAATATTTACGATTATGTTGTCAGGACAAAAATCACCATGGCATAATTTTGTGTGCTTTGGCATCGTATTAAGTCTTGTGAGCAGTTCGTATTTTACAGAACTATCAAGAGTTTCAATGTCATTAATCTGTCTTATTAATTTATCTTTAAGCTTTAAGAGAAGCGGGTTGGATTTCTTTTGAAAATCAACCTGATATTCAACCATTTTTTTGATATAATCAGCAGTTTTTTCGGGATGCTCTTTTATAAGCTGTGTAAGAGTTATGCCGTCTACATATTCGCTTGTGATTTCCCACTGGCCATTGTTTACAGATACGGAAAGAAGCTTTGGAATATTAACTCCGGCATCTTCAACTCTTGCAGTATTTAATGCTTCATATAAAACATCTGATTTGTTATAATCTTTGGAAAAAACTTTTATTGCGGTATTATTTTCAAGATAAACTGATTTTAAGTTATTTTGTGAAATGCATTTTTTCATATAAACACTTCCTTTCTTATTCGTCAATTTCGACTGGTTTTCCGTAATATGCCTTGAGGTACATTGCTTTAATTTCTTTCATTAGAGGGTAGCGTGGGTTTGCACCTGTACATTGGTCATCAAATGCCATTTCTGTCATTTCGTCGAGAGTGCGTAAAAATTCTTTTTCATCAACGCCATAATCTTTTATAGTCTTTTTGATTCCGACTTTTTCCTTCAACTCTTCAATGGCTGCAATAAGATTTTCAAATTTTTCGTCATCATTTTTTCCTTTGATATGAAGAAAATCTGCACATTCTACATAACGTTCTTTGCAGTGAGGATATTGATACTGTGAAAATGTTCCCATTTTAGCAGGAACTTCTGCAGCATTGAATCTCATTACATCAGTGATGAGGAGTGCGTTTGCAATACCATGAGGAAGGTGGTGGTATGCACCGAGCTTGTGAGCCATAGAGTGGCATACTCCAAGAAATGCATTTGCAAATGCCATTCCGGCCATGGTTGAAGCTGTAGCCATCTGTTCACGGGCTTTTGCGTCGTGCGGACCATTTTCATATGCGGCAGGAAGATATTCAAATATATTTTTCATAGCTTTTAAAGCAAGACCGTCTGTGTAGTCTGTTGCCATAATAGATGCATATGCTTCGAGAGCATGAGTGAGTGCGTCTATGCCGGAAGCAGAAGTAAGACCTTTTGGCTGGTTCATCATCATATCAGCATCAACAATTGCCATTTTTGGAAGAAGCTCATAATCAGCGAGAGGATATTTTATTCCGCTTTCTTCGTCTGTGATAACAGCGAAAGGAGTAACTTCAGAACCTGTTCCTGATGAAGTAGGAATGGCAATGAAGTAAGCTTTTTCCCCCATTTTAGGAAATGTGTATATACGTTTTCTTATATCCATAAAACGCATAGCCATATCCATGAAATCAACTTCAGGATGTTCATACATAACCCACATTATCTTGCCGGCATCCATTGCTGAACCGCCGCCTACAGCGATTATGCAGTCTGGTTCAAAGAGCTTCATGGCTTTTGCACCTTCCTTTGCACATGCAAGTGTAGGGTCAGGAGCAACATCGTAAAATACTGTGTATACAATACCGAGTTCATCAAGTTTGTCGGTTATGCATTTTGTGTAGCCATTTTTGTAGAGGAACTGATCTGTTACTATGAATGCTTTCTTTTTGCCAAGAACTGTCTTTAATTCATTGAGTGCAACAGGAAGGCAGCCCTTTTTAAAATATACTTTTTCAGGTGCTCTGAACCACAACATGTTTTCTCTCCTTTCAGCAACGGTTTTAATATTAAGAAGGTGTTTGACGCCGACATTTTCGGAAACTGAATTGCCGCCCCATGAGCCACAGCCGAGTGTAAGTGAAGGTGTCAGCTTGAAATTGTATAAGTCACCGATGCCGCCCTGAGAAGAAGGGGTGTTGATAAGAATACGGCATGTTTTCATAGTTTCTTCAAATATATCAAGTTTTTCTTTTTCTGTTTCTGAATTAATATAAATAGAAGAAGTGTGTCCGTATCCGCCGTCTGCGATAAGATGTGAAGCTTTATCTATTGCATCGTTGAAATCGTCTGATTTGTACATTGCAAGAACAGGTGAAAGCTTTTCGTGTGCAAATTCTTCAGATAAGTCAACAGAAGCAACCTCTCCGATGAGAATTTTGGTCTCACGTGATACATCAACTCCGGCGAGTTTTGCAATGGTATATGCACTCTGACCTACAATCTTTGCGTTGAGAGAGCCATTGATAAGGATAGTTTTTCTGACTTTGTCAAGCTCGGTCTTTGTAAGAAAATGGCAGCCTCTTGCAATAAATTCATCTTTTACGGCTTTGTAAACTTTTTTGTCAACAATAACAGACTGCTCAGAAGCACAAATCATACCGTTGTCAAATGTTTTTGAGTGGATGATTGAGTTGACTGCAAGAACAACATCAGCTGTTTCATCAATAATGGCAGGAGTGTTGCCGGCACCTACACCGAGTGCAGGTTTTCCTGATGAATATGCAGCTTTAACCATTCCAGGACCGCCTGTTGCAAGAATTATATCAGCCTCTTTCATAAGTGTGTCTGTAAGTTCGAGAGACGGAATATCAATCCATCCTATAATGCCTTTTGGAGCACCTGCTTTTACTGCAGCATCAAGAACAACTTTTGCAGCTGCGATTGTTGATTTTTTGGCTCTTGGATGAGGGCTTATTATTATTGCATTTCTTGTCTTTAAACATATTAAAGACTTGAAAATAGCAGTAGAAGTAGGGTTGGTCGTAGGAATTACTGCGGCTACAACACCAATTGGTTCAGCAATCTTTTTTGTTCCATAAGCTGAGTCCTCTTCGATGACGCCACATGTCTTTGTGTCACGATAAGCATTGTAAATATACTCAGAAGCATAATGGTTTTTGATTACTTTGTCCTCAACAATTCCCATTCCTGTTTCCTCAACTGCCATTTTGGCAAGTGGGATTCTGGCCTGGTTTGCAGCGATAGCTGCCGCTGTAAATATTTTATCAACCTGTTCCTGTGTGTAATTTGAAAAAATCTGCTGTGCTTTACGCACTTCATCAATTTTTTTTTCAAGTGCGTCTACTGTGTCAACAATTTCTGTACCCGACATAATTTTTTCTGACATACAAAATCCTCCTTGTTTTTGCGGAGCAAAAATCCTAATGTGCATCTTTGATGCACTATATCCTCATGGCGAGGAGAGGATTTATCCTCCTTGTTATTATTCCTTTTCTTATAATTGCAGCAGAACCAATATTTTCTGCCCCAAAAAGATTGTTATTATTTTAACAAAGTCAATATAACACTATATTGTGTGTGTGTCAATATGCATATTATTAATATTGCCTGATATTTTTTAAAAAATTTTTGAAAATTCCATTGCGTGATACTATGTTATGCTGTAATATTAATATAGTTTTAGAAATAGCAGGGGATGAATTGACTATTTATAGAATATGTGAGGGATTATTTAATATGAAAGATACGTTTAAAAAGTATTTATATCTTGCCGGAAGCTTGTTTCTTGCATTTGCTTTGTCTATTATGCTGTTTTTTGTTTTATATAAGATAGATGCGATAAAGAGTGTTATCGGGCATATTGTAAAAACTATGATGCCATTTATAATTGGTGCAGCATTGGCATATATAATTTGCCCTTTGTGTAATAAGCTTGAAGTTTTGTTTGATAAATTATTTTCAAAGATGAAGAATGAGCAGACTAAGGAAAAAATATCGAGGACATTAAGTGTATTTGCAGGAATAATTATTGCGGTTATTGCAATTTATCTTATACTTATGATTGTTATTCCACAGCTGATTGACAGTGTTGTAAGACTTGTTCAGATTCTGCCATCAAGTGCAGATAAGCTTATAGGATGGCTTGACCATTCGCTTAGCTCTGATGAACAATTGCTTCAATATTCGCAACAGGTTATTGATAAGGCATATACGATGCTTGAGGACTGGCTTTCAAACGGACTTCTTGATTCTGTTGAGAAAGTGGCAACTGGGATTTCGTCAGGTGTAATTAATCTGCTTGGTGTGCTTCTTAATATATTTATAGGTTTTATAGTTGCTGTATATCTGCTGCTTTCAAGAAAGAAATTTGCACGGCAGGCAGAACTTATCGTGTATAGTATATTAAAAAAAGAAAAGGCTGACACTGTAATGGAAGAGGCAAGATATTGTGACCGCGTTTTTGGCGGGTTTATCAATGGAAAGATTCTTGATGCAGTGGTGGTTTCGCTTATTTGTTATGCCGGCATGATGATTTTCAGATGGATTAATCCGGGAAAAGTCATGATGAGTGAAACACTTGTTGCTGTAATAGTTGGAATTTTTAATGTAATACCATTTTTTGGATGGTATATCGGGTTGTTTTTATCGGCACTTCTCATACTTATGGTTAATCCCATGCAGTGCATTTTCTTTGTGATTTTTGACTTTATATTACAGCAGATAGATGGTAATATTTTAGGCCCTAAGATTATAGGTGATACAACAGGAATTTCAAGTATATGGGTGCTTTTTTCCATATTCCTGTTTGGAGATATATGGGGATTTGCAGGTATGCTTCTTGGAGTTCCGATGTTTGCCATTATGTATCACTGGATTAAAAAGCTGGTATTTAAGGGGCTTGATAAGAATGAACAGACACAGATGAGTGTTGATTATGAGAATGATTTTCCAAAAAAGAAAAAGATTCATCAATAATATAAGGAGTTATGATACATATTTTATGAAACATTTAAAAAATAATATTAAAGATTACACAATACGTTCGCTTACAACAAAAGATTTAGATGCATATAATGCACTTTTAAGATATGCATTTCAGGTTACAGAACAGGAACTTACCGAAGTTGGCTGGGAAAATGACGAGATTAAGCAGTCAAAGTTTCCTGTTTTGCAGAGAGCTGATGTTGTGGGGTGTTTTGATAATGATTCGTTAATATCACAATTTGCTGTATATCCGCTTGATATGAATATTTATCATCAGTTATATCATGTCGGCTTTATAACGAGTGTATGTACATATCCAGAGTATTCAGGACAGGGTATTATGGCTACGCTTATGCACAAGAGCCTGAGTCATATGAGAAAAAGAGGTCAGTCAATGGCACTTTTATATCCGTATTCTATACCATTGTATCGTAAGTTTGGATGGGAGATTATATCTAATAAGATTTCTTATATAATAAAGAATAATCAGATACCAAAGATTGATGATATTCCCGGATATGTACGTCGTGTCACATGGGAAAATACGGATTTTATTAATCTTCACCAGCAGTTTGCGGCAAAAACACACGGATGCCTTTACCGTAACAGCCTTGCATGGGAAGAATACTGGCGATGGGATGAGGATGATACAGTTGTAGCTGTTTATTATAATAGTCATAAAAAGCCACAGGGATATATGGTTTATCTTATAAAAGAAAATGTTATGTACATAAAAGAGATGATTTTCTTAAACAGGGAAGCACAGAATGGTCTCTGGCGTTTTATACGTGCACATCAGTCCATGATAAATGAAGTAAAAGGCAATACATATTATAATGAACCGATTGCTTTTGAGATGGCTGATGGCAATATTAAAGAATCAATACGTCCGTACATAATGGGAAGAATTATAGATATTGATAAGTTTCTTCTCCAGTACAGCTGTAAACCGTCGGAAAAAGATGTTTGCATAGAACTTGATATCCATGATGATTTTTTGTCATGGAATAATAAGAGTATTAATGTATTGTTTAGCAAAGGAAGATGTTTTATAACCGAGCAGAAAGCAGAATATCATATAAAACTTGACATTGCATCGCTTACAACACTTCTTATAGGATATAAATCCGCAATGCAGCTATGGAAACTTGAAAGGATAGATGCACCGAGGGCTGCTGTTGAGACACTCGATAATGTTTTAATGCATGAAATACCATATATTTCAGATTATATTTAAATTTTATGCTGTAAATTTTTTAAATTTTGTCAAGTAAAAATACTTGACACGCATGCCTGGTTATGATATTATTCTCAAGGTTTCAAATTTTATGAGAGTGGTGCTGCTATGGAAAAGTTTGTAGAACAGACGCTTTTATATGATTTTTATGGTGAGCTTCTTAATGAACACCAGAGAGGAATTTATCAGGATATTGTTTTTAATGATTTGTCATTAAGCGAGGTTGCTGATGAGTATGGTATCTCAAGGCAGGGAGTTCATGATTTAATCAAGCGTGTTAATAATACACTGAATGGTTATGAAGAAAAGCTGCATCTTGTATCTAAGTTTATAGAGACAAAAGAAAAGGTGCATGAGATTGAACAGTTATCAGATGAGTTTATTAAAAGTAATAATGGCAGTCTTGATAACATAAGGAGTATACAGCTTATCGCAAAAGATATACTCGATAATTTTTGATATTCGTTTAAGTCTTAATCAGACAGAAGTGAGGATTTATGGCATTTGACAGCTTATCAGATAAACTTCAGAATATATTTAAAAATCTTCGCGGTAAAGGCCGTCTGTCTGAAGCTGATGTAAAAGCAGCTCTGAAAGAAGTAAAGATGGCTTTGCTTGAAGCTGATGTAAACTTTAAAGTTGTAAAGCAGTTTGTCAAGTCGGTCGAAGAGCGTGCCATAGGTCAGGATGTTATGCAGAGTCTTACACCCGGGCAGATGGTAATTAAGATTGTTAATGAAGAAATGGTTGCACTCATGGGTTCCGAGACAACACAGATAGCGTTGAAACCGGGTAATGAGATAACTGTCATAATGATGGCGGGTCTTCAGGGTGCAGGTAAAACAACAACGACAGCCAAACTTGCAGGTAAGTTTAAAGCAAAAGGGAAAAAGCCTCTTCTTGCAGCCTGCGATGTTTACAGACCGGCTGCTGTTGAACAGTTAAAAATCAACGGAGAAAAGCAGGGCGTTGAAGTGTTTTCAATGGGAATAGGCAACAATCCGGTTGATATAGCCAAAGCGGCAGTTTCACATGCTAAGAATAACAATTTTAATATTGTTATTTTAGATACAGCCGGTCGTCTTCATATAGATGAGGATATGATGGCTGAGCTTATAAAAATAAAAGAAGAAGTTAAAGTTGACCAGACAATACTTGTTGTAGATTCAATGACAGGTCAGGATGCGGTTAATGTTGCTTCTTCATTCAACGAAAAGGTTGGAATTGATGGCGTCATCCTCACAAAGCTTGATGGTGATACCAGAGGTGGTGCAGCACTTTCAATTAAGGCTGTCACAGGAAAGCCTATCCTTTATGTTGGTATGGGTGAAAAACTTTCAGATCTTGAACAGTTTTACCCGGACAGAATGGCATCAAGAATTCTTGGAATGGGTGATGTGCTTACGCTTATTGAAAAGGCTGAAGCCCAGATTGATGCTGACAAAGCTAAGGAAATGGAGCAGAAGTTCAAGAAAGCTGAATTTGATTTCAATGATTTCCTTGAATATATGGGACAGATTCGTAATATGGGCGGTATAGGTTCCATATTAAATATGCTGCCTGGCATGGGACTTGGCGGTAAAATGAAAGGGCTTGATGCAGGAGCAACGGAAGATGCGGAAGCTAATCTTAAACGTACAGAGTCGATTATTTACTCTATGACGGCAAAGGAAAGAAGCAATCCGGATATTCTTAATCCTTCAAGAAAGAATAGAATTGCCCGAGGTGCCGGTGTTGATATAAGTGAAGTCAACAAACTGGTTAAACAGTTTGACCAGATGAAAAAGATGATGAAGCAGATGCCGGGCATGATGAAAGGTGCTAAGAAGGGACGTTTTAAACTACCTTTTTAACATGACTGTTATACAGTCAATATAGATATGTGTTATTTACAGGACACGAAAAATTAAATTAGGAGGTGAAAGTTACATGGCAGTTAAGATTAGATTAAAGAGATTAGGTGAGAAGAAGTCTCCTTTCTATAGAATTATCGTTGCAGATTCAAGATCTCCAAGAAACGGTAGATTTATCGATCAGATCGGTACTTATGATCCTAACTATGATCCTTGCAAGCTCAGCATTGATGCTGAAGCCGCTAAGAAGTGGTTAGCAAACGGAGCTCAGCCTACAGAGGTTGTTGGTAAGCTTTTCAAGATGGCTGGTATTGAAAAATAAGACTAGTGGAGGTGTTTTTCTATGAAAGAATTAGTTGAAATTATTGCTAAGGCACTAGTTGACAATCCGGACGAAGTTGTTGTAACTGAGACAGAGAAAGACAAAGCCATAATTGTTGATTTAAAAGTAGCTTCTTCTGATATGGGAAAAGTTATTGGCAAATCAGGAAGAATTGCCAAGTCTATAAGAACAGTTGTTTCGGCAGCGGCAACAAAAACTGACAAAAAAGTTGTTGTTGAAATCGATAACTAAATGGAGCTTATTTATTTAATAGAGATGTCTTTGAACTTAAAAAACAGATAATCTGTTTATGAGTTTCAAAGGCATTTTTGCTATATAAAATTATCAAATTGATGCTGAAGCCGCTGTTAATACGGAATATCAGCCGGAATGGAGAATTATGGAAGATTTATTACGCGTCGGCGTTATTACTTCAACACATGGCATCAGGGGAGAGGTAAAAGTTTTCCCTACAACAGATGATCCAATGCGTTTTAAAAAATTGAAAAAAGCTGTGATATGTGGCAGACGTGAAAATGTGAATGTTGAAATTGCCTCAGTGAAGTTTTTTAAACAGTATGTAATACTCAAGTTTAAAGAGTTTGATAATATAAATGATATAGAGCAGTATGTAAAAAAAGATTTGTGTGTCACAAGGGAAAATGCTGTTAAATGTGAGCCGGGAGAATACTTTATATGTGACCTGATTGGGCTTGATGTGATAACTGATGAGGGAGAGCATATCGGCAAACTTACAGATGTCCTTGAAACGGGAGCAAATAATGTATATGAAGTTACTGCTGATAATGGTAAGACAATACTTATTCCGGTGATAGACCAGTGTATACTTGACCACAATCTTGAAGAGAAAACAGTTACAGTTCACATGCTTCCGGGACTTATGGATTTGAATTAAAAATATATGAAATTTATAAAAATTTATACTTTTTTTATATTTTGATTGACAAAAGGTTCTTTTCCATGTATTCTATAAAAGTAGAAGTCAGACATTTTGAGAAAAATGTCTGAAAAATATGGAAACAGGGAGGGTTTTAGAATGCCTATTAACAAAAGAAATCTTGCAGTAAGCATAATTCTTACAATTGTCACATGTGGTATCTATGGAATTTATTGGTTCATCGTTATGACAGATGATACTAAGAATGTTTCAGGTGACATTAATGGTGCAAGCGGCGGAGTAGCATTTCTGCTTACACTTGTAACATGTAACATTTATGGATATTATTGGGCTTACAAGCAGGGTGAGAGAATTGATAATGCAAAGAATGCAAGAGGAATTCCTTCAAGCAACAGCAATGTATTATATCTCATTCTTGCTATTTTTGGTTTGTATATTGTTGTATACATACTCACTCAGGAT
>QWCN01003712.1_pt1 | contig 31992 bp, 30 predicted proteins | sample 1972711 | NCBI WGS metagenome assembly QWCN01 (sample SAMN09866707, study PRJNA288562) | Human gut metagenome isolate term1_stool, whole genome shotgun sequencing... | isolation source: gut | host: Homo sapiens | place: USA: California
GAAGGCAGGTGCTTTTTGCTATTCTCTTCCGCCCGACGTTTTCTTCGCGCGCTCCAGTGCGCGCCGCAGCGGCGGGAAGAGCACGAAGACGAGGACCGTATTTGACACGCAGTGGATGACGTCATACGGGATGCCCGAGACCCACCACGAAAACGCCATCTGCCATCCGCCGATGAAAAAATACGGAATGGCGCACAGTGCGCCGAAGCACAGCCCGTGCAACCCCGCGATGGCCGCCCAGAATGCGCGGCTCTCGCTTCTGCGAAACGGCAGCGCAGCGAGCGCAACGATCGGCCAGACGTAGAGATACATCAGGTTCCAAAGCCCCGCGCCGTAGAGCGCGATCTCGAGCAGGGCAAAGCCGAACGCCGGATAGAGCGCCTTCGCCCCGTACACCGCCGTGGCCAAAAGCAGCAGCAGCGTGACGGGATGCACGTTCGGGATAAGGCGCAGGCACTCCTTGCCCGCGACCATCAGCGCGCAGAAAAGCGACAGCTCCGCGATCTCGCGGATGCTGAGTCTTGCGGACTTACCAGCCGACATTCAGCACAAAGTCGTACACATCGCCGTCCGCGACGGGCTGGCTGTCCACGCCGAGCTCGGCAAACGTGCCGTTCACGCTGTAGCCCCACCACTGCTGCTCGCTCTCGTCGGCGGTCTCGCCGTCCACAGTCAGCACATAGAGGCCGTACTCGCTCTCTGTGCCCTCGATGAGGTCTTCCTGCTCGAGCGCGCCGCGCAGGTACTCTTCATCGGTGTGGATGGTAAAGGTCGTGTCATCGCCGTTCAGGTGGTCGACGTTGACGGTGATCTCCTTACCGCCCTGCTGCGTCTCCGGCTTGTTTGTCTGCCAAATGACGAGCGCGGCAGCCGCCAGCACAAGCACGATGATGAGGGCGATGACGCCTTTGTTGTTTTTCTTCTGCATTTTGCTTTCTCCTTCTCTTGCTGAAAAATGCCGCCTTTGAGCGGCAAAGCGAAGCATTCGATGCCTTTGAACGTTGCGTCGCATTTTACCGCCAAAGCGGCAAAATGTAAAGCCCCAGCCGTCGCGCCGATCCTCCGCCTTTTTTCTGCGCAAAAGGCTTTGCGCATCGCCGCGCGATGCGGTATAATAAATTTTGCGTTCCGCCCGCTTTCGGGCGGACATTGCTGATTCACTTGACCGCGCCGCTTCGGCGCCCGATATACGAAAGGAACATTTTATGGATCTCATTCAGGCCCTTGCTGCCGAGCTCGGCAAAGACCCCCGGCACGTTGAAAACGTCGTGCATCTGCTCGACGAGGGCAACACCATCCCCTTTATCGCCCGCTACCGCAAGGAGCTCCACGGTGCAATGGACGATACCTCTCTGCGCACGCTCGAAGAGCGGCTCCAATACCTCCGCGGTCTTGAAGAGCGCCGCGAAGCGGTGAAAAAGTTCATCGACGAGCAGGGCAAGCTGACCGATGAGCTCACTGCCGCCATCGACAGCGCCAAAACGCTCGCCGAGGTCGAAGACCTCTACCGCCCCTACAAGCAAAAGCGCCGCACCCGCGCCACGATGGCGAAGGAAAAGGGCCTTGAACCGCTCGCCGCGCTGCTCTTCGCGCAGGAGCGAGACTGCCCGCGGCCCGAGGAGGCCGCGCGCGCCTTTGTCGACCCCGAAAAGGGCGTCGAGACGGTCGAGGACGCCCTGCAGGGCGCGAGCGACATCATCGCTGAGCAGATCTCTGACGACGCCGCCATCCGCAAGAGCCTTCGCGCGCTCATTTCCCGTCAGGGCCAGCTTGTGAGCAGGGCCGCAACCGAGGACGACAGCGTCTATCGCCTATACTACGATTTTACGCAGTCTGTCGCCCGCTTGCAGGGGCATCAGGTGCTCGCCATCAACCGCGGTGAAAAAGAAGGCATTTTGAAGGTCTCCATCACGCTCGACCACGAGCAGGCGCTGCCGCTGCTGCGCCGCGCGGTCGTGAAGCCCGGCTCCGCCGCCATGGAATTCGTCAAGTCCGCCGCCGAGGACGCCTACGACCGTCTCATCTTCCCCTCGCTCGAGCGCGAGGTGCGAAATCAGCTCACTGAGCAGGCAGACGAGGGTGCCATCGGCCAGTTTGCGCTCAACTTAAAGCCGCTTTTGATGCAGCCGCCGGTCAAGGGCAAGGTCACGATGGGCCTTGATCCCGGTTACCGCATGGGCTGCAAGGTCGCCGTCGTGGACGGCACAGGTAAGGTGCTCGATACCGCCGTGGTCTACCCGACCTACGGCGAGCGGCAGAAAAATGAAGCCATCGCCGCGCTGGCAACGCTCATCAAAAAGCACGGTGTGGAGCACATCGCCATCGGCAACGGCACGGCCAGCCGCGAGACCGAACAGATGGCCGTCGAGCTCATCCGTCAGGTGAACGAGGGCAGTGCGCACGTGAGCTACATGATCGTCTCTGAGGCGGGCGCGTCCGTGTACTCGGCGAGCAAGCTCGCCGCCGAGGAATTCCCGCAGTACGACGTGAACCTCCGCTCCGCCGTGTCCATCGCGCGGAGATTACAGGACCCGCTTGCCGAGCTCGTGAAGATCGACCCCAAGGCCATCGGCGTGGGGCAGTATCAGCACGACATGCCGCAAAAGCAGCTATCAACACAGCGTCGCCGTCACTTTTGCAGCGCGTCGCGGGCCTGAACGGCACAACGGCGAAAAATGTCGTCTCGTACCGCGAGGAGAACGGCGCGTTCACCTCACGCGCGCAGATCAAGAAAGTGCCAAAGCTCGGCCCCAAGGCCTTCCAGCAGTGCGCAGGCTTCCTGCGCGTGCCGGAGAGCAGGAGCGTTCTCGACAACACCGCCGTTCACCCCGAGAGCTATGACGCCGCGAAGGCGCTGCTCGACCTGACCGGCCACACGCTCGCCGACGTGAAGGGCGGCAGGCTCGCCGATCTGCCCGATCGCGTCAAGGCCTACGGCGAGGACAAGGCCGCGGGTGAGATCGGCGTCGGCGTTCCCACGCTGCGCGATATCGTATCTCGCAGGTGTCGAACAAGTTCATCAAGCACCCGTCCGAGGTCGTGTCCGTCGGCGACGTTGTCAAGGTCGTCGTGCTGGAAGTCGACGAGAAGAAAAAGCGCATCAGCCTCTCCATGAAGCAGGCGAAATAAGTTTCGTCCTGCAGTTGACATAAAAACTCCCGCGGTTCCGGTCATACCGGAACCGTGGGAGTTTTTCCATTTTATCGTACGCTGATTTACAGCAAATCAGCCAGCTCCAGCACGAGCTTTTCGCTCTTTTCCCAGCCGAGGCAGGCGTCGGTGATGCTCTTGCCGTAGGTGCCCTCGCTGATCTTCTGGTTGCCGTCCTCGATGTAGCTCTCGATCATCAGGCCCTTGACGAGCGTGTTGATGTCATTCGAGTGGTGCTTGGAGTGCAGGACCTCCTTCGCGATGCGGATCTGCTCCAAATACTGCTTGCCGGAGTTGGCGTGGTTGCAGTCGACGATGCAGGCGGGGTTCTTGATGCCCTTTTCCGCGTACAGCTCGTGCAGCTGCACCAGGTCTTCATAGTGGTAGTTGGGGCGGCTGTCGCCCTTTTCGTTCACATAGCCGCGCATGATGGCGTGGGCATAGGGGTTGCCCGCGGTCTCGACCTCCCAGCCGCGGTAGAGGAACGTGTGGTCGCCCATCGCCGCATAGATGGAGTTCATCATCACGCTCAAGTCGCCGCCCGTGGGGTTCTTCATGCCGACGGGCACATCAATACCGCTCGCGACGAGGCGGTGCTGCTGATTCTCGACCGAGCGCGCGCCGACAGCGACATAGCCCAGAATGTCGGAAAGATAGCGGTAGTTTTCGGGATAGAGCATCTCGTCGGCGCAGGCAAAGCCGGTCTCCTGCACCGCGCGGGTGTGGAGGCGGCGGATGGCGATGATGCCCTCGAGCATATCGGGCTTTTTGCTCGGGTCGGGCTGGTGGAGCATGCCCTTGTAGCCCGAGCCGTTGGTGCGCGGCTTGTTCGTGTAGATGCGCGGGACGATCAGGATCTTATCCTTGACCTTTTCCTGCAGGGGGACGAGGCGGCAGACATAGTCCATCACGCTGTCCTCGCGGTCGGCAGAGCAGGGGCCGATGATGAGCATCAGGCGGCTGTCACGCCCGTCGAGGATCGCGCGCATCTCTTCCACGCGCGCCTCACGCACCTTGGCGACCTCTTCCGTGACGGGGAACTCTTTTTTAATGTCCATCGGGATGGGCAGTTTACGGATGAATTTTGCATTTTGCTGCATAATGAATACTCCTTGTCGATAATTGACCGATATTGTCTATTATTTTACAGCGTTCCCCGCGGTTCTGCAAGCGCGATTTCATGGCGGACTGTATAAAGATTCGAAAACGGCACGTGCAAATTCTATCGAATCTCGAAAACGGCGGTCAATTCCGCCCGAGCCGCTTCCAACGGCCGTGCAGCCGTGCTCCTTATTTCCTTTTTTGTTGCCGTGAACCTCATTCGTATAAACGCAGATGCGTTTCATGCCGGTACAGTGCATCAATTTCCCGTTTGGTTTTATTTTCCTCTTTCACACATTTGGAGCGTTTTCTAAACTTTTTATTGATATTTATGTATTTCACACAGTCAAATTATCCATTTTCATAACATTTTTATCGGTTGAAATGTGGAAATTATCTCATTTGACTGAATTTAACAACTCCTTTTCGCGATTCCGGATTAGACTGCTGATTGAAAGGGTACGCGGCAGATCGGTGTGTGGCTGCCGCGCGCCGAACCGGACACATAAAAGGAGGAATCATTATGCTGACGATCGAACTCAACATGTACCACGCTGTTGCTCTGGGCGCTTTCCTGTTCTGGCTGGGCGGCGTCAAGCTCTGGGAGCTCATCGACCTTGCAATGCCGATGGTCATCTGCCTTGTGCTCCAGTGTGTTGTGATGTTCCTCTTCTCCTACTTCGTGGTCTTCAACGTCATGGGCCGCAATTACGACGCGGCGGTCATGACCGCGGGCTTCATCGGCTTCGCCATGGGCGCAACCTCGAACGCCATGGCCAACATGCAGGTCGTGACGAAGAAATACGGTCCTTCGCCGGTGGCGTACTTTGCCATCCCGATGGTCGGCGGCATGTTCATTGACTTCTTCAATGCCGTTCTAATTGCCGCCAACATCGGCTGGTGGACGTAAGCGAGGTGAGACCATGTACGTCCACTTCCCGAGCGATGTCCTCGCCGCGGCGGTGCTCGGCGTCGTTATCGGCGAGCTGGTCTTCCGCTATGGGAACCGCCTGCTGGACCGGCACAAATTGCTGACGGTCAACTGAATCCCTCCCACTGTAAGTCCATCCCCCCCGCATCAAAAAAGCAGCGCCTTTCGGCGCTGCTTTTTTGCGCTTGCGGTTCAAAATCTCCGTATGGTATAATAAGAAAACAAACTATCGAAAGGCGGGGCACCGATGGATATCGAGCGAACGAAACAATTTTATCGCGAGCTTAAGCAGTCTGACCTGTGCGGCTGCGCCTATTGCCGCAACTATGCAAAAGAGGCCGCGAAGGCCTATCCTGCCGTGACGACATATCTCCAAACGCTCGGTGTCGACATCGCGAAGCCGTTTGAAACGATGCCGCTCGAACTGGATGAAGATGGCCGGATGCCGTACATCGGGCCGCAGTACCTCGTCTTCGGCGCAGAAGCGGGCTTTGCCGCCGCGACGGTCAAGGATGCCAATGACGTCGAGGTCCGCCTCGCGCAGTCCCACCCGGACGACGATATTCAGGAGCCGCACTTTGTGATCGAGATATTCCCGATTTTCCTGCCGTGGACGGTGGAGGAAACGAACGCCAAGCAGTGAAAAGATCTGTCGTTCTGTTTGTGATGGTCTCTTTTTTGCGCCGGCAGGCTGCGGCGCTGTTGAGCGCATCGCGGACGCGGGCGGCGAAAACCAAACGAGAGATAAAATGAGAAAGCGAGGAAACAGCATGAGTTCTGCGATCATCAAAATGAAGCGCGGGTCGGAGACCGACTTGGCGGAGGTATCCAAAAGCATTCTCGATGATTTCAAGGGCGATGTTGCCGAGCTGTCTCTGGAGCAGATGTCGGAGGTGAACGGCGTCAAAGTGCTGCTGCTCATTCTGGAGCGGTACTATATGAGAAACGGCAGCATGGCCGTCAGCACAGTGCAGATCATCGACTCCGGAGAAGTCCAGCAGGCGACGATCATCGGCACCGGAGGCGGCGAGGGTCTTATGAACATCAGTCTGGGCGCCAATCAGGATTTTGCGCGCAGGGTCGCCAAGGTTTTGGCGAAGCTCGGCTTTGAGGAAATCAGATCTTGATTTTGAGGAGGGACAAACGACGTACATTTATGTCATAACGATGATAGCGGCCGCACTTACGATATATTTCAGCCTTGATGAGTATAAAAAGGGCAGCATGAGCACGCGCAATTTTAAGATCATCTGCGTATGCGAGAGTGTCGTGCTGCTCAGCCAGCTTTATTTTCTTTTGACTTGATGTAATTTTCAAATCAGTGAGGGGGCGCAGCCGCGCCCCTTTTCATTTTTTCGTCTTTGTGGTATACTTTGGGCAAAATCAAGGAAAAAGCGAGGAAACGGTCATGGAAACCATTGCAGCCATCGCCACGGCGCAAAGCCCGTCGGCCATCGGCATCGTGCGCCTGAGCGGAGAGGAGACGCGGCGCGTGCTCGCCGCGCTGTTCACGCCCGCAAGCGGCATGGCGGTCGAAGCGCTTCCGTACCGCCGCATGACCTATGGCGACATCCGCTCGGCGGACGGCACGCTGCTCGACCGCGGCATGGCGGTCTGTTTTTCCGCCGCCCACAGCTACACGGGCGAGGAGAGCGCCGAGCTCCACTGCCATGGCTCGCCGGTCGTACTGAGCGAGGTGCTGCAAGCGGCATTTGCCGCGGGCGCACGGCAGGCGCGGCCCGGTGAATTCACGCAGCGGGCGTTCCTGAACGGAAAGCTCGACCTCACCGAGGCTGAGGCAGTCATCGACCTCATCGACGCCGAGACGGCGGAGAGCGCGCGCAATGCCGCGGCCCAGCTCTCCGGCGCGCTGCGCCGCCCGATCGAAGGTGTTTATGACAAGCTGCTCGACGTTTCGAGCCGTTTCTACGCCGTCGTCGACTACCCCGACGAGGACATTGAAGACCTCTCGCGCGAGGAGACCGAGCGCACGCTTTTATGCTGTGAAGAGACGCTTTCTGATCTTCTCGGCACGTTCGCACGCGGGAAAGTGCTCAAAAACGGCGTCGCGACCGCCATCATCGGCGCGCCGAACGCAGGCAAGAGCTCACTTTTGAACGCGCTCGTCGGCTTTGACCGTGCCATCGTCACAGACATCGCGGGCACGACGCGCGACACGGTGGAGGAAAAGGCGACGGTCGGCGGCGTGCTGCTGCGCCTCATCGACACGGCGGGCCTACACGAGACGGACGATCTCGTCGAACAGCTCGGCGTCGAGCGATCGAAAAAAACGGTCGAGGACGCTGATCTGATCCTCGCGCTGTTGGACGGCAGCACGGGACTGCCGGCATCCGAGGCGCGGGCAGCAGAAATGCTTGCTCCGCTGGAACTTGCCGCGAAAAGCGGCAAGCCGTGGCTGCTGCTGCTGACAAAATCCGACCTCGGCCGTGGGACGGGCGTTGCCCCCGATGAGGACTGGCGCACGCCGGAGGCGATTATTTCGCTCTCAAGCGCGACGCACGAGGGCTTCGAAGCGCTGGAAGCGGCGATCCGCACGCTTTACCCCGCGCCGAAAGGCGATACGTCCCTCGTGACAAACGCCCGTCAGGCCGACGCCATCCGCCGCGCGCTTGATAGCGTCCGTGCGGCGAAGGACGCGCTCCAAAGCGGCATGACGCCCGACGTTGTACTCACGGAAGTAGAGCAGGCGGAAAACGCCCTCGGCGAGCTCACGGGCCACACCGCGCGCGAGGACATGGTCGCGCGCATCTTCGAGCGCTTCTGCGTCGGAAAATAAGCGCTTATTTCAATAAAAGTGCCCTGAACGAACCGTTCAGGGCACTTTTTTATCAGATGCCGCATTCATTCAGCCGCTTTTTTCTCATAGTTGCCAAAAAACGCGGCGTATGATATCTTGAAAGAAAAGCCCCCGGTCAAAACTGTCTTGGAGGTACGCCATGCCGAAGCGAAGCTGGAATTTGAACACCGTCTACATATCCGAGCGCCTGCAGGAGTGCCTGCGCCCGATCTCGCGCTGCGCGCTCACCACCGTGGTCGCGCCGATGGGCTACGGCAAGACGACGGCGGTGAACTGGTATCTTTTAGAGCGCGCCAAGCTCGACGAAGCCGCCGTTGTGCGTATCAGCGTGTATTCGGACAATCTGGCCATCTTCTGGAAGAGCGTGCAGGAGGCCTTTTCCCACGCGGGGTTCGACTTTCTGCGCGCCTACCCCTGCCCCGACGACGCCGCGGGCGGAAGCCTCCTGACGGACGATCTCTGCCACGCGCTCGCGGGCAAGCGGCCCTGCTATATTTTCATCGACGACTTTCACCTCTTGACCGATAACCGCGTGCCCGCCTTTCTCTGCACGCTGACGAACCGCCTGCCCGAAAACGTTCACCTGATCGTCGCAAGCCGCGACCGCTTCCTGCCCGCGGAGGAGATCCTGCGCCTTGGCGGCAGGCTCTACACCGTGGGCGCCGAGCAGCTGCGCCTCAACCACACGGAGCTCTCGATCTACGCCCACCGCTGCGGCACAGAGCTCTCGGACGCGCAGATCGAATCGCTGCTCTATTCGAGCGAGGGGTGGTTCTCGGCCATTTACTTAAATCTACGCACGCTGCACGAGCGCGGCGAGCTGCCAAGCCGCAGCTCGGATATCTACGCGATGTTCTCCGCCGCGATGATCGACCCGCTGCCGTCAAAGCGGCGCGAATTTTTGGCCGTCATGGGTCTTGCGGACGAATTCACCGTCGAGATGGCCGAAACCGTCACCGGCAGCAAAAACACCGCTGCGATCTTACAGACGTTGACCGAGCAGAACGCCTTTGTCAAGCGCCTGCCGGACGGCGTGACGTTCCGCTTCCACCACATGATGAAAGACTGCGCCGAGCGCACGTTCCACACGATGGAGCCGCGGCGGCAGGCAGTTTACCATAATAGATATGGCGAGTGGTACAAAACGCATGGGCAATATCTGCATGCGCTCAAATTCTACTGTCTTGCCAAAAACTACGACGCGGCGCTGCGCGTCATCCAGCGCGACGCGGGCATCCTGCTCACGTCGCTTGGCGCGCAGCAGGTGCTCGACTTCATCGCCCACTGCCCGGTCGAAACGCTCAAGGAGCACCCGCTTTCGCTCCTCGTTCTGATGCGCAGCATGTTCACCTGGCGGCAGATCCCAAAGATGCTCGAGCTCAAGGAGTTGCTGCTCGCCGCAATCACCGAACACCCCGACTGGCCGGAGAGCGAGCGCGGCGACCTTCTCGGCGAGTGCGACCTCATCATGAGCTTTTTGATGTACAACGACATCTCCGCGATGAGCCGCCTGCACCGCAGCGCGAGCGCGCAGATGTCGCGCCCCGCCATCAGCATCCAGAAAAGCGGGGGCTGGACGTTCGGCTCGCCGTCGGTGCTGATGATGTTTTACCGCGCGTCCGGCGAACTCCAGAGCGAGCTCACCGAGATGGACGAGTGCATGCCGCACTACTATAAGATCACAAACGGCCACGGGCAGGGCGCTGAGACCATCATGCGCGCGGAGGCCGACTTCATGCACGCCTGCTTTGCCGACGCGCAGATCATGCTCGAGCGCGCCTATGCGCAGATTGACGGCAACGGGCAGGAAAACATGGCCTTGTGCTGCGACTTTCTCGCCTGGCGGCTCTCGCTCTGCACTTCTTTCACGCCGCGCGAGTCCTTTGAGCAGCGGCGCGAGGCGCTGCTGGGGCTGCATAACGTCGCATGGCTCAACATTCTGCAAAGCTCCTGCGCCTATTACTATGCGCTGCTGGGACTGCCCGAAAAAATTCCCGCGGTCTTCCGCGAGCATCAGCTCGCCTCCATCCACTTCCTCGCGCCCGGAAAGCCGATGATGGAGCTTATCGAAAATCAGGTCTACCTTGCTCAGGGCGAATATGCCAAGGTCATTGGCCACAGCGAAGCGCTGCTCGGTATGTGCGAGGCGATGCACTATGCGCTCGTCGCGCTGCACATCCGCCTTCAGACCGCCGCGGCCTATGAAATGCTCGGCAAGCGCGAGACGGCAGACGAACTTTTGATCTCTGCCCTCGCCGCGGCGGAGCCGGACGCGCTCTATCTGCCGTTTGTCGAAAACTACCGCTATCTCAAGACGGCGCTCACGCGCGGCGCGGGTTCGAAATTTGCCGCGTTTGTCCGGACGGTCACACCGCTTGGCGAGGACTTTGTGCGCCGCTGCGGCGAAAAGCGTGCGGAAGGCTCCCGTCCCGCCGCCCTCGCGGGCCTCACCGAGCGCGAAAGCGCCATCGCCGCGCTCGTCGCCAAGCGCCTGAGCAACCGCGAGATCGCCGAGCAGCTCTTTTTGTCCGAGGGAAGCGTGAAGCAGTACATCAATCAGATCTACTCCAAGCTCCTCATCACGGGCGACGTGCGCACCAAGCGCAAGCGGCTCGCCGAGCTTGCCGCGCCGAAGAGCTAAGGCACAGCAAGGACGCAGCACGCCTATTTTGCATTGATATTCCTAAGAAATTATCTAACCTTTGGTTAATACCAACTTTTTCCGATCCACCGTACAATGGCTGTACGGTGGATCTTTTATTTTCCGGAGGGGAGGAATGCCTTTGTACCGAAAATACATCTCAGCCGTCACACCGCTCCCGGACTACATTCTCCGGGTGGACTTTGTCTCCGGCAGCCGCCTGCTGCTCGATATGAAGCCGTATCTCGACAAGCTCCGCTTCCGCCCGCTTGCCGATCCCGCGGTGTGGAACAGCGCCATGACGAACGGCATCTTTGTCCGCTTCGGCAATGTGGAGCTGAGCCATGACGAAATTCTGTCCATGGCGGAACGGGCGCACTGAGCGCGCCGATTTTTGAAAATTGAGAGGAGAACAACATGAAAAACGCTTGTAAACACCTTGCCCTTTGCACCCTGACACTGATCCTTTGCCTCGCCCTCGCCGCCTGCGGCAGCGACAACTCCGGCGACTCCGCGGACTACGGCAACGACTCCACTGCGCCGTCGACGATCGACGGCTTTGTCAAGGAAAGCTACGACAGCTATGATTACAGTGCTTTCGAAGGTTACTATCTGCCCGACAGCGGCACGGACTTCGACTATCTCATCATCGACACCAACGGTTCGCGCTGGCGCATCGGCAGCAACGACGACCTTGCCGCCAGCGGCTATTTGCAGTACGACGCGGACTATGACTGCATCTACGCCTACAACGAGCACGACGGCGTCGCCTATCAGTTCTCCGCCGACGGCAGCAGCGTGAACATCTATTCGCTCGGCTCGTTCACCTATGAAATGAGCCTCGACGAGTTCGACGCGCAGGCCGAAGACTACAACAGCAGCGACAGTTCGGTCGATCTCTCTTACCTTGCGGGCATCTGGTATCTGGACGGTGATCTCGACGCCGACAGCTACATCTACATCGACAGCAGCGGCGGTCTCTGGGGTCTCTACGAGCGCGCGCCCGGCGCGGAGACGACCGAGGTCGACGGCGGCTTTATCTCGGCCCCGACCGATGTGGACGACGTGTACTATGCCGTTTCCACGACGTATCAGGACGTCACCTATGAATTCACGCTTTTTGACACCGATTCCATCGTGTGGGGCGGCGAGAACGACTACTACGAGCGTCTTGAGTAAGCCGTTTTGAAACGTGAAGAAGGGGGAAAAGAAGATGAAAACTTTCCATCATTTCCTTGCGGTGCTGCTTGCGGTTCTGCTCTGCCTGAGCCTGACCGCCTGCGGCGACAGCAGCGATGACGTCACGGGCGACGACTGGCGCGTGAGCGGCGTGGTCGCCGCCGAGGGCACCATCACGCACGAGGGCGAGGGCAGCGTCAAGGTCCTCGTCACCGTGGGGCCTGAGAGCGCGGCCTTCTACCGCGACGAGCCAGAGCAGGAGCTCTTCGACAGCGTGTCCTTCCCCGTGACGGTCGAGGACGCGAACGACGACGGCACGGGCTTTGACATTTCGTTCGACGACATCACCGGCGACGGCGAGAGCGACGTCGTCGTGACATTCCAGCACGCCGACATGAGCACGACGCAGATGGTCTGGTTCTGGGATGCCGACGAGCGCTATGTCTTCGAGCCGGATTACTCCTACTTCCACGAAAACGGCGTGCAGGCCGACCTGACCGACACGCCCTATTTCTCTGACAACGGCTTACAGATCAACGCTGCGGTCAACACGGGCACTTATCTTCTGGAAAACGGTGTTGCCTGCTACTCTGGCCTTGGCGACGGCTATGAGAGAAACGACTGCTACTGGGAGGTCATCAAGCACAGCGACCAGTCGCACGACGGCATCCGCGAGATTCAGTTCGACGCCATCTGCTACATTCCCGAGAGCTCCATCCCGTACTTCACCGAGCAGTACATCACAAACACCGACAGCGAGCTCTACGACTACTACACCGGCATGTGGTTCACCGCCGCCACCGCCTACGGCAACAGCCAGCGCGGCGACAACTACTATGTTCATACCGTCAATTATAACGGCAACGAATACCTCATCGAATTCGCCTACTCGACCGACTGGCAGTACAACGTCAGCGATTGGGCGATGGTGCTGACCAAGAGCTACATGGTCTACCTGCCCGACGATTACGACGGGCTGGTCTTCGCCGCCATGCCGCAGCTCGACAACTATAAGGACTGCGCCAGACGGATGCAGCTCGATAGCATCGCGCCCGAGGCGAGCATCATGGACATTGACCTTGTCGACCCCTACAACACGCTGTTTTTCAGCATTTGCTACTAAAAAGGCGGTGAACAGCATGACGCACCGAACGTATCTTCTGCCGCTCGTGCTCGCGCTGCTGCTCCTGCTGAGCCTGACCGCCTGCGGCGACAGCAGCTCTGATGATCCGCAAAGCGGCTATGAGACCGTCATGGACATGGAATTTCTCGACGGGATGTGGAGCATCGACGGCACCTCGAGGCTGTACTTTGACAGTGAGGAGGGCTTCTATGCCTACCGCACCGGCTGGGGTCTCGGCGGGCGCGGAGAATTTGAATTGTCCGAGGCGAGCGGCCGGCCGATGATCTTTTTCAACGGCTTTCTCTACAATTTTCTCCTGCGCGACGACGGCGTGCTGCTACCGAACCAGAACGGCGAGGGCAGCGGGCTCACCATCCACCGCCACACCTTCCTCCGCGACGACGAGGCGGAGATCGTCGAGTGGGATAAAAGCAACTGGGACGGCATGTGGCAGAACGCCCTGGGCGAGACCATCGTCATCGACTCGTCCCTCATGCAGTACATCGCCTGCTCACCGGACTATTCCATGAGCGGCACGATGAACGACGAGGGCGAGGGCATGGGCCTCTACCTCTACGACAACGGGACGCGCGCCTACCTCTGCCCCAGCGACGACGGCAATAGCTTCACCTTCTCCGCCGAACGCTTTGGCCGCTACGGGGACGATCAGCACTTTGACGGTGTCTTCTACCGCAACGCCGACTTCTACACCTACACGGACATGGAAAACGCGGAGTTTTACGAAGACGAATACTCCACCTTCTATATCTGGTACTACGACGGTGTGAACCGTTACCTTCTGGGCAACGATTATACCATCGGCGACGACGGCCTTGCCTACCACGACGAAGACGGTCTCGTCTATCCCGCGGGCTGGATCCCCGAAGCGCCGTATGATCCCGCTGACGACTGGGGCGAAAACTGGATGGACAACTGGGATATTTGAAAACGCCATGATAAAGGATGGATGTGAAATGACGGGAAGAGGAAAACTCAGCGACGCCGAGCTTTCGAAAAAGCTCGGGCACTATCAGAAAATGTCGCGCGTCTGGATCCTGGTGGGCCTTTTTGGCGTGTTGAGCGGCACGGTCTCGTACTTTGCCGTGCAGGACACCGCGCTCAAGGCCATCCTGACGGGGGTGCTGTTCTTCGGCGGCGTCTGCTGCGCGGTCTTTTTGGGCGGCAGCGCGCAAAAGAAGCTCCAGGCCCTGATACAGGAGCAGTTTGGAGACTTTTTCCGTGCGGAATGGGAAAAGGCCTTCGGCCCGGATATGCACACACCGGAAATGTGCGTTGACGAGCCGTTTCTCCGAACGTTCCACCTGCTGGACGGTCAGTGGGAGGAATGTACGGTTGAGAATTTCCATGAGGGCGATTATCGCGGCGTGCATTTTTCCGCCGCCAATGTGCGGCTGGACCATGTGTATGAGCGAGGGTGCGGTCACGAAGGCTATGAGACCTGCCACGAGATGGTCTTCAAAGGCCTCGTGCTGCGCTGCGAAACGCAGACGCCCGCCCCCTCCCCCGTCCTCGTCAACGCAAGGACGGAGGACCGTCCGCGCGGCGCAGCGACGGGCGATGCGCTGTTTGACCGATGCTTCTGCGTCACAGCAGAGCCGGAGCAGGATGCCCTCTCCCTTCTTGCCCCGCAGTTTACGGAGCTGATGAACGAGTTCAGGCAGCGCGTCGAAGGACAGCTTTTGGGCTTCCGCTGGGAAGGCCGGGTGCTCTCGCTGGCGGTGGAAACAGACTATGGCTTTGCCGCCGTTGCCAGTAATGTAGACCTGCGCGACCTTGACGCCCTGCGCCGCAGCTATTGCACGTCGCTGCACGCAATGGAGGAAACGCTGGATCTTCTGCTGAAAAACACCGCTCTTTTTGCGGCGCGGGACTGAGAAAGGATGATACGATGGAAAAAAATCAAACAATGACAGACGAACAGCTCGCGCGCGAGCTGCAAAACGGCAAGCGCGGCGGTGGCCGCGGCAAGCTCCTCACGGTGATTGGCTGCGCCGCGACGGCGATCGGTATTTTCACCTCGGTCACGGCGCTGACGGTCATCGGCATCGTCGTCGCGCTGCTGGGGCAGGGCGTTCTGAACAAGCACCGGAAGGCCACCGGAAAAGCGGTCTTTGAGTCCCTCGTGCCGGAGATCATGAACGCGAATTTTGAAGACGTGCAACCCATCGGAAAGCAAAACCTTGTGGATATCAAGGGTTCAAACATTCCGCTGCCGTCATACGTCTACGACAGCGCCAGCGGCCGCATCGACTTCACCTACCGCGGCCTTACGTCCGAGCTCTGCACCGTCACGCTGACGGACGTGACCGAATACCTCAACGAGAACAACGACATGATGGAGTCCTCCGAGCGCGTGGTCTACAAAGGTCAGTGGATGGCCTGCGAGCTTGGCAAAACGTACCCCGCCGAACTCACGTTCTGGCCGCGCGGCAAGCTCGACAAGCTCTTCCGCGCAAAAACCATCAAGACGGATTACGAGGACTTCAACAAGCACTTCAACCTGAGCTGCGATGATGCCGACTGGGCGCTGCGCTTTTTGAGTCCCAGCCGCATGGAGCGCATTCTTGCGCTCACCAACAGTGCCTTCGGCGATTTTTCCGTCAGCCTGCATTCTGATGGGACATTGTACATCGCCGTACACAGCGGCCGCGGCTTTTTCGATGTCGGCAAGGGCAAGGAGCCGCCCGACGCGCTGCGCCGCCGCTTCACCCGCGAGCTCAAGTGGTGCACCGACATGATCGACGTCTTCCGCCCTGCGGCGGAGTGAAGAAAGGAGCGTCTCATGCAGCTTTGGGTCGCAGCACTGCTGTTTTTTCTGTCCATCGCGGGCGTCGTGCTATCGGCGCGAAAGCTCCGGCAAAAGAGAACGCTTCGCGTCGCCTGCATCGCACTCTGCGCTGTGATCGCCGCGGCCTGCGCGGTCTATATCGCGCTGACGGCGATCATGCTCTACGCGGCGAGCACGAAGTGATCTTCTGCACTTCATGCAAAGGAAAAAGCCCATCAGCTCGACGAGCTGATGGGCTTTTGTTCTGCAATTTTCTTGGCGGAAGTTACACCTTTTTACTTCTTCTCCACCGCGCGGCCGATCAGGTAGCACACCGCGGCGACCACCATGCCATTGATCGAGGCGATGCCCCAATGCACCAGATTCGCTACCACCGCGCCGAGCACCACGCCGAGCACTGCGAACCAGTTGACCGTCTCGCTGACCTCCACGTCCTGATACTTTTCCTTGTTCAGGAAATAGCCCAGCACCAGAATGATACCCACTGGCGGCAGCGTGCAGTTCAGGATGTTCAGCCAGCCGCAGAAGTTCCAGTACAGCCAGACGGCGAGCACCGTGCCGATGATGCCGGAGACAAGCACCATGGGCTTCTTTTTCTGGCCGAAGATGTTGGCAAGGCCGAGGCCCGCGGAATAGAGCGCGTTGTCGTTCGTCGTCCAGATGTTCAGGCCCAGGACCAGGATGGCGAGGTAGAACAGGCCAAGGTTGATCATCACCTCGAAGATGTCGTTGCCGCCCACATAGACCGACGAGACGCCGCCGAAGAAGAACATCAGAGAGTTGCCGATGAAGAACGCGATCACCGTTGTGATGGCGCCCACCTTGCCGCTTTTGGCAAAGCGGGAGAAGTTCGGCGTCGCCGTGCCGCCGGAGACGAACGAGCCAACGACCAGTCCCGCGCCGCCGATCACCGTCAGCGTGCCGCTGGACTTGGCAAACTGATCGACGATCGTGCCGTCACCGCGCATGACGGCGAGCACCATCGCGACCGTACCCAGTACCGCCACCATCGGGACGGCGATATAGCTGACGATCGTGAGCGACTTGATGCCAAAGTAGGCCGAGGCCGTCATGCAGATACCGGCAACGATTACCAGCGCCCACTCCGCCGTCTTGCTGCCGCCCAGCAGCTCATTGGCGACCGGGATGGCAAACATGGCGATGCCCACGCCGAACCAGCCGATCTGCGTGAACGAGATCATGGCCGAGGGCAGATACGAACCCTTGACGCCAAAGGCCTTGCGGGCCAGAAGGTCGAGGCTCATGCCCGTCTCCGCGCCCACGTAGCCCAAAAGTCCCGTGTACAGGCTCAAGATCACGCCGCCGACGATCATCGACACGACGAAGCCCTGAAAATCCAGGCCGTCCGCCAACTGCTGGCCCACCCACATGCTCGCGGAGAAAAAGGTGAAGCCCAGCATGATCATAAACATGGTCACGATGCCGCGTCGGGCGCTTTTCGGCACGATCGCCTCTGCGTAGTCAATATCCACTACCGTCTTTTCATTCTTCATGCGTTCTGTCCTCTCTGATCTATAAGTTTTTTAAAGGATATACTTTCTCAGGGTCGTGGTGAACTCGTCGATCCGCTGGCGCGCGATCTCCTTCAGCGAAACATCGTGCATGCCCTCCACAAAGCCGCGCTCCTGCTGATAGAGCCAGCGCGTCGTCTTTTTGTCCAGTTTTTCATAGTGACAGTCCTTCAGCCAGTCCTCATAGGAGATCGGCAGCGGATGCCCGAGCTTTTCCTCGAGCAGCGCCTGCTTGTCGATGCTGTCGGCGCGCTCTAAGATGCCGTTCCAGAATTCGAGCACCTCTTCAATATGCTCGTGGATCTCGTAGCGGCGGGCGCCGCCGTCGTAGATCGTGCACTTTTCAAAAAGGGGATTCTGCATCGAGAGCGTCTCGCGACGGAAGGCAGGGGCAATGATGCCGCCTTTCCAGTAGAAGTCGATCAGCGCGCGGTTGATGCCGGAAACGCCCTTGTTTCCCTCTTCATAGCAGCTGAAAATGCCCTCGTAATACACCGTGACAAATCCCTCAAAGCCCGGCCAGTACACACGGATCTCCTGCGTCAGCTTTTCCAGGATCTCAACGCCCTGCGTGCCGCCGATCGTGAAGAGGACGATATTGCGCAGCTTGGTCCCCTGCTTGCGGTAATAGTCGATCACATAGCGCAGGCAGTTCACAAGCGTCTCGCCGGAGGCGATGATGTCGCCGATCAGCAGCGTGCTGTTCGGCACGGTGGCAAGCTTGCAGTATTTGATCTCAAGGTCCCTCATCTCGCCGTTTTCAAAAACGCGCTCGCTCGACATAAAGCTGATGTCGTGGACGCGGATGTGCTCTTTGTAGCAGCTCTCCTCCAGCGGGTAGTTCAAGGCTCCCCGCAGGATCGAGAGGATATTCGCCGACGTGATCTTCTTTTTCTCCTTCAGGTAGTACATCATCTGCGAGGTCGCCGTCACGAGCGAGGCGTACACCTCGTAGCCCACCACCTCCGGATGGTTCATCAGCTTTCGCGTCTCGGCCTCCGAGACAATGTAATACTCGTTGAGGAAGTGCCCTCCCTCCAAACGGTAGCAGTCCACGCCCTGATCGCAGAACTCCGGCACGATCTGAACGTCCTTCCAATTTTCGATCATCGCTCTCTCCTCCTAAAAAAAGACCACCTGTCGAGGAATCGACAGATGGTCCATATTCTAAATATGAAAAACAAAAAGGAAAACGAAATGACATTTGTTGCGTTTTTTCAGCAGCATAGCAGACGTCCTCCCTTTTTTCAACTTATGACATTATATGGATAACGTCATATTTTGTCAATACGCATTTTGCAATGCGGCGCAAGCGCCGTTTTCCTATTCCCTGCGTACCCGCAGGGTGCGGACAAAGGGGGCCATTCTCTCACGTGAGAGAATGGCCCCCTTTAGATCCCCCAAGAGAACGCGAGGGGAGTCCCCCTCAACCCCCGACATTGGCAGTCTCGATCTTGAAGAACTGCTCAGCCTGCGGAATCGGGTGCAGTGTACATGGCTTCGCCATGAATCTTCTGCGAGTCGTGGCAACTCACAACCGCGCCTTACTATCGTGAGGCGCGAGTGACGCTACCTCGGCGGCAGACTGCCTGCGAAATAGCGGCATTGCTGCGCTCGCCGCATTGTGGAGGCTGGCGGTAGACGGTGATTAGGCTATACTTCTACAAGATGGGCAGAGCGGCAGCGGATAGTAGAAGCAGAGGCAAGTCGTCTTGCAGCTCTAAACACGGCAACGCCGCGCTATGGGCAGTGCAATCGGCAAGCATCGCACCTCTTCGAGCTGCTCGCTTGCAATGGCGGGGTCAAGGGGCAGAGCCCCTTGCGTTCTCTTGGGGGTGTAAGGGGGATATTCTCTCACGTGAGAGAATATCCCCCTTAACCGCTCCCCTGCGCGGCGCAGGGACGCAACCCCGTAGAGGTTTTGCAAAAAATTTCAAAAACCACTTGCAAACTCCCTTTTCCGTGTTATGATGATGACCGAAAAAAAGAACGTGCAGTGCACATGGCAAGAAAGAGTGATCGATTTGTTGGATTTTTTGAAACAGGAAGGACTGAGTCCCGACCTTTTGGATGGCATTCGTGAATTTAACGCGCAGTATCCGACACCGCCGGAGCTGCAAAACCGCATCCCGCAGCCGCGGTATCATTATTATGGCAAGGACGTGTGGGAGGCGGCGGTCGCCGCCATTTTGTGCGGGGAGAACCTGCTGCTCGCGGGCAGCAAGGCCACGGGCAAAAACGTGCTGGCGGAAAACCTAGCCCAGGTCTTCGCCCGTCCCGCATGGGACGTGTCGTTCCACGTGAACATGGACGCCGCGAGCCTCATCGGCATGGACACGTTCGAGGGCGGCGAGGTCCGCTTCCGCCCCGGCCCCGTGTACCTTTGCGCAAAGCATGGTGGCTTCGGCGTGCTCGACGAGATCAACATGGCAAAAAATGAGGCGCTTGCTGTACTGCACGCGACGCTCGACTTCCGCCGCGCCATCGATGTTCCCGGCTACGAGCGCGTGGAGGTCGATCCCGCCGCGCGCTTCATCGGCACGATGAACTACGGCTATGCCGGCACACGCGAGCTGAACGAAGCGCTCACGTCGCGCTTTGTCGTCATCCAGATGCCGTCCATCGACCAGGACGGTCTTGTGCGGTTGCTTAGCGATGAGTTCCCGACGCTTGAAAAGAAGTATAAGGAGCAGTTCGCCCAGCTGTTCCTCGACCTGCAGAAAAAGTGCGAAAACGCGGAGATCTCCGAAAAGGCGCTCGACCTGCGCGGTCTTCTCGACGCGCTGCGTCTGATCCGCCGCGGCGTGGGCGCGAGCCGCGCGCTTGACATGGGCATCACGAACAAGGCGTTTGACTCCTACGAGCAGAGCCTGATCCGCGACGTCATCGCCGCGCGCATCCCCGCAAAGCTTGACCGCAGCCGCCTGTTCACCGACTGACATGGAAACGTCAAGCTATTCCGCCCAGCAGCGCCGCGCCATCAACCTCGTCTGGACGGCGAGCGGGGACTATCAGTTCGAGCCGCAGTTCTTAGCGCTCAAATCAAACGGTGAGCCGGACTTTTACATGAACTGCGTCATCGGCCTTGTGCACAAGTGGTTCGGCGACAAGATGCCAAAGCGTCTCTTTGCCTACTGGGCGGGCGACGCGCGGCAGAACGTTTTCGACGAGCTGTGCTGGCTGGCGCTCGAGAACGCGGCGTATGAAAAGGAACTGCCCGAGCGCCCTGTGCTCGCCGATCTCCGCCGCAAGCACGCGGAGGAGTTTTTCGCGTCGGAATACCAGCTCTCGCGGCAGGAGTGGATGGAGAAAAACCAGCTCGTCTACGCCGTGCAGTCCGACCGCTGGAAGACGATTCTCGGGCAAAAGCCGCCCATTCTCGCCCCGTGGGAAAAAGGGCTCGCGCAAGCGCTCGCCTGCCCCGGCACGATGAACGCCGCCGAGCTTGAGATCGCCGTGCGCACGGCATTTGAAAAGTACCTGCAATTCGATGGCACGGTGCATAAAAAAGGCGGGTTCCAGCTGCACTTTGACGACAAGTGGGCGCCGCTTCTCACAAAGCTCCTGCCGACCGAGATCGTCCGCACGGACGATCTGACCATCGGCCGCTCCGCCATGCCGGGCGAAAACGGCATGGTCAAGGTCTCGAACGCGCTGCGCGCGCGTCTGCGCTCCAACGAGCACGAAACGGAGGACCGCGGCTACATCGAGCGCTGCTTCGGCCGCAGCATCTATTCGCCCGACAAGCTCGCGCGCATCGAGCAGCAGCTCTGCACCGGCAACCACCTGGGCTGCCACCTGTGGTTCACAAAGGGCGCGAGCGCGTCGGACCAGCTCATCAGCGCGGACACGCAGCGTCTTTACGAGCAGGCTGAGGAACAGGCCAAGCTGAACCGCGCCGCCTTCGCGCGCGACCTCGATCTGCACCAGAGCGCGCTCGCGCGCCTGAGCGAGCAAATTCGAAACTGCCTGCTCGTCCACCAGCAGCCCGAGCGCATCCCCGCCCGTCAGGGCTGGCTGGACGGGACCAAGGTCTGGCGCGAACCGGTGCTGCACGACGACCGCGTATTTTTACGCAGCGACGAGGAAAGCCGCCCCGGCTTCGCCGTCGATCTGATGCTCGACGCCTCGGCCTCGCGCCTGCACTGTCAGGAGGCTATCGCCATTCAGGGATATATCTTAGCCAAAAGCCTCGCCTCCTGCGGCATCCCCGTGCGCGTGACGAGCTTTTGCAGCCTGCGCGGCTACACGGTGCTGCGCATTTTGAAGGATTTTGGCGACAAAAACGGCGAACGAAACGTTTTCAATTACTTCGCCGCGGGCTGGAACCGCGATGGGCTCGCGCTGCGCGGCGCGGGCGAGCTCATCAAGTCCGCACCCGCGGAAAAGCATCTGCTCATCCTGCTGACCGACGCCTCACCCGACGACAGCCACAAAATCCTGCCGAGCGGCAAAGTCCCGCTCAGCCGCGACTACGACGGGCAGATCGGCGTCGATGACACGGCGGAGGAGGTGCGCGCCCTACGCGCGCAGGGCATCCGCGTCGCCGCCGTCTTCATGGGTGAAAACGCGAGCGTTCCCGCCGCGAACGCCATCTAGTAGCGGACATTGCAAAGCGGGACGTTGTTATTTCCCCATCTCATCGTCAAAGTAAGGAACAGTTCATTACAGCAAATCGGATACTATCTATTCCGATCCTTTCTCTTTTTTGCGGCTACAAACCCAATCAAGAACGCCAGATTCATAAAAAGCACAATGATGCTACCTTCGATTTTACAGCTGCCGCCGGACAGAATCGGATTGCCGTGAATCGTCATATCAAACAAGTGAGGATAATCTTCCGCCAGAGAGACTCCTCCCAGAATGATTGCGCCCACACCGTTCCACAAAAAATGGATCACGATCGGCGCGATCAAGGAACCCGTGTATTCCAAAACCGCCGTCATAAAAAGGCTCATTGTGATGACATTGAGCACAGGAAGGATTCCTGCCTCAAACGCGCCGCCGTGCGCAAATGTAAATAAGCCCGTAGATACGATAATCGCGGCGGCGATGCTACCGTTACTTTTTATCATCTGGTATAAATAGCCGCGAACCAGCATTTCCTGCATAACGGTATTGAGAAAAGCCGCAAGCAGCCACAACCACAGCATAGCGATTTGATTTTTGCCCTCTATCTGTACAACTCCGAGGATAGATAATATCCCCACAGATGCCCCCAGCCAAATCGTCCCTGTTACGCCGCCCAATATGATGTTATAAACAAGCTTCCCGGTCAGATGTAATCGTATCTTTTTCTGATCTGCCAGCCAGAAAATAAGTGTGATCGCAATAACGGACAAAAGCGGGATCAGTTCTGCCCAAAATCTCCAGATTACCGCACTTGCGGTGTCCGGTATCGGGATAACCGATACGCATATGGCCCAACCCACAAAAAAGATGATCGTCTTTATTGATACCGATAGAACTTTTTTCATACAATACACTTCCCTGTCCAATTCAAACATCAATGTGTCAACGCAAAAAGCCCGCCGCAATTTGACTAAAATCACGGCGAGACTTATGGTGGAGGCGGCGGGAGTCGAACCCGCGTCCGAAAGCACTTTAACAGGACTTTCTCCGGGCGCAGTCAGGATTTAAACATTCCCTCCGCGCAAGGACACCTGACGGACCTTACGCTTTGGTAGAGTCATGATGCGTGGGCAGGTCAACTCTTTCCCGCCTCACGGACGCCACGTTTACGACGCCTTCCCCGGTCCGTGGCCTCTCCGGTTCAGACGGCCGCCTACTTAGGCAGCGAGAGCAACTTCGTTGTTGTTCTTTAATTTATAAGTTACCCGTTTTATAGAGGCCAGGCGCCTCTGCCCGCTTATCCTGCCTCCACACCCCCGTCGAAACCGGTACGCCCCCGTGTGAGCGGCGCACGACAAGTGCGCCGCGAATACGGGAAACCCGTCAGGTATGCGAAAGCAAAAGGAAACGAAATTACATCTTCTCCGGCTCGGGATAGTCAACGCCCTGCGTATCCACGCGGATGGTCTTGATGACCTGTGGCTTTTTCGGCATGTCGTTGTACATGTTGCGGTTCACGCGGGAGATGTCCACAGCGGCCTGCGCATTCTCGGTGATCTTACCAAACGCCGCATACTGACCGTCAAGGTGCGTCGCGTCGGCCACCATGATGAAAAACTGGCTGCCCGCGCTGTCGGGGATCATCGTGCGCGCCATCGAGAGAACGCCCAGCGTGTGCTTAAGATCGTTCTTGAAGCCGTTGGCGGAAAATTCACCCTTGATCTCGTAGCCGGGGCCGCCTGTGCCGTTGCCGTCCGGGTCGCCGCCCTGGATCATAAAGCCGGGGATGACGCGGTGGAACACCACGCCGTCGTAAAAACCGGAGTTTGCCAGCGCGATGAAGTTGTTGACGGTGTTGGGCGCGATCTCTGGATAGAGTTCGCCGCTCATCACCGCGCCGCTTTCCATTTCGATGGTCACGATCGGATTTGCCATAATTTCTCTCCTTATCTCCGCGCTTTCATCGCGCGGTCGATCTCGCGCTTGGCGTCACGCTTGGCGGCGTCCTCGCGCTTGTCGTAGTCTTTCTTACCCTTGCACACACCGACTTCGACCTTCACGCGCGCGTCCTTGAAGTAAACGCTCAGCGGGATCAGCGCGTAGCCGTCCTGCTTGATGAGCGAATAGAGCTTGCCTATCTCGCGCTTGTGCAGAAGGAGCTTTTTGGGCCGGTCTGGGTCATGGTTGAAGATATTGCCCTTGTCGTAGGGCGAAATGTGCATCGACAGCACGTTCGCCTCGCCGTTTTTGACGATGACATAGCTGTCTTTCAGGTTGAGCGTGCCGGCGCGGATGGACTTGACCTCCGTGCCCTTGAGCTCGATGCCCGCCTCGTAGCGGTCTTCGACAAAATAGTCGTGGAACGCCTTGCGGTTCTGCGCCGCGATTTTTATCCCCTTTTTCTCCGCCACGGCACATCGCCTCCTTTGCGCTTCCATGATAGTGTAGCATACTTTTTCGCCCAGCACAAGGGCTGTCACAAAAACGTAACAATTCGAAAAAACGCCGCATTCCGCTCTATTCTGCCCATCCACTTTAATTTATAGTAGAATTTCGCCCGCCGCCGTGCTATAATTTTAGTATCTATCCCATGCTTTGGCGGCGATCCGCCGCACTCAGGAGGCAGTTTTATCATGGATCTGACCGAACGCCAGCTTTCCCGCGAGACGATCTACGAGGGAAAAATTCTGCATATCTACCGCGACGACGTACTCCTGCCAAACGGCAGAACGAGCGTGCGCGAAATCGCCGAGCATCCCGGCGGTGTCGCCATCGTCGCTCTTGACGAAAACGACAATGTGCTCACCGTAAAGCAGTACCGCTACGTCTTCTCCCGTGTGCTTGAGGAAATTCCCGCAGGGAAACTGGAGCGTGGCGAGGACCCCGATGAGGCCGCGCTGCGTGAGCTGAAGGAGGAAACGGGCGCAACGCCGAAGCGCATGACGAATCTCGGCAAGCTTCTCGTCTCCCCCGGCTGCTACAGCGAGGTGCTGCACCTTTATCTTGCCGAGGGTCTGACCTTCGGTGAGCAAAATCCTGACGACGACGAGTTTTTAGAGCTTTACCGCACGCCGTTTTCCGACATGCTCGCACGCGTGATGCGCGGCGAGATTGAAGATGCGAAGACCGTCTGCGGTATCCTCAAGGTCCACGCCCTGCGCACAGCGCAAAAAGAGAGACAGGAGAAAGAAAACTGATGGAACAGAAGAAGACCGTCCTCATTGTCGAGGACGAGAAAAACATCGTCGATATCATCCGCTTCAACCTCCAGCGTACGGGCTATAACACGCTCGAGGCCTACGACGGCGAGGCGGGCCTTGCCATGGCGCGCGAGAAAAAGCCCGACCTCATTCTTCTCGACGTGATGATGCCCAAAATGATGGGCTTTGACGTCTGCCGCGCGCTGCGCGCCGAGGGCGACAACGTGCCCGTCATCATCCTCACCGCGCGCGAAGAGGAGGAGGACAAGATCTTGGGCCTTGAGATCGGCGCGGACGACTACATCACCAAGCCCTTTTCCATGCGCGAGCTGCTCGCGCGCGTCAAAGCGAACATCCGCCGCACAACGATGCTCTCCGCTCCCGCGGCGGAGGACAACGCCATGAGCGCCGGCGGCGGCATCACCATCAACACCGACAGCTTTCAGGTGCGCAAAAACGGCGTGCCCATCGACCTCACACAGCGCGAGTATGAGCTTTTGACGTTCCTCGCCAGCCACCCCGGCAAGGTCTTCTCCCGCGTCGACCTGATGGAGCAGGTCTGGAACTATGGCTACGTCGGCGACGACGCGCGCACGGTGGACGTCACCGTCCGCCGCCTGCGCGAAAAGATCGAGGACAACCCCGCCGCGCCGGCCTACATCCTCACGCGCCGCGGCGTGGGCTATTATTTCTCCGCGCAGGCGTAAGTTGCGCGCACTTTTCCGGGAAAGGAGTCTCCTGCTATGTTCCGCAGCCTGCATATGAAGCTCGTGATGATCATGCTGCTGCTCGTCACCTCTCTGATGGCGGTGGTGGGCGCGTTTTTGATGACCAGCGTCACGAACTTCTATATTGACGATTTTTACGAGCAGATGAGCGAAGTGTTCGGCGAGTCCAACGCCGCGTTCGTGAGCTCACTGCGCGAAGAGGCCGCGCAGGAGGACGGCGCCGCGCGCCTGCAAACGATGCTCGAGGCCTACTCCGGCACACTGAGCATTGACTCGCGCAACCGCAACTACTATGTTCTCGACGGCCGCAGCGGCGAAGTGCTTGCTTCGAGCAACGAGGACGGCCGGCTGCTTAAGCAGACGGAAAATATCCTCACCGCGCGCAACGGCGAGGTCGGCGATCACAGCGACCTTGCCGCAAGCTATATGGATGTTGCCATCCCGATCTCCGGCGGCGACAACAGCTTCATCATCTACATCCGCGACAGTCGCACCACGGTCTCGTCGCTGAACTCTGAGCTGCTGTTCATCATTCTGCAAGCACTGCTCGTCGGTCTTCTCGTCTCGGTGCTTTTGTCGTTCCTGCTCGCCAAGACCATGATCGACCCCATTGAAAAACTGACCGAGGGCGCCGAGCGCATCGCGACCGGCGACTTCGACGAAACGCTTGCTGTCGAATCGACGGACGAGATCGGCGTTCTGACCACCACATTCAACGACATGGCGTCCGTGCTCCACTCCACGCTCGAAGCCGTGGAGAACGAGCGCAACAAGCTCGACACGCTGTTTCTCCACATGAGCGATGGCGTCGTCGCCTACGACGGCAGCGGCAAGCTCATCCACTGCAACCCCGCCGCGTGCGAGCTCTTAGGCCGCACGGCGGACGAGTGCGTGTACAGCGAGCTGTTTGAATCCATCTGCCCGTTTTCCCATGTCATCGCCATGCAGCGCAGCGACTATGTTGAGGGCGAGCTCACTGTCGGCGAGCGCAGCGTGGAGCTCTACTTCGCTCCCTTCTCCGATGAGGAGAGCGGCGGCGTTCTCATCGTGCTGCACGATGTGACCGAGCACCGCAAGACCGAGGAGCGCCGCAAGGAATTTGTCGCCAATGTCTCCCACGAGCTGCGCACGCCGCTCACGAATGTCCGCTCCTATGCCGAGACCATCCGCGAGGCGGGCGACGACTTGAGCCGCGAGACGGAAAACGACTTCCTCGATGTCGTCATCAGCGAAACAGACCGCATGACCCACATCGTGCAGGACCTTCTGACGCTCTCGCGCCTTGACTCCGGCCGCAGCGAGATGAATATGGCGCGCTTCCCGTTCTCCGCCGCCATCGACTCCGTGCTCCGCTCGACGGAGCTTGAGGCCCGCCGCCACAAGCACAAGCTCACGCACAACTATACCGAAAATCTCCCGCTCATCATGGGCGATCGCGGCCGCATCGAGCAGGTCATGCTCAACGTCCTCAGCAATGCCGTCAAGTACACGCCCGACGGCGGCCACATCCGTGTCACCGCGGGCAGCGAGGGCGAAACTGTCTGGATGGAGGTCGCGGACGACGGCATCGGCATTCCCGAGGCCGACCGCAGCCGCATTTTCGAGCGCTTCTACCGCGTCGACAAAGCAAGATCGCGCGAATCCGGCGGCACAGGCCTCGGCCTTTCCATCGCGACGGAGATCGTCCAGCGTCACCACGGCTCGCTCACGCTCGTTGACCGCCCCGGCCCCGGCACGACCGTCCGCTTAGAGCTGCCCATCACCCAGCCCATCGGCGGGGAGGATTCCCATGAATAAGAACGCCACGCTCATGAGCCATCTGCAAAACGCCGCGATCGCCGTTTTGACCGTTACCGCCGTGCTGCTTCTGATCCAGACGCCGCTTGTCGGCGACCTTGCGGGCAAGACGCCCTACGAGCTCGCGCAGGACTGGCTCGCGAGCGACACCTCGACCGATACCGCCGTCACCACCGATCTGACCGAGCTCGCGCTCCCCGTGCGCGTGGTGTTCACGAACGAATACGCCCGCTACGGGCTCAGCGCCATCACGACGCTTGACACAGATTTTGAGCTCGCCGGCGCGTTTTTCGGCGAGGCGCTTGGCTCTGCTACCACTTATGAAGCGTGCAGCGGTGAAAAGCTGCTCACCGCACTGCACGCGAGCAGCATCTACCTCGATCTGGAGGCCCCCACGCCACTTGAAGTGCTCAGCCGCATTCTCGGCGTCAACGACGCGCCGGAGTCCTCGCTCCTGCGCGTCACGCGGCTTGTGCTCTGCCCCGCGGAAAACGGCGCAACGCTCTACTTACAGGACGCCAATCAGGGCTTTTTTGTCAGCCGGACGGCGATAAGCAGCGCGACACTGCGCGAAGCGCTTGCCTCGCTCGATGGCAACGGCACAGATTTTGCGTTCTCGCTCTCCGGCGAGTTCTCTCAGCTCTCGCCCTACACGCTCATTTTCAGCGAACCGCCGCAGCGCTACACGCTCTCGGCGAGCAATGCCCTCACCGATCAGGCGACATTTCTGCGCCTTGCGGAGTTCAACCCCCACACGGAAAGCGGCTACACCGACTCCTCCGGCAGCACCATTATCAAAGAGGTCTACGGCACGCTGCGCCTTGAGCCCGACGGCAGCGTCTTCTATCAGGGCGCGGACGAGGCCGAGGCGGGCTCGATCTACTATGTCTCCGCCGCCTCGACCGAAAAGCCCACGATGCTCGAAGCCGTCGCGGGCGCGCAGCGCCTCGCCTTCACGCTGCTTCGCGACGTAAGCGGCGACGCCGAGCTCTATCTCAGCGAGATCGACAGCAGCAACAAGCGCTTCACCGTGAGCTTTGACTATGCGGTCGGCGGTACGCCGCTGCGCTTTTCCGACGGCAGCCACGCCGCCACGGTCACGATCGAAGACCAGACCATCACGGAATTTTCCCTCCACTGCCGCAGCTATACGCTCAGCGATTCGCCCGCACTGCTGCTGCCCATCCGGCAGGCCGCGGCCATCGCGGACAGCAAATATTTGAGCGCCGAGCTGCACGTCTGCTACGACGAGCACGGCGCGGACACCGTCGGCGTCGGCTGGTTTGCCGACTGATCTTTCCAGAAAGGACGCCCGAACATGAAAACCTCGCGGCTCAAAAATATCGTCATCGTCATTTTGCTGCTCGTCAACGCATTTCTGCTCTTCCTGCTGCTCAGCCGCCGCGCCGAGGAGCGCGACTCGAACGAGCGCCGCGTCGAGCAGCTCTGCACGCTTTTTGAAAAAAACGGCGTCGCCTTTGACCGCGCACTGCTGCCCGATGAGGAAACGCACCTCTCCCTCTCGCTTGAGCGCGACGCCGCACGCGAAGAGGCTTTCGCCTCCGCCCTGCTCGGCACTGCCGAGAGCAGCGATTCCGGCGGCGGTGTGAGCCGCTTCACCGGCGAATACGGCTCGTGTTCCATCCGCTCCGGCGGCACGGTCGACGCGCTCCTCTCCCGACCGGTCGACGATCCCGAGAGCTTTGGCAAGCAGTTTTTCAAAACGTTCGGCTACACTTTTCTCACCTCTCAGCTCACGGATGGCAGCGGCAGCGTCACGGGCATGCGCAGTGAAAAAGGTCAGCTCATCTTTAACGTCTCGCTGACGCTCACGTTTTCTGACAGCTCGCTCACCGGCGTTTCCGGTACCTTTCTGCCCGCGCTCGACGAGGGCCGCCGCACAGACGGCCTCGACGCGGTCGACGCGCTTGTGCATTTTCTGGACTATTGCAGCGTTTCGGGCGTCGTATGTACCGAGGTCCGAGCGCTGGACGAAGGGTATCTTCTCCAGACGTCGTCTGCCTCGCCGCTTCGGCTGCAAGGCGTGTGGCGCATCTCCACGGATGTCAGCAGTTATTATGTGAACTGCAAGACCGGCGAGATCACACGAGAATGAAATTTTTCTTGCAGCATTTCTAATTTCTTACTGCGCAGCATTGCTTTTTCTGTTTTTTTTGGTATACTGTTGATGTATTATGTGAATACCATGAGCAGGCGGTTTTCCCCTGCTGTTTTTACGATAACGAAAAGAAGTCTCACCGTCTCTTATTAAGGAGTTACTATGACGAAATACATCGTGCAGGGCGGTCATCCGCTCTTTGGTGAAGTGCGCATCAGCGGCGCGAAGAACGCCGCGGTCGCCATCATTCCCGCCGCCCTTCTGGTCGACGGCGTCTGCCGCATCGAAAATATTCCCCAGATCTCCGACGTGACCGCGCTGCTCAAAATTTTAGAGCAGCTCGGCGCGAATGTCCGTTTCCTCAATCGCAGCGATGTTGAGATCGACTGCCGCCATATTGCCACCACGCAGGTCTCGCAGGAGCTCGCGCACAAGATTCGCGCCTCCTACTACCTCATCGGCGCGCTGCTCGGCCGCTTCGGTGAGGCCGAGGTCTCGATGCCCGGTGGCTGCAACTTCGGCGGCGTGCGTCCCATCGACCAGCATGTCAAGGGCTTCGCCGCCATGGGCGCCGAGGTGCGCGAGGGCGACTTCATCTGCGCCAAGGCAAGCGGCGACCGCATGAAGGGCGCGAACGTCTACCTCGACGTGGTCTCCGTCGGTGCGACGATGAACATTATGATGGCCGCGGCGCTCGCCGACGGCACCACCGTCATCGAAAACGCTGCCAAGGAGCCGCATATCGTCGACCTTGCCAACTTCTTAAACTCCATGGGCGCGAACATCAAGGGCGCCGGCACCGACACCATCCGCATTTTCGGCGTGGACAAGCTCCACGGCGGCACGTATGCCATTATCCCCGACCAGATCGAGGCGGGCACCTACATGGCGGCTGTCGCCGCCTGCGGCGGACAAGTCCTCGTGCGCGGCATCATCCCCAAGCACATGGACTGCATCACCGCCAAGCTCCAGGAGATGGGCGTGCAGGTCGAGGAGCAGGACGACACGCTGCTCGTGCGCCGCTCGGGCAAGCTTCGCCGCACCAACGTCAAGACGCTGCCCTATCCCGGCTTCCCGACCGATATGCAGCCACAGATCACCGTTGCCCTCTGCCTTGCCGAGGGGACGAGCATGGTCACCGAGGGCGTGTGGGACAACCGTTACCGCTACGTCGGTGAACTGACGCGCATGGGCGCGCAGATCCGCGTCGAGGGCCGCAGCGCCGTCATCGAAGGCGTCGACCACCTGACCGCTGCGAGCGTGCAGGCCTACGATCTCCGCGCAGGCGCCGCCATGGTCATCGCCGCGCTGGCCGCTGAGGGCACGAGCGAGGTCTCGAACGTCCACTATATCGAGCGCGGCTATGAGGATATCATCGGCAAGCTCCGCAACCTCGGCGCGCAGATCGACAGCGTCGAGTGCGACGAGACCGTTGAGACCCGCCAGATCGGCTGATTCAATCAAAAAAGCGCCTTGCCGCGGCAAGGCGCTTTTCTTTTGGAAAGGATATTATGTATACCGATATCTACACCGTTTCCCTGCCGCCGGAGCTCCTCGCCATGGCCGAAACGCCCGTGATGCAGCGGCTTTTGCGCGTCGGCATGCACTGCGGCTGCGAATACACGGTCTATCCCATCTACCGCGACGCCGTTGCGCCGTATTCGCGCTATACGCATTCGCTCGGCACAGCGGCCATCGTCTGGCACTTCACGCATGACTTGAAGCAATCTGTCGCGGGACTACTGCATGACATTGCGACGCCCGCGTTCGCCCACGTGGTCGACTTTCTGAACGGTGACCACATGCGGCAGGAATCGACCGAAAGCCGCACACGCATGATGATCGCCTCGTCGCCGGAACTCATGGCGCTGCTCGATAAAAGCGGCCTGACGCTCGACGATGTGGACGACTACCACCGCTATCCCATCGCCGACAACGATTCGCCCCGCCTCTCCGCCGACCGGCTCGAATATACGCTCGGCAACGCGCATCTTGTCTTCCACTGTCCAAAAGCAGAGCTGAAACGCATTTTTGACGACATCTTTGTCGGCAAAAACGAGGAAAACGTCGATGAGCTCTGCTTTGCGCACGCGAAGATTGCCGACATCTTTACCCAGCTCTCGCTGCGGCAGTCGGAGTGGTTCGTCTCCGATGAGGACCGCTTCAGCATGCAGGCATTGGCCGATCTCCTGCGTGAGGCACGGCAGCGCAATGTGTTGACGGTGGATGATCTCTACCTCGACGAACCTCATGTCATCGCCCTGCTCCTCTCTGATCCGGTCCTCGCCGCGC
>QWCN01003922.1_pt1 | contig 31963 bp, 40 predicted proteins | sample 1972711 | NCBI WGS metagenome assembly QWCN01 (sample SAMN09866707, study PRJNA288562) | Human gut metagenome isolate term1_stool, whole genome shotgun sequencing... | isolation source: gut | host: Homo sapiens | place: USA: California
AAATATAAAAAAATTAAAAAAATAAATTATAAAAAAGAGATTAATTAATTTTGAAATAAAATCACCGCCTAGCAAAAAAATAATATAATAATTTTTTTCATTTGTCTATATTTTTTTGAAAAAAATCTTATAATTTTATGACAGAATACTACAAATTTTTTATACGAATATTTTATAAATAAAGCGTGAAAAAATTATGTAAATTATAAACATATACTTGATTTTTATATAAAAATGTAGTAGAATAAATAAGTTGAAAAAAGATATAATAATATAGAAAGGAAAATAAAAATGAAATTTAATAAAGATACAAAAATTGGTGAAATTTTAGAGATTGCACCAGAAAAAGCAGATATATTAATTGAAATTGGAATGCATTGTTTAGGATGTCCTGCATCACAAATGGAAACATTGGAAGAAGCTTGTGAAGTACATGGAATTGATGTTGAAGAAGTTGTAAAGAAATTGAATGAAGAAGAGTAAAGTTGATAACTTTTTGACATGATACAACAAAAAATAAAAAAATTTTAAAAATTTTAAAAAAATGTATTGACAAATTAATCTGATTGTAGTATTATAATTAAGCAATGTTCAATACATTGTTTACGGGCTATTAGCTCAGGTGGTAGAGCACTTGACTTTTAATCAAGTTGTCCCGCGTTCGAGTCGCGGATAGCTCACCAAAGATTAAAAAGAATTCTAATGTGAAATATAATTAGAATTCTCTCATTTATATGGCCCCGTGGTCAAGCGGTTAAGACACCGCCCTTTCACGGCGGAGTCATGGGTTCGATTCCCGTCGGGGTCACCATTGCCACTTTAGCTCAGCTGGCCAGAGCACCGCACTTGTAATGCGGGGGTCCCCAGTTCGAATCTGGGAAGTGGCTCCAAATTGTCAGTAGTTTTGCTATAAGCTTAATTATTGGCTTTTTTTTATTTTATATAATAATATAAAAAAGAAAGGTATAAAAAATGAATAAAGTTGTATTAATAACAGGGGCATCAAGAGGAATTGGAAGAGACATAGCTGAAAAACTTGCTCAAAAAGGATATCAAGTAATAGCAAATTATAATAGGTCAGAAGAAAAAGCCAAAGAATTAAAAAGTAAATATGAAAATATAGATATTTATAAAGCTGATGTTTCAAAAAGAGAAGAAGTACACAATATGATTAAATCTATATTAGAGAAATATAAAAAAATAGATGTATTAGTTAATAATGCAGGAATCTCACTAACAGGTTTATTTACAGATGTTACAGATGAGGAATGGAATAAAATAATTAATAATGATTTATATTCTGTTTTTTGTACTACACAAGAAGTATTAACAAATATGATTATGAGAAAAGAAGGATGTATTATAAATATATCATCAATATGGGGAATTGTTGGGAGTTCATGTGAATCTATTTATTCTGTTGCAAAAGCTGGAGTAGATGGAATGACAAAATCATTAGCAAAAGAATTAGGACCATCAAATATTAGAGTTAATTCTATTGCTCCTGGAATTATTGATACAGAAATGAATAATTGTTATTCTGCAGAAGAAATAGAAGCAATAAAAGAAGAAATTCCTCTTGAGAGAATAGGAAAAAAAGGTGATATTTCAAAATGTATAGAATGGTTAATTGAAGATGAATACACAACTGGACAAATAATTTCTATAAATGGAGGATGGGTAATTAGATAAAAAGTACTGAATATTATTTCAGTACTTTTTATCCATTTGCAGTTGAATTCTTTTTATAATTTCCAGATATTATTCTAGGAAGGTATGTAATTATTTTATAAACTGCTAATCTTATTTTTTTACTCCAAATATATGATTTTCTAAGTTTTCGAGCAGAACCTAAAGAAACTGGTTCATCTTCTAAAGGAATTAATTCAACAGGTTGTTTTTCGATAACAAAAATATAATTTTTTCCGTCATTATTATCCCATTCATTTTTTTCGTTACAAAAACAAAAGTTAAAAGTCTCAACTTCACCAATTTCAATTTCAATCTGGTAACCTAATTCTGTTTTTACCATTTGCGTTGAAGTTAAATTGTCCCAATTGTTTCCAAACCCATAATGAATAGAAACCTTTTCAGAGTTATCCTGAAAAAATTTACCTGTATATGATATTTTTATTTTACTATTTTCAACTAATTTATCAGTATTAAAGAATATATTTTTTACTAATTCCATTTTGAAAACTCCTTATCTTTTGATAAAACATATTATAATATTTTATTTTACAATATGCAAGTCTTTTTGCTAAAAAATTCATAAAACTATAAGTTATAGATTTATTAAAATAGATTGTAAAAAAGTTAAATGTATGTTATTATTAATAAGAATGAAAAGGAGTTATATATGATTGATTTAAAAGAAAAAACAGATGATATAAAAGAACTAGAAATACCAGAGATAAAAAAAGAAAACAACGAAGAAAACATTGATAATCAGCCGATTGTTGTTACTGAGAAAAAGAGTAAAAAGTGGATTATAATATCAAGTTTAATAATAGTAATTATTTTATTAATTTTTTCGACAATATTTGCATTAATAAATATTGGGAACAAAAAAATTATAAAAGGAATATTAATTGAAAATATAGATGTTTCTAATTTGACAATAGAAGAGGCAAATAGTTTATTAAATGAGATTACAGATAAAGAAAAAGAAAATGAAATAATTTTTAAATATAAAGAAGTTGAAACTCCAATTACTTATGAAGCTTTAGAAGTAGAATTTGATATAAAAGAAAAAGTAGAAAAAGCATATCAGGTAGGAAGAGGAAGTAATATAATAAAAAATAATTTTGAAATCCTTTCTACATGGATTAATGGTAATAAATATGAATTAGAAGCAAGTTTTGATGAAAATGTAATAAAACAAGTTTGTGAAAATATAAATAATACTTCAGAAGATGCAATAGTAGAACCAAGTTATTATATTGAAAATGATAAATTAATTATTACACCAGGAAAAAAAGGAATTGATGTTAATGAATCTGAAGTGAAAAACATGGTAACAAATATTTTAAATATTAATTCTGAAAAAAGTACAATTTTAGAGGTTCCAGTTTCTTATAAAGAACCACAGGCAATTGATTTGGAAAAGATACATAATGAAATATATAAAAAGGCACAAGATGCATATTATACAAATAATCCATTTACAATATATCCAGAAGTAAAAGGAATTGATTTTGATATAGAAAGTGCAAAATCAATAATAGAAGAAGAAAAAGAAGAATATGAAATTCCACTTATAATAACACAACCAGATAAAACAGTAAATGATATAGGAACAGAAGCGTTTCCAGATTTATTAGGAACATGTTCAACTAAATATAATGCTAGTAATACAGGAAGAACAACTAATTTAAAGTTGGCCGCTGGAAAAATAAATGGTAAGGTTTTATTAGTTGGAGATGAATTTTCATATAATCAAACTGTAGGAGAGAGAACAATTGCAGCTGGTTATAAAATGGCAGCAACTTATTCAGGTGGAAAAGTTGTAGATGGTCTTGGTGGAGGTATATGTCAAATATCTTCAACTTTATATGATGCTGTTGTGTTTGCAGATTTAGATGTAACTGTGAGAAGAAATCATCAATTTATTACTTCATATTTACCAGGAGGTAAAGATGCTACAGTTGTATGGGGATCACAAGATTTTAAATTTAAGAATTCAAGAAAATACCCTATAAGAATTACGACCACAGTTAGTGGAGGAGTTGCTACAATACAAATATGGGGACACAGGGAAGAGACAGAATATGATATTTCTATAGAAACAAAGAAAACTGCTACAATTGCATATACAACACAATATATTAATGATTCAAGTTTACCAGTAGGAACTCAAAAAGTTGTTCAAAATGGTAATAATGGCAGTAAATATGAAGCCTATAAAGTTAAAAGATTAAATGGAGAGGTTGTTTCAAGAACACTTCTTTCTAAAGATACATATAATGCAATGCAAAAAATTGTTAGAGTAGGAACAGGAAATTAAATAGTATTAAATGTCTAATAGAAAAACGATTTGATTAAAATATAAATTCATATATTGACAAAAGTTTTAAATAGTATTATAATAAGTTTGTTATATTGATATAACAAACTTATTTATTTGCACCATTAGCTCAGCTGGTAGAGCAGCTGACTCTTAATGGGAGGGTCTTGATAAACTACTACTTTGAGCAAACCGTTGATATTACTATAATTGCTAAAACAAATGATAATTATTTTTAGGGGAACATTCCCCAATTATTCCCCACTTTACCTAGATAAGAGGGAAAAGGGGAGAAAAAACGCTGAAAGCCTTGCAAACACGGACTATTAGCTTAGCTGGCAAAGCAAACGACTCTTAATCGTGAGAGCCTCGGTTCGAATCCGAGATAGTCCACCACAGGCGAGATACAAAGATTTGTGAAAACATTTTTTTGTATCTTTTTTTATGTTTTTGCATTTTCCCCATAACTTTCTTTATAAACTTGTGCCATTGCTTTAATTTTTCTTCTATTTGAAACATATATATAATATTTTAAAGTAGTATTGAAATCAGAGTGTCCCATCAATTTCATAAGTACGATTTGTTCCATACCATTTTCAGAGCAGAAAGTTGCAAAAGAATGTCTTAATCCGTAAGGTGTCATATATTCAAGCGAATATTTGCCATAAAATCTTTGCATACAATCTGATAAGTTTTCCGATACATAAGGTTGTCTATATCTATTTAAGAAACAATAGCACTTTTCATTCCATTTCATATTATAGATTTTATATAGTTCTTGTTGTTTATCTCTATGAGCTAATAACATTTTCTTTAATCTAGGATTTAAAGGTATGACTCTATAACTTTCTGGAGATTTTAGCCTATCATCTCTTCTGATATGACCAATAACTTTTCCTGCATCATTATAAACAGGAATATCTTTGAATGCATTATTTACTTTTATTATATCTGTTTCAAAATTGATAGCTGACCATTTTAGACCACAGGCTTCTTCTGGGCGAAGTCCTGTTAATAGCATTGTTTCAAATAGTAAAGAAACATCTGTGTTTTCTTGTTCAAATTTGTCTAGCCAAATGTTTTGTCTATCAATATCAATACATAATAATTCTTCTACATCATCTTGATGTGGTTTTTGAGGCTTTTTTACAGTTAGTCTATACTGAATATACTTGTTTTCTCTTGCAAAGTCAAAAAGCATTTTCAGCACGACATAAGCACCTTCTTTGTTTCTAAAACCATTGAAAGATAATACACATTCGTTTAAATTTTCTTCAGTAATTAAAACAATATTTTCATTTTTAATAAAATATGGTATTAACTGATTAAAGAGAATATTACGATAGCCTTCAACGGTCTTGGGACTTAAAGGTTTAGGATTTGTTGGTGTTTCTACTAATAATGTTTTTTCGTATTCAAACCATTCTATCCCTAAGTCATAAAAACTTTTTACTTGAGGTTTTTCTTTATGGGTATTGATGAAGTCATTGACCTGCTGCTTTTTTTCTTTTGCACCTAGAATTGGTGCTGATGTACTTTGTATAATTTCAGCTTGATTATCAGTTTCTTCTGTTAAAATACTAAGTACACTAGAAACTTTTTGTAATACTTCAGTATTAGATACTTGTAGCTTTTGAACAGAAGATAAAACTGCATCATATATTTTTAATGATAAGTGATTGTTCAAAACTCCCATCTTTTTATATTCTTTCAAGAGTTTTTCCATTTTATCAAATATTCTATAAATGGATTCATCTTGAGTAGAGCCATAAGCAGTAATTCTAGGAGATTTTCCATCATCAAGAACTTTTAAGGTCATTCTTGCATCAAAACCTTTACCTTTTGGTCTTATTGATATTGTATAGTGTTGTTTTTTTTCTTGTCCAACTTTGCTAGTTGGAACTTTTTTCATATTTGTTTGTGTATTTAATACTTTTTTCAAACTAACTCCTTTCTAATAGTTCGTTTTTTTGAAAAAAGTCTTAAATAATTAAAATATTTGATTATATTATACAACAGCTTTTTTCAAAAAGCGACCCAACTGTTATAGTTTAAAATTAGTAAATATATTTGCCACAATTATTGGCAAACCATTTTGGTAATTCTTCTTTGTTTATGATAATTTTCCTTTTAAATCTAATTGCAGGAAATCCATCTACTCGTGCTAGTTCTAACATTAGATTTCTTCCAATACCTAACATTTTACTTGCTTCATCAATACTTATACTAAGTTTGTTTTCTTCCATAGCATTACCTAATAGTTTGTGATAGGTTGAATTGCCTATCAAATCTATCTTTTCTCTCTTGTTCTTCTATGATTTCATTAGCAAGTTCTAATTGTTCATCTACTCTTTTTAGTTTTATTATGATATACAATGTTAGGTTTTTGGTGTTATATCCTAATAAAAAAAAGACAATACATAATAAAATATTTATTATCATTTTAATAATCATTCCTTTCAAATTTGAAATTCTTTTATTAACTATAAGTGGACTCGGCTTGTCCACATAAAGGTTTTGTTTCCTTTCCTCCGTCTTTGCACAGGCTACATTGAATAATGTAGAAGTATCATTATAGCTATCATAGGTTATCGCCAACACAACTTTGCCATTAGTCGCTTTTTCCCTCGTTATAGTCGCTATTTAGCAAAAGCTAACATTCGCCATCTTGGGGCTTTCCTTTTAAGGCTATGATAGTTAAAGTCTTATAGTTAATGATATAACACTTGAACAAAGTGTGTTTGTCAATGTGCAAAGGGGACTTTCGTGATCCCTTTGCCATTAACAAACGAATGAAAAATGAATTTACCCTATATGTATAAAAAAATTTTTTGAAATTTTTTATTCTTGAAAATCAAATAGTAATTTTTTATCAATGTCCATTTTTTTGGTAACACTTATACAATGTTCTATTAGAGTGCTTTTTAAGTCTTCATCAATTACTCCATCAATATCTTTTGAGTATTTATTTATAATAGGCATTATTTTGTCAATTACATTGATTAGTGCAACTTCATCATTGTTTTGAACTTTCTTTAATTCATAATAAAAATTTGTTTTTTGTATCATTACTTTTCCTCCATATATTTTTTCAAGTTTTTTAATGCTCTTGATTTTGTTTGTTCAACGGCTTTAGTTGATACATTTAGCATTTTGCCAATTCCTTTTAATGTATGCTTTTTAGCAATATTAAGATATATTACTTTTTGTTGTAAAGGTGTTAGCTTTTTATAAGCAGTTACTAAATCTGGATTTTCAAAGAAATAAACAAGGCTATTGAAAGCAAAAGAAGAATGGTCGCAAATATCCGTAGTTGGAATTTGTTCCCATTCTTCATCATTTAAGTTATATTCAATTTTGTTCATATATGCTTTATGGCGAAGATAGTCCATTGTTTTGTTTGCAATAACTTTTTCCATAAATAATATATATCTTGCTAAAACAAGGTCTTGTAGAGAGTCTGTAACATCAAACATAATATCACCCCCTTCCTTTTTTGGAATGAGGGACTCCGAGAGCAATATAATGTTCGGTTTAGATTATAAAAAAATTGCCCACCACAAACAATGCTATTTTACATTTATTTGTAATAGACAATATTTTGTCAAAAATCTATTGTGTATTTTCTATTCGACCTAATTTTTGCAGAAGCCCACCATAAGTTTATCATAGAAGATTTGTCGAATTTTGTAATACTTTGTAAAAATATGAAAAAAATATACGAAAAAGTTATTATTTTATTTTCATATATTTTTAAATAATTTTATATAATATTTTATTTCAGTTCATCTTTATAATCTTCAAGAAATTCATTTATACAGCCATTTACAATTCTACTAAAAGAAATACCTGTTGAATCTTTTATTTCTAATAGTTTATCAAAAAAGGATTTTCTGAAAACTACTGAACGATAGATTGATTCTGTTCCTTTAGATTTTTTGTAATAAGTAATAGGCTTATTTTTTAATAAAGTATTTTCTACACATACATTTATTATTTTACTAACAGAGGCATCAAAAACATTCTCTGATAAATATTGAATTTCTGTGTATAAATCTTCATCTATATGCAAACTTCTTGTTATTGTATCTTCTTTTTTATATAGTCTATCTATAGCCCTCATATCTACACCTCCTACTATACAACAATGTATATAAATTATATTAAAACAGGGCTATAAATAATACTTTTATTTACTATACAAAATTGTATAGTAAACGGTTTGATTTTTTGGAAGAAATATTATATACTAATGTTCATAAAAGAAAATTTATGCTAATATATAGCGAGAAAGGAGAGGATATTATGCAATATGATATAATTCAAATGTATAAAGAAATCCAAAAGGTAGAGCAAGAACTAGATGATGCTGTAGAAAATGATGAAGAATATAGTAGGATATATGAAAAATCTATAGTAACAGATAGAGTCATTGCTAAATTCCTTGAAGCACAGAAACATTTAGAAAATGAAAGGAGGGGTTTGATGAAGAATTATGAGAAAGAATTAAATGCAGATTTTAGAGATGAAATAATATCTGAAATTAAGCAGGAAGTAAAAGAAAAATATCCTAATGTAGGAAATAGAGAATTAGAACATTTTTCTAATAATGTTTATGTTCTTACTACATTACAAGCTCATAAAACAGATAAACAAGAAATTGTTGAACAATTATTGTTTCTTAACAATAGATATGTTGAAGATGCAGAAGAAAATGGGCAGGTTTTAAAAAGTGATATAGATAAGGCTAATATTAGCTTTTTAAAACATTTAAGTAGCAAATATACAAAAATAATAGAAGAAAGAATATAGTTTGGAAGTAGCGATTTTTAATCGTGTTTTTATTTACCTCTTATATTCCTCGTAGGAATTATAAAATGTAACTCGTAGACAATAATAAAAAATTTATATTTATGAAATAATACTAATAGGAATTTTTTTGAGTACCTATTGGTGTTGGAGGAATAAATATGAATGGAAATGAATATAAAGATTGGAAAAATTTTGGTATAAGAGTGAAAAATGCTAGAAATAGTATAGGATTGACAGTTGAAAAACTTGCAGAAAAATCTGATAGAACAGAAAATTATATAAATAGAATAGAAAGTGGGAAGAAAGGTTGTAGCATTCATACACTATACCAACTAAGCAAGGCGATGAACATTTCTTCAGACACTTTGCTTTTTGGAGATGATATGGAAGAAAAGATTTATCACGATAGAGAGATAATAAATAATATTCTTGACAGGTGTGATGAAAAACAGTTAAAGATTATTAAAGATGTTTTAGTAGCTATATGTCCAAATTTTGAGGATTTAGAAATAAAATGATATATATAATAAAGGGTAACAATATAATGTTACCTTTTATTAATTTTCTAAAAAATAATTTATTAATTTAATTATAGCTTTTTGTTCTCTAGCACAAAGTTTTTGAAATTTGTTTGAAAACTCTGAATTTGAATCAACTATTGAATCATTTAAAAATGGTTCTAGCAATGAGTTTTGGGGAATATTGTATATATTGCATAACTTTAAAATTGTTTCTAAAGTTCCACCAGAAATTCCTCTTTCAAGTTGACTTATATATTTAGCAGATAATCCAGTTAATTCAGCAACATTTTCTTGAGTATAATTATTTCTTTTTCTATGATTTTTAAAGACCTTAGCTATATGCCTATTTATATTACAGTAATTTATATCTTTCATAATTCACCCTATTTTATTATATATATTAAAATTAATATATAATTTTTTAGGGGCAAAATAAACAAACAAAATAATGACAAAATCATTAAATTATAGCAAAAAATATTGCAAAAAAGTAGAAATATATTATAGTAATAATAGATAAGTATAAAAAATAAAGACAAAATAGTTTTTAGAATTTTTTATATAAAAGTGTGAAAGTTGGGAGGTGAAAACATGACAAAAACAAGAAAAATTATTATAGGAGTTGTTATTGCAGCAATATTAATAATAGGAATTGGGTATGCAGCTTTAAAAAATATAACATTAAATGTATCTGGTTCAGCAACAGCTAACCCTGATGATTCTAATTTTACAGTAAAACTTACAGGAACACCAACAGTTTCTGACGCAACTATAGTAACAGATGCAAAAGTTACAGATAATTTAAATGCTACATTTACAGTTGCAGGTTTAACTGCAAAAGGAGAAACTGCAACAATAACATACACCATAGAAAATGCAAGTGCAGATTTATCTGCTAACTTATCGGCAGAAGTAACAGAGAATACAAATTCTACTTATTTTAAAGTAACACCAACATTAGCAAAAGAATCAATAGCCCAGGGAACTTCAACAACAGTAACTGTAGAAGTTGAATTGTTAAAAACACCAGTTTCACAAGATGAAACTTCAACAATTAAATTAGCAATAACAGCAGAGCCTGTACAACCATAACAATATGGAGAAGAATATAACAAAGGAGGAAAAAAGTGAAAAGTGACAAATTAATAATGTATGTAACAGAAATCTCTTTAACGATTTTTCTCTTTTGTTGTATAATATTTCAAAAGTTTTTTTCAAAAATAGTAATGTCGATAATATTATTAGTGTTTATGATATTAAGTAATAAGCTAATTAAAAGTTATAAATTGAAGGGAAAATATAATAAAAAAGTTACTACTACGATGGTCGTAATAGGAACTCTATATATAGCATTGATATATGTATTAGGCATATATGTTGGTTTTTATAATGCTTCAATAAAATTAAGTGTATGGAGTTTAATTAATTACATAATACCATATATAGTAATAATAATATCAACAGAAAACATAAGAAAAACAATATTAATAAAAGAAGATAAAAAATCTAATATAATAATTTTAATCGCAACTGTAATATTAGATATTGCATTAACTACAAACATATATAATATAAAATCATTAAATGATTATTATATGTTAATAGGTTTTATAATGTTTTCATCAATAGCAAATAATATGCTATACAATTACATAATAAAAAAATATAGAAATTGCAAAGCAATAATAGGATATAGAATAATAACAACAATGTACATATATATTATTCCAATAATTCCTAATATTAACATATTGTTTGAATCAATATTAAGAATGGTAATTCCATATATAATATTTTTGACTTTAGAGGAAATGTATTCTAAAAAAGAAAAACAAATCTCAGTAAAAACAAAGACTAAAGACATAGTAATTACTTCAATTTTGGTTCTTATAACAAGTGGGATAATAATGTTAATATCTTGTCAATTTAAATATGGCATATTAGTAATAGGCTCAGGAAGTATGACAGGAACAATAAATAAAGGCGATGCAATAATATACGAAAAGTTAGAAGATAAATCTCTGATAGAAATTGGTGATGTAATAGTATTTAATAGTGGCGAGGTAAGAGTAATACACAGAGTAATTGATAAAAAAGATACAGGAAAAGAAATTCGATATTATACTAAAGGTGATGCAAATCCTAATGAAGATGAGGAATATAGAATTGAATCTGATATAATAGGAAAAGTAAACTTTAAGATACCATATATAGGAAAATTAACAATATTACTAAACGAAATGTTTCAATAATGATGTAGAAACGGAGGATAAGAATGGAAGAAAATAAAAGTAAAGAAGAAATTATTAAATATCATCAAAATAAAAGAAAAAAATATAAAATAAAATTGACATTAATAGCCATATCCTTAATTTTAATTGGCTTAATACTAATGGGAGTATATTATCTAGGAAATAAAGAAGAGTCTATTAAATATAAAGAAACATCTGAAGTGAAATATGGAATTAATTTAATTGAAAATGAATTTTATGATGAATATTATTTAGAAGAAGGAACAGGAGTAATATCAAGCTTAATTAAAAATATAGATGCAGAGTTCAAATATAACCTAGAATTAGATGAAGATGTAGAGTATAAATATAATTACAAAATATTAGCTGAAATAGAAGTTAAAGAAAGAGCAAAATCAAATTCTATATATAAAACAGAACAAGAAATACTTAAGCAAGAAGAACAAGAGTTAGTTTCAAAAAGTTTAGAAATAGCTGAAAAAATTAATATTAATTACAGTGAATATAATGATCAAATTAATAAATTATTAGAAGTGTATAAATTATCAAATACAACAAGTGAATTACAGTTAAATTTCTATTTGAATGTAATTGATAAAGCGACAGGTGAACAAATAAACAAAGAAGAAAAAGTAATGTCATTACAAATGCCATTGACTACTTCAGCAGTAGAAATAACAGTAAATGAAAATGTTAAAGATTCTCTAGGGGAAATATTATTACAAAAAAATGAATTCCAAAATTCACAATATATGTTAATTATTGGTGTTGTAGTTTTAATTTTTGGATTAATAACTTTAGTAAGATTAATAAAATACATTTCTGATACAAGAAGTGCAGAAAAAATGTATGATGATGAAATTAAAAAGATTTTATTCGACTATAAAAGCTATATTCAAAAAATAAATAATATTGTAGATTATAAGGATTATAAAGTAGTAAAGATAGATACATTCAAGGAATTATTAGGAATGAAAGAAGAATTGCAATCTCCAATTCTAATGTATACAGAAGATGATAGAAAAACTACGTTTATGATAATCAATGGGAATTTATTATTTGAATATATATTAGAAGCAAGACTTATAAGAGAAAAGCTAATAAAAGAAAGTAAAGAAAAGAATGGAAAAAGGAATAAATAATGAGAAAAATAAATAAGTTATTAATAGCAATTATATTAATAGCGATAATGCTATTAGGTGTGGGGTATGCAGCAATACAAAATATAACTTTAGACATACAAGGAACGGCAACTGCAAATGCGACTATCTATTCAGCGAAAACATTGCCTGCAAAAGCATATGGTGGATATGTTTCAAATTATGTGCCTACAAATGGTTCAAGTGTTGGATGGAGAATATTTCATTCAGATGTAGCAGATGATTATGTAGAGAGAACTTATGTACCAACAGATTCAAGTGGAAGAATAACGATTAATGCAGGCAATACAAATTGGCAATTTTGTTTTGCAGTTAGTGGAGAGGATGAATTCTTATCAGAAATCAATACTGATATAAAAAATAAATGGTTAAAAAAATATGTTGAATCTGGATATGCAGGTACAACTTATAGTTTTGGAGTTACAGCGTATTTTTTAGATACAAGCTTATGGGCAGGATTTAAAGATAGTACAGGCTATGCTGTTTATGCAGTAGGAACTCCTACATTAGAGCTTTTTGTAGAATCATATAATAGTTCGCATCCAGAGAATACAATAGAAACTCGAGTGGAAAATGAATATGGATATCAGGTGAAAAGCAGTGATGATGATACATATTCATATAGTATATCTGAGTTAGATACTAGTAATAATTTATATGTAATAACTGACAATACTAAAGCTCGTGGGTGTTGGATTGCTACTCCATCTTCTGGAGTGAAATATGGTGACGAAGGATACGGCGTGGGAAGGGATTTTTTTAACATACGTTATAACAATATGCTTAATAATGAGGCGTTTTATACTACGACCAGAGGAAGTCGACCAATTATAGCCTTAGACTCTAGTATTGAGCTTCATTGGCAAGGAGATGACCAGTACTTAATTGTTAAATAAAAAATAAGAAATAAATATTTTGAAAATGGAGGTTGCTCTAAAAATGAACCTTGTAACCCTTGCGACTGTATATATATATATATATATATCGACATTCGTATTAAAAAATTAACAGATGAAATAAAAAGAAGTATAGAAGATAAAAAGACTTATATTTACTATACATTTTTGTGTTGCAACAAAGATGTGTGTAAACTATAGGTCTTTTTGTCGTTACTAGGAATAATGAAGAATATATTAAAATAAAGGAAAAGAGAAAAATGAGAAAAATAAACAAAATATTAATAGGATTAATCTTGGTCGCTACTATGTTCTTAGGAATAGGATATTCAGCAATACAAAATATAACTTTAGATATACAGGGAACGGCAACAGCAGAAAAAACTGAAAAAATATTGCTAACAGGACAAGAATTCAACACATTACTTAAAGGCTCAACATCTTCCTCAACATCAGATACAACAATAACAAGAATAGTATTTGATTATTGGGAGAATGGTTATATTGATAATGAAACAGTATTATTTGAAGATAGTGATTGGTCAAATGGAATTTTAATAGATGAAGCAGGTCTAGGAGGAATAAAATTATTTAAATCTGCAGATGGAACAACTGCATATATTCTTTCAGAAGATGTTATTTATGCAAATGTGGATTCTTCTTATATGTTTGCTTTTTTTAAAGCGATAACAGAGATAGAGTTTAATAATTTTAATACATCTAAAGTTAAGAATATGAGCAATTTATTTAATAATTGCATTGCTATTCAAACTTTGGATGTAAGTAGTTTCAATACTGAAAATGTAACAAGTATGAATTGTATGTTTGGTTCATGTTTTGCTTTGTCGAAACTTGATTTTGATATATTAAACACATCTAATGTTCAAGATATGAGATATATGTTTTATAATTGTCGAAGTTTAATAAATGTTGCTACTAATAGTTTTAATACCTTAAATGTGCAATACATGGACTATATGTTTGCTTACTGTGTGAAACTAAATTCAGTAGACTTAAGCTCGTTTAATACATCGAATGTAGATAGTTTTGCTTATATGTTTTACCAGTGCTATGAACTGACAACATTAGATATAAGTAAATTTGATACTTCCAATGCGACAAAAATGAATGCTATGTTTGGATACTTATATTCTTTAGAAAATATTGATGTATCGCATTTTAATACATCAAATGTAACAACTATGGAGAGAATGTTTAATAATTCCAAATTTGTAACGCTTGACTTGAGCAGCTTTGACACATCAAAAGTAACAAACATGACAAAAATGTTTACAAATAATACAAATATAAAAACAATATATGTGAGTGAAAAATGGACAACAGAAAAAGTAAACGACACAGGAGTTGAAACAGAAGACCAATTATTCTATAATTGTACAAGTCTTGAAGGTGGGGCAGGGACAACATACAACAGTAGCTATGTTGATAAAACATATGCAAGAATAGATGGAGGAACTAATAGTGAAACACCAGGATATTTAACACTAAAAAGTTCAAATTAATAATAAGACTAAAGAAGTTAAGAAATGAAACTTAACTTCTTTTTAATATAAAATATTGAAAAATGATTGATAAAAAAGCAAATATATAGTATATTAAGAAAAGAAGAAAGAATAATTGAAAGTAAGTGGAGGAAGCATAAAAGTGAACCTTGTAACCCTTGCGACTGTATATATATATATATATATCGATATTCGTATTAAAAAATTAACAGATGAAATAAAAAGAAGTATAGAAGATAAAAAGACTTATATTTACTATACATTTTTGTGTTGCAACAAAGATGTATGTAAAATATAGGTCTTTTTGTCGTTACTAGGCATAATAGAAAAGTATATTAATAAAGAAAAAGAGGATATGAAAAATGAGAAAAATAAACAAAATATTAATAGGATTAATTTTAGTAGCTACTATGTTTTTAGGTATAGGATATTCAGCTATACAAAATATAACTTTAGACATACAAGGAACGGCAACTGCAAATGCGACTATCTATACAGCGAAAACATTGCCTGCAAAAGCATATGGTGGATATGTTTCAAATTATGTGCCTACAAATGGTTCAAGTGTTGGATGGAGAATATTTCATTCAGATGGTATAAAAAACAAATGGTTAAAACAATATATTGAATCTGGGTATGCAGGTACAACTTATAATATGGGAGCTACATCATATTTGTTAGACACAAGTCTATGGACAGATTTTAAAGATAGTAAAGGATTTGCACAATATGCAGTGGGAGCACCAACATTAGAATTATTTGCAGAGTCATACAATAGAACACATCCTAATAATATAATAGAAACACAAATTGAAAACGAAAAAGGGTATCAAATAAAATGGAGTGAAGATGATAGTTATTCATATAGTGTTTCAAACTTAGATACAAGTAATAATTTATATGTAATAACAGACACTACAAAAGCTCGTGCTTATTGGATAGCATCTCCATCTTCTGGAAATTTGTATAATAATGATTGGGGGATTGAGAGAAATATTTTCAATGTTCGTTATAATATGCTTCTTCGAAATGAAGTCTCTGATACATACACCAGAGGAAGTCGACCGATTATAGCCTTAGACTCTAGTGTTGAGGTTCATTGGCAAGGAGATGACCAGTACTTAATTGTTAAATAAAAAATAGTATTTGTTTCAAAATTATAATAAAATTAATTATAGAATAGAAGTTATAAAATAAAAACTTAACATTTTTTAAAATTTAAAGCTTGTAAAGAATAGGTTAATATGGTAAAATCATAAAATAGAGAAATATATTTCTTAGAGGTGGAATATGGCAAAATACACAGGACTGATAAGATGTGCAAATAATCACGCTTTTAAAGCTAGAAAAGAAAGAAACAATATAAACTACAGATGTAACAAAAGACTAAAATATGGAAAAGATAAATGTGATAATTATGTAATGGTAGAAGAAAGTTTATTAGATGATATGATTAAGCAACAATTACTTGTTATCAATATGGAAATAGAAAATGTAGATGTGCCATCCATTATTAAAGAAATAATAGTATCAACAGAAAGAATTGAAATATATTTTAAAAATTTACCAATAAGAAGTTGTTATTTAGATAGCAAATTAGGAAAATTACATTTTGATTCCATAAATAATTAAAAGGGGTACAACAAAATTGATAAAAATTATCGGTGGGGGAGAACAAATTTTAAAAAATTGCTAGAAAAATGAATTTTCAAAAAACATTTGACATATAATAAAAATAATGTTATAATAATTATAACAAAAGGTTATGTGTAGCCAAACATATAGTCTTGATATGTGAAGTAGGAGTCACATATCTTTTTTTTGCAAATAAAACAAAAAAACAGAGCAGGTAGGACTGCCCTGAACTGATAAATCAGTTTTTAACTTGGTTGTCACGGTACTTCTTTAATTCTTCGTTTAATCTTTCGATTTCTTGAAGTAAAATCCATACCAAAGTGTAGCCATTCATATAGTCACCCCCTTTCTGGAGGATTTGCCCTATGTAGGACTTTGCTCATTATACATTATTTTAATAATAAAAACAATGAAAAAAGAAAAATATATAAAATAAATTTATAAAACAAGTAAAGGATCATAAATGTATCTTTACTTGTTTTATGTTTTAAAAGCCAGTTCTAGGAAGAATTTTTGTTAATTCAAATTCCTTTTTATAGATAACAGTAGTCCAATTATCATCATCTTCAACATATTTTTCTAGGTATGTTCCACTAACTTTAGTATTATTAGTAAATGTATAACCATTTTCTAAATCATCAACAATTTTACAATATACAACAGGAGTTTCAACTTCTTGATAGCCTATTTTAACAGTACCAAAACGGAACTCGAAATCGGTAACATACTCATCTTCAGCTAATTGCAATGTAGTAAAATCTAATTCATTATTAGTATTTGTACTTAAATCTTCAGCAAATAAAATATATTCTTCGCTTTTATTTGTTTTATACCATACTGAATATTTTAAATCTTCATTCCAAGTTCCAGAATATATTTTTTCAAGTCTTACTGCATCTGTTGGTAATGTATCAGACCAAGTGAAATTGTCTAAAGGAACATTAGAATTATTTTTAATATTTTCAAAATCATAATAAATTGTATCATTGCATTGTGTTTCAATAAAACCTGTTTTTGTTATTTCTACATCAATTTCAACATTATCATTAGTTATATCAACATTGACAATTTCTTGATGTTTTATAATTTCAGCATTATATATATTTTCATTTAATAAATAATAATTTGCACTAGATATTTCTTTTATTTTGTATTTATTTTTTACAAGTTCTTTACTAATTGCTATACCTGTTTCATCTGTTGTTATTGTATCGACTAGGTTATCTTCTAAGTCATATATTTCAAATGTAACATCAGCTAAAGGACTGCCTTTTTTTAATTCTGAGTATTCATTGTCTTCAGCACTTGTTTTTGTAATTTGAATATATCCTTTGATTTTTTCGTTTTCAAATATTATATCTGTAATTTGATTTTCTGTTAGAGTTACAGTTTGTGTTTCTTCAGATAATACATAATTAGATAATGTTTTACTTTCCTTTACGATATATTTTTTGTCAATTCTTAATTCTTTGCTGACTGCCTCGCCTTGTTGGTTTGTAGTTATTGTATCAACAAGGTTATTGTCTTCATCATATATTTTAAATTCAACACCAGATAACAATACTTCATTATCATCTTTATCAACTTTTATAACTCGAATTTGCCCTTTTTTTAATTCGTTTTCAAATGATATATCTGTAATTTGATTTTCTGTTAAAGTTACAGTTTGTATTTCTTCAGTTAATACATAATTAGATAATGTTTTACTTTCCTTTACGATATATTTTTTGTCAATTCTTAATTCTTTGCTGACTGCCTCGCCTTGTTCGTTTGTAGTTATTGTATCAACAAGGTTATTATTTTCATCATATATTTTAAATTCTACGCCAGGTAATCGTACCTCATTATTATCTTTATCCACTTTTATAACTCGAATTTGACCTTTTTTTAATTCGTTTTCAAATGTTATATTGGATATTTGTTCTTCTTTTAATTCTACAGTCTTTATTTCATCATTTAATTCATAATTCCATAAGGTTTGACATTCTTGTATTTTTAATTTTGTATAATCTCTAATAGGGTATCTGCTAGTTAGAGCCTCTCCGTTACTATCTGTTATAACTGTTTCTAAAACTTTATTATTTTCATCTAAAACATTAAATTTAATTCCAGAAAGTCTAACTTCATTGTTGTCTTTATCAATTTTTATTATTCTAATTTGTCCTTTTTTTAGTTCATTTTCAATCTTTTGGTTATTAGTAGTGTTCCATTCAACTTTTACATCTCTAGTACCTGCTAAATTATACCACTTATTTGTAGTTCGTTCTATCCAAGAATAATCGCCAATTTTTAAATTCTTTACTAAAATTTCCCCATTAACATCTGTAGTATATGTACCTATAATTTTGTTTTCTTCTTTACTATATAAATCAAAGACAACACCACCTATTGCTATATTATTGTTATCTTTATCTACTTTTGTTATTTTTAGATTTCCTAATTTGTGCTTATTTGTAATATTAAGAGTTTTGGTTTCATTATAACCTAAAGATATATTTTGCTCTTTAGTATCTAAAATATATTTCTCATTTGATGATATTTCTTGTAAAATGTAGTTACTTTGATATAGTCCTGTAAATTCTGCAATACCTTGACTATTTGTAGTAGCATTTGCAATTACTGTGCCATCACTTTTTCGTAATTGAAATGTTGTATTAGGAATCGGCTTATTAGTATCTGCATCTGTTTTGTTTATTACAATTTTTGAATTATTAGTTTTAAAGGCTAATGTTGCTCTACCTGTTACATCTCCATAAGGGTCATAGGTTACTGCATAGTCCTGTGTTCCTGCAACTCTTGTTTTTCCATAAAAGACAGGATATGTTTTTGCTTTTGCTTGTATATTAAAAATAATATTTACATCAGCAGTCATTGATGATTTTGGTATTCTTATTTTTAAATTTTCGTTTCCTGCAAAGGTAGATTTTTGATTGTTGTTTAAGTCAGTAATAATTGTACCATTAGGCAACCCTGCAACAGAAGTTACAGTATAACTTTCCACATTTGCACCACAAGTTGTGGAATACTCTTGTGAAAAATAATCTCCATCGGTTTTTAATTCTCCAACTTTATTGATAGTAATACCAGCAGTATATGGTGTTTGTGTACCATTTCTGCCAACATTAACTAAATTTATTATAGCATTTTTAATAGCTTTTCCTCTATCATCTTTTCCTTGATACCTTGCATTAGGGTCAAAGTCATAAAGTATACAATAAACTGCTTGCTTTGTAGCAAGAAAAGCATCATATTCATCTGCGACTCCCATCTCACTTGGTGTTTTATATGGATAGCCATTTATAATAGTTCTCCATACTCTTACATCTTCTAATACTGATGTAATATCAACAGTATATGCATCTGCCTCGCCAACTCCGAGGTAATTCTCGGTTTAGACAATAAGCAGGATATTCTTTGCCATTTTCATTATATACAACCATAGTACAAGTAATATAAGTCCAAGCATTTTTTTCGGCATTATAATGCATTAGATGTCTTTCGCATTGTCCTTTTTCTACTATATATGCTTCAGTTATTGGTGTCTGTGCTAATACAAGGTTTGATATATTTGACAATAATATTGTTAATAGCATAAATATTGCTATTGATTTTTTTATAATTTTATTTTTCATTTTCAATCCTCCATTCAAAAAAAAAAGACACTATTTCTAGTGTCTAGGTAGTTTATTTTAAATAATATAACATTCTGTCATTATAAGTTGACCATTACAATAATAATCTTCAGCATAAATTCTAATTGTTCCAAATTTTAAAGTAATGGCACTTTTTACACGATTTTCAGTAAAAGTAAATTGATTTGTAAGAGTTTTGATTGAACTGTCAACAACTATTGTATAACCATAAATTTTCATATCTTCAGTTACATTGTTTTCAATTACAGTTCTTATTTTTTCAATCATCTCATCATTTCTGATATATTGTTCTTTTGGTGTTTCTTGCTGAGTATTTTCTTCAGATGTTTTTTCTTCTGTTGTACTTTCTTGTTTTTCGATAACAGTTTCTTCTGGTTTGTTTTCTTCTGTAATAATTTCTTCAGATTCAGTTGTAGTTTCCTCAATTTTAGGTGGTGCTTTTTCTTCAGTTTGTGTTGAAGCATTTATTGTTGATGGTGGTGTGGTTTCTTCAGATATAATAGGGTCTTTTTTTGGTGTTTCAACTACTGCAATTTTTCCAACACTTTCGCCAGATCCATTTTCAATGGCAATTGGCTCGAGTGTTTCTGTAGGTGTTTCAATAATAGTTTGTGAGTGTTCTTCAGAAACATCTTCAACAGGATTTTCTACAGTTAAATTTTCATCAACTACTTCAGTAATTATATTAGAATCAGCAATAACATTTTCAGTTTCTTCAATTTCTGTTATTTCTTTCATAATATCTTCACAAGCTACAGGTTTTTTATGAATAATATTATGTATGAAAAATATTAGCGAAGATATAATGATGATTAAAATAACACTTATAAATATTTTCTTTTTCATTTATACATCATCTCCTAATATTATTATACAATGGTAAAGTAAAAAAAGCGACCCAACTATATTTCTGTTTCAATAGCTTGAACACAATACCTTTTAGTAGGCATATTTTTTACACAAGTTATGAGAGTAACTCTATTATCTTCTGTTTCTTGAAGATAACTCCAATCTGTTTCATCAATAGTAGTCAATGTTTCTACAATATACTTTTTTGTTCCATATATATTTTCAAAATATATCACATCTCCTTTCTCTAGTTTGTGTATATTAGCAAAATAATTTGCATCACTACCTCTATTATGACTTGCCAGTCCTACATTACCAGACAATAAATTTGTACTACTAAAATGACCTATAGCTTCAGCGAGTGTAGATAATTCAGTTCCCTCTTTAATAGGTGCTTTTATTAAATTTATAGATGGAATTGTAAGTGTTCCCAATGTTTCATCATTTTCAATTATTTTAGGTAAATTATCTGTAGAACTGATTTCTGTTATGGCATTATTTTCGATTTCTTGAATAATATTGTTTATTCTTACATTGTGAGCTATAAACAAACTAGCTAATAAAAAAGTAGTAATTCCAACAAGTATTACTAGAAATTTAATTGTTTTTTTCATTTTGTTTTACCTCCTGTTTTTTCTTTTTTCTAATAAAAAATACTACAATAATAATTATTGCACTGCTACTACCTGCAATAATAGGAATATAATTTATAATTGATTTTTCTTCTGTAGCTTTTGGCTCTACATATTGATATGTTAATAGGTATTCATAAGTATTTTCTTCTGTTTTATCAGCAGTTCCGTTATATGTTGCAGTAATTGTATAAGTATAAGGGTTATCTTTTCTAGTTTTAGTAGCATAACGACAGTTTGCTATATATTTATCTGGAACTTCAGTAGTACCTAACATCTTTGTACTTTGAACTTCCCAAGTAGTATCCAACAAATCTAATGTCATATTATCTTTTGTAATTTGTTTTGGTATATAATCCAAATCGTTTCGTTCTAAATCTGTATATTTAACATTTTCTTCAACTAAATATTCAGTAAATCCATTGTAGTTAGTTTTTATTTTTAAACTATCTTCATTCAAACGATATTCGCCTTTAAAACCATTTTCGTTATATTCTAATGAAGTTGGTAGTTTGTTCAAAATGTCAGCCTTATTTTTGGATTTTGTTGTAATTGTTTTTATGGTTTCAATACTTATTGTTTCAGTTGATTCAAGTATGTCTTTTTCCATATTTTTTAGATTATAAGTATTGCCATCTATTGTTATTGAATTTTCAATAGAATTTATAAAGTTCTGTTCTTCTGATTTGCTTACTACATAAGTTCTTATTTTGTAAATGATATTATTTTCTTGTTTTTGTGTTTCATTTTCTAATGTTGCTGCATAACAATTTGTTATTGTCAGTATTATGGTAAAAGTTACACATAATGCTATTCTTTTTAATATTTTTATAAAGATTTTATACATAATTAAATTCCCCCTTAAAATAATACATCTATAAATATTTGCCTAATTTGCACATTTACAAGAGAGGTTAGCCCAATACTTACAATAGCCATAAGCAATATATATAAGATGAATTGAATAATTTTTTTAATTGTTTTAAATAATAAAATAAAAAGACTAGATGTTTTTGATTTTTCATCTAATCTTTTTTCTGCTTTCTTTTTATCCTCTAAATATTTTAAATAAAAACTCTTTTTCAATTTTTGTTCCCCCTTTTGAAGAAACTAAACAAGCCATTTTTCTTTGTTGATACAACTTCTAATCTACTTGATTTTTCTGCAATAAAATCTTTAAATATTTTGTGATATATTTCTTCATTAACATCAGCAACAAATGGATTAGGTGTATAATTTGAAAAATATGTTTTTATACCATAGTCGCCCATATTTTTTATCAATGATTTTTGTTGCAATGCTGGTGTGAAATTAAAAATAAAGTTAATATCTTTTAGGACTCCAAGAGTGTTGAATATTTTTACTACATTATCTTGTTCCCAAGGTTTAGCACCTGCTACAACAATTTTTATATCTTTTGTAATAAAATTATCAATATTTTTATCAGTTAATATTCCCATATCATAAATATAAAAATCGTAGCCTTTTTCAATGGCATTTACAGTCTTATCTTGAGAGTACATATCTATATTTCCATAGCTTATAAAATTATCTTTTTTTTCTACTATAAACATTTTATTTATTTGTTCAATATCATTTTTTCCATTAGCTTGTATATAGCATACATTTAATTGCAGAGCATTTAAAAATTGTGTAATCAATAGACTTTGGGTAGTTGTTCCGATATGCTCTTGGCTACCAACAATTCCTATTGTTACACATTGTTTTAATTTTTTATATTCCTTTTTTATTATGACCTTATCTTTTGAATTAGTTGTTTGTATTGATTGCCTAAATCTGATAGAGTCTTTATATACTTTTCCATCTCCAGAAATACATTCAATTAACTCTTTTTCTTGTTCTTTAGTAGTTGTAGCAGTCACAAAATTATATATTCCCTCATTGAATAATCTGGCTAAAGTGCTATTGCCATAGGTATATCCTAATGCAACTATTATTATTCGAAGTGAGTACATTGATTTTATAGCAACTATTGAATCTACAATGTCATCTTCAGAGTCTGCAATTCCTGTGATGTCTATTATTATATGTTCAAAGTTGTTAAGATTTTTCATTTCTTGTAATACAAATTTCTTCAGATGTTTTATGCCTGTTATTGTTTGTATTTCACTTGAATTGACAATACCTTTTAAACAACTTATCAATTTTTCATTTTCTTTTGATACATATATTATCAATTTTCTAGTCCCTCCTTTACATCAAAAAACACCTACTTTAAAAGTAAGTGTTTATATATGCTAATTATTGTTTTTTATTTTGTATAAATAATTCGTTTTATCTCATCTTGAACTATATTTCGCCTATCTAATGTTGTTCCATAAGCATCTACAATTTCTGCAAAATAATCATCATTGTTTATTTTTAGTATTGTTGCTTTCATATTATTTTTCAATTCTACTACATCAAATTCTTTTATTTTCATATTCTTATCCTCACAACCTGTAATTTTTTAGTCAAATTGTACTTGCCAATTTTCATTTTTATATGCTTCAAAGCACATCTTAATTTGTTCAACATTATTTTTTTCCTCTGCTAATTCTGGCAATTCATCTACATCAAAAAAATCTATTTCAGTTGTTTCAATATTTTCTATAAATTCTCCACCAAGCAAATCACAAATAATAAATATTTTGCATATCCCATAAGCATAAATAGGTTTATTGTGTTTGTTTCTGTCTTGAACAGCTATAATTCTGTTTGTTTTAACATCTAGTCCTGTTTCTTCTTTTACTTCTTTAATCGTATTACTTGCAACAGATTCTAAAACATCACACCAACCACCAGGCAAAGACCATTTTCCATTATTTTCACGAGCTAATAATATTTTATTATCTTTAAATATAACTGCTCTTGTATCTATTTTAGGTGTTTGATAACCACTTTCATTGCAAAATATATCTTTTACTTTATCTAATGATAAATTTGATTTTTTACTTAATATTTCTGCTGAAATTTCTCTTAATCTTTCATATCTTTCTTTATCATAAACATTATCTGTATATGCAAGTCCTGATTGTGCTAAACTTTGTATTTCAACAGCCCATTTTATCAAATCTTCCATAATCAATCTCCCCTACAACTTACTATTCATAGAAAGTATATCACACGAACTATTTCATTTCAATAACTCATAATATAATTTGTAGGGTCAATTACATATTTATTAGACCCACCTTGAGTTCTTATTTCAAAATGCAGATGATGACCTGTACTAGCACCGAGGATTAGGGTCGGTATTAGGGTCGCCACCCTCCAATGCTATTATTTGTCCTTGTGTTACTGTTTGTCCTGCTTGTACTTTAATTTGTGATAGATGAGCATAAAAACTATAAAAAGTTTCTTCAGCAATTTGATGTTTGATTTCAATACAATTACCATAAGCACCTTGAAGTCCTGCCCAAGTAACTGTTCCATCAGCAATTACAAGAATATTGTCGTGGTGTACCCCAGATATATCTATACCTGTGTGCAATTTATATTCTCCTGTTGTAGGGTGTATGCGATAGCCATATTTTGATGTAACTACAACTTTGTCTGCTTGTTCTAAAGGAAAAGGAAATTTGCCTTTATATGTAAGTTCTCCAAAATTCAATGTAGTTCCATATTTTGTTTGTATATTTTCAATTGTAGATATTTCAATATCATCAGTTATATACATTTTAATTGATTCTAATGGATTTGTGAGCAAGTATAATGGGATAAGTATAATACTAATCAGTAATGTTACAAAAATTACAATAGCAAGTATTAAAGTATTTCTTTTTTCTTCATTTGCTATTATTTTAATTGCTTCAGCAGTAGCCTTTGCAATAACAACAGGGTCGGCCATTAGACCACCCTCTTGTTCATATAGTCAAATTCGTATGGAAATATATCAAATTTGACACTTAATCTACTTGTACCTGCCATAAATAAGGCAACACCCATTTGTCTTGCATATATTAAATCATATTCTGCCTCTGTTAATTTAAAGAGTTCTTTCATTTCTTCCAAGTTTTGTCCATCACTACCCATTAGAATTTTATAACAAGCCATATCTAAAATAGCTTGTCCGTACATTTTTACACTAGGGTCTAGGAAATCTACAACACTATGAGAAATAATACAAATAGCACCATTATATTTTCTGCATCTTTTAGCAATATTTCTAAGGAATATTAAAGATTGAGGGCAGTCTGGAGAAATCATTAAATAAGCCTCATCACATACAAGTAAAGTTCGTTGTTCTTTATCTTTAGACATCTGTTCCCAACAATATGTAAGTATATTATAATATTGTGCTTTTTTTATTCTTTCATCACTATTCTGTAGCGAAAAAGTATCTAATACAACACATTTGCTATTAGCTTGTACTGTTGTGTGTCCATTAAATATTTCACTATCTGCACCTATTGCAACTTCTCTTAATAGTCCTGCGACAACTTTATAATCTGTTAAATCTGTATTAGTTTTTTCTAATTCTTCAATATGTTTTATTAGAAATTCATATAAGTCTTTTAGAATTGGAAAATCAGTATTTTTCAGAGTAGTAATATCTGTACTCCAGAAAATACCGAATTTATTATATAATTTTTCTAAATGCTCTATAAGTAGAGTCATTTGATTGTGAGTTATTTCTGGAAATAGTAATTTAAAAAATGGTCTAATATTTTGAATATGTAATGCCATTGCACCAAGTCCATTGCCCTCATCTTTGTAACCTTTTATATCTTCATCTTCATCATCAAGAGGAACAGGCTTGATTTGTAAAGGGTTAATCATTTGCCCATTTTTGCCTATTGTGTTTATCCAGTCCCCTCCCAAATTTTGACACATTGTTTTGTACTCGCGTTCTGGATCTACACAAATTATACGAGTGCCTTTCATATATTCTGCAAGTAATAAGTGCTTACAAGCAGTTGATTTTCCAACACCACTTGTTCCCATTATTACAGAGTTTGAATTGACTCTGTCTAATCCTCTTTTCCACATATCTAAAACAACAATTCCACCATTAGTATCTTTTCCAAGAATAAATCCTTTGCCATCATTTAAGCCACCACCACCAAAAGGAAAACCACCCATAAAATCAGATAATAAAATATTTCTTCTTGCTATTTTTTTGATAGTATTATTTATTGTAGAAAAAGGTGCTATTGTGTGAAAAGATTGCCTTAATAAATTAGCCAAACTTCTCATTTTTAATTGCATACCACATATTATGCTTTCAACTCTTTTATATCTTTTGTTTAAAGTTTCTTCATCTTCAGCGACTACCATTATCATTAAAGTCATATAGCCAACAGTTTCGCCTTTTACTTCAACTTTGTCTAATATTTCTTGACCATCATCAATTTCTCGCAATGCTCTTTTTCTAACTAGAGTGTCTTTTGCAGTATCATATATCATTTCACTTTGCCTAATTCCTTTGCTCATATTTTCTATAAGTAAAGTATTGTCGCTAGGCTCGAAAAGTTGCATTGATATTGTATTAGGAATATTTGCTATTTTAGATAACCAACCAACTTTTACATTTTTCGGATATTTTATTATTGTATAAATTTTTGCATAGTTGTCGCCTATTCTCATTTTATTTTGTTTATATTCAATACCTGTTATTGGAGTAATTATATTTAAAAGAGAATGATTTGTTTGAATTGCTTTCATTTCAATTTTTTTCATTAAAAGTCCTCCTTATCTGGAGAGCCTTATAATACTTTAGGGAAATTCCCTAAAGATTTTAAGGAATCTCCCTATATTTTATTTTTTAATTATTTTGCCATCTTATTGTAGGCATATAATCTTCATAATCTGAATCTTCTTTAAAAGCGAAATTCATATTAGTAAAACCACTACATAATTGAATTATATATTGTTCTTCTAATATTTCTGCTTTTATGCTGCAATTAGCAAATTTATTTACAATTTCTCTTGCTCTTTTTATTAAGTCTTTTTCTGCATAATCGCTTATATCTTGCCATATTATTAAAAAGTTTTGTCTTTCTACTGCCTCTCCTGTAAATGTTAGCCTTATTGTTTCGTTTATATGTTTTTTTAGCAAATCTTTTTGTATTTGATTAACACTATTATTTATTTTATTTTGCAAATCTTCTATCAACTCACTAACTTCTACAGGTCTTGCAATAGAAAAAAATTTCATTTCTTTTGTTTCACTTGATAATTCAGCAGATAATTGCTTTATTATCTGTTCTTGTTCTTTCATTGATAATAAATATAAGTTCAAAGGCTGAATTTTTATATAACACATTACTTTATTATCACTAGTATATAAAAAGTTATTTCTGATATCTTTTATATTGATTTCTTCATTACAAGTTTTTATTTCAGTTTTTTTAAATAACTGCATTATTTTTTTAAGTAAATTCAATGTAAATCCCTCCTTTTGTCATAATATTTATACTCATATTTCTTTTGTGTTTTCATATTTATAATCATATATTTTACTTGCTCTACTACACATAAGTTATTATCATCTTTTACAAGAGAAATAACTGTAGCAGAGATAATAATTAGTAATGCAATAATTGCTACTAATGTACTTTTAAATTTATATAATAAAAATATTATAGGTAAAGAAAAAGCTACTACAATTATTGTAGTAACTAATTCACTAACACCATACCCTTTAAAAAATTCTAATCTAGTTCTTATATTGGCAGGTATGTATAAACTATTATTTTTATCTTCCAATTTTAATTCCCCCTAACCATAATAACCTCTAATCATATCTTTTATGCTTAAAACTAATTCTGCGATAATTCCAAAAACAATAATATTAACTATTCTTTTTTTATAAACAGGCATTTCATCTTCGCTATACATCATTTTTACTAAACAATATAATACTCTCATAACTACACCAGCAGGAATGATAACAGTTCGCAATACATTTATAAGACCATTTAAAGTATCCATATTATTTAGCCTTTGAAACAATATTAGATATTTGTTTTGTAAGTTCTATTGTTTTACTTGTTGTATGTATTGCACCACTTATTCCTCCACCATTACTTGCTACAAGCATAAATTCTTGTAAGAATTTTGGTGTTCTCATAGCAACTAACAATATTGCTGTAGCATCAATATATTGATTACTGATAATAAGCAATATACCTAGTTTTATGAGCAGTATTTGTATAATAACTGTTAATATACTTTGAAAGAACTTTTTTACATAAGGTGCAAAAACACCTTTGTCAGAGTCGACAAGTCCTATACAAGCAAGAGGAAATCCCATTTTCAACACAAATAATTCCATTCCCTGCATTAGTAATTTAATATACAATACAAAGAGCATTACTAATAAGATAATTGCAAAAATAGCACCAAATATTCCCATTGTTGCACCACCTACTAAACCACTAACAATTTCTTGTTGAGCAGAGATATTAAGGGCATTTAATAGGTCATTTGCAAATTCTTTTGAAATATCTATTAGCCAGTCATATAAAATAGGAAATGATATTGCCATTATTAAGGCTCTTGCAAAGTAAGTAACAAATGTTAAAGAGGGAGTATCAATATCTCCCTCTATCCATAATATATATGTATCAAATCCCTTTTTTAAAAATTTTAAAACTATAAGTGATATTGAAAATGATAATATTATTGTTTTTAAATTTGAAAAGTCAATCCATTGCGTTCCAAATAATGTTGTTAAATAATGTTCTGCATTAAAACAGGTATCAATTAAGTTATTAAACACAGAATTGATTATGGTATCAGCACCACCTATTATAGAGGCTATAAGGTTTATCAGTAACTGTTCCATAAACCAACCTCCTATTTATAGTAGCTCATTAACACATTTATTAAGCCAGACATAACAACTACACCTATGCAACATATAATTGCAACTTTTATTCTAGTATCCCATCTTTTTGAATCCATTTCATCAGATGCTGATTTTCTTAACAAATAATAACCTACAAGTAATATAGTTAGAGTAGGTGCTATTATCAATAGCCAATTTGTTAAGTCGCTTATTAAGTTTTGTGTTCCTGTTATCAATTTTGTATCTGTTATCATTAAAATCCCTCCATTCAATTTATTTCCATTGTTTGCTCTACTTTTAATTCATTAGCACATCTAACATAGTCACTTATTTTGTTAAGTCCTTCAATTTTTAGAACAGATTTATATTCTTGTAATTTTTCATCACTTAACTCATTTATTTGCCTTGTTAGTACATTTAATTTATGAATTGTATTAGTATCAGCATTAAGATTTTTATTTGCAAACATATTTTGAATATCAATATCATTGCTTTTTATTTGTGTTATTTTTAAGTTGTTTGAATTAAATTCATTAAGTAATTTACTAAAGTTGAGCCTTGAAATAGGGAGTTCTACCCATCTATTGTTGTTTTTATTATTCATATCAACAATATATACTTCAACTCTTATTTTTTCTTTTTCTGGTATTTGTTCTTCAGTAATTTGATTTTCTTGTTTCTCTATTTCTTGATATTCATTATTATATATATCTACAAGTCGGCAAAGTTCATTATCAAAGGTTTCCCTAAAGAGTTCTTTGTCAATATAGAAATTGACTCCATCTTTTTCAAACCCTAATGTTTCTAATAGATTTTTTGTATCATTTGTATAGCCTACAATTTTGTATTTACTATTTTCAGATACTAGGTCAAACTCTTTGTTAAGTATTTTTTGCCTAATGGTGCTTATTGCATTTTTCTGTTCTTCAGCAATGTTGCTTTCAATTTTCATTTTACATTGCATATCAATATTATTTATGTATGAGTCTTTTGAAATTGATACTGTAGATTTTTCTTCGTTCCAGATAGCACCGATTTTTTTTAGTTCTTGTCTAGCTTTCCAGACATCATCTCCATATACAAGATAATTTTCATTATCTTTTGTAGGTTGCATTGTAATTTTACCTTTTAGTATGCCTTTTTTTAGTTTATCATCTGACCCTATTGATGTTTTGACTTTTTCGTTTTGTTCTTCAGATGTAAAATAATTTCTTAATTGCATTATTCTAAGAAGTTCAGACATACCATCAACAAAATTTCTAACACCCATTATTGACCATCTCCTTTCTAAAATCTATATTCGTTCCAGATACCCCATAATTTCATTTTTTCTATTGGATATACTTTCCTTGCAAGTTCTCTTTCGACACGAACTTGGGTATTATGGTCTTCATCTCCAAGTCCAAGCAATTCGTTATAATTCCATTGTGATAAGTCTGGTAGTTTTACTATTGCAGGATAGTTACCACTATTTATGATTAAGACATAGGGTCTTTCTATTCTCAGTATTTCATCTTCAGTAAGTAAAGGTCTACTAATTAAATTCATAGACTCACTATTACTACCATTTTGATTTTTTGTATAAGAACTACTTTTGCTATAACTAGAAGTTGTATAATTTCCAAGCTTTTTCATAATTTTAGATGCAGTTTCATTATTCGCAGTTTTAAGGTATATCCAAGTCTGACAGTTATCTAATATGTTTTCAGCATTTTCTCTACCATATTTACTATCTAGTTGAATAAAACTCTGGAGGAAAATATTAAATCTAATTCTTCTACCACCACCGAACTGTGAGCATACTCGAAAAGCCGAGGTATATTTGTGAAATTTCCAAATTCATCAAGTATAAAATTGACTCTATTTATTAAGACACCACCTCGTGAGTCTGCATTTTCTACAAGTGATACATATTGCTGGTTTATAAATAAACTAGCTAAAGGGTAGTAGCTTAATCTTTCATCTGGAAGAATAATATAAATTACTCTAGGCTTGTTTCCTGTATCACTTAATGAAAATTGACTACTGCAAGTCATTGAATATATGGAATTGCTAGTAAATAATTTTAAGGTGGCTAATGCTGAGGTAAAGAATGACCCTCTAGTTTTATCTGGTGCAATTCTTGCAATATTGAAAGTAACACCCGAAAACGATACCTAAACAAATTCAAAAAAAGACTAGATTACCATATATAATTTATATACGATAACCTAGTCTATATCATAACTT
>QWCN01003635.1_pt1 | contig 31722 bp, 35 predicted proteins | sample 1972711 | NCBI WGS metagenome assembly QWCN01 (sample SAMN09866707, study PRJNA288562) | Human gut metagenome isolate term1_stool, whole genome shotgun sequencing... | isolation source: gut | host: Homo sapiens | place: USA: California
CCACTTGATTACTCTGTTCAATATTTCTAATGGATCTCCTAACTGACTTAGCAGCTCTAATCTGTTTTCTTCATCTAATAGTGTTTTCTGTTTCATATCATTATTATATCACTTTTTTCTTCTTTTTCATAGGGGTTTTTAGAGGTTACCATACATAAAAAGCTTCGGTTGATCAGAAAATATAATGCTAATAAAAGCGTCAAATTTTATGTTCTGGTCGGGTTTATAAGCACTGATGAACACGATATCGAAAATGCATTCAGACGAATTGAGCTGCTGCTCCACTATCGGTGTTTACCATATATCATGAGATATATGGATAAAAATAATACACCATGGAAAAAATCCAAATATCGTTCGTTGTATATAACGCTCGCAAGATGGTGTAATCAACCCAGCATTATAAAAAAGATGTCTTTTCGTGAATTCTGCGAGGCAAATCAGGCATTACATAAAACCAAAGGTTCTTACTGTTCGTCTATGAAAAGTATGATGGAATTCGAGAAGGAGTTTCCGAATATTGCAAAAAGGTATTTTGACATTCATTTTGGTGAAGATAATCCTAACATAGTTGATTGAGCATGAGGTGAAACAATGAGCTTCTACACAGATTGGAAAAACAATATGAGCAATCCTGTGGCTTGCAGCAATTTTATATATCAATTTCTTTGTTCAAACCCGGAATCAGTTAAACCATTGATTAATGGCAACAGTGAAGAAATTCATGAAATGCTCGCATTATTTGATACAATTCCAATAGATTGGTTCCTCGAATGCATTTTTATCAAAACCGGATCCTATGAACTTAATGCCAGCGATGTTCCATGTTTCAGTACCCTTGACAGCGGTATTAGCAGGGTAAATGAGTTACTTGCATTTTCTCATAATGGATTAACATTTGAGCAGTTAGGTTATCAGCTCATCAATTCCTCTACAAGTGGAGCGAGGATAAAATATGGAGAAAATCATGCTAAGCTTGCAAAACTTATGGATCTTGTTTATTTCAGCAGTGACCGCCCCGCTAAAGTGTATCCGACAGCACTGGGAAATTATCTGATTTCCGTTCCGATCAACAATAAAAGAGAAGCATTAAAAAAGTTAATGCTGAGAAATCCATGTATACAAAATCTTATCTCCGGTGCACATCATGGCAAAATACGTTTTAGTGATGTCGTACCTTTTTTGACCCGTTCAACCATGATACGTCGCAGGACAAGCGTCCGTGAGCTCATTACGTTTATTCTTGAAGATACTAATATGGATATCATACAGAATATTAACTGGGAGATAGAGGTGCAATAATATGTCTTTTCGTGATCTGAATATATCTACGTGCTACGAGAGTAACGAGCAGAAAACTCAGCTGCTTGATAATTTCTACATACCGGTATTGGAGCAATCTGTGAAGTATTATCGCATTGCAGGTTATTTCAGCTCTTCCGCCCTTTCAGTAGTTGCAGAAGGCATAGAAGGATTAATTAAGAACAACGGCAAAATGTATCTTCTTATTTCTCCGGAACTGTCGACTGAAGATTATCAGATCATATCAAAACATGGAATGCTTACTGAGAGTTCAAGTGTTTTCTGCAATTTTTCTCTTGAAGGAATTGAAAATGATAATCTGAGAATGCTTGCATGGCTTCTTGATAATCAAAAACTTGAAATAAAGGTGGTAGTAGGGAAAAAGAGTTCCAACAGTCTATTTCACCAAAAAGTCGGATTATTTTTTGATGATTGTGAAAATATTGTTTCTTTTTCTGGATCAATAAACGAAACAGCGCAGGCCTGGATAAATAATATCGAAGAATTCAAGGTGTTCAAGTCATGGGAATACGGACAAGCCGAATATGTTGAAGCAGATCTCTCAAAGTTCCTTGCATATTGGAAGGACGAACGTAGGGAATGTGCGTATGTATTTGATATACCAGAATCCATAAAGGATAAGATAATCCACATTAAGCCACGCGATGTTTGGGATCTGAATGCCATGTGGAGGTACAAAAAAGACAAACAGATAGCCAAGAATACGCTTAGCCTGTTTCCGCACCAGGAAAGGGCTGTATCCCTATGGCTGAGAACTGGCTGCTCATTATTGATGGAAATGGCGACTGGCACTGGCAAGACAAGAACAGCTATCGGGTGCCTGCTGGAAATTCTGAAACGCAAGGAGCCACTGCTTATAATTGTAGCGACGCCACAGAATACGCTCTCACGCCAGTGGCAGGCTGATTTTAATCACTTACATATATCTGTTGATAAGGAAGAAATAATTGATGGGAGCAATCACAGCTGGAGAAAAGATCTCGAACTGATCATGCTGGATCTTAACGACCGCATGATCAATTCCGCAGTGATTTTTACAACCCACGATACTGCTTCTTCCGACAAATTCACTGACATTATCAGCCGGAACAAGTTTGGGACAAAGATCATGTTTATCGGTGATGAGGTTCATGCAATTGGTTCGGAAAACCAGCGTAAGGCACTGCTTGATGAATATGAGTACAGAGTGGGACTCAGCGCTACTCCGGAACGTATGTTTGATGATAATGGCACTTCTGTTATCCGCGATTATTTTGGTTCGAAATCGTTTGAATTCACCATAGCCGATGCACTGAATACTATAAATCCGGTAACCGGACGTCCGTTCCTGAACAGGTTCCGGTATACTCCAGTGTTTGTTTCTCTTACTGATGAGGAAAAAAGAAAGTATAAGAGAATCAATCAGCAGATTGCAATGCTTAAATCACAGGAAGATTACGATGAAGATCAACTTCAGCGCTTGTATGACAGGCGTGCTGAGATAGGAAAGAATGCTCAGAACAAGTATGCTGCGCTTGAAAATCTGATAGACCACATGAATCCAGAACAGATATTTGATACCATACTTTTTGTTACTGATAAGCAAATTGAAACGTCATTTGACATTCTGACCTCCAGAAAAATAAAACGCGCCAAGATTACAGAGAATGAATCTGCTTCAAGACATGTGGGGCGTGATGGAAATACAGAACGTCAGGAGATCATATCTCAGTTTGTTGGCCGAAAGCTTCAGGTATTGGTCGGAATAAAATGCCTTGATGAAGGAATCGACATTCCTAATGCAAGAATAGCAATACTCATGGCAAGCAGCACTAATCCCAGAGAATTCGTACAGCGTGTAGGGAGAGTCATCAGGCAAGCCCCGGAGAAGCCGGTATCTGAAATATATGACTTTGTCGTTGATTCAGATGATGCAGTTCTGCTCAGCAAGGAAGCACGCAGGGTAAAACTGATTGCACAGAATTCAGTTAATTATGATGAAGTAAGAAAAGCATTTGAATCGAAAGGAGCAGATCTCAATGCCTATCAGTGAGAAGATAATTGAACAGGTCAGTTCGTTGGATATTTCTGGAAACGAAAAATCTCTCATTTTAGCATTACTTAAGGTTGAGGACGATGGAATATTCCGTTTTAATTCAGAATATGAAAAGCTGATTAATTCCTATCTGGAAAATCAGGAAGGCGAGGTTAGAATATGAGCGTATCTATTGACAAAATCGAGTTCAAGAATTATCGTCAATATGGAACAGGGACAATTCATTTTAGTACACCAGGAGAGTATAACTTATCAGTTCTGATTGCCAAAAACGGCACAGGTAAAACTACGCTGCTCAATGCGATTACATGGTGCCTGTACGGAAAAGAGCCTCATCTTGCAGATGAAAGCAGGGCATTGCCGATTGTAAATAATGATGTTCTTCGGAAAGCTCAGGTCGATGATACAGTAACGGTCAGCGTAGCTGTTACTATTACCGACAAAACAGATACCATTGAATTTAGACGAAAAATGAATTATAAAATCGTTGGAAATGGTGAAAACAGAAACGTTATCTGCGGATATTCTGAAATAACTGCTACGACTACATCAGATAATTTTGTCAATACAACCGTTAAACAGGGAGCGGACGCGGAACTGGTCATCAAGCAGTACTTTGATGAATCAATATATAAGTTCTACTTCTTCGATGGCGAACAGTTGAGCGACTATTTTTCTGCGGCTCAGGCAAGCCTTATCAAGCAGTCTATTTTTAATATTTCTCAGGTCACGCTTCTGAACAGAGCTTGTGATCATCTTGAAAAGATAAAAAGAGAAAAGAAAAGGAAGGCGGGTGAAAATTCGCCTGATATTGAAGCGCTTAATTTAGAGCGAAATAAATTGGAAGAGAGCCTGCAAACTGCAAAGCGAACACTTGAGGATAATATTCAGCAGCTTGATGAGCACCAAAAAGCCAAATTGCAGTTAGATCGTCAATATCATACATATGAACCCGTCAGAAAGCTACAGAATGAACGTGCAGAAATTGAAAACGCCCTGATTTCCATTGAAGAAGAGAAAAAGCGTTTCCTTGCCCGTAAATCAGCTTTTATCCGTGATTATACCATATTGCTTAATCTATATCCCCGTATTCAGCATACGTATAAGCTGATATGCGCAAAAGAGGAAAAAGGTGAGCTTCCTCCGGCAATTGACAAGAATCAGGTGAAAAGACTTCTGGAACACGTTGATGAGCCATGTCCGTTATGCAATGGGACTATTGGAGAAAATGGACGTCATCATCTCGAGTGGCTTCTTGACCGGATATCAGTTTCAAATGAAACTTCAAACTACCTGAAAGAGATAAAGGGTTCATTGGAGGTCTTTATTGAAAAAGCAAAAAGCTTCAAGCATAACTATGAAGAAATTCGTCAGAATGACATAGATATTTCTCGCCGTGAAAAAGAAAAAACTGAACGATTAAAAGAAATATCATCTATGCTTTCAAACTTTGACAGTGAAAATGATCAGGTAAACGTTGCAAAGCTTGAGCAAAAGCGTACTGATGTCAGCAATAAGATCCGTCATGCAACAGAGACAATTGGTTCTGTAAAGAAAAGCATAAGTGATTTGGAAAAAGATATCGCTGAAATCGACAAAAATATTTCAGAGGCATTGAAAAGAAACACTGAGCTTATTTCTTTGCGGCACCAAATAGAGGTAATTGACGAATTATACTATCAGATAAGCAGAATCTGTGGCAATATTATGTCCGAGATGAAAACAGAAATCGAAGAAACAACCTGGTCTATTTTCGATTCGATGATCTGGAAAAGAAACACGTTTGGGAGTGTTAAAATCAGTGATTCTTATAATATTGCAGTATATAATCAGAATGGCACAGAAATGACTGGTTCATTAAGTGCAACAGAACAGATGGCGCTTGCATATGCATTTACGCTGTCAATTCACAAAGCGTCAGGACAAAACTGCCCTCTTGTTATAGATTCTCCACTTGGAAGAGTATCCGATGAGAATCGTAGTAAGATGGCACAGGTATTGCTTGATATCAGCAAAAACAAGCAGATAATTATGCTGTTTACACCTGATGAGTATTCTGAAGGAGTAAGCAGTTTGTACGACAATAATGCTAAGGTAATGACACTTACTCTTTCAGAGGACGAAAAATTTATAGAGGGGATTGATAAATAAATGGCGAGAGATCGAATTTACATTAGCGAAGGAAATAAGGCCCTGATTAGTGATCTAAAAAAAGAAGATGTCCTTGGTCTGAAGCTTTCCGAAGGAAAGGAAAGCTTTTTACTTGCGGTAGCGCTAGGATTGAATGAACCCTCTGAACTCGGTCACAAAGATGGCTTATTTTTGAATACTGCATTAAAGACTGCTGACAAGGCTTTGATAGCAAGTGTTCTTCTCGGAACAATTAACGATAGTGATGACATTGATGGTTATGCCAACTTCGATAAAAGTGCGGATTTGTGCGAACAGTGCGCTGAAACAGGATATAAAATCCTGCATAAAAAGTACAACGACGCAAGCTGCGATAATGTTCTTCTTGAACGAAGAATGCTTACCGATCTGAATATGCTATATGTAAAAAATGTGGAGAATGATATTTAACTTGTATGATTGATAGAAAACTTTACATATAATAACCCCCACCTGCCAACCAGCAGGTGGGGGTTGCTTTGCCCGTTTTCCGGGCTGTTGTGGTGGAGCCGAGGGGAATTCTTCAATACCCATAAACCTCCACCTTGATATTTTGGCTTTATAAAGCCATTTGTTCCGTATAAGTTTCCTAAAACCTAAAAGTTTGTTTATGGGAAGATTTATCATAGATATATTATACAGCACAATGTCTGTTTTGTCAAGCAAGGTTGAATATAATACAAGAATTTCTACAATTGGTGGTAAATATTGCTCTGACCAGGAAATCAAGCTATGATTCAATAGTCGCCTAAAAGCAAGAAATCTGCCAGATGAATGATTTTTACGCCGTTAATATTTCCTCCGGCGAGGTCGTCAAGCGTTACTACATATTTGGGATAGTGATCCTTTATTTCAAGAAGGTTTGCTATCTCACGGTCGGACTGCTCCGGAAGATTCCTGCATACCTGGACGTACACCTTTTCGTCACGGCGGATGGCAACAAAATCAATTTCCTTCGTCTCATTCTTGCCGACATAGACATCGTAGCCTTTCCTGCGCAGCTCAAAGAATACGATATTTTCGAGCATTGCGGCTACTGATCTCGGGTCGAAACCCATTATGCAGTATTTCAGTGAGGAATCCGCAAGGTAAAATTTCTCCTGTGTTTTCAGCAAGGATTTCCCTTGCATATCGTAACGGGAACAGCGGTATATTATGAACGCCTTTTCCAGCCACTCCAGGTAGTTGTACACGGTTTCCACCGACAGGGAGCGCCCCTCGCTCTTCAGAAACTTCACTATTGCGTTAGCCGAAAAGGTCTTTCCGACGTTTTCAACTATGAATCTGGCAACACGGTTGAACAACTCCTGATTGGTTATGTTATGTCGCCGAGCAATATCATTCGTTACAACGGAAGTGTATATTCCTTCCACTATCTGATAGGAGGAATGGTCGTCGAAATTCCCGAGTGCTACTATCGGAAATCCGCCTTTTCTGATGTATTCGTTCAGGAGTTCATTTTTCGTGAATTCGCTGTCCTTATGGAACTCCATATACTCAGCGAAAGACAGCGTATAAACCGGGATTGAGATGTACCGCCCGGTCAGGTAAGTGGATATCTCGCCGGACATTAGTTTCGAGTTGGAGCCGGTCACATAGATGTCCACGTTCATGTCCTCCAGCAGGGTGTTGACTGCCTTTTCCCAGCCGGTTACTTCCTGCACTTCGTCAAGTAGAAGATAGTACTTTCCTTGACCACTCATCTGTGACTTTATTTCATCGAACATTTCCTGCGCAGTCATGGAGCGGTTGAGAGTTTCAGCGGTGTAGCGTACGGAAATAATGTTGCTTTCAGAAACTCCGCTTTCCATCAGATCGTTCTTCAGCATTTCAAGGATCGTGGATTTGCCGCAGCGTCTTATTCCTGCAAGTATTTTGACCAGTGGTATATCGCGGTATTTCCTGAGGGTTTTAAGATATATGGGTCGGATTATCATGTTATCGCCTCCTATACTTATTATATCCAAAAAAGCCTGAAAAATCAAGAGTTTTTTCTTTAAATTAGCAAGAACTATTCAAAAAGTGATAATTATATAGGCGCTGGCAGAAAATGCAATTGACAGAAATGACGATGTTTTATGCCTTTTAACTCTAAATTGCCAATATTCCGTTGGCAGCTTCCAAAGATGTTTTGTGGTTTACACAGATTTTTTGGGAGAACCATTCTGGCTGACAGACCTCATCTGGCAGCTTGATTCAGTGCGCCTTGGCGAGCCTGATAGGTAATTCACACGAATTTCACGGCATGTCACCCTTTTTATGGCAATGGGCATTAATTGCGCGGTGTTGCCTTAATTCTTTTTCGAGTTCTTTTCTGGTGTTTATCTTACTAATCAGTTCTTCGGCTTTGTCCTGCGGAACATAGATTTCCTTTCTTTTGCCGTCAATGCTGACACGGTGATAATAATAGACTTTTCCCTTGATTTTTTTGTGGATACAGTTCCGGACGGAAGAGAATCTATCTGTCTTTTCAGTTCGTCTATACGTTCCTGAATTTCGTTTTGAACCACTGCTATTCACCTTCCGGTATCATTATACCCTGTTATACCCATTTCGCCAGGCGTAGGTGGGTATAACGCAAAAATCTTTCGGCTGAAATTCGATGTAGTCTTATTCTAGCCGAAAATCAAAACCACAAGGAATAGTCACCGAATTATGTTTTGCTGGGTTTCATAGCATTCAAAAAATCCGCAAGAGCCATTTGTTCCTTGTCATTTAACTGCGTCAAAGCACTCATCAGATAAGGATTGATCTCGCTATCATCTTCACGGAAGAATTCCTCCAGAGTGACGCCGAGTGCGTCGCAGAAGTACGACAGCGTTTCAACAGTGGGATTACGCAGTCCAAGCTCTATTTCACGCAGGTGGCTCTGAGAAATTCCCGCCATATTCGCAAGCTTGTTCGTGGTAAGCCCCTTTTGTTCTCTCAGATAGATTATTCTGGACGCAACATTCATGCCATTCACCTCTCCTTGTAGTATAATTATAAAGTATATAGTGATAATTTATTACTTTTATATAGTTGACAAGTTACATTTATTGTGATATAATTTTAACTGCATAGAGATAAATATCGAAATTTGCAAATGGTGAGGATGGAAAACATGAAGAAAAAGAAAGAACTTTTGATAACCTTAGCAGGAGCGGCTGTATTAGGTGGGATTATCGGAGCAATGTCCGGATGCAGCAATTCATATCGGGTAAGAACAGATCCCGAAATCATAGGGAGTTTTTATGAAATGGGCGGAAATAGCAGCTGCCTTGCATGCTTAGGCTGCGTCAGAAAATCGTCTGCGGCTGACTGCTGCGGAAATGTTGAGTACTCATACAACGGTTTTACAGATTGCTTCGGACTGACGGTAGATGACGACACAACGGCAGATGATATTTATATGTCATACTACATATGCAACGGAATGTACTGCGTTAATATGCCGGTTGAATCGGGTGACAGCGTAGTTCCCGTGTACGGCTGCTACACAGCTCACTGATATGCTTCCGATAATTCATATCGTACTGCCGATGTATGCAGTCTGCTGCGCTCTTGGTGTTATCGCAGCAGCAATATTGCTGATAAGCCGTGTCAAGAAATATGGAGTACCCCCGATTCATGCCATACAGGTTTGTATTTTTGCTGCTATCGGAACGGTTATTGGGAGTAAGCTGTTGTTTTTGCTGACTCAGCTTGATACGATAATCCCTGAGTTTTCTTTTGGACTGCTGATAGGACGTTTCATAAACAGCGGATTTGTATTTTACGGCGGATTGTTTGGCGCACTTGCGGGTGTAAAGATCTATTCCGCAGTAAGAAAATATGACAGTCTGATGCTGTTTAATATGCTCGTTCCGTGTTTCCTGATGTTCCACGCATTTGGGAGAGTGGGGTGCTTTATGTCGGGGTGTTGCTACGGCGTTGAGTGTCCGTTTGGATTTGAAATGCTCACAAGTCCCGGTGTAACACGTTTTCCGGTTCAGCTTGCAGAGAGTGTTTGCGATATCCTCATTCTCGTTGCAGTTCTGATTATCGAAAAGAAAAAGGGAACGCAGACCGATCTTTTGCGTATTTACATGGTGTTGTATGCCGTGTGTCGGTTCCTGCTGGAATTTTTGCGTGGAGATGAGATACGCGGACATTTTCTGTGCTTTTCCACGTCACAGTGGATAGCATTGGGCGTATTGGCGTTCTATAGCGTGAAATTCTTAATTGATTGGCGCAAGAAAAATACTTCGCCGCTATCACAAAAATCAGAATAGGAAGGTAATTACAATGAAAAATAAAATGATAAAAGACGGCTTTATATGCTTGATGTTACTGAATACATTAGCGTTAAGCGGCTGTTCATTTGATTTAAGCAAATTTTCTCTTGGGAGTTCATCCACCAGTAGTCAGACTTCAAGCCGTCAACCATCAACGCCAAAAGAAGAGGTCGAAGATGTCGTTATAAACTGCATTTCCAGCATTCGTAATATGGACGAACAGGAACTGAACAAATACACAGATGATGAAAAAATACACAAAATTTTCAAAAACTATAGCGGCTTTTTAGGCAGTTCTGACCCGCATAAAAATACATACCTTACCGATCAGATGGATTACGACTCCATAGAATATTTAAGGACTGTATGTAGTTACATTCAGAAAAACGCCAAGCCATATTCAATTGAAGATGTGGAGTTTCCTAGCGATGACACCGCAATTGTTACAATACAATTCAGTATATTGTTATACGAGGATTTTATGTCACAATTCACAACATGGGGTGATGGGCTTTCCCAGGACGAGGCATTAGCCATATATAACAGCTACAGCCTTTTATATCCTGAACTCACTCAATGCGTTAATGACTGGTCGCAATTATTTTTACGAGCTGCTTTTGACAGACTTGAGCCGGTATGGGACACTGAAGAATGCCAGTTTGAACTTGCCAAGGAAAACGGTACCTGGAAGATACTAAAAGCGACCAATCCCAGCGCTTTTTATGACATGTTTAATGGCGGAATGTATAAATACAATATAAGCCAGATGACTACCGAAGAAGCAGAAGAATTCAAGCGTGAAAACAATATAGAATGATTACGGAGAAATTGCAATGATAGAATATGTCATGCGGATAATCCAGAATGTCTTTAACAATGTAAATACGGCGGCTGAAACCCCACTCGGCGAAACTGTTGTTTCCATCATCGTCATAATTGTAGTAGGCATTATAGTCTGTATAATAGCAAGCGGAATCGGAATGATCGTTGCGTCGATTTTTAAGGGAATCCGGATAAATCTTGCAGGAATGCTCGCAGCGGTCATCGCAGAATTTGTCCTGCTGGGTTCCGTGCCGGAAAAGGGGCTGATCGAATACCTTATTGGCGGTTTGATAATACTTGCCGGGCTTGTCGGCTGTGGAATGACGCTGATTATAGGCAAGGTATACGGCTGGGGAAAATGCTCAAAGAAGCAGACGGGCGGCTATGCGTATTACTATGCCGCATTCATGCTGAGTCTGTTTGCGGTATCTCCGACGTGGTACGGAATGCTTCCGGGGAACGTCAATAAATGGTGTATATATGTGCCGCTCTTTTTGGCAGGAATGGTTGCCTGTGGTGAGCTTTTCGGCTCGTTCAGCGAGGAGGAACAGCAATGACGTTTTATGAACTTCTGAATGTGAGCCGTGACTTTTCCTCGGAGGAAATTGAGCTTGCCTTTTCGGTACGCCTTGCAGAATTCATCCGTGAAGCCGCTTCGGGGTCAGAGGGAGCCGCTAAAAAAATCTCCGACCTGAAATACGCCAGGAAAATACTTACGGATCCCAAACTGCGAGCGGAATACGACAAAGCGCTGACAGCGGACGAAAATCTGAATGCTTCCCCGGTAAATCTCCGGAAATCGCCGAGAGTTTCCCTCACAAAACCGGAAATCCCAGAAGAGGTATTCCCTGAACCGGAGGTTCCGCAGGAAAAGCCAGAACCTGTGCAAACTGAAGCTCCTCAGCCTGAGCAGATTGAAACGCATGATGAAAGCCCAAGCGTTTCGGCTGGAGCTTATTTTATTACAAATGCAATAGCACTTGCCGTGTTTATTGTGTTGATAATCATTGTATCAAATTCAGTATAACAGGAGGAAAAAGCAATGAAAAGACTGATGTGCGCCGCAATGGCAGGAATAACGGCTCTGACGAGTATTGTAATGACTGTACCGGCAGCGGCAGAAGAAAAAACAAACAAATATGGTGATTTTGAATACAAGATCAATGGTTCGGAGGTCGCTATCACGAAATATGTTGGTGATGAAAGTAGTGTATATATTCCGGATTATATTGATGGTAGGAAAGTAACCAAAATTAGACATAGGGCATTTGCTCTCTTAGATGAATTTCAAAATAGCATTGAGTTTATTAGATTACCTGCATATCTAGAAGAAATTGATGATTATAGCTTTATAGGCACAAATCTTAAAAGTATCGTTTTTCCGCAATCCTTACGTATAATAGGACAGGAAGCATTTGAATACTGCCATGAACTTCAAGAGATTATCTTTGGTGGTAATGTTTATTTGTGCTATGCTGCTTTTCAAAATTGCACTAATCTACAAGTGGTATCACTATTTACGGGTGACAATTTTACTTATGGGTACCAAAACGGGTATTGGGATAAAGATATTTTTGCATTGTCAGATAATATATCTTCTGTATATTATTTTGGAACAGTTGATGAAAATAATTATTTTCCGTGTATGTTTGATGAAATAGCGAGTACGGGTGGCGGGTGTAAGATTTATGATAGTATAAATTATTATGCTTTTAATAATTTTGATTATACAGATCAAATTACAATTCAGAAGTTCGACCCTCATGACACCCATGCCTTAGTAACATTCAACACCAGCGGCGGCGATACTGCGAATACGCAGATATATGCTCTCAAGGGACAGATGGTATCCGAAGCAATCCCTCCCGAGAAAAAGGACTGTGAATTCGTAGGCTGGTACGACAATAAAGCCTGCACCGGTGAGCCGTGGGACTTTACCACCGACAGAGTTTCCAGTGATATGACGCTGTATGCGAAGTTCATTCCGGCACAGTTTACCATAACATTTGACCCCCAGGGAGGAACCTGTGATACCAAGAGCGGTGAATACTCCTTTGGTCAGGGCGTTGGTAATCTTCCTACCCCGACCAAAACGAACTATACGTTCCTGGGCTGGTATTCACGCCCGGAATGCGGAGGAACTAAATATACTGCAACAACTCCCATGCCGAGAACAAATATAACTCTGTATGCAGGCTGGCTCCAGAACGGAAAGAGCCTTGTTGTAAATTACAACGCAAACGGCGGAAAATGCGACAAAGAAAAGTCGCTGGTTCCTTTTAACGGAACTATCACTGATCTTCCTACTCCAAAGATGGAGGGTTATAAGTTCCTGGGCTGGTTTGATGAATCCGGAAAGCAGTACACTTCCTCTACCAAAGTTACAGACGATAACCTTGCGCTCACTGCCAAGTGGGAAGTACAGGGACTTTCAATGACTTTTGACGCAAACGGCGGCAGCTGTGACAAAACTGAAATGAAAGTGACTTACGGCAAGAAAGCAGGAAAGCTTCCTGAGCCTACAAGGGACGGATATTCATTCCTCGGCTGGTACTACACCAGAAATAGCCAGGAATACGCACTCACAAGCGATACAACTATCACTTCGTCAATATCAGCATATGCAAAATGGGATGCTTTTGAATACATGATACTCCTTGACGCAAGGAGCGGAAAATGCGACGAGGAAAGTGTATTCGCATATTGTGGTGAAAAGATCGGCGATATTCCTACTCCGACAAGAAAAGGCTATTACTTTGGCGGCTGGTACACTAAGCCGGGCGGCAAGGGAACGCTGTATACAGATAAATCCCTCATGCCCAGCAAGGATTTCACACTGTATGCAAAGTGGACGAAGATAAGCGGATATGCGTCAAGGGTTACTCTCAATTCCACAAAGGCAACGCTTGGCGTAGGACAGAAACTTACTCTCAAGCCCGTAACCACGCCGCAGTATACGCTGGATAAATTTACATGGACTTCAAGCAATCCTAAAGTTTGCTCCGTGAATGCCAACGGTCAGATAATCGCGCTCAAAAAGGGCACGGCTACTATTACGGTAAAGACGACAAAGGGCAAGATGGCTACCTGCAAGGTGACGGTAAAATCTCCGGCTACGTCAATAAAGCTCAACTATACCAAGCGTACCGTATCAGCAGGTCAGGAGATTATTGTTAAGGCTACTGTAAAGGGATACGGAGGAAAGCTTACCTGGAGCTGCAACAATTCCTGTGCCAAGGTCGATGACAACGGCAATATCACTGCTCTGAAAAAGGGTACGGCAATTATCACAGTTAAAACATACAATGGAAAGACTGCAAGCCTTACATTGACGATCAAGTAATATCAAACCTGCTCCGTCAAATCGAAATGGCGGGGCAGGTTTAATAAAAGGAAGGAATATTGTAATGAAACGAAAACTGATACCTTTTTTCTTGTCGGCAGCTGTCCTGCTGACTTCGTGTTCATCTTCTGGAAATAAGACCACAGATGGTTCAACAACTGCGTCTGATGTGTCTCAGACCGTTTCTGGGTCAAATCAAGCAGAAAGCGTTTCTTCGGCAGAGGAAACTGAACAGGCAGATGGTCTAACCAAAACACTACAGATATATGATGGTATTGATATCATAAAGGAATATGATATCACGCCGGAATCTCCGTTGTGGTTTATCGGCGAAAAGCTCACAACTGTTGCGGAAATGATAGACGAAGAACCGGAGATCAGCGATTTCTATGCAGGTGGAATGGGCTGGGCGCTTGAATATAACGATTTTTTACTGTTCAGTTCTGATATGGAGTATGACTATGCACGTGTGACTACAGTTTCTCCACATACCGGGTGCGAACTTTTTGACGGGTATCGCATGGGTTATCTGAGACTGAGCGAGCTGAAAGATCTTCTTGGAAATTATGATGTGGAGCAGAACCTCGCAAGTGGTTATTATGTCCTGGCAAGCGAATTCAGGTTCAGGGAAGATCCGCAGAATTATTACAGCATGGTGTTTTCTTTTGAAAATGGATATGACACGGAACGCTGTACTATGCTGACAACATACGTTTCCAGTGCGCCGGTAGCGTCGACTTCCGGGAATTATTATGATGACGGTGGATATGACGATTACTATGATGACAGCTATTATGACGATTATGATTATCCTGCCACAACTGAACCTACGTCAGGTCCATATGATGAAGTTATTCAGAATCTTCATGACAGAAGCGATGCAAGGTCTATGATGTATAATTTCTACAGCTGCATTGATAACCATGATACAGATGGGGCATTAGCCTGCACCACACAAACAGATGATGCCCTGACTTACTCTATCCAATGCGCAGCTGATCCAGAAGCATTTTATGACACTGTCCCTGATGAAACTATCAAGCTCCTTCTCAAGGAAGTAATAATGCCGATGGAAGACGATTATGATTCCTACTATGAGATTGGTGATGTTGGGGCGGCAGATCAGATGGCAACCGCACATATCACAACAAATAACATTTCGTATTATGAAGCCTTTAAGGCAATTGCCTGGGCTATGAAAGACCTTACAGATTATGAGCTTGAACAGTATGCAAATGAATTCGCAGATTCATATTCGGGAGGTTCGGAACCTACCTCTGATGATTTCACGCTGTTTGTGCTGAAAAAGCTGGCGCAAAAGGTAAGCCGCTCAACTGTCGTTCTTGGAAAATGCTTTGCTTATGATATTTATCTTGAAAAGATAAATGGTGAATGGTATGTTTCCGGATTCAGTGATAATACAGATTTCATTGACATGTATCTTGGCTGCTTTAGTGATTTGGCTCAGAACATGAATTATATTTCAAATCTGTTCACCAGTTGATTTGTAGATTCAAAGCATTCTTCTGATATATGTCATTACGCATTCTTGGGGTATCCTCCACTGATTTCCCACCCTGAACGCCTCAATTTCACCGCTCTGCACCAACCGCAGAGCGGTGATTTTTCCTATATGCAGTAGCTCCTGTAAATCCTTGAGAGTCAAAATATCTTTAGTATTGTTAAGCATCATAACACGCTCCTTTTCGGTTTATTTAATCCCATGTTCGCCCGAAAATTCTCCAATCACAGAGATATATTATTCTGCTGAATGGAGGTGATCCGATGAAAGAATAAACGCACAAACGCTTGCTGCAATCATCGAAGCCGGAATAGTTGCAGTTTCCGGACTTATCGGGATAGTCAGCGAGCGGCGCAAGGACGAGAAGCGCAGTCAGCTTCAGCAGAAAATCGACGACGCAGAACGTGAAATGAAACGCCTCGACAGCACGGATTTCCGGCTGAAGAAGTAGTTTATTTCGGTTTATCCTGCACCGATTTTCTGTGTAAAAATGAATCTCCGCAGTTGTGATGTAAATTCACGACTGCGGGGATTTTGTTTTACCTTAAAATCGCATAACAGAGCCACTTAGGAGGTGTACAAATGTTTGAAAATCAGCGCTACTGCACAAAAGGAATAACAGAAAATGTTCCATTACTGACGCAGATAATCATCTGGGGCTTATCGATTCAATGAAGATATCAGAAAAGGATTATTTGCAGGTGTTCAGGCTCACGCCAGAAAACAAAATGCAGCGCATAGTTCATTCGCAGGAACAGCCGCCGTATGAAAAAACGCACGAATTCCGCACAGATTCGCCGGTCACTGCGAAGATTTATGTGATTGACGACGAAACCCACACAACAATGCTTTTGGCAGAAGAATATTAAGGAGAAATCATGGAAGAGAAAATTGAATTACAGCACCTTGTCTGCAATTGCTGCGGCGAGGATATCGGAAACGATGATTATTATGAGTTCAACGGAAGTATCCTGTGTAACCTGTGTTTTCACAGTGAAACGGTTGAATGCTCGCATTGCGGCGAAAGAATCTGGGCTGACGACAACGCGGGCACAGACAGTACGCCGCTCTGCAATTCGTGCTACAATGACTATTATACGACCTGCGAATGCTGCGGTCGCATTATCCACCGCGACTACGCCAATTACGACGATGAGGACGATTACGCCTACTGCGACCGATGCTATGAGGAACGCCAGAACAGCTCTATTCACGAGTACAACTACAAACCCGAACCCATATTTTACGGTGACTCAAAGCGCTATTTCGGCGTGGAACTTGAAATCGACGAGGGCGGTAAGAACAGCGACAATGCTGATACGCTTCTGGGTATCGGCAACCGGGTTGCAGAGCACATATACATCAAGTTTGACGGAAGTCTGAACGATGGCATGGAAATCGTAACTCACCCGATGTCCCTGAAATACCACAAGGATAAAATGCCCTGGGCAGAGATAATGAAATCCGCTATCCACATGGATTACCGCAGCCATAAAACCAGCACTTGTGGATTACACGTCCACGTCAACAGAACAGCCTTCGGCAGTACCCGGGAAGCACAGGACGAGTGCGTTTCCCGGGTTCTTTATTTCGTGGAACATCACTGGCTGGAGCTGCTGAAATTCAGCCGCAGGACAGAGTACCAGATGAACCGCTGGGCTGCACGCTACGGTTATAAGAACAGTCCCAAAGAGATTCTGGAGGACGCTAAGAAAGGTTGCAATGGTCGCTATGCATGCGTAAACATTACGAACTACCACACCATCGAATTTCGAATGTTCCGCGGCACGCTCAAGTATAACACGCTCATAGCCACTCTGGAACTCGTGGATAAAATCTGCGAGCTTGCAACCGACCTGACAGACAGCGAACTGAAATCCGTAAGCTGGTCAGACTTCGTAGGCTCGCTTGATGACAGCACTGAATCAGAGCTGATAACCTATCTCAAAGAGCGCCAGCTCTACATAAACACACCGATTACCAGTGAGGAGGACGATTAATATGTGTGCAATTTTCGGCTTGATAGATTACAACCATACCCTTAATGCGAAGCAGCGCACTATTTACAAACGTCCCTATGCTGCTCATAAGGTACATCTCAAACTGCACGAGGACAGCAATGTTATCATGGGACATACCCGAATGGCAACTCAGGGCAACAAGCTTGATAACCGTAATAACCATCCGTTCCCCGGCAAGGTTGGAAATACGAGCTTCGCTCTAGCGCACAACGGTGTTCTTCATAACGATGTCAGACTTCGCAAGCAGATGTCGCTGCCTAGCACTCCCATCAAGACGGACAGCTACATAGCTGTGCAGCTCCTGGAGCAGCAGGAAACCCTCGACATACAGTCCATCAGCGAGATGGCTGAACTTGTCGAGGGTTCTTTTGTGTTTACGGTTCTGGACGAAAATAACAACCTGTACTTCGTTAAGGGAGACAATCCGCTGGCGCTGTATCATTACGAAACCTGCGGACTGTACGTCTATGCCAGCACGGAAGCAATTCTTGACCGTGCCTTGGCTAGGCTCGGAATTATCAGCATTGAGCACCAGAAAATCAACACCAGTTGTGGTGACATTCTGAAAATCGACAGCACCGGAGCCATGGAACAAGGAATGTTCGATATAACAAATCTGATGATGTATGATTACCGCTATTTCCGTCGTGACAGGTGGAATGTCCCGGAATCATGCGAAAGTGAGCCGCAGGACGTAAAGCAGCTCAAAGATTTTGCTTGCAGTATTGGTGTTTCAAGAGAAGATATTGACCTGCTTTTAAGCTACGGTTATTTCGTGGAAGAGATAGAAGAAATGCTCTATCAGCCCGGAGTGATAGAGGAAGTGCTGTGCGAAATTCTGAACGAATGCGCATACGACTACTGCGGTGAATTCTGATGAAGAATTTCGTATTTGGATATGCACGAGTTTCAACGGAACAGCAGAACCTCGACCGCCAGCTTGATATGCTCCAGAAATACGGCGTGGATTTCATCTACAACGAAAAGATGACTGGCACCAAGCGCAACCGTCCGGAGCTTGAAAAACTCCTCGAACGCCTGACCGAGGGTGACACTGTAGTCGTGGAATCCCTCTCCAGGCTCGGCAGAAGCACCAAGGATCTGATATGGCTCATGGAAACTTTCAACGCGAAAGGCGTGAATCTCGTATCTTTAAAAGAATCCATCGACACTACGACCAGTACAGGCAAGCTGCTCTTCACGCTGATGTCTGCAATCGCCCAATTTGAACGTGACGTAATTGCTGACCGTACCCGCGAGGGCTTGAACTCCGCACGGGCAAGAGGGCGGAAGGGCGGGCGTCCGCGTACGGATTCTGAGAAACTCCGCAAGGCAATCAAGCTCTACAATACCCAGCAGTACTCCCTTGCCGAAATCGAGGACATGACCGGAGTCAAACGCTCTACGCTGTATCGTGGGATTCGTTCCAAAAACGGTTGACGAACGGTACGTTGATTTTGGGATAAGTTCTGGGAAGAAATCCGGTGTAAAAGGGGCATTTTTCTGTGCATTTTCGAGTGCCTGAAAATCGCCCCACAAACGGTCGTTTTTGAACATTCCGATAACAGCCGGAGAGAAATTCCCGACTTTCATATACAGCCAGCGCTCGCAGTTCAGCGGGCGCTGGTTTTTGAAATCTGTTTCATCGGCGATACACTTTATTTCTTCCAGCGTGATATAATCTATATAAAGGAGATGGTTTTGTGAAAGTTGTATTCAGCGTTATCGGGTGCGCAATCGTCGGAGCAATAATAGGCGCGGTCATCGGAATAGTCGTACAGGTTCTGTTTCCGATTTACGGCATAATATCTTCTATTGAACTCGCCCTTGGAGTCAATGGGACTGTGAGATTGATCATCGTTATTGTTACGGCTGTTATCGGCGCTATTCTCGGAGGAATAGGTGGGGCTGATGTTGATTAGTTAATGTATCTGTTTATCGCAAGTAATTGCAGGTTCTGAAAAAGACTGTTCTGGGTTCTATTATAGTATCAGCCCCGGGGTGTAAATCTCGGGGCTATTTTCAGTACAGATATATTTTACCATCCCATCACATCATACCATGATAAAATTTTTTGTAGAAAAAGCCATACCACGTCACCATACCACCACAAAATCAAGGCAAGCGTGCATTAAGTGGGCTACGCTATGCGTTTTTCTATATGGTTTTAAGATGTGATGGTGTGATGGGATATGAATTTATGTGCGTTAGATTCTGGTTTTTTTCCGATAACGCTCCACTATTTTTTTGCCTTTCAGTATTAACATGTATTTTTCTTCCTTATTTATTAGGTCGTTATGGAGGTCTTCTTTTTCCCCTTCAATCATCTGCTCCTCTGAATCTAATTTCCTAGAAAGCTCTTTTATTTCGGCTTTCAGTTTAACGATGTAGTCAGGGTAATATGCAAATTTCTTTTTATCTTCATTGGATAAATATAATTTTGGAGTTACCCTGTTTTGAAGTAAAGTGAAATCCCATCTATATATCCTTGAGATTTTGGTATGGGTTTTCTTTATATGAGACAGTCTCATCGTAAAAGTAACCGGTTATAAGCAGGTATACATCAGAGTAATACCGAGACGACAGCAATCTTTCCGCTATTTGGTTAACATCTTCTGTAGATACAATTATATGACGACAGAAAAGTGCCAGTATCTCTGAATAAAGAGAAAATATAAAATTGCAGATATCCTGGATGTTAATGTTTATCGTACCTTCAAGAAGAAATTCTGTGTTTTCTATAAGATAATCTTCAATATGTTGTATATAAAGGACATTGTTCCAGAGAGTGATGATTAAAAGCAAAAGCAGCGTGGCATTGTTATATGCATGCTGAAAAACACTCTCACAATCATCATCTAGAATATCATTGCGCTCATCAAGCCATTTAAAGTATGCTGAATACTGCTGGCTTTTTTTATATGTGTCAATGTGTAAAGCCACTCCGACAATATCACGGAATGTGATGTAATCATTGCGGTCAAGCATTTTTTTGCCGTGGATAGATTCTTTTAAAACCTTAATGCTACTTTTATCAAGTCTCTTTATTTCTGGTGGTAAACTTGAATCAGATGACAAAACCGAAAAATCCATTGGCGACTTATACAGATTTATATTACTTAATATTTTGTCAGTAAACTCATGAATATGTACTTCGATATTCATACGGGCTATCACCTCCTGAATTTAGTATACACAATTTAAGCTGTATTGTCAATGTCATTATAAAACCATGTATCTTTTGTCAGCAGAATTTATAACTATGATTGCTAATTCGCAGCGGATCCTTCTATATCTTAACTACATTCTTTGAATTATGCTAATGGTAAATTTGCACAAAAAAGCCAATTTTTAAAGCTAGAGAAAATTCTCGAGAAAATCAGCATTTTTTATCAAAGCAGCAATTTGCACTTTGTGGCAATTTGTTACCAAATCGCAGATTTTGTTATATTGTCATTTATGAAATAGCTTTATAATGCGCCATATGTAAAATCAACAATGCCATCAACAAGTTTATATTGCAAACGTTATTTGGCTATATTGCTATAATTGAGCGGCTCGTACGATTTGTTAATTGTGACAAATTAACAAAAGCGGCCTTGAAATTTGTTTTGAAACGTGATATAATAATCGAGCTTGAGAAACAAGTCATTGCTGCATGGTTTCATTAGCCGGGTTACTTTGACTTACGCTAGCGTTCTGAGCAAAGTTCATTGAAAAAATGAATAATCTCACCTATCACATACGGAAAGAGAATTGTCGACGGTCTCTTTCTGCGTGTGAGGCTTTGTTCCGGCCACTGCAAAAACAGCAGACCGGATATTCTCAAGGAGGAAGTTATGTTTAATTCCATGAATAACACCACTGGCATTGATTCTATCGCTTACAGCAAATCATGTGCAGATACTGTTTCTGCTGTACATTCACTTGATTCATACAGTGACATAGTACGAAACACCTTGGGGAAGTCAAACAACACCCCGGATATTTTACGTTCTACGGTGACGGCAGAGTTCAATGCTCGGAGTCTTGAAGAACGGCTCAAGGCTCTGAAAGATGTCAAGAAGGACAAGCTTTGCGTTATTAGTTTTGGCAGAGGTTTTTATAAACTTCAGGAATCTGGTAAGTACCATTTTACGAGCGCATATGTTATGTTCTCGCTTGATGGGAAAATGTATTACTTCAATTACGATGAAGATAATCATCCGATTGACTTTGATGTTTTCTTGGGTTACTCATCATCTGGCAATCCAGCCGTTATAATAAAGACCGGTGAAAAACATGACTACACGGGAGAAGATACCCGTGATGTCAGATACCCCGAGTTTTTTGCATCAAGGCTTGCTGTCAAACGTTCAGAAAGCAATGAGTATGTTGCAAACTACTTTTATCATGCTGCGACAAACCAGCTTTCCTGCAACATTTCCAATGAGATTCCCGATGCTGATGCGTCGGATCTGATGTTCAAACTGCTGGCAAATTTCATAAACAGAAGCAGTGACACACTGAAGTGAGGTGTTGCAGATGGACGATTACGAATTAGAATCTTTCTTTGACAATGAGCCTCTTCGTGACGTTGAGGATCAGTTTGATGAGATTGATGATCATATTCCGGATTTGGAATATGATCAGGATGACCCGCTGGATAATGAGCCTGAACTAGATGTTGAAAAGCTCAATATGCCTCAGCAGACCAATGAAACACTCAAAGACTGCAAGATAGATGAACCTGTCAGCGATATCGACGAGTGTGATGAAGACCAATCTGATTCCGAGAGAGATCAGCTTTTGCTTTCGGCACTTGTACCCAGGCACAGGGATAAATCTCAAATCAAACATAAACCTTTGGGTGTGGATTTGTGTCCGGAATTTTCAGGATCCCGAAACGACCCACCCAGTCAGCCTGTCAAGCTCAAACCCGGCAACGCATATGAGCTTGCGCAGGAACTGATGAGAAGGGTAAATTTCATAATCGTTTGCAGTGCCATATACATGTTTAACGGCATTGTATACGAGCTTCTCGACAATGAGACCCTTGACCGGCTCATTCTCAAGGAACTGAGGGAGCCTATCGCTGAAATAGGCAGGCCCGAGATAATCAGCACAATCAGGGCGTTCGTCAAGAAAGAGCCCAAACTTGTTATCGACGACCCGACCATCGATCCGAATTTCATCGTGTTCAGAAATGGAAGCCTTGACATTCGCACGATGGAGTTTGCTGATAACGATCCGCTTGTATTTCAGACTTCGTATCTGAATTTCAACTATGACAGATACAATACACACTGCCCCAACTTCGAGAAGTACCTCGAAAGCGTTTCAGGCGGAGACCCGGACATCAAGGAGCTTATGCTCCAGACGCACGGGTACATCGCAAGCTGCTCCATGGACGCCAAGTCCTTCTTCCTGTTTATCGGAGAGGGGGACACCGGCAAATCACTGACGATCGGGTTGGACACTATGTTTTTCCCGAACGACTTTGTATCGACCATAGAGCTGCAGGCGCTCGGCGACAAATTTTCAACTGGTAATCTCGCAAATGTGCGCCTTAATGTGGGCGGCGACCTGCCTAACAAGCCGCTCACCCCTGACGTTGTGAAGCACGTCAAGGGAATTACGGGAAACGATATGATGACGGCAGAGAAGAAATTCGTGCAGCCGTTCAGCTTCAAACCTACCTGCAAGCTCGTGTTTGCGACAAATCACCCGCTTGTTTTACAGCAGCGTGACGACCAGTTCTGCGAGCGGCTTGTGGTGATACCATTTGACAACAAGATACCTAAGGACAGGCAGGATCATGACCTGCTTAACAAGCTCAGGGACGAGCTTCCTGCAATCTTCAACATGGTTCTTGAGGCGTTTCTCAGGCTTCGTAACAATAATTTTGAGTTTAAGAAAGTCGTTAATCTCAGTAACTATGTTGCAATACCATTATCTGAGTCCGGCTCCGTTTCTCATCTTGAGGAGGCAGTGGACGACTTCGTAAGTATACATTACGAGATAACCGGTGACAGCGATGATTTCGTAAGCATTAAGCAGCTGTATGCAGAATTCAATGCATACTATCTTCAGCACTATAATTTGAACACAAATCAGGACAAGTTTTCAAAGGCGTTCAGACAGCTTTTTGACAAGTCCGAAACGAACGGATATCCCAGGAAATATCAGTCCAATGCACATGGACGAGGATATCAGGGAATCAGGCGCAAGGACTGATAATCCCCTATATTCATTATTCCACAGGAGATGCCCAATCCGTTGTAAGATTGATATATTAATATTTGTAAGTATGCGTTAAGGGTGGATGGACCGGAGCACACCAGGTGCTCTATCCATCTTCCTGCATGCTGGCATAGAACACACTCTCAGAAAACAATCCCAATTCACAATATTTTTAGGAGGAAAACAATATGACTTACACTGACTTTACCACTTACTATTCAAGCAACTCGATTAGGAATTACCCTTCCGAAATAATACCTTATAATGGTAAAACCCTTTCGGAAGAAGTACTCACCGGTATTGGTTTCAATTACGATTCGGCCACCGCTAAGAAAGTCCTTGCCGACATAGAAAGCGGCAGAGAGGGAGACCTGATATTTCTGGATCCGTTTAAGGGAAGAATTGACCTTTATCTGGCGAGAAAGTTTATAACTGATACACAAAACAATTGTGATTTGTACTATGCAGAGTACATTGCCAAGGACGGATTACGCTATATTGCACATAATACGCTCTATTTGGCTAAATATGTGGACTGGCTCGGCTGCGAATATGATGATGAAGAATCTCTTCGTGATGAGTTTGACGCAGTGGCATTCTTCGGATTAGGAAATAAAGAGGACTATGGCATCATCATACATGTACAAATATGATTAAATCACACTTGTGAGAATTATAACATAGATCAATGCGCGAGCATTGTAAGTATGAAAAACCGGAGCGCTTTTAATGCTCCGGTTCATTACCTTATGCATTCCGCATAAGACGACCTGCCCCTCGCCGCAAGGCGCCAGTGGAGCAGTTTTGGTATCCGGTCAGACCAACATTGTCAACGGTGAACACAACAGATTTTCGGCAGCGGAGTATGGCGTGACAGGCACGCTGTATCACCTGCTTCCACGTTTATATATTATTCCCCTGTGCACCGACACGGGCAGGAGGTGTTCACTATTTTGACATAACAACTGACAGGAGGTATTTATACCATATGAAACAACCCAGAATGATTTCGGTTATCTCGTTCTCGAGAAACAACAGCAGCATTTCACCAGAAGAAGTGACCTATATTGAGTCGGCAGATGCATCTGACATTGCGCCGGAAAAATTTATAGCTTCCATTCTCGAAGATATAATGAACAAGGAGATCCGTGAGGAGGAAGCGGTATGATACGAGCGGCGGCATACGCCAGGTTTTCAAGCGACAATCAGCGTGACGAGAGTATAGACGCTCAGCTCCGGGCGATATATAAATTCGCCCAGGATAACGGCTATGAAATAGTAGCAGAGTATATAGACCGGGCAAAGACCGGAACCAACGACCGCCGTGAGGATTTTCAGAGAATGATAGCAGATTCTGCTTCCGGAGATTTTGAAGCGGTCATCGTGCATAAGCTCGACAGATTTGCACGCAGCAGGTACGACAGCGCATTTTACAAACGTACCCTGAAAACAAACGGAGTGCAGCTTGTTTCGGTGTTGGAGCATTTCGGCAGTGAGCCGGAAAGCATTATAATGGAGGGGCTTCTGGAGTCCATGAGCGAGTATTACTCTGCGAATCTTTCTAGAGAGGTAAAGAAAGGGCAGATGGAAAACGCCCTTGCCTGTAAGCACACTGGTGGTCAGCCCCCGCTTGGATATCGTGTAACTCCGGATCTCAGGTATGAGATAAACGAGGACGAAGCCAGAACGATACGGCTGATTTTCGATTCGGTTATAAACGGAATGAGCTATGCGGATATTTCCAAAGAGCTTAACCGTCGTGGATTCCGCACACGACGGGGCAGGGAGTTCGGGAAGAATTCCCTGTATGAGATATTGCGGAACGAAAAATACGCCGGAGTGTACACATTCCGCAGGAGCACTCCGGCAGGCGCAGACGGAAGAAGAAACAATCACGGTAGCAGAAACGATATGATACGGACGGAGGGTGGAATTCCGCAGATAGTAAGTAGGGAGGAGTTTGAAGCGGTACAAAAAATCATGGATTCACGCAAACGGGAGCCATCTCCGAAGTGCTCAGCAAAGGAGGAATACCTGCTGAGCGGCAAGGTATTCTGTGGAGTATGCGGAAAGACATTCTGCGGTAATCGTCAGTGGAGTGGCAGAAGCAAGCGGCTTTATGTTACATACCGCTGTAATTCCCGTTCAGAAAGCGGACTTCGTGCATGTGGGAACAAGGCGATAAATCGGGATTATCTTGAGAAGTACGTGTTCCGGCTGCTCGCCGATGTTCTGTTTGATGAAAAGCGAATCCCGAGCGTGATAGATGAATACAACAAGACCGTGCAGGATAATGACGATGATTTCTCCAAAGAAATAAAAGACCTTGACCGTTCGATAAAAAAGCTGAGAAAGGAGATAGATAACCTCGTTGCGGTAATTGCAGATACTGGCTCGACAATGCTTGCGGAGGCGCTTTCGGATAAAGAACGTGAGCTTTCCGCATTAAAAACCGAGCGTCGTGATATAGAGCAGCGCAGAGTAACGGTAGATGTGAACCGTTCTGAGGTTGTGGAGGCATTCCATAAGGGCAGGGAGCTTCTGCTTTCCGGAGAGATTCCGCACCTTAAGCAGCTTATCAGGCTATACGTCAGGAGGATCGAGGTGTACCCGGATTATGTGGCTGTATTTCTGACATATCTGCCTGTACTCAAGGCGAGTGCGGACGAGCAGTCGCTTTCCGCGCTTAACGACGCTTACGATGGTGCGCTTGACGTGGAGAACAGGATATCACGGGAGGCGCTGAACAGGAAGGAGTTTTGATAGTAATTGACCCGGTGCTTGGTATGGCACCGGGTTTTTGTTACTGATAATTGTTTAAGAGTGATTCCATTGCTGAAATAATTTCTTGATTTTCAACAAAGTCTTTGAAGTTTAGCAGCTTTCGCTTTTCGGTTAAAACAATTATTTGAGAAGGTGTAGCAAATGATTTCCTGCGGTTTTAATCTTCATAAGTTCCATCTGAAAAAAGTGGCTCTCAGGTCTGCTGCCTGATTCAATAATTGTTACATTTTGTGCATGGCATTTTCCTGCCGGCTTGTTTGTTATACGCTTTTTTCGGTTCATTCTTCTTTTTTGCAGCATCAGCAAGCCCGAGCTTCCATAGGATGGTTGCTCGGGCTTGGGTGTTGAGTTATTTTACAGCGCCTTGCCGTCCCTGCGTGGTCGGCAAGGAAAAACTGTACAGTTTTTCTACGCTTGCGGGTATCTGCCCCCTCATCGCTCCACATCACTCGTTCGTCCCCCGACAGCACCGAAAAAAGGTGATTTTTCATCGGTTACTGCCGAGGAAACGAAGTGCATTGAAAGAAATTCAGCCGGAATCAGAGTCCGTGCAGTAATCAAATCCCCGAATGATCTTGAAATACACATTCGAGTATCTCTCACGTTCCGCACCGTCGGAATTCATCATCGCTTCAAGAAAATGATTTCTCGCTTCCGCTATTTCGTCCCACTCACGAACTTCTTCATAGCAAACTGTTGTGATGCCGTCCTTTGACAATTCGGAAAAATTCACTTCTGACCGTCCCCTGTCTTTCCGTAACGCAGAAATTCAAGGAATGCGTCTTTGGGAATATGTATCTTCCGTCCGGACCTTACCATCGGAAGATTCATCTTTTCACGGTTTCGGTAAAAAGTCGAAAGTGAAATTTCCATAGCCGCAGCCGCTTCGGCAGGCGTAAGAAAATTTCTGTCCAGCTTTTCGATTTCTTCTATAAGCAGTCTTTCCATAGCTCACACTTTCGGCTTTTTCGCATTGTGACGGATAATAAAAATCGTACCTGCCACAGCTGCACACACGGCGGAAATTACTGCAATAAGCTTAATTGTTTTCTTGGATTTTCTCCTGCCGCCACTTTCACCGAAGAACAGAATATCAAAATCTTCGGGAAGCGGCATTTCAGGATCGGTGTTTTTTCTGTAATAGATCATTTCGGGATTCTCCTTTTTTACATCTCGATGTTTTTTCTTCGTTTTTCATTTCTGCCCGTCAGGACAGCTTTCAGCTTTTCGTTCTCACATTTCAGCCTGCTCACCTCCTTTCGCAGCACTTCATTTTTAGCCGCAAGGATATTTATTTCATCGGCAGCAGAGGAAGCAGAACTTCTGCCACGCTTGGCTCTGTTCTCTTTGCGGAGAATTGCCCCTGCCGCTGTTATTGCTTTTTCATCAAGCACACGTTCGCCCTTGGCATTGGTTTTGAGTTTTTTCGCAAGCTCCGGGTGCCCGCTTAACGTTTCATAAAATTTTGTTGTATGCAAACCGTTCACTTTGCAGTATTCGGATATTGAAATGTATTGGCTGTTTTTTCGCATTGTGGTGTTTTCCTTTCAAACATTCAGGTATTTGCTTGTAAATTTTCTTATGATATGATATAATTATTTAAACTCAAAACGCTTTCAGGTGGTGCTATGAATCATTACTTCAATAATATAGATATACCGTTCAGTATAGGCGGCTGCAATTTTCACGCTGTTAATATAATTTCATCGTCCATTGATACAGACATTCCTCTTCACACCCACGGAGTGAACTGCTATGAGATACATTTTATTTCAAACGGCTGTGGCAGGCTCATTGCTGATGGCAATGAATATGATATAAGCACAAACACACTCTATGTCACAGGTCCGCTCTGTGACCATGCCCAGCTTACAGATAAAACCTCGCCTATGTATGAATGGTGCATTTACCTGCGTGCTGAACAGAATAACAGTGAAAGATCCGACATTTTAATTGACCAATTTCTTTCGCATAATTTTTGGATAGGTAAGGACGATCAGAATATTCTTCCGATATTTGAAAGACTTTTCTCGGAGCTGAAAAGCAAAAGTGCAGGCTATGCAAATATGGCAAAACTCATATTGTCAGAAATTGTTGTTTCAGTGGCAAGAAATTTTTTTGACAGTCCTGCCGAAACCGCACTCTCATCTTCCGATATATACGAACGTTCAAGCCTTATCATTGAGGAATATTTTTTGTACGAATACAGCTCGGCAAATCTCGACGAACTTTCACATCGGCTCGGGTTAAGCACAAGACAAACACAGCGGCTTATTGAAAAAAATTACGGCAGCACATTCAGCGAGAAGAAAGAGCAGGCAAGAATGTCCGCTGCCCGTCTGCTCCTTTCCGACGACTCATTGAGCCTTTCTGAAATATCCGAACGTCTCGGCTTCTCCTCACAGGAGTATTTCTCCTCGTCATTCAAAAAGTTTTACGGCATCTCACCATCTCACTTCAAAAATATAAAATTGTGACATTTATGATAGAAACAAGTCACTATATACTCTTGCCTTGTCAAAGGAAAATATATATAATAATGACAAAGCAAGGAGGTAATGCTTATGTACGATATGTCACCTTATCTTAAAAAGATAAATGAAGTCATTGAAAAAGGACCTTACAGCAATAACTGGCACTCTTTATCGGAATACGAAGTCCCCGAATGGTACAGAAAAGCCAAATTCGGCATATTCATTCATTGGGGTGTTTTCAGTGTCCCTGCTTTCGGAAATGAATGGTACTCACGCAATATGTATGTCAAGGACAGTCCCGAATACAAACATCACATTGATACCTATGGCAAGCATACCGATTTCGGCTACAAGGATTTTATCCCGATGTTCAAAGCAGAAAAATTTGATCCAAAGGAATGGGCAGAGCTTTTCAGAGCTTCGGGAGCAAAGTATGTTGTTCCCGTTGCAGAGCATCACGACGGATTTCAGATGTACAGGAGCGAAATCTCACACTGGAACGCTTACGAAATGGGGCCTCACCGTGACGTTCTCGGAGAACTGAAAAACAACTGCCGTGCGCTTGGAATTGAATTTGGTGCATCTTCCCACCGTGCAGAGCATTGGTTTTTTATGGACGGTGGAAAAAGCTTCGACAGCGATATAAAAGAACCGCTCCAAAGGGGGGACTTATACTGGCCGTCAATGCCGTCGGCGGAATTACACGATATTTACAGCAAGCCAGAACCATCCGAGGAATATTTGCATGACTGGCTTGTTCGCTGCTGTGAGCTCGTGGATAATTACCGTCCGAAAATAGTGTATTTTGACTGGTGGATACAGCACAGCTCATTCAAACAGTATCTGAAAAAATTTGCGGCATATTACTACAACCGTGCCACTGAATGGGGCAGTGATGCTGTCATTACCTATAAGCATGACAGCTTTTCGTTCGGCTCGGCAGTTCCCGATGTTGAGCGTGGTCAATTTGCTGAAAGGAAGCCTTTCTTCTGGCAAACAGATACTGCCGTTGCACTCAATTCATGGTGCTATACCGAAAACAATTTCTATCGTCCTGCCGAAGATATTATTTGCGATTTAGTGGATATTGTCAGCAAAAATGGCTGTCTGCTGCTGAATATCGGTCCTAAAGCAGACGGAACAATCCCCGATGAGGACAGGAATATTCTGCTTAACATCGGAAAATGGCTCAAAATCAATGGTGAAGCCATCTACGGCACAAAGCTCTGGAGAAAATCCGGTGAAGGGCCGACTGAAATACCGGAAGGACAGTTCACCGACGGAATAAAAAAGAATTTTACTCCGCAGGATATTCGCTTTACAACTGCAAACGGTTATCTTTATGCTATCGTACTGAGATCCTCCGAAAACGGAGATTATGTCATAAATTCTCTCGGAATACAGCCTGCATATCAGCGTGACAATTTCAGCGGAATCATCAAAAGCGTCACTGTTCTCGGTACAGATGAAAATCCGAATTGGGAAAGGCTGCCCGACGGACTTCATATTAAAACAAATTATAAAAACAGCGGATACCCAATCGTTTTCAAGATCGACATTGATTAAATCTTATTACTTATCTATCACAGCACTTTAACAGGTGCTGTGATTTTTTGCCTAAATCATCTTCATCTGCATATCATATTCAAACCCTGCAAACGTTGAGTTTGTTAGCGTGTAAACCGAGTTGAACAGAGAAACCGTCAGAAACCGGTCTATCCTGCTGATTTTGTCGGGATAGCTTACAAGGCTTTTCATTACATACTGAATGTTGTCATAGGTGATTTTCCTATAAGCTGCCCTCGCCGTTTCTTCCGATACACGTTTTCCCTCAGATACCACGCTTCGCTCTCCGCAGAGAACATCAACCATAAGGTCTTTTATTTCTTCTGCCATTTGAGCAACAGAACTGTCGGGGTGAGAGATGAGACAGTCATAATCGATCTGTTTCTTAACTTCTTCCTCAACTGTACTTCTGTCTATTCCATCAATCAATCCGTCATTTTCAACAGCTCCGGGCGAAAAATTCTGAAAGTCAGTCCGTGGCGGATTGATAGATTGATCGTAAGTATAACTCATATCAGTATTATTTATATCAATATTATTAGAGTCCGAATTTCGGACTTCTTGATGTCGGAACACGATTGGTATTCTGCTCACCTTTAACAATGAAGTTCTTCACATACAAAATAGACGGCAGTCCCAGACCTCGGCGTTTCTTCTTCACAAGCCCGATTCCTGATTGATCGTCAAGCTCTTTGAGAAGATTGAGAGCCTTTTCGTGACCTACATCAAGCCTTTCGTCAATTTCTTCAACAGGGAAAATGATATATACCCTGTTGTGCTTGTCTATCCAGTTATTTTTACGGCTTAAACTCATACGTTCAAGAAGAAAGCCATACAACAGTTTTGCTTCATTGGATAAGCTACCGAAATGTTCCTTGTCAGTGAAAAGCACTTTCGGCACTCGGACAAAAGTAAATTGCTCAGCTTCAATGCCGTAATAATAGTCAAATTCAGTTTTGGGCATATAGATCACACCTACTCATAATTTAAGGCAAATAAAAAAGGCGCTGTAAAAGAAAAGGTTACATCCAGAAAAAGAAAGGATGCAGCCTTTTTGTGGTATAATGTAATTGTGCAAAAACAAAACCCACAAGAACATTATACAGCATATCAGCTGAAATTACCAGTAGAAATTGAAATAATAATAGAGATTTCAGACCCGGTATATAGTTTCAGTGAAGTGAT
>QWCN01009453.1_pt1 | contig 31664 bp, 31 predicted proteins | sample 1972711 | NCBI WGS metagenome assembly QWCN01 (sample SAMN09866707, study PRJNA288562) | Human gut metagenome isolate term1_stool, whole genome shotgun sequencing... | isolation source: gut | host: Homo sapiens | place: USA: California
CCTTTCGATCACGGACGGCCTCACCTATCGCGGCGACGAGTACGCCGTGCGCCAGCTCGTCTCGATCCTGCTCGACAACGCGGTCAAATATGCACTGCCGGATTCCCCCATTGAATTCTCGCTCGAAAAGGCGAAGCGCGGCGTCGTCCTCCGCTCGTCGAACGCCTGCGAGGATGTTGCTCCGGAAAACGCGCAGAAGCTCTTCGACCGCTTTTACCGTGCCGATCAATCCCGCTCGTCGGGCAGCGGCTTTGGCATCGGCCTTTCCATCGCGCGCTCGATCGCCGAGGGACACCACGGCTCCATCCGCGCCATCGTGGACGACGGGAAGATCGCCTTCACCGCCGAGCTCAAATAAACGGCTTTTGGGCAAAAAACGCTTCGCAAAAGTTCTGCGAAGCGTTTTCCTTATCAAAGGCTTTTCTCCCCGCCCGTGACGGTCTCGATGGCGCAGGCAATGAACTTTTTCGCTGCGGGTGAGGCCTCTTTGAGCGACGGGACGGAGATGCCGAGCGTCACGAACTGCGGCGGGTCGAACGGGACCTCCGCCACCGTACCGCTCCACTTGCGCGAGATGAGCCGCTGGTTGAAGCTGACGCCGAGCCCCGCCTCGACCATGTTGTAGGTCGTGAAGCCGTCGCGCGTCGTAAAGCAGGTCTGCGGGTGCAGGTCGTGCTGCTCGAGCAGGCGGTCCTGGTCGGTGTCGTGATTGGGCGAGGTGTGGATGAACGGCTCTTCCTGCAAGCGGCAAAGCGGGAACGAATCCGCCGCGGCCAACTCGTGCCCGCGCGGCAGCCACGCGACGAGCTCGTCACGAAAGACAGGCAGCCAGTCGTACTTGTCGCCGTGCATCTGCGCGCCGAAACAGCAGTCGACCGAGCGCTCGTTCAGCCAGCGCGCCATCTCGAGGTTGCCGCCCTCCTGCATCCGCACGGTCACGCCCGGATAGCGGGCGCGGAACGCCGTCAGGATCTCTGGCATCCACAGGGCCGAAATGCTGTAATAGCAGCCGATCGTCAGCGAGCCCTTTGACACGCCGCCGATCTCCGCGCTGAGCTGCTCGGCGTTGTGGTGCGCGCGCACGACCTCGCGCAGCAGCGGCAGCATGAGCTTTCCGTTTTCCGTGAGCTGCACGCCCTTTTTGCTGCGAAGAAACAGCGGAAAGCCGAGCTCTTCTTCCAGCGTGCCGATCATGCGCGTCACGCCTGACTGCGTGTAGCCCAAAAGCTCCGCCGTGGCCGTCAGGCTGCCGAGCTCTGCCGCGGCAAGGAACGCCTCGCATTTGACCGCTTCCATACGCCCTCCTATCCATGATTTTATATCATGTTTTTCATTTCAAATAACCGTTTGCGTCATGTTTTCTCTTATTCTACAATAGCAGTCAGAAACCGTCAATTCTGTTTTTGAAACGAGGTCTTTTTTCATGGAGCATCGTCTTTCTTTTTCCTGCGACTATCTTGAGGGCGCGCATCCCGCCATCCTGCAGCGCCTGTGCGAAACGAATTTTGCGCAGACCGCCGGTTACGGCACGGATGAATACTGCGAATCCGCGCGCGAGAAGATCCGCGCCGCTTGCGGCGCGCCGAACGCGGAGATTCACTTCCTTGTCGGCGGCACACAGACGAACGCGACCGTCATCGACGCGCTGCTGCGCTCTTACGAGGGTGTGATCGCCGCGGACACGGGGCACATCAGCGTGCACGAGGCCGGCGCCATCGAGTTCGGCGGGCACAAGGTGCTCACGCTGCCGCAGGAAAACGGCAAGATCACCGCATCCCAAATCCGCGCACTGCTTGATCAGTACGAGGACGACGCGAACCGCGACCACACGGTCATGCCCGGGATGGTCTACCTCTCCCAGCCGACGGAGTACGGCACGCTCTATTCCAAAAAGGAGCTCGCGGCCATCAGCGCGCTCTGCCGTGAAAAGCGTCTGCCGCTCTATATCGACGGCGCGCGCCTTGCCTACGCGCTCGCCTGTCCTGAAAACGACGTGACACTGCGCGACCTTGCCGCGCTGTGCGACATTTTCTACATCGGCGGCACGAAATGCGGCGCGCTGCTCGGCGAGGCGGTCGTCATTCCCCAGCCGGGGCTCATTCCACACTTTTTCACCATCATCAAGCAGCACGGCGCGCTGCTCGCCAAGGGACGGCTGCTCGGCATCCAGTTCGACACGCTCTTTACCGATGGGCTCTACGAGCGCATCGGTAAAGACGCCGTTCGCTACGCCAACGCTATCCGGCGCGCGATGGCGGAAAACAGCTATTTGCCCTGTTTCCCCTCCCCGACGAACCAGAGCTTCTGCATCGTCAGTGAGCAGCAGCGCAAAGAGCTCGCCGAGCGCGTGGACTTCTCCGTCTGGGAGCAATATGACGAGACGCACAGCATCATCCGCTTTGCCACAAGCTGGGCGACGCGGGAAGAGGATGTGAACGCGCTCTGTCGCATCCTGCGCGAGTGCGCCGCGCAGGAAAAGGTAGCGTCCTAAAATCAAAAAAGAGCTTTCTCCGATTTTCAGGAGAAAGCTCTTTTTTATTTCATTGCGCTGCGCTCAGTTCTTTTTCATCAGCTGTTCATCCTGCTGCAAAAGCTGCTGCGTGATGATATCGAGCTGCCGGTGCTTGGCCATGCGGTCGGCGATGTTGTTCTGCACCAGCTCCGTCTCCTGATGGCCGCGGAAGGACAGCTTGAGCAGAATCGGCGTCAGGATCGTGCCGCATACGACCGTGATGACGACCGGCGTCATCATCGCGGGCGACAGCACACCCATCGAAAGGCCGCGGTTGGCGACGATCAGCGCGACTTCGCCGCGGCAGGCCATGCCCACGCCGACCTGGATGCTCTCGCGCGTGGTGAACTGGCACGCCTTGGCGCCAAGGCCGCAGCCGAGGAGCTTCGAGATGATCGAAACAAGCAGCAGCAAAATCGAGAAGACGGCCATGCCGCCCGTCAGCCCCGTGATCTGCACATTGATACCGATGCTCGCGAAGAACACCGGCGTGAGCAGAAGATACCCGAGGGGGTTGTACTTCGTCTGGATGTAGGTGCCCTTGGGCGTGCACGCGACGGCAAGGCCCGCGGCGTAAGCGCCTGTGATATCAGCCACGCCGAAGAACTTCTCGGCGCAGTAGGCCATCACAAGGCACAGGACAAAGGCGAAGCCGGCAAGGCTGCAAACGAGCGTCAGGGCGATCAGGCCGAGCACATCGTCGATGAGCGCGGCGGCCAAAATCGTGTTGCCAACCTTGGTTTCGAGCTTTTTCATCTCCTTGAGCGTTTCGACCGTGATGCTCACGGACGTGGCCGTCAGGATGGTGCCGATGAAGATATTTTCAATAAAGCCGGTGCTCTCGATGAGTCCGAGCTCATCCGCGCCCCAGGCAAGCGCCGTGCCCATGAGAAACGGCACGACCACGCCGAGAACCGCGACCATGAAGCCCGCCTTACCGCTGTGCTTGAGCTCGTTGATGTCCGTGCCCATGCCGGCGGAGAACATCAGCACGATGACGCCAAGCTCGCTGAGCTGCTTGGTGAACTCCGTTTCCGAAAGAAGGCCAAGGCCCGCGGGGCTGAGGATCAGGCCCGCGATCAGCGCGCCCACGACCTGCGGCATCTGAAGCTTCTGCGCAATGAGGCCCAGAATCTTCGTGCTCAGCAGGATCAGCGCAAGATCCAGCAAAAAGTGATACGACATATTGATTTCCTCCCAAACTCTCTGATCTCTATCCAAATTCTTCCGTTTCATTTCGCGAGGCTCTATTCTAACTTCTTTTTTTCTTTTTTCAACAGTCAGAATCACCAAGGAAACGGAAGAATTCCTGCACAGCTCATGCAAAATGCAATATATCTTTCATTTTTAACGTGAAATGTTTGCTTTGATTCCGTTTCCATAGCCGTTTTCACAAAAAGCAGCGTCAAATGCGGCGTTAAGAAGCCGTGAAATATGGACAGATTCATTGAATTTCTCTATGATTTACAGGGATATCGTCTATATTGTCCACACATCGCGCACATTTTGTCGCTCACGCCCATTTTGCATCTTTTCCTGCATTTTGCGCATTTTCGTCGCACAATGCGCCGTTTCTCCCCTTGCCGCGGCGGCGCGGGCGTGGTAAAATCGGCCTTGTGACATGAACAAAGGAAAGGACGAGCCATGAATCAGAAAGAACTCAATGAACTGCGCCGGCGCTTCCGGCTCGATAAGAATAATTTCAGCCGCGTGTACGGCTGCTATGTGAACTCCAACCGTGAGATCATTGCGTGGGTCGATACCTCGATGGGCCTCATGCGGCAGGAGGAGCAGGAGATGTACCTGGGCCTTCTCAAAAAGTCCCTCTCCGGCACGCTTGGCAAGAACCTCATCGACGTGGTGTTCTCCACGCAGCAGGTCGCCGACAGCGATGAGCACCGCCTCTTGCAGACTCTTCGCCAGACAGAGCTCAAGGACCCCGCCTCGCGCGAAACGCTCTGCCGCCAAATCATCGACTGCATCGACATGGGCGAGACAAACTATCTCATCCTCCTCGCCGCCGACGCCTACGACGTGCCGCACCGCAGCAAGGATGACGAGATTCAGGCCGACGCGTCGAGTGAGGTCTTCAAGTACTTTGTCTGCTCCATCTGCCCCGTCAAGGCCCCGACCCTCGAACTGCGCTACGACCTTGACCAGAGCGAGTTTCACTCAAGCTCCACCGGCTACATCGCGACCTCGCCCGAGCTCGGCTTCCTCTACCCCGCGTTCGACAACCGCACGGCGAACATTTACAATGTGCTGTTCTACTCGAAAAACGCCGCGGAGATCCATCAGGAGGTCATCGACGCGCTGTTCCACGTCGACCCGCCGATGTCTGCCGAGGAGCAGAAAAACGCCTTTGGCTCGGCGCTTGCCGACGCGCTCGACAAGGATTGCAGCTACGATGTCGTCCAGTCCGTGCACGAGCAGATCAGAGCGCGCATCGAAGATCACAAGGAGAGCAAAGACCCCGAGCCGCTTGAAATGACGGCGGGCGACGTCGGCGGCATCCTCGCCAACAGCGGCGTGAACGACGAGCAGATCGCAGCGTTCCAGCGCGAGTGCGATGAGCAGTACGGCGAGAACGCCGCGCTGAACCCGAACAACATCATCGAGAGCAAGAAGTTTGAGATCACGACCCCCGAGGTCAAAATTTCCATTGCACCGGAGAACAGCTATATGATCGAAGCGCGCGTCATCAATGGCCGCAAATACCTCCTCATCCCCGCCGACGACGGCGTGGAGGTCAACGGCATCGGCGTGAACATCCCGGGTCTTGCAAAAGAAGAATAAGAAAAAAGGAGAGAAGCCGCGGCTTCTCTCCTTCTCTTTTTGACCATTTACGCCTTGCTCTTGTAGAGGTCAGCGATGATGTCGGCGCACTTGTCGATGCCGAGCTCGCCGCTGTCGAGCGTGATGTGGTAATTCTGCGCGTAGCCCCACTTCATGTTCGTGTAGAAGCGGTGATAGGCCGCGCGGCGCTTGTCCTTGTCGCGCAGGCGCTGCTCGGGCGACTGCTCGCGCTCGCCGTAGACCTCGACGATGCGCTTGGCGCGGAACGCCATATCCGCGTGGATAAAGACCTTGAGGCACTTGGCCTTGTCCTGCAAAATGTAGTCCGCGCAGCGGCCGACGATGACACAGGGGCCCTTTTCGGCAAGCTCGCTGATGACGCGGCACTGAATTTCCCATAGGATGTCCTCGTTCGTCGGGCCGAACGCGCGGTTCGAGAGCGCTGAGGACAGGAAGCCTCCGGGTGTGTACTCGCCCGCCTCCTTGACATAATTTTCTGCAAAGCCGCTCTCCTCGGCGATCTTCTGGATGAGCTCTGAGTCATAGCAGGGGATGCCGAGCTGCTCTGCAACCTTTTTGCCGACCGTGCGGCCGCCGCTGCCGAATTCACGGCTGATGGTGATAATATGATTCATAATACAGTTGCTCCTTCCGTATTGAGTTCCCGATACGTTTTTACAATCATACCCGCCGCGATGACGAATGTCAACACATCCGACACCGGCATGGAGTACAGCACGCCGTCAAGGCCGAAAAAGCGCGGCAGCAGCAGTGCAAAGCCCACACCGAACACGACCTCGCGCACCATGGAGAGCATCGTGGATGAGAACGCCTTGCCCACGGCCTGCAAAAAGATGAAGCAGGCCTTGTTCACGCAGGCGAGCACCATCATGCAAAGATACGTGCGGAATGCCTTGATCGCAAAGTCCGTGTAGTAGCTGCTCTCGTTCGCCGCGCCGAAGACGGCGATGAGCTGACGCGGAAAGCCCTTGGCCAGAACGAGCGCGACGGCGCCGACGATCGCCTCGCAGAGCAGGAGCTTTGTAAAGAGCTCACGCACGCGCGTCTTTTTCCCCGCGCCCATGTTGTAACCTACGACGGGAATGCAGCCCGCCGCCATGCCGACGACGATGGAAATGACGATCTGGAAGAACTTCATCACAATGCCGACGACGGCCATCGGGATCTGCGCGTACTGCTCCTGCGAGAATATCTCATCCAGCGCGCCGTACTTGCGCAGCATGTTGTTGATGGCCGCCATCGCCGCGACAAGGCTAATTTGTGACAAAAAGCTCGTGATGCCGAGCGTCAGCATCCGGGTACAGAGGCTTGCGTGCAGGCGGAAGTCTCCCTTTTCCGGCTTGACGGTCTTCATGCGGCAGAGATACCACACCGCGAGCGCCGCTGTGACGATCTGGCCCAACACGGTGGCGACCGCCGCGCCCATCATGCCCCACTTACATTCAAAGATGAAGATGGGGTCTAAAATGATGTTGAGCACCGCGCCCGCGAGCGTGGAGATCATGGCGAACCGCGGGTTGCCGTCGGCACGGATGACAGGGTTCATCGCCTGACCGAACATATAAAACGGGATGCCGAGCGAGATATAGAAGAAATACTCCTGCGCGTAATGAAAGGTCTCCTCGTTCACCGTGCCGCCGAACATCGAGATGATAGCGTCGGCGAAGATGAGGTACAGCGCCGTGAGCACAAGGCTGCTCGCGACCGACAATACGACCGCGCTGCCGACGCTCTTTCTTGCCTCTCCCACCTCGCCCTTGCCGAGCGAAATGCTGACGAACGCGCAGCAGCCGTCGCCGATCATCACGGCGATGGCGAGCGCCACGACCGTGAGCGGAAAGACGACGGTGTTTGCCGCGTTGCCGTAGGAACCGAGGTAGCTTGCGTTGGCGATGAAGATCTGGTCGACGATGTTATAGAGCGCGCCGACGAGCAGCGAGATGATGCACGGGACGGCGTAGCGCCGCATGAGCTTTCCCACGCGCTCCGTCCCCAAAAACTGGTTTGTGTTTTCCATGGTGGTCTTCCTCCTGCACATAAAAATAAGAGATGCGTTCCGCCGGATCAATCCGGACTTACGCATCTCTGCTGCACGATTTGACTATGAAGTTGTCCTCTCCCTCCTTTTGCCGCAAAAAACGTGCGGCGTTTCTGCAACCGGATTTACGCAGAAACGCCACACGCTGTGAATTGATTTTATCAAATTGTTTCGAGCATTTCAAATGTTTTTTGCGGCACGGGCCGCAAATTTTTATTTAGTCCTGCTCCATGAAGCTGCGGATATAGGCGATCAGCATTTTCGCCGTGCCCTCAAAGCCGAGCACATCGCTCTTGACGGTCATGTCGTAGCCGCGCGCGTCGCCCCACTTCGTCTCGCAGTAGTAGTTGTGGTAGGACTTTCTGGAGCGGTCGACCTCTTTGATCTCCTCGATCGCGTCCTCGGCAGACAGGCCCTTCTTCTCCATCACGCGGCCGACCTTGGCTTGCTGGTTGCCGCAGATGAAAATGCTCAGCATATTGGGGTTGCCCTTGAGCACCTGGTCGCCGCAGCGGCCGATGATGAGGAAGCTCTCGCCATTTGCCGCCTTGTCGCGCAGCATGGCGAACGTCTTTTCCGCCACGTTGACCTCAAGAGAATTCGAATACTTGCCGATGCGGCGCGAGGCAAAGAAGTTGACGGGCTTTTCATCCATCTTGCGGATCATTTCCCCGCTGTAGCCTTCGGAAACGATCTCCTTTTCGATGGAGTCCTTGTCATAGAGCTTGATACCGAGCTCTTGCGCGATCATGTCGGCAATGTAATGGCCGCCGCTGCCGTGCTCGCGGCCAAGGGTGATGATGATCTGGTTTTTCATGGGATCGCACTCCTTTCCTTTTTCCGTTTACAGATAGCGCAGGAATAAGTAGGCCGTGGAGACTGCCATGACAATGATCGTCGCGGGCACGCAGTACTTGCAGTAGCGGCCCCAGCCAATGGGATATCCGCCCTTGGCCGAAGCCGAAGTGCCGACGACGTTGGCGCTCGCGCCGATGGGCGTCGCGTTGCCGCCGAGGTCCGTGCCGAGCGAAAGCGCCCAGGCAAGCACGCCGATATCCATGCCCTCTGTCGCGGCGATGGCGCGGATAACAGGGATCATGGTCGCAGCAAAGGGGATATTGTCGACAAAGGCGCTCGTGATGGCCGAGAGCCACAGAATGACGATCACAATAACCGCGATATTGCCCTCACTGACCGAGGTGATGAAGTTCGCGATCATGTTGAGCACGCCTGTCTTTTCAAGGCCCGCCACGGAAACAAACAGGCCGATGAAAAAGAGCAGCGTCTTATAGTCCACGCCCTTAATGATTTCTATAACAGATTTTTTGCCGCTGGTCAAGCCCAAAACGATCAGCGTCAAAATCGCGACAATCACGCCGATGCACGCGACGGAAAGCTCCGTCTGCGCGTGCGTGATGAGCAGCACGACCGCCAGCAGGAAAACGCCTGCGCTCGCAAGAAATGCCTTCTTGTTCGTGATGGCCGTCGAAGGCTCGGGACAGGTGACGGGGCCGCCGTTGGCATGCTCGGCGCGCTCAAGTTCCTTGCGGAAGCAGAGCGTGAAGTAAATGAGCATGATCACAAAGCAGATCGCCACGACCGCGCCGGTATTTTCGATGAAGTCGAAGAATGTGTAGCCGAGCGAGGTGCCGATGATGATGTTCGGCGGGTCGCCGCACATCGTGGCCGCGCCGCCGAGGTTCGCGCAGAAAATTTCAGACAGGATCATCGGCACGGGGTCGAATTTCATCGTCTGCGCCAGTTCGAGCGTGACGGTGGCGAGAAACAGCACGACCGTGATGCTGTCGATGAACATCGACAAAAACGCCGAGAGCGACATAAAGCAGATGAGCAGCGGCACCGTGCGGTAGTGTACGAGCTTGGCAAGCGTCAGGCACAGCCAGCGGAAAAAGCCCGCCTTGCCGAGGCCCTCGACCATGATCATCATGCCGGCGATAAACAGGATCGTCGACCAGTTGATGCCAGCGGTGCTCTCCTCACTTGCGCCGTACCAGAATGTGCTCTGGAAAAACGCGCCGAGGTTGAGCGTCTCCCAAATGGCGCTCATCGAGCGCATGCAGACGCCGAACACCAGCACGAGCACGAGCGCGCCGCTCCCGAGCGTAATGTAATGCCGTTCAAACTTATCGAGGATAATAAGCAGGAACATAGTGACAAAAATGCAGATGGCAATGATCTGAGCAAACATGTTATTCCTCCCTGTGCTGTGGAATTCCCAGCGCGAGTCATTATATCGACCCTTTGCGCGGAAGCGAAATGTTATCTTGACATGGAGGATATGTCATTTTTCTATGCCGTCCGAATTTTCCTGATTTCATGCGGCTTTTCGACGGTGTTTACTTTTCGTCAAGGTTCTGTTCTTTTTTTCCGAATACGCTTGCGCCGCCGCTTCGCTTCTGTTACAATCAGTCTTGCCGTCCGCAAGGTGCGGACGAATGCTTTTCTCTTCCGTCAAATTTTACGCAGTCAGGTTCCTCGCCGCCGCGCAGAACCCCAATCATTTCTTTTTCAGAGGAGCTTGCCTATGAACATCAGCTACGACAGCTATCGCGTCTTTTATTACGCCGCCAAATACCGCAGCTTTTCGCAGGCCGCCGCGGCGCTCTACAGCAACCAGCCCAACGTGACACGCATGATCCGAAAGCTCGAATCCGAGCTCGGCTGCGCGCTGTTTTTCCGCTCGCCGCAGGGCGTGCGCCTCACGCCCGAGGGGGAGAAGCTCTACACGCACATCGCCGTCGCGTTTGAGAGCATCGAGGCAGGCGAAGAGGAGGTCCTCTCCGACCAGAGCTTGCAAAGCGGTATCGTCCACATCGCAGCGAGCAGCCTTGCCCTGCGCACGCGGCTTTTGCAGGTGCTCGCGCGCTACCGGCGCGCATACCCGCACGTGCGCATCTGCCTGACGAACCACTCTGCCTCCCACGGCCTCGCCGCCGTGCAGAACGGCCTTGCCGACTTCGCCATTCTGGCAGAGGGCGCGTCCGTGCCGGATTCGCTCACGGCGCAGAAGATCGACGAAATTCAGGAGATCCCCATCTGCGGCCCGGCGTTTTTGGAGCTCACCGAGGAGCCCGTTTCGCTCAAAAGGCTTGCCGACTACCCGATCATCAGCTTGACGGAGGGGACATCGTCGCACGACTTTTATGCCGAGCTCTTCCTGCGCCACGGTCTTTCGTTCAGCCCCGATGTGGACGCTGAGCATCGCCGCCAAAAAGCTGCGGCAGATGCTGCTCGAAGACGCGCCGCAGGAGAGCGGAAAATAATCAGACAAAGCCCCGCCGTTTTCACAGCAGGGCTTTTCTCTTCACTTTTTTACAGATTCAGCAGCGTTTCGCTCAGGCGCTTGCCGGCGCTTCCGGCAAAGTCCTCCGCCCGGCGGATGCGCAGGAACGACGCGCCGTAGATCATGCGCTCGTTTTCAAGCTCTCCGTCCTCGCCGAGGAAAATGCCGATGACGTGCGCGCCCTCGCGCCGGAGCTTTCGCACCTGAAAGCAGGTGTCGCGGATGGCGGCATCGCCGACGTAGACTTCCGGCGCGCCCTCGCGCTTGCGGCCGCTGACCATGTCGTTCGGTAAGCCGTCGCTGAACACGATGATAATTTTGTGCTCCTCGCGCCGCTTCTTGAGGTCGAGTCCCGCCGCGGCCAGCGCAAGGCCGTCGCGGTTATTCGACGTTGCGCGGTATTCCAAAATGCGGCGGTCGGCCTCGCTCTTGTCGTCATAATCGCGGAAGCGCCGCAGCACCGTGTAGTTGCCGTAAGTGCAGTAGCTCATCACGCGGTGCGGAATGCGGATGCGGCTGAGCGCCGCGCTGAAGAGGTAGCTTTGCAGCGCCACCATGCTCTGCCGCACGCTCTGCGAGCCGCTTGCATCGATCAAAAGCTCCACGACGACGGCGGACGGTTCCTGCCGGACGATCTTTTCAAAAAGCTGCGGATTTTCGCAGCGGCTGACCTTCCAGAGCAGATCGTTTTGCAGCACGCCGTGGTCGGCGCGGTAAACGTCCGGCTCGCTGCGCAGGCTCAGCGCATTGCGAAAGGCCTGCTCGATGCTGCGGATGCCCTGACGCGCGGCGTCCTCGTGCTCTTGGAGCATTTTGAGGTTGCCGTCCCGACTGGCGCGCAGCGATTGGGCGCGCGGCTCACTGCCCTCGTAGGCGTCCGCGCTCAGGCCGTCGGTGAAGAGGAGCTTTCGCTCCTCGTGGATGCCGGTGCAGACAGCGCTTTCGATCTCCTCCATCGCCTGCTCGGTCTGGAAGCTGGGGCCAAAGTTGCGCGCCAGATAGTCCGGAATGCCGGCGAGTGCGTCGTCCGGCAGGACGAGGCCATCGGCCGATGCCTCGCCCGCCTTGTCGTATTGAAGCTCGAGCTGCTCGGTCTGTGTCCACTCGATGTCCCCCGGTTCGGCTGCGGGCTCCCACTCTTCCGTCTCGCGCTCGGGTAAGATGTCCTGATTGTGGTCGGGCGCAAAATAGCGTATGAAAATTTTGCGGTACAAAAGCGCTGAGAGTTCGACGAGCGACTTTGCGTCCGCGCAGCTCTCGCTGCGCGCGGCAAGGTCGTCAAACTCGGCCAGCATGTCTTCAAAACCGCTGAAATTTTTCAAAATGCGGCGGTCGCCCTCCGTCGCCGCGGCGGGAAACTGCTTCGTCAGATCGTAAATGTACATCCAGCCGCGCGAGCTGCGCCGGTAGCGCAGAAGGTCGCCACGCAAAATCTCGCCCGCCGCCTGCTCCGCCATCACGGCGACGCCCGGGCGCTCGCCCATCAGCCTCGCCCGCACGGCGCGCTCGACGCACAGGTGCGCAATGGGCAGCAGCACGTCCATATTGTAGGCCGCGTAGCGGTGCCGCCGCAGCCACAGATTCAAGTCATCGAGCCCGAAAAACTTGTCCGCCCCGCCGAGGACGACGCCCTCGTACACCTCCGCCATGCCGCCCGCGCGCTCAAAGGGTTCGCTCATTTTCTGCACATACTCGGGATAGGTCCGCTTGCGGTGATTTTCGGAAACAGTCAAAAATAGGCTCTCTTCTCTGCCGATGCTCATCTCTTCAGGCAAAGCGCGTCAGCGCTACGTCGCGCACGAGCGCATACTCGTACTCATCGAAGCATTTATTCGTGATGCTCACGGCGATGGCATCCTTCGGCGCCATGCCGTCGGTCATCAGGTGCAGGGCCGCGATCATGCCGCGCATATCGACGGAGTTCGTCGAGATCTCGCCGTTCACGGCCTTGGCGTTCAGATCGAGGAACAGCCCCGTGCAGCGCTTGATATTCTCGTCCGACGCCTCCGGTACGTTTGCGCGCAGCAGCTCGCAGAGCTGGGGTTCCTCGAGCGTCGGCATGCGGATGACCGTAAAGCGCGAGACGAGCGCTTCGTTCAGCTCGCGCGTACCGGCGTAACCGTAGTTCATCGTGGCGATGAAGCGCGCGGCGGGGTGGATAGGGATACACTCATAGCCCGGCACGTCGATGAGGCGGCGGTAGTCAAGCGCAGAGTGCAGCACGGCCACGGCGTCGTTTTTCGCCATGTTGATCTCATCTAAGATGCAGAAGCCGCCGTACTGCGCGGCGAGCGCGACAGGGCCGCGGCGCAGCCGCACTTCGCCGCCGGTGAAGGTGTCGGTGCCGATGAGCGTGCTGCTGTCGGTGTTCACGTGGAACGACACGGTGTAGACCGGACGGCGGAACAACCACGCAAGGTTGTCCGCCAAGATATTTTTGCCCGTGGCCTTGCCGCCGGAGAGCAGAACGTTCTCCCCCTGCAGAAGCGCGGCGACGGCCAGCTCCATGATCTCATCGCCGATGAATTTGACGGGCGGCTCGGCGATGCGGCTGCGCACCGCCTCGTCCGCGACGTATTGCTTTTTGAATTGCTCCAAACGGAGCGATAGATCCTGTCTCATGTCTTTGATAATTCCCTTCTGTGTGCGGAAACGACTCCCGCGCAATGCGCTCTTTTCAGCGCTTTTCCATGCAGAGCATTATAGTATTCACGCGGAATATTGTCAATTTGCGCCGCCGTTGCGCGCGGGAAAAACCTGTGGTTCTCTGAATGCAGAGAACTCCATTTTCAAAAAGGGGGCCGTATTATGCTGACGATCTTCAACCGCAAGGAACTCATCACCACGATGGACATGCAGCGTCAGTCCAACATCCGCAGCGTCCTGTCCGCCAACGGCATTGCCTACACGGTCAGAACCGAGAATTTGCAGGGCTCTTCCGCGTTCGGCGACCGCAGCCGCGGGCGTAGCGGCAGCTTCGGCGTTGACCCGAACTATTCGTATGAATATCATATCTACGTTCACAAAAACGACTATGAAAATGCTCTGAGACTGATTCGGTAACGTGACGCCGCCCGCGTAGCCGGTCAGGCTGCCGCTCGCGCCGACCACGCGGTGGCAGGGGATGATGAGCGAAATATCGTTGTGCCCCACCGCGCCGCCGACGGCCTGCGCGGACATGTGCGTTAGGCCCTGCTTCTCCGCCAGCTTTCGCGCAAGCGTGCCGTAGGTCGTTGTTTCACCGTAGGGAATTTCCAGCAGCAGCGCCCATACTGCCTGCTGGAATGCCGAACCCACGGGGTGGAGCGGCGGCGTGAAGTCCGGCTCGCAGCCCGAAAAGTAGATATCGAGCCAGCGCTTGGCCTCGCACAAAACAGGCGTCTCGCTCTCGGCATACTCTTTTGGCAGCGTGCGGGCAAAATATTTCTGCCCGTCGAACCACAGACCCGTCAAGCCCTCTTCGTCCGCCGCAAGCAGGATGCCGCCGAGCGGCGAATCATAATGCTGGGTGTAAGTCATCGTCCTCGCCTCATTTCTTCTCTTTCGGTGCGTAATCGTGCAGCTCGGGGATCGCACCGCCGGACACCGCCCAGAGGTACAGGCTCGCCACGCTGCCATAGGGCGAAAAGCGGCGGCGGTACTTTTCAAAGAGCCTTCGGTCGATCTTTCGGTGGTGGTACACCATGCGCAGCCCCCGCTGGATGGCAAGGTCGTCGCAGCTCAACACGTCCTGCCGCTGCATGCAGAAGAGCAGGATCATCTCCGCCGTCCACACGCCGATTCCCTTGAGGGACGAAAGCTCCCGGATAGCCTCCTCGTCGCTTTTTTGCCAGATACCTTCTAAATCGAATGCGCCGGTGTGGACCTTTTCGGCAAAATCCGTGATGTACTCCGCCTTTCTGAACGTCATGCCGAGTGATTGGAGCTTGGAAACACCCGCGGCAAGGACCGTCTCGGCGTTGACCTCGCCGAGTGCCGACAGCATCCGCTGCCAGATCGTCTCCTGTGCCTTGGTCGAGATCTGCTGGCCGACGATGTGGTGCACGACGGCGGAAAAGAGGTCAGTATCCACTTTTCTCTCGACATGGCCGATGCGGTCGATGACCTCGGCCATGCGCTTATCCTTCTTTTTAAGATAGTCGGTCTCCTCTTCCCCGTAGGCAAAATACATTGAGCTTCCTCCCCGCCGCGTCATCTAAAACGTATGTTCTATATATTATATGGTGCCATTTTCTTTCTGTCAAGCGTGCAAGCTTTTGTAACGGACTATCGAAAAAATTTTCGAAACCCTCTTGACTGAAAGTGTACTTTAAGTTGTAGAGTATCAGTGAACTTTAAGAACAACAAGTTTTTTCAGGAGGAATGTCTCATGAACAAGCCTTATATCGTATGCCATATGATGACCTCGGTCGACGGACGTATCGACTGCGCCATGACCGAGCACCTACCCGGCGTGCAGGAATATTACGACACGCTCGACGCGCTGGACGCGCCCACACGTATCAGCGGCCGCGTGACCGCGGAGCTCGAAATGGCGCTGCCCGGAAAGTTTGAGGCCAAGACCGCCGAAGCACTTGGCAAGGAGGCCTTTTCCAAGGCCGCCGACGCCGAGGGCTACGAGATCGTCGTTGACACCCACGGCACGCTCCTCTGGGGTGAGAGCGCCGAAGACGAGCGTCCGCTGCTCATCCTGACGAGCGAGCAGGTCAGCAAGGAATACCTTGCGTATCTCAACGGCAAGCACATCTCGTGGATCGCCTGCGGCAAGGAACACGTCGACTTGAAGCGCGCGTGCGAAATTCTCGCCGCGGAGTTTGACGTCAAGAGAGCCGCCGCGGTCGGCGGCGGACACATCAACGCAGGCTTCCTCGCCGCGGGGCTACTCGACGAGGTCAGCATTCTGATCGGCGCCGGCATCGACGGCCGCGGCGGCATGCAGAGCGTGTTCGACGGCCTGCCGATGGAGCGCGGCGTCACGCCGCTCAAGCTCACGAGCGTGCAGCAGTACGGCAGCGGCGCGGTCTGGCTGCGCTACAATGTGGAAAAGTAAAGCAGAGGAGGCTTTTTAACATGAAGTACGAAAATAAAGAAGCATTTGAACAGGTCAACATGTTCGGCACCGGCACGCCGAACACCGCTTACGCCAAGTTTTTCATCGGCGATTCGTTCTTAAATCCTCTGACTGACCCGAAAGGCAGCCTCTTCGCCGCGAACGTGACCTTCGAGCCCGCCTGCCGCAACAACTGGCACATCCATCACGCGACTTCCGGCGGCGGACAGCTCCTTCTCTGCACCGCGGGCGAGGGCTGGTATCAGGAAGAGGGCAAGGACGCCGTCAGCCTGCACGAGGGCAGCGTCATCATGATCCCCGCGAACGTGAAGCACTGGCATGGCGCGAAAAAGGACAGCTGGTTCAGCCACATCGCCGTTGAAGTCCCCGGCAAAAACTGCCGGAACGAGTGGTGCGAGCCGGTCTCGGACGAAGAGTACAATAAGCTGTAATCGGAGGCAATTTCCATGATCTTAAACGAAACTTATACGCTCGAAAACGGCCTGAGCATCCCCAAGCTCGGCCTTGGCACCTGGTTCATCGACGACGATCAGGCCGCCGAGGCCGTCCGCACCGCCGTGAAGCTCGGCTACCGCCTCATCGATACCGCGCAGGCCTACGGCAACGAGCGCGGCGTGGGCGAGGGCGTGCGCACCTGCGGCGTTCCGCGCGAGAAGCTTTTTGTCGCCAGCAAGGTGGCCGCGGAGCTCAAGACCTATGGCGAGGCCAAAAAGTCCATCGACGAAACGCTCGAGAAGATGGGCCTTGACTACCTTGACCAGATGATCATCCACTCTCCCCAGCCATGGAACCAGTTTCGCGTGGAAAAGCGCTATTCTGAAGAAAATAAGGCCGTCTGGCGCGCGCTCGAGGATGCGCAAAGCGAGGGCAAGGTCAGAGTCATCGGCGTGTCGAACTTTCTGCGCGACGACCTTGAAAATCTGCTCTCCGACTGCCGCGTAAAGCCGATGGTCAACCAGATCCTGCTGCACATCAGCAACACCGACCTCGCGCTGCTCGACTACTGCCGCGAGCAGGGCATCCAGGTGGAGGCCTACTCCCCCATCGCCCATGGCGAGGCGCTCAAGAACCCCGCCATCGCGGAGATGGCGAAAAAGTACGGCGTCAACGCCGCGCAGCTGTGCATCCGCTATGTCATCGAGCTCGGCGCGGTCGCGCTGCCGAAGACGGCCAACCCCGACCACATGGCGAGCAACGCCGCCGTGGACTTCACCATCTTGAGTGAGGACATGGAGACGCTCAAGCACACGGACCGCATCGCCGACTACGGCGAGTTCAACATCTTCCCCGTCTTCAGCGGCAAGCCGCTCGCGTAACGAACGCAAAAGGAAAAGGAGAGAACGCAGCAGCGTCCTCTCCTTTTTTTACAAAAGCATGCAGAAACCGATCTGCATACAGAGCCATCTTTCAAAAAGCCTCTTATTTCTTCTCTTCCTCGCGCACAAACATCATCAAAAAGCTGACTGCGAGCAGCAGGCAGGACACCCAGATGCCCTTTTCGGCAAAGCGCGCCGTCAGGACGCTGCCAAGCCCCGCGCCGACGGCAAAAATACCGATGACGCCAAAATACGTCAGTGCCTTTTTCAGCACCTCGTGGTCGTGCGTGTGGAAGTAGACGCACAGCGCCTCGGTGCCGCTGCGCATGTTGCCGATGCACATGGTGCTCGCGTAGGCGTGGCCGCGCACCTTGCGGAAGGTCTGCACCTGCATCGCGCAGACGAACGAGACGAGCGCGTTTGCAAAGGTGTTGACCTCCTGCGGCAGGAAGCCGACAAAAAACAGCAGCACGATCTCGGCCAGAATGATGAGCTGGCGCCAGTGCACCTTTTCCATGCACTTATAGCGGCGGTGGACGCATTCCGCCACAAAAATGCCCACCATAAACGAGATCACCGGCACAAAATAGCGGAAAACACCTGCCCAGTCGCCTGCAAAAAGGTGTGTGCTCATCAGCACGATGTTGCCCGTCTGCGCGTTGGCAAACACCTTGTCGCGGCAGCAATAGGTATAGGCGTCCTGCAATCCGCCGGATAAAATGATAAATGCGGACATCAGGAACGAATCGGACATCTGCCCGTGCGGTCGATCAAGCTGCATGGTTACATTTTGGCTCCTGTTCATTAAAATTCCACCATGATTATACGGCGGTGGCCGCGCTTCGTCAAGCGGCTTTTGCGTCGAGCCGCGCGGTGTATCTGCGGATGCACGCCGCAGCGTAAACGGCGGTGACAAGCTCCGTGATGGGCATGGCGAACCAGAGCGAATCCGCGCCCGCAAAGAGCGGCAGCGCCAGAATGAGCGCGCCGCTGATGACGAGTCCGCGCGCGACCGACACGATAAACGCCGCCTTCGGCTGTAAGATGGCCTGGAAATAATACGTTGAGAAGATGTTGAACGGCAGCAGCAGGAATGAGATCGCATACGCGCGGATGATGGCCGGGGCCATCGCCAAGATCGTCTCCGTCGGGTTCATAAAAATGCGGATGTAGAGATTCGGGCACGCCACGCTCGGCGCCGTCCAGAAAACACCGAAAAATACGACCGTCCACAGCGCATATCGCAGCGTCTCGCGGATGCGAGGCTCTTTCCCCGCGCCGAAATTCGTCGAAATGATGGGCTGGGATGCCTGTCCGACGCTGTACGCACAGCACTGGACGAATGTGCTGACGTTGATGATGGGGCCGTAGATCGCGAGCGCGTCCGAGCCGAGGTATTGCATGATCTGGCGGTTGAAGAGCACAGTCAGAATCCCCATCGCCATGTCGATAAAGAAGCTCAAAAAGCCCGTGACGGCGATCTTCCACAGCTTGCACGCAAGCCTCTTTGGTTTCACGAGGCGCAGCGTGTTCTTCCTGCTCGCAAAGTGCGTCAGCATCACGAGGAACGACACCGCCGAGCCCAGCGCCGTGGCAGCAGCGTCTCATCCGTGCCGAAAAACATCAGAAGCGGACGCTCGAAGAGGATGAGCCCGACCCACGCGAGCGCCGCCAGAATGACCGAGCCGATGACCGCTGCGGTGAAATACTGGTCGTCCTCACCGTCGGCGCTCATGCCGCTGCCGCGTTTCGTGCTGAAGATCACACTGCCGCCGATGCCCATGAGAAGGCCAATGCTGTAAATGACGTTCCACACCGGCGCGACCACAGCCAGCGCCGCCGTGCCATCAGGCCCCTGATACTGCCCCACCATCGCCATGTCGACGATGCCGTAGATGCTGGAGATCAGCGCGCTGCCGAATGCTGCCGACAAGTATTTGAAGTAAAGCGTTTTGATATTTCCACGCAAAAGGTCCATTGTCGTTTCCTCCTTAATTGCAACAAAAAAGCCGGATAAGGAACAGGCATTTCAGCCTGCGCCTTATCCGGCTGCCGTTTCTTTCGAACAGCGTGCCCTCCGAGCGAGCACAGCGGACTATAACACAGGAAAACCGCGCTGTCAAGCCGCGGCGATCTCCCTCTTTTTTCCTTTCTGAATTTTCCGTGGACAATTTCTTCCCGATGGGGTAACATCATAGAAAAACGGAAACGGACGGGAAGTATGGACAAGTACAGCATCTTAAAGCAATATTACGGCCACAGCGCGTTTCGCGCGGGGCAGGAGGGACTCGTCGACTCCATTCTCTCCGGGCGCGATGCACTGTGCGTCATGCCGACGGGCGGGGGCAAGTCGCTCTGCTATCAGATCCCCGCACTGCTCCTGCCGGGCATCACGCTCGTCGTCTCGCCGCTCATCTCGCTGATGAAGGATCAGGTCGCAGCGCTCAAGAGCGCGGGCGTTCCCGCGGCGTACATCAACAGCTCACTGACAGGCGAGCAGATCCGCACGGTCTACGCCCGCACGCGCAAGGGTGCCTACAAGCTCATCTACGTCGCGCCCGAGCGGTTGGAAACGAACAGCTTTTTATCGCTGATGCAGGAGATGGACGTGTCGTTTCTCGCTGTGGACGAGGCACACTGCATTTCGCAGTGGGGACAGGACTTCCGCCCGAGTTACCTCGGCATTGTCGATTTCATCAATGCCCTGCCGCGCAGACCCATTGTCGCGGCCTACACCGCGACGGCGACAAAGCAGGTGCAGTCTGATATCCTGCGGCTCTTGCAGCTGCAAAGCCCGTACCGCATCGTGACGGGCTTCGACCGTCCGAACCTCTATTTCGATGTGCGCCGCCCGAAAAACAAGTTTTCCGCCCTCGCCGCACTCATTGACGAGCGAAGAGGCAGAAGCGGTATCGTCTACTGTGCAACGCGCGCGGCGGTCGAGCGCGTGTGCGACAGCCTGTGTGACCGCGGCATCGCCGCCACGCGCTATCACGCGGGCCTCACAGATGAGGAGCGGCAGCAGAATCAGGACGATTTTCAGTTTGACCGCAAGACCGTCATGGTCGCGACGAACGCCTTCGGCATGGGCATCGACAAGTCAAACGTCAGCTTTGTCATCCATTACAACATGCCGAAAAGCCTCGAGGCCTACTATCAGGAGGCGGGCCGCGCCGGACGCGACGGCGAGAATGCCGACTGCGTCCTGCTCTTCGCGCCCGCCGATGTGGAGACCGCGCGCTTTCTCATCGAAAACGGCGGGGCCGACCAGCTCTCGGAGGAGGATGCCGCGCTCGTGCGCAAACGCGACTATGAGCGCCTGCAGGCGATGACGGGGTACTGCAAATCCGTCGACTGTCTGCGCGGGCGGCTGCTTAACTACTTTGGCCAGATACACCCCGCAAACTGCGGGAACTGCTCGAACTGTAAAGCGACCTACCAGACCGAGGACATCACGCTCTCGGCGCAGATGATCTTATCGTGCGTCATGCGCATCCGCGAGCGGCTGGGCTACTACGTCGGCAAAACGCTCGTCATTCAGGTCCTGCGCGGGAACCGCGACCAGCGGCTTTTGTCGCTCGGCCTTGCGAGCCTGTCGACCTATGGTCTCATGGACAAAACGTCGCCGAACGTCATCGAGCGGTACATCGAATACCTCGAATCCGCGGGATATCTCGAGGTCGATCAGCGCTATTCGACGCTCCGGCCCACAAAAAAAGCATCCGCCGTGCTCTTTGACGGCGAATGCGTGCTGATGCAGAAACGGGTGGAGCCGAAGGCGGAGAAAAAGTACCCGCGCGGCGCGTTTTCGGACGAATTCGAGGAAAACAGCCTTTACGAGGCGCTGCGCGCCCAGCGCGCGGAGCTTGCCAAACGCGAGAGCGTTCCCGCCTACGTCATCTTTTCGAACGCGACGCTCGCCGACATGGCGGAGAAAGCGCCGCGCTCGCTCTCAGAGCTTCTTGAGGTCTCGGGTGTCGGCGAGCGGAAGGCCTCCCGCTACGGAGAGGCCTTCCTGCGCACCATTGAGGAGTATATACAGCAGCAGGGGTAAAGCGGGCTCACTTCAGCACCGTGCCGTCGTTGTCGCTGACGGCGGTGCCGCCCTCGGCATTGTCGATGATGTTGATGGTGCCGGTGAAGGTGCTGCCGTTTTTCATCGTCATCGTGAGATTCGAGATGGTATCGACGATGATATCGCCTGCAAGCGTCTGACCGTCTGCGGCGAATTCGACCTGTGCGCCGTTGCTGCCGGCCGTGCCCCAGCCGCGGCTGGCACTGTTGCCGACCACGCGCAGCAGCGCGCCGTCCGCATCATTGTTGACGATATTCACGCCGGAGAGCGTCAGCAGGCAGTGGGTGTTCGTGATGTAGAACATGTCGCCGCTGCTGCCAACGAGGCTGCCGCCGGTTATCGAGAAGACGGACGTGCCGACGTCCGCGTCGCCGCTCATGGACTGATAGATCATCACGTTGTGGACGTTTTCCGAAGAGCTCGTACCCTTGGTGTCGCTCATGTTGCCGGTGACATAGCAGTCTTCGAGCGTGATGGAGTTCTTACCCTCGATGACAAGGGCTTCGGAGTTGTTCGCCGTCAGGTTCGCATTCTTCACGGTGATGTCCGCCGTGGAGTAGACCGCGGGGGAGTTGTAGCCGGTTGAGGTGTACGCGCCGCCGCTCACGTTGACCGTACCGCCGCCGCGGTCGGAGCGGATGGCCGCGGACGAGTTGCCGGAGGTCTCGACAACTAAGTTGCTCGCGCTCGTCGTGCCGCCGCCGGTGGTCTGGATGCCGCCGGAGTTATCCGCCGTGGTGGTGATGGTGGGATCGGAGATATTCACGGTCGTGCCGCTGCCGTAACTGAACACGCCGTTGCCATTTTGCGCAGAGGACGTGACGGTTGCATTCTTGATGGTCACCGTCGCGCCGTTCATCGCGAGAAGCGCTGCGTTCATGCCGTAAAAGTCGCCGTCCTCGGTGTTCGAGGCCGCGCCCGCGCTCTTGTCGACGGTGACGCCGTCGAGCGTGACGGCCGCGCCGTCCACGCGCAGGGCGTTTTCGTCGTCGCCGGTCGAGGTGTAGCTTTCGCCGCTGTAGGTGCCGTCCTCGCTGATGGTCGTGGCGGCGGTGCCCTGCGTCACCTCGCCGCTGACGCCAAAGCTCTGGCCGCCGCCCACGGACTCGACCGTGGCGCTCGCCGCGGTGTTGTTGCTGCCGACCTCAACGGTCAGGATATCGCCCTCGGCGAGGTCGCTGAGCTCGATGCTCTCATCATTTTTTGTAATTTCCGCATTCGCGAAGTCGAGTGTCACACTCTCCTCGCCCGCGGTAAAGCTGCTGCCGCCCATGCCGCCGGGGCGCTGCCGCTCGGGGCCTCGCCATCAGGTTTCTCTGGAGGCTGGCTGCCGGAATCACCGCTCTGGCTGTTGGAAGAACTGTCCTGGCCGCTCGGCATCTCGGGCGGCTGGCTGTCGGTGCTGCCGCTCTGCGTTTCGCCGTCCAGCTTGTCGGGCGGCGTCTGGCCGGAATCGGAACTGTCAGACACGTCATGGGACGGCATACCGCCCGCACTCAGCTCGCCGAGCTGCATCGTCACGGCAGTGCCGTCAATATCGGTGATCTCGCCGGTGATCGTCTGGCCGGAGCAGTCCGATGTTTTGCTGCCGCACGCGGCGAGCGACAGTGTCAGCGCCGCCGCACAGAAAAGAGAACGAATCTTTTTGCTTTTCATCAAAAATAACCTCCTTCGTCATTGTGTATCCCAAATGCTTCCGCGGGGCTGTCGTTTTTCGCTTTCCCCTTGGAACGAGGTCATTATTGCCCGCCAACCTAAAAAGACTAAAGAAAAGTTTGAACATTTTGTTTTTCACGAAAACGCAAAAAGCAGTGCCGCCTGAAATCAGGCGGCACTGTTCCTATTGATATGATGTTCCCACCGGCGCGGCGCAAGCGGTTAGTTCGCTCTAACTTGCAGTCTTTTGAAAAGCCGCCGCAGGGCAGCTTTCCAATATATCCTGCTTTCCCGCTTGCCTTCGGGAAGGTGATCAACCTTGCGTATTGTAGCACAGCGATTTTCGCATTGCAAGAGCGGTTTTCAAATTTTTGCGATATTTTCTGTGCATTCTACGCGTTTTTGCCCCGCTTGCCGCGATAGGCTTTTCCCATTCCGCGCCCCGCGGCACTTGCATCCCGCGGCTTTCGCTGGTATACTATGTCCAGAAGTTAGATGTATTTAACAGAATTGATATTTCACACAGAAAAGACGGTGAACGATATGGAAGCATTTTACGGCATTTTGATCCCATTTCTCGGCATGTCGCTCGGCGCGGCGTGCGTGTTCTTCATGAAAAAGTCGCTCAGCGACGCTGTGCAGCGCTCGCTGACGGGCTTTGCCGCGGGCGTGATGGTCGCGGCCTCGGTCTGGAGCCTGCTGATCCCCGCCATCGAGCAGTCGTCGGCGATGGGGAAACTCTCGTTTCTGCCGGCGTTTCTCGGCTTTTGGGTCGGCATTCTCTTTTTGCTGCTGCTCGACCACGTCGTCCCGCACCTGCACGCCAAGAGCGGGCAGGTCGAGGGGCCGAAGAGCCAACTCCAGCGCACGACGATGATGGTGCTGGCCGTCACACTGCACAACATCCCCGAGGGCATGGCCGTCGGCGTGGTGTATGCGGGCTATCTCTCCGGCAGCGCACAGATCACGGCGGCGGGCGCGCTGGCGCTCTCACTCGGCATCGCGATCCAGAATTTTCCCGAGGGGGCGATCATTTCGCTCCCGCTGCGCGCCGAGGGCATGGGCAAAGCAAGAGCTTTCTGGGGCGGCGTGCTCTCGGGCATCGTCGAGCCCATCGGCGCGGTGCTGACGATACTCGCCGCGTCGCTCATCGTTCCGGCGCTGCCGTATCTTCTGAGCTTTGCCGCGGGCGCGATGCTCTATGTCGTCGTCGAAGAGCTGATCCCAGAAATGTCGCAGGGCGCGCACTCCAACATCGGCACGGTGTTCTTCGCCGTGGGCTTCAGCCTGATGATGGTGCTCGACGTGGCGCTGGGATGAAATACGGCAGGAATGCAGGCAGGAGGCGATACCGAGCGGTACGCCTCCTGCTTTTTATGCTGACGCCAGCCTTGCGCCTATTTTTCCACCCGAATGAGATTGCTCTCATACGGGCGCTTGCCGGAGAGCACTTCGTCGTAAAAATTCTGCTTCCAGTCGATATAGGCGACGCTGTCCTGCAATTCCCGAATGCCTGCGCGCAGTGCCTCCTGCTTCTGCGCCAGCAGGATCTTGCGCTGCGGGATGGTGCGCTCGCCTTGCAGGCAGAGGGCGAGGTAGTCCTTCATCTCCTGAATGCTCATGCCGCATTTTTTCAGGCGCGTCAGGCTGCTGATCCACGCGACGTCCCGCTCGTCAAACACGCGGCGGTTGTTTTTGTCGCGCTTGACGTTGGGGACAAGCCCCTCGTTGCAGTAAAGTTTTAAGGCCTGATAGGTCATGCCCGTTTCCTTGCAGACCTGCATCATGGTGTAGCGCATGGTAATCCCTCTCTGCTGCGTAAAAATTGTGTTTTTTCCTCAAAAACCTCTTGACCGGTTGTTACAACCGGTATTTATAATCGGCAGTATCAACCGGAAGTTGCCATCGGCAATGATAGTACACAGCGGCGAATACCGCAAGAAAAACGCTCAGAGAGGATGCGTTATGATGAATAACTTTATTTTTGAAAACAAGACCAAGGTATATTTCGGCAAAGGCGGCGTGAAGGAGTACCTCGGCGGCCTGCTCGCAAACTTTGGCGAAACCGTCATGCTGGCCTATGGCGGCGGTTCCATCAAGCGCAACGGCGTGTACGATGAGATCATGGGTATCCTGAACGCGCAGGGTAAGTGCGTTGTGGAGTTCTCCGGTATCATGTCGAACCCCACCTACCAGAAGGTGCAGGAGGGCGCGAAGCTGGCGCGTGAAAATCACGTCGATCTGATTCTCGCCGTGGGCGGCGGCAGCGTTTCCGACTGCTGCAAGGTCATCTCCGCGCAGGCAAATCTCGACGAGGACATCTGAGAGATGCAGTACACGAAGCATACGCTGCCCACAAAGTTCATTCCCCTCGGCACCATCGTCACGGTGTTCGGCACCGGCAGCGAGATGAACAACGGCGCGGTCATCACCAACGAGGAAAAGAAGATCAAGGGCGCGCTCTGGGGCGCGCAGGCGGAGTTCGCGTTCCTTGCCCCCAGCTACACGCTGTCCGTTCCCATGAAGCAGGTTATTTCCGGCGCGTTCGACACGCTGAGCCACGCGATGGAAACCTACTTCGGCAAGCCGGATGAAAACAACCTCTCCGATGATATCAATGAGGCCGTCATGCGCAGCGTCATCCGCAACATCCGCATTTTGCTGACCGATCCTGAAAATTACGACGCCAGAAGTGAGCTGGCGTGGGCGTCCGCCATGGCAGAGAACGGCGCGCTGAAGATCGGCAAGGTCACGGATTTTCAGGCGCATCAGATCCAGCATCAGCTCGGCGCTTACACCGACTGCAACCACGGTGCAGGTCTGGCGGTGATCCATCCCGTTCTGTACCGCCACATCTACAAGTCTGGTGCGGCGCGGTTTGCACGGTTTGCGCAGAATGTCTGGGGTGTCGCACCCAAGGGCAGCATTGAGGAGACGGCTGCTGCCGGTATCGACGCGCTGGCCGCGTTCATTAAGGAAATTGGTCTGCCGACCAGCTTTGCAGAGCTGGGCATCCCCGCCGACACCGACTTCCGCGCCATCGCGGATTCCACCAACGTCACTGCTGGCTGCTGCAAGAAGCTGACCCGTGATGAAATTTGCGAAATTTTGCAGGAATGCCTGTGAGTATCCGCGCTTTTCGCAGCAAAACAAAGCATTCTTTGCGCTGTGCTCCATTTTTGGCTTTTCTGCCTCTTGCATTTGGCCCAAAGCGTGATATCATAGGCCAGACAAATTGCGGAAAGGGGCGGTAGAGTTGAAAGCTGCATCGCAGAAAAAATCATTGGATATGCTCCACGGGACGCGCAACTTTACCGGCGAGCTCCGCACTGTGGCGGTCGCGGCCGTCGGCACAAACAGCTCGATCATCAGCCTGATCGTCAACCTGTTCATCGGCATCGCACTGGGCGCGAACGTGACGATCGCGCACGCCATCGGCGAAAAGAACGACACGATGGTGCACCACGCGGTGCACACCTCCATCGTTGTGGCGGTGCTGGGCGGTTTGATCGCGGCGGTCATCGGTGAGCTGTTCGCCGTTCCGCTGCTGAATCAGCTGAATGTGCCGGACGATGTGTTCCCGCTGGCGCTGCTATACCTGCGCATCTATCTTGCGGGCCTGCCGGTGATCCTGCTCTACAACTTTGAGGCGGCGGTCTTCCGCAGCGTGGGCGAGACGAAAATTCCGCTGATCGCGCTGACGGCCTCCGGCGTTCTGAACGTGATCCTGAACCTCTTTTTCGTGGCCGCGCTCCACATGAGCGTGGACGGCGTCGCGATCGCAACGGTGCTGTCGAACGCAGTCAGCGCGGCGATCTTGTGGGGTTTCCTGCTCAAAACGGACAAGGTCATCCGCCTTGAGCCGAAAAAGCTGTGCATCGACGGGCTGTGCCTCAAGCAAATTCTGCGCATCGGCGTTCCCGCAGGTGTGCAGAGCGCGATGTTCTCCATCGCGAATATCGTCATTCAGGGCGCGATCAACAGCCTCGGCACGGTCGTCATGGCGGCGTCGAGCGCGGCCTACAACATTGAGGTCATCACCTACGATATCCTCAACTCCTTCTCACAGGCCTGCACGACATTCGTCGGACAGAACTTCGGCGCGGGCAAGATCAAGCGCTGCAAGAAAACGCTGCTGCTGTGTCTTCTCGAGGGCATCATCAGCCTCGGCGTCGCCATCGCTCTGATCCTCTTTTTCGGAAAGTCGCTGCTCACCATCTTCAACGGCGACCCGCAGGTGGTAGAGACGGGCTATATTCGCCTCATGCTGATCATGCCGTCGCACCTGTTCAGCCTTTGCTACGAGGTGCTTTCCGGCTACCTGCGCGGCTTTGAAATTTCACTGCCGCCCGCCGTTTTGACGATGCTGGGCGTCTGCGGCGTCCGCCTGAGCTGGCTGCGCTGGGTCTTCCCGCAGTACAAGACATTTATGAACATCATGCTGGTCTTCCCCATCAGCCTTGCGACCACGGCGCTTCTAATGCTGGCAGCGGTGCTGTACTTCCGCCCCTCGCGCCGCTATGCGCATCTGCAAAAGAGTGATGGTGCGGCTTCGGCAAAAATCGAAGGATAAGACCATTCCCAAAATCGACAAAGCAGGGCGCTTGCCTTTTAGGCAAGCGCCCTGCTTTACTTTTTTGATGGGGCAGCCGTTTCTAAATCGCGGATGGAAAATTTTCACATCAGCTCGCGCGTGAAATCAAGCACGCACTCGCGCAGACGCAGAATTTCCTCTGGCGTGTTCTTGCTCAGGTGCATACCGATGCCGAGCTCCCGTCCCGTTTTCGGGCTGACCGGCAGCGTCTTTACGCCGTGCGTCCGCCCGCGCATCATGATCTCCGTCATCATTGTGATGCCAAGGCCCTTGCTGACCATGCGGATGACCGTTTCATCGTCCACATGGCAGGGGCGGATATTCGGCTTCACCTTTTTGGGACTCAGCGCAGCGTTCACGTCGATGTCGAAGCGCCCGTAGGGCATCAGGAATTCTTTTCCGTCGAATTCCTCGATGGGGAAGGTCTCTTCGCTGCCGGTGGGATAGTCCTCCGGCAGGATGGCGTACATCGCGTCGTAGTAGAGCGGCGTCCAGTCGCAGTTGATGTGGCTCTGCCGCGCGGCAAAGATGACGTCCGTGCGCCCCTCCTCGAGCAGCTCAAAGGGTTCGAGCTCGTGGTCCACCATGCGAAGATCCACGTCGGTCTCCGGACACACGCGGCGGAAGCGGTACAGAATTTCCGGCATCCAGTGCATGGCAAGGCTCGCATAAGCGGCGATTCGGATCGTCGCCGTCCGCTTTTGCGTGATGGTCTCGATCTGGTTTTCGAGCTTCGCCGTCGCGCTGAGGTATTCGCGGATCGCGGGCAGCAGCGCCTCCCCGTCCTCTGTCAGCGAAATACCGCTGTGGTCGCGCCGGATGAGCTTCATGCCGATCTCGCGCTCCAGACCGTTGATGAGGTGCGTCAGCCCCGACTGTGTGTAGCCCACGACCTCAGACGCTTTGGAAAAGCTGCCGAGGTTGACGGCGGTCATCAGAATTTCAAATTTTTTGCTGTCCATATCCCCACTCCTATAAAGGGTATTTTGATTTGTAATATACCTATTATAACCGAGCGTTTCTCTTTTTCAAGTGCAGGGTGTAATATTTTCAACACAAAGGAGTTGATTATCCCATGACTACTAAAAAATTGACCTTCCGGCAGAAGATTCTCGTCGCCGGAACGCTGTTTGGAATGTTCTTCGGCGCGGGCAACCTGATCTTCCCCGTACATCTCGGCCAGATGGCCGGCCGCAACGCGGTCGTCGCCATGATCGGCTTTATCATCACGGCGGTTGGCATCCCCATCTTCGGCGTCGCCGCCATCGGCATCACGCATTCCGACGGCCTGCAGACGCTCTCGAGCAAGGTCGGCAAGGGCTACGGCATTTTCTTTACCTGCCTTCTGTACCTGACCATCGGCCCGCTCTTCGCCATCCCGAGATGCGCGACCGTTTCGTTCACAACCGGCATCACGCCCTTGCTGGGCGCGGATTCGCCGGAGTGGCTGTATCTGCTTGTCTTTTCGGCGGCGTTCTTCGCCTTCGTGCTGTTCTTCTCGCTGCGCCCCGGTAAGATCACCCTCTGGATCGGCAAGATCATCAATCCGCTCTTCCTGTTCTTCTTCGCAGTGCTGATCATCGCGGCGCTGCTCTCCCCCGGCGCAGCGATCTCCTCGGTCGAGCCGACGGAGGCCTATCAGGACGGTTCCTTCTTTCCCGCGCTCATTGAGGGCTACGGCACGATGGACGCCATCGCCGGTCTCGCCTTCGGCATCGTGGTCATCGACGTCATTCGCCGCATGGGTGTCGACAACGACGACATCATCGCCGAGGACGTGCTCTCCTCCGGTCTTCTTGCCGGTGCGCTGATGGCGCTGATCTACGTGCTGTCCATTCTGGTCGGCGCGCAGTCGAGAGGCATTTTCGAGCTGTCCGAAAATGGCGGCATCGCCCTCACGCAGATCGCGGGTCATTACCTTGGCGGCGTGGGCCAGTTTATCCTCGCCTTCACCATCACCTTTGCCTGCCTCAAGACCTCCATCGGCCTTGTCACGGCCTGCTCGGAGACGTTTGTCAAGATGACGAACGGCAAAATTTCCTACCGCACCTGGGCGATCCTCTTCACGGTGTTTTCGTTTGCCGTTTCCAACATTGGACTGAGTGCCATCATCGAGTATTCCGTCCCGATGCTCATGCTCATCTATCCCCCGGCCATTGCGCTTATCCTGCTGGCCTTTATCGGCAAGTTCTTCGCTCATGACCGTGCCGTGTATGTCGCAACGATGATCGGTACATGGGCAGCCGCTATTTTCGACTGCATGAAGACGCTGCCCGCGTCGGTGCAGACTTCGCTCCGCCTCGATGTGCCTATCGCCTTTGCGGAAAAATATCTGCCGTTGTTCGACAAGAACCTCGGCTGGCTGCTGCCTGCACTCGTCGGCTTTGTTAAAGTAAAAACGCACCGCACGGCAGAGTTATTTCTGCCGTGCGGTGTCATTTTTTCAGCGGCTCCGAAAACGGAGAATCAGCAAGCTGCCGAGGTTCACCAGCAAAATCGTCGCGGCCCATGAAAGAGGGAACGCATGGTACAGCATCGGGAGCGTTGGATGCGCACAGCATGGGAGATAGATTATGTGCAGTCCTCCATCAAAGATGCTCGCCGATCTGGAGCAAAAATGGGGCATGACGCTGCTGGAGCGCAGTAAAAGCGGCGTCTGCCTGACCTCCGCTGGGGAGCCGGTCAGGCCGTTTTTGCTGCTGGAGCACAGCGGAAAAGCCGAGGTCTCCGACTTGCTGGAGCGCGCTCATGTGCAGTCGGACACCCACTTCACCGCCTGGGAGGATTTTGCCATCACGGCGATGGTGGAAAGGGGTCTCGGCGTCAGCATCCTGCCAGGCCTGATCTTGCAGCGCATCCCGTACAAAATCGAAATCCGCTCCTGCAGCAGCCCTATTACCACCCAATCGGCCTTGCTATGAAGAAGCAGGCCCACCCGACACCCGCCGTGCAGAAGTTCATCGAAAAATAGAGCGGTGGTATCAGGAAGATAACTGCCGCAGCAAAAATGAATTCATCGAAAAGGCGGTGAACTGCTACGCGGATATGCTCGCCGCAGGCGAAAGCACCACGCTGCCCCGTGCGGTGCAGTCTGCCATCGACGCGAAGCGTCAACGTGGACGAGGAAGTGCTGCGGCAGGAACGGGCCAAGAGCATCGCCGCCGTCAAGCGCACCAACGGTCAGCTGCGGCTGGAACAAATTACGGCGGACATACCTATGCAGGAATGTTCATGGATCGAATTGACCATGGCGAGCAGCGTCCGCCGTCGGTCATACTGGCGGCCACCCGGCTGCTCTACCACATGGGCAATATTTTCCGGGACAACGCCTCGGCTCCCGCTGCCAACGGTGTCCAAATCGACCGCAAGCGGCTGGCGCGGCTGCGGCAAAAACGCGTCGCCCTCGGCCACAAGCCGGACGATCACGAGTTGGAGCAGCAACAAGGATTTTCAATGAAATTTCATTGATTCCACAGGTTGAAAGACCGCACAAAGTGTGTCTATCTTGAACTGTTGAAATTAATAAGGATTTTTCCCAAAGATGCTGGCAATAAAGGCTCATCCGTTCAGGAAGGACATGGCAGCCAAAAGAATCGTCAAGAAGGCAAAGCTGATCCCAGAAAAAAGAAAAAGGAACTGTTTTCCACCATTAGGAACATGGTGAGTATATTCCCGAAAGGTAATGAGGCTTGCCAGAGAAGCCACCAGCGTTCCTGCGCCGCCCACATTGACGCCAACCAGAAGCCCGCAGGCATCCTGCGTGAAGCGGCTGAGCAGAATGGCACAAGGACATAGGGTACCAGTCGCAGCACCATGGCAACGGCTAAACAGAATAGTCCACCATAGATAACGGCTCGGCATGAGTCTACCGTGACCTGTGCTTCCGGCACGGAAAGCTGTTCTTTTGGAAACACTAAGCAGCACAGGAGAATGAGAACAGTAGACAGGATGAATGGCGGCAGCATTGCCGAAAAGAACGTTTTCGTGGAAAGACCGTAATAGCTGAAAAGATAGAGGTTCTGCGGATTGCCGAAAGGTGTGATCATTCCGCAGAGGTTGGCGGCACAGTTTTGCAGAATGAACAGGAGCGCCGTGTGCTTTTCCTGTCCAGTGGAGGAAAGAACAAACCAGCCCAGTGGCAGAAAAGTCAATAAGGCGGTATCATTGGTCAGGAGCATAGAGCCGAACATGGTGATAACCACCAGCGCCGTACACACGCCCCGGACAGTGGAAAAGGTGTGTACCATCCGCTGGGAAAGAGCGGAAAAGATATGCAGATCC
>QWCN01008761.1_pt1 | contig 31644 bp, 29 predicted proteins | sample 1972711 | NCBI WGS metagenome assembly QWCN01 (sample SAMN09866707, study PRJNA288562) | Human gut metagenome isolate term1_stool, whole genome shotgun sequencing... | isolation source: gut | host: Homo sapiens | place: USA: California
CAGTCCTCCGGCAGCGACAGCATGAGGGACAGCAGCCCCTTCGCTTTCAGGGACAGCGACCTGTCCCGCAGGTGGTAGTTGGACATGACCGTGTAATCTCTGGTCTTTTCGATGCGAAAAACTGCCATATCCGGCGCCTCCTTTCTCTGGTTTTGAAAAGTGTTGATTTTGACGCAAAAAAGCCCCTGTCCTGCCTCCCGGACGCTTCCCATGGGAAAACACCCACGCCGCCCTTTAAGCGGCGCTCTGAGAGGAAAAAACAGAGGTTTTTGCGCCCTAATTGATACATTTTTCAGGCGGGGATAGGCACGGATATGAAAAAACGCCATAGGGCGGCTGCCTATGGCGTGGGGACAGGAAAAGGGCACTGATGTGAAAATCAGCGCCCTGCCTGTCAGTATGAGATTTTTTGACTTCGTACCGTGTTCCCTGCCTTTGAAAACATTGATTTTACTGGCTTTCTTATGTTTTCTTATTAGGAGGCGAGGGAAGCCACCGCTTTTTGACTGAATTATTGCTTGAGCTTTACGTTGTTTCTGATGGTGCGTTCGCTGCGCGGACGGTTCGTCAGGCGTTGCAGCACGGCCGCCCCGTGGCCGAGGATGATGACCTGCTCGGGGCCGTCGGACGTCGCCACGCGCACGCGGCGTTCGCGGCGCAGCTCGTAGGTCGCGCGCTCGATGTAGGTGTCGGCAGTCTCAGCCTCTTTCGTGTAGACGACCTTGACGCCGTGCACCGTCTGCACACTGCCGGGGTTGCCCTTGACCTTATAGGCGTCGAACACGACGATGACGCGGCACTTGCGAAAGCCCTGATAGTTGGCGAGAATGTCGATCAGCGCGCCGCGCGCCGCGGCGACATCCTGCGCGGCGAGCCGATGGAGCTCGTCCCACGCGAAGATGATGTTATAGCCGTCGACGAGCAGATATTCCGTGTCCTCTGAGTGGATCGTGACGTCATAGTGATCGGCGAGCGAGGTGCGCGCGGGCTTTTTGCTCGGTTCGAACGCGCGGCGCTCGACCTTGCCGTATGTGCGCTCGAAAATGTCCTGCAATTCCTTGTCCTCGGCATATGCGCCGCCTGCGCCGACGCCGCGTCGGGGGAGCGGCGCGGGCGCTTCTTCGACGGCCTCTTCACCAAGGCGGATGCCGCTGTCGCAGTGAACATGCGCGGGAACTTCATTCCACGGGACCGTGATGCTGCCGCCGTGGTCGCAGAAGACGGAGGACGCGGGATTATCCGTGTCGCGCTCGGCGTCGTAGCCAAGGGACGCGACAATCTCGTCCTGATTTTGGCAGGCCTCATACCCGCGCACGGCGCAGGAGAGCTGTCCGCGGCCGCGGGTGTAGGCTGCGACGTCGGCAAAGTAGTCGCGCAGCGTGCGCACCGGCGCATAGCCCGTGAGTACGGCGTTTTCCCCCTCGTTCTGCGGCGGTTCGACGGTGCCGCCCATGTTCTGGAGGTCGGTCATCGCGCGGCCGACGCACTCGGCGGGCACCTCGAGACGGAAGTCGTAATACGGCTCGAGCAGCACATTTTCCGCCTGCATCAAGCCCTGCCGCACGGCACGGTACGTCGCTTGACGGAAGTCGCCGCCCTCGGTGTGCTTCAGATGCGCGCGGCCCGCGACAAGTGTGAACTTCACATCCGTCAACGGTGAGCCGGTCAGCACGCCCGCGTGCTCGCGCTCTAAAAGATGGGTGAAAATCAGCCGTTGCCAGTTGAGGTCGAGCGCGTCCGTCGGCACGTTTGACGCAAGCTGGATGCCCGCCCCGCGCGGAAGCGGCTCTATTAGAAGCTGTACTTCCGCATAGTGGCGCAGGGGCTCGAAATGTCCCATGCCGAGGACGGGGGCGGCGATCGTCTCGCGATAGACGATGCTGCCATCGCCGAAGGTCACGTCGAGGCCGAAGCGGTCGAGGATGCGGCGGCGCAGAATTTCGAGCTGAATTTTGCCCATGAGCTGCACGTGGATCTGCCCGTAGCGCTCGTCCCAGACGATGCGCAGCATCGGGTCCTCTTCTTCAAGCTCGCGGAGCTTTATAAGCGCGCTGTGCGCGTCCGCGCCGTCGGGAAGGATGAGCTGATAGGTCAAAACCGGCTGCAAAAGCGGGGCGGACGCCTCCGCCTCCGCGCCGAGGCCGAGACCAACATAGCTGTGGCTGAGGCCCGTGACGGCGACGACGCTGCCCGCGCCCGCCTCTTCGAGCGCGCGGAATTTGACGCCGGAGTAAAGCCGCAGCTGATCGGCCTTTTCATTGTAGTCCTGATTCTGCGCGCGATAGGTGAGAGGTGCCTTCACGCGCAGCGCGCCGCCTGTGACCTTGAGCCACGTGAGCCGCGCGCCCTGCGCGTCGCGCGAGATCTTGAAGACCTTTGCGCCGAATTCCTTCGGATAGACCGGCTCGCGCGTGAAGCACGCGAGCGCGGTGAGAAAGTCCTCCACGCCGTCCAGCTTGAGCGCCGAACCGAAAAAGCAGGGGAAGACCTTGCGGTTTTTGACCATCTCAGCAATCAGAGCGTCGTCGATTTTTCCACGCTCCAAAAGCTGCTCGAGCGCCGCCTCGTCGCAGAGGGCGAGCGCTTCATCGCGCGTTTCCTGCGATGCGGAGAAATCGACGCATTCCGCGCTCAGTGTCGCCGTGAGCTGGCGCAGAAGCGCGTCCTTGTCCGCGCCCGCCAAGTCCATCTTGTTGATGAAAAGAAACGTCGGCACCTCGTAGCGCGCGAGCAGGCGCCAGAGCGTTCGCGTGTGGCTCTGCACGCCGTCGCTGCCGCTGATGACGAGCACTGCGTAGTCGAGCACCGACAGCGTGCGCTCCATCTCGGCGGAGAAATCGACGTGGCCCGGCGTGTCAAGCAGCGTGAACTCCTTATCGCCCGCAAACAGCATTGCCTGCTTGGAAAAGATCGTGATGCCGCGCTCGCGCTCGAGCGCGTCGGTGTCGAGGAAGGCGTCGCCGTGGTCGACGCGGCCGAGCTTCCGCAGTGCGCCGGAGGCGTATAAAAGCCCCTCGGACAGGGTCGTTTTTCCCGAGTCGACGTGGGCGAGAATGCCGAGCGTGACCTTCTGCATGGCGCACCTCCTTTGTGAAAATCTGATTTACGAAAAGTGCTGGAATACCAAAACGAGCGCATCGCGGAGCGATGCGCTCTGAAATTTGGGAAATGGTGCGGGCATGGGGACTTGAACCCCAACGCCTTGCGGCACGAGAACCTAAATCTCGCATGTCTGCCAATTTCATCATGCCCGCATATATTTTACTATATCATATCTCTTTCACGGCGGCAAGGAGAAAATTCGTTGCAATGCGCGCCTGCGCGATTTATAATGAAGCAGCGCGCGATTTATGACCGCGCAGCACCGACTATAGGAGGACTCCGCCGTGCAGAACGCTTATCCGGACTATTATCCGCTTTTCCATTGCATCGCCGGCCGCTGTCGACACAACTGCTGCATCGGCTGGGAGATCGACGTGGACGGGGATTCCCTCGCCGCCTACGATCAGATCGGCGGCGAGATGGGCGAGCGCCTACATAAATGTATCGACCGCAGCGGCGAGATGCCGCACTTTCTCCTCGGCGAGCAGGAGCGCTGCCCGTTTTTGAACGGCAAAAACCTCTGCGATCTCATTTTATACGGCGGGGAGGACATGCTCTGCCAGATCTGCACCGACCACCCGCGCTACCGCAGCTTTTTTTCGGAGCGCACGGAGATTGGCGTTGGCCTCTGCTGCGAGGAGGCCGCGCGGCTCATTCTGACCAGGCCGGAGAAAACAATGCTTGTCACGACGGGCGAAGGCGAGCTTGATGAAGAGGAGACGGCACTGCTCACGCTGCGCGACCGCCTTTTCACCCTTGCGCAAAACCGTGAGGAACCGATCAAGCGGCGAATAGAGCAGATTTTATCGGCCTGCGGTGCGCACGTGCCGGACGTCCCGCTCGTACATTGGGCAGAGTTTTATCTCTCGCTCGAGCGCATGGACGAGGCGTGGACAGGCATTTTGGAAGCGCTGCGCGAGCACGCAGATGAGTTGCCGCTCGACGATTTTGCCGCGCACATGAAAGGACGCGAGACGGAGTATGAGCAGCTGCTCATATATTTTCTCTACCGTCACGTGCCGACGGCGCTCGACGACGGGGACGTGAGCAGCAAGGCGGCGTTCGCCGTGCTGTCTGTCCGGCTGCTTTTCTCGCTTGGTGCGCTGCACCTTTTGCTGCACGGCGAGTTCACGGTGGAGGATCAGATCGAGCTCTGCCGGCTGTACAGCGCGGAGGTCGAGTATTCCGACGACAACATGGACGCGCTCTTCGACGCGCTGCTGTAACAAAAATGCCGCCCGATTCGACACGGGACGGCATTTTTTGCGCTTTTTGGTTGATTCTTATGTAAACCTGTGGTATCATGGAAAAACATTTTAGAGAGTGGGCGTTTTCGCCCGATCCCGGCAAAAGGAGAGAACGAGATGAAGCAGAACATGAGAAAGAGATCGCCGCTGGCCATGCTTCTGGCGCTGTGCCTTGCCATGCAGCTCTGCGTGCCCGCCGCGATGGCGAGTAATCGGCTGATGCGCGCGGGCGACGCGGCCATCGAGCAGATCGAGGAGGAAGAGGGCTTCCGCGCGGAGAAGTATTCCTCCGGCGGCAAGTGGTACATCGGCTACGGCACGGAGTGCGGTGCCGAGGATTATCCCGAGGGCATCACGCGCGAAGAGGCGGAGCTTCTTCTGATGAGCAAGGTCGAGGCGTATGAGGCCAAGCTCAACGACTTTTTTGACCGCTACGATGTCACACCCACGCAGGGGCAGTTCGACGCGTTGATCTGCTTCAGCTATAATTTCGGCACCGGTTGGATGAGCGGCACGAGCGATTTGGTCAAGATCGCCCGCGGCGAAAAGGACGCGACGCGCCTTGAGGTGGCGCATGCGTTCGGCGAGTGGTGCCACTCCGGCGGACAGGCCCAGGCGGGCCTTGCCGACCGCCGCCTGCAGGAGGCTGCCATTTATTTAGATGACGGCACCCGCGCGGCGGAGAACGAGTTTGCGTATCTCATCATCAATATGGAAAGCGGTACGTCCTACGAGACGGACTTTGCCGTCTACGAGATCGGCAAGACCTACGGTAGCTTCCCCAAAGCGGAAAAGCTCGGCTACGGCTTTGCCGGCTTCCAGACGAGCGACGGCAAGACCATCACGGAAAACAGCATCGTGAACGGCAATGCGGTCGTCACGGCGCAGTGGACGGCGACGAGCTACACCGGCAAGACCTATACCGACGTCAACAAGTCCGACTGGTTTTATAACTATGTCATGGAGCTGAGCGAGCAGGGCATCGTCGGCGGCAACGGCGACGGCACGTTTGCCCCCAACCGTCCCACGAGCACGGGCGAAATGCTCAAGCTCGTGCTGCTCTCGACCGGCCACAAGGAGCAGAAGCCCAGCACGGCGCACTGGGCAAGCGGCTACGCGACCTACGCCTATTCCATGGGCTTTGCCGCGCAGAATTACAGCGACTATCAGCTTGACAACGGCATCAGTCGCCTCGATGTGGCGCGCTTTGCGGCCAAGGCGCTGGGCTACGGCGCATCCAACACGACCTCTCCCTTTGCCGACGTGAACGACGGCTACGTCACGGCGCTCTATGAAGCGGGTGTGTTCATCGGCACGAAGGTCGGCGACCTGACGTATTTCTACCCCAACAGCAGCATCACGCGCGCGGAGGTGGCGACGATCGTTTACCGCATCTATCAGCTCAGCTCGCTCGACCAGAAGCAGAAGATCTACTACAAGGACTACACGCTCGATGTGCTCGAGGGTGTGCCGACGAACACCTATAATCAGTCTGCGTTCGTCAAGAACGGCAGCATCATGACCTACAACGATCCCAGCGTGCGCACGCGCGTCGGTATCGACGTGTCGCAGTATCAGGGCGATGTGGACTGGAACGCGGTCGCGCGCACTGATGTGGACTTTGTCATCGCGCGCGTGGGCGGCCGCGGCTACACTGTGGGCGCGATCTATGACGACACGAAGTTTGACGAGTATGCCGACGGCGCGGCGAGAGCGGGCCTTCAGGTGGGCGCTTACTTCTTCTCGCAGGCTGTGAGCGTGGCAGAGGCGCAGGAGGAGGCCTACCACGTGCTCGACAAGCTGCGCGGCCATGAGATCACGGGTCCCGTCGTCTTCGACTGGGAGGTCATCGGCAAGAGCGAGGCGCGCACCTACGGCATCGAGACCGGCGTGCTCTGCGCTGCGGCGAACGCCTTCTGCAAGATCATCAAGGACGCGGGCTACGACCCGATGATCTACATCACCGACTACGCGGGTTATGTCAAGTATGACCTCAGCGAGGTCATGGACTATCCGCTGTGGTACGCGCGCTACGATGTGGACGCGCCCTCGTTCTACTACGATTTTGCCATGTGGCAGTATTCGTCCAAGGGCAGCGTGGACGGCATCAAGGGCAATGTCGATATGGACATCTGGTTCATCAAGTAAATGAAAATAAGAGAAGGCGATGGCCGTGCGGCCATCGCCTTTTTCGTTGCGATTTTTCTTAGAGCTCGATCAGCTCATACTCTCTCGAACCGAAGCCGAGCTCGGCGGCGGCCTCCACGGTGTGGACGCCGTTGAGGCTCTCGATGCGCTCAACGAGGTGGTCGCGGCCCGGATCGTCGGACGCGTAGACGAGGTCGAGGCACGCCTGGTCGATGGCGATGGGGTCAAGGGAGGCGAGAATGCCGATATCTTTCATACACGGGTCCTCCGCCACGGCGCAGCAGTCGCAGTCGACGGACATGTTCTTCATCACGTTGATGTAGACGATCTTGCCGTCGAAAAGCTTGACGACGGACTCCGCCGCGTCAGCCATGGACTCAAGGAAGGCATTCTGCTCGGCCGTCCACATCTCTTCGGGCTTGCCCGCGCCGTGGATGTTCGCCTTGCCTGCGCTGGACGCGCATCCGATGGAGAGCTGTTTGAGCGCGCCGCCGAAGCCGCCCATCGGGTGGCCCTTGAAGTGGGAAAGAACGAGCATGGAATCATAATTTTTGATATCCTTGCCGACCAGATTCTTCTGGATGCGCTTGCCGTTCGGGATGGGGAGCTCAAGATCGGGACCCTCGGCATCGAGAATGTCGACATCGAAGAGCTTGCTCCAGCCGTGTTTGATCATCGTGCGGCGGTGGGCGTCGGTCGTGTTGCGCTCGCCGGGATAGGCGGTGTTGCACTCAACGATGGTGCCGTGTACGGTCTCGACCATCGGCTGCCAGAACTCGGGCGTCAGAAAGTTCTGGTTGCCCGGTTCTCCGGAGTGCACCTTGACGGCGACCTTACCGGGCAGCTCGAGACCCACGGCCTTGTAGAGCTCCACGACCTTTTCCGGCGTGATCTGCTTGGAAAAATAAACCTTTGCTTTCATATTTTGATCCTCCTGCGGTGGATTGTTTACTGCTTGGGACGTATCTAATGCGAAGCGTCCCTATAAAAACAGCATAAAGCAAAAGCACGCAGGATGCAAATGAAAAAATGAATGGACACGTTTTTCGGCTGAATTCCCGCGCGGAGGTGTATATTTCTGAGGCGTTTGCAGAGGAAATACTTGATTTTGACGCGGGGAGATACTATAATTATTTTCTAATTGTGATATGACTGTTTCTGATAGATTGCGAGGATTAGCTATGGACAAAGCAAAAAAGAACACCGTCATCCATGCGGCGGCTGACCGCATGGCGGCGAACTACAAGAGCTCTCAGATCCCCATGTACGGCGATGCGCTGCGCATGCCCAACCGTAATGCGGTCATCGAGATCATCCGCGACTGTCAGAAGCTCATTTTCCCGGTTTACTACGGCGACCGCGACCTCTTGAAGCTGCCGCCGGAGCAATACAGCGCGCTTTTGATGGAGCACATCCACGAAAAGCTGACGCGCCAGATCACGCTGACGATGCCGGAGTGCGACGAGAACTGCGAAGTGGCCTATGCGATCAGCACGGCATTCATCGAGCGCATCCCTGCCATTCAGGAGCTGCTGCTCAAGGACCTGTCGGCGAACTTTGAGGGCGATCCTGCGGCTTACAGCAAGGAGGAGGTCCTGCTCTCGTACCCCGGCATGTTCGCCATCTTCATCTACCGCATCGCACACGAGCTGTATGAGAACAAGGTCGCGATGATCCCGCGCATGATGTCGGAATACGCGCACTCGCAGACCGGTATCGACATCAACCCCGGCGCGAAGATCGGCGAATACTTCTTCATCGACCACGGTACGGGCGTCGTCGTCGGCGAGACGACGATCATCGGCGACAACGTCAAGCTCTATCAGGGCGCGACGCTCGGCGCGCTCTCGCCCGCGGGTATGGCGACGAACCCGAATGTGCGCCGCCACCCGAAGGTCGGCAACAACGTCGTCATCTACGCAAACTCCACGCTGCTCGGCGGTGCGACGGAGATCGGCGACAATGTCGTCGTCGGCGGCAACGCGTTTCTGACCTCGTCGGTCGCGCCCAACACGGTCGTGAGCGTCAAAAATCCGGAGATGACGTTCCGCGGCAAGCACCACAGGGGATGATCCTGACGGAGGGGGCGCGCGTCCGCCTGCGGATGATGCGGCGGGAGGATGGCTGGAGCCGCCGTTTAACCGCGCGCAGGCCGAACGCTTTTTGGAGCAGGCGGGACTTTCCAATCCGCCGCTCATCTATGCCGCGGAAAATGCGGAGGGAGAATTTCTCGGCTACGCCATCTACCACGACTATGACGAGTACAGCCGGGAGCTCGGCTGGGTGCTCAAGCCTGCCTTTTGGCACAAGGGCTATGCGGACGAAATGACGGACCTTCTGACCGCGCTTGCGCGGCGGGAGGGGAAGAATGCCGTGATCGAATGCGTCCCCGAACAGACGGCGAGCGCGCACATCGCGCGCAGGCACGGCTTTTCGTATGAGGGCCGCACGGACAGCTGTGACGTTTACCGCCTGCGCTGTGAAAAATAAGAAAGAGGGCGCTTCCCAAGCTGGGAAGCGCCCTCTTTGTGCTGCTGTTTTGCTTTGCGCCGATGGATAGTGGATGGAAAGCGGCAGAAGAGCGCACAAAAGCCGACGGGGAGAAGGACCTGCCGGCTTTTGTGCTACATTGAGAAAAAGAGAAAAAAGAATGGTGACAAATTAAAATATGCTTTACAGCAGCATGACGCCCGCATCCTCGCAGGTTTTGCGCGTGGCTTCGTCCCACAGGGAGACCTGTACCTCGCCGATGTGCGCGGTGCCGATGAGCAGCATGCACAGGCGGCTCTGGCCGATGCCGCCGCCCATGGTCAGGGGCAACTCGCCATTCAGCAGCATCTTGTGGAAGGGGAGCGCGCGGCGGTCGTCGCAGCCGGCGATCGTCAGCTGGGAGTCGAGGGACTTGGGGTCGACGCGGATACCCATGGAAGAGATCTCGAACGCACGGCCGAGCACTTCGTTCCAGTAGAGGATATCGCCGTTGAGCTCCCAATCGTCATAGTCGGGGGCGCGGCCGTCGTGCTTGATGCCGGACTTTAAGATCTTGCCGATCTGCATCAGGAAGACGACGCCCTTCTTCTTGCAGATTTCATCCTCGCGCTGCTTGGGTGTCAGGTCGGGATAGAGGTCTTCGAGCTCCTGCGTGGTGATGAAGAAGACCTCACTGGGGAGCTTGGTGTGCAGGGAGGGGAAAGCGACATTCAGCGCGCTGCTCGTCTCGCTGACGGCGGAGACGATATCGCGCACGGTGCGCTTGAGATAAGCGACGTTGCGATCCTCGGCGGAGATGACCTTTTCCCAGTCCCACTGGTCCACATAGACGGAGTGGAGGTTGTCGACCTCTTCGTCGCGGCGGATGGCGTTCATGTCGGTGAACAGGCCCTTGCCGACCTTGAAGTCGTAGCGCTTGAGCGCAAGACGCTTCCACTTGGCCAGCGAATGAACGACCTGGGCATTGGTGCCGACGTCGGGAATGTCAAAGGAGACGGGACGCTCGACGCCGTTGAGGTTGTCGTTCAGACCAGAATTTTCATCCACGAACAGCGGAGCAGAAACCCGGCGGAGATTGAGGGCATTGCTCAGATTGACCTGAAAATTGCTCTTGATGAATTCGATGGCGCGCTGCATTTCATAGACAGACAGCGGGGTGTGGTAGTCCTGCGGGATATAGACTTTGCTCATACCGGTTTCACTCCTTAAGAAAAAGTATGCGCTAATTATAATCAGGCATATTAGGAAATTCAATAGTGAAATTTTAAGTAGTTGAGCTTGCAAAATGAGAATTTTTTGTCGACATGGTCAGCAATATGGAAAAACTTAATCCTTTTGCCCGTTGCAATCTGAAAGCACGCGTGATAGACTGCATAATGAGATAAAATGCAGATAGGAGGCTCTTTTGTGAGAACACTCTTGAAAGGCGCGGACATTCTGCTGCGCAAGGAAAACGGATATGAAACGCTGCACGGCGCCTATCTCGGCGTCGATGAGGCGAAGATCGACTATATCGGTGAGGAAAAACCCGAAAAGGCCTATGACCTTGAAAAGGACATGAGCGGTAGGCTCCTTGCCCCGGGACTCATCAACTGCCACAGCCATATCGCCATGACGCTGATGCGCGGCATCGGCAGCGGACTGCCTTTGCAGGACTGGCTCTTCAAGGCCATTTTCCCGATCGAGGACAAGCTCGTGCGCGAGGATATCGCCGCAGCGAGCCGCTTTGCCCTGATCGAGATGATCGCGGGCGGCACGACGAGCTTTTCCGATATGTACTTTTTCCCCGAGGAGACCGTCTGGGCGGTCGAAGAGGCGGGGATCAAGGCGAACCTGAACCGCTGTGTGCAGTGCTTTGACGAAAACCAGACCGTGGAGCAGAACACGCAGATCCCCGAATCGCTCGCGCTTTTTGAAAAGTACCACGGCGCGGCGGACGGGCGCATTCGCATTGACTTTTCCATCCACGCGGAGTATACCTGCAAGAGCCATATCGTCAAGGCGTACAGCGACCTCTGCCGCGAAAAGGGCGGGCGCATGCATATCCACCTCGCCGAGACCGCGCGCGAGCAGCGCGAGTGCATCGAGCGCTACGGCAAAACGCCGACGGAGTGGTTCGAATCGCTCGGCACGTTCGATTCGCCTACGGCGGCGGCGCACTGCGTCGCCGTGACGGAGCGCGACATGGACATTCTGAAGGCCCACGGCGTCAGCGTCATCCACAACCCGACGTCGAACTTAAAGCTCGGCAGCGGCTTTGCCCCCATCCGCCAGATGATGGACAAGGGCATCAACGTGACGCTCGGCACCGACGGCACGGCCAGCAACAACAATTTAAATATGTTCGAGGAGATGCACCTCGCTGAGATCATGCACGACGGCTATCACAACGACCCGACGCTGATCTCCACGCAGGAGGTGCTCGATATGGCGACGGTCAACGGCGCAAAATTGCAGGGCCGCGACGACACCGGCGTGCTGGCTGTCGGCAAAAAGGCTGACATCATTGCCATTGATCTGAGCAAGCCCCACCTCTATCCCAATTTCGACACGCCCGCGCTCCTGACCTGCTCGGCGCAGGCGGGCGACGTGTGCATGACGATGGTGGACGGCAAGATCCTGTACGAAAACGGTGAATTCAAGACGCTGGACGAGAACAAGGTGCGCGCCGACATGGAGCGTGCCGTTGAGCGCCTTTATAGAAAGTGAGAGAAAAGAAACATGGAGAGAGCGGACAAAGACCTCGCCTTTTTGCTGCGCTACGAGAATGTCGCGTGGTTTGAAGACGGCGAGGTGCGCATCTTGGACCGGCGCATTTACCCCGCAAAGGTCGAATTTGTCACCTGCCGCACACATCAGGAAGTCGCGCGGGCCATCACCGACATGGTGACGCAGAGCGCGGGCCCCTACACGGCGGCGCCGATGGGCATGGCGCTCGCGGCGTGGGAATGCCGCGGCAAATCGGCGGACGAGCAGATGGAATACCTCAAGAAAGCGGCTTACACCATTTCCCACGCGCGCCCCACGACGCAAAAGCGCATGACGCTTCTGTGCGGCATCTGCCTGAAAGAGGCCGAGCGCGCGCTTTCAGCGGGGGAGAATGTGGCCGAGGCCATCAAGAATAAGACCATCGAGCTCAACAACGTGCGCTATAACAGAATGGCGAAGATCGGCTCGTACTTAGTCGATATGTTCCCCGACAACGGAACGGTGATGACGCACTGCTTCGCCGAGACCATCGTCGGCACGATGCTTCGTGAGTGCCGCAGCCGCGGAAAAAACATCCGGCTGTTCTGCCCCGAAACGCGCCCGTATTTTCAGGGCGCGCGCCTGACGGCGTCCGTCTGCCACGACATGGGCTTTGACGTGACGGTCATCTCCGACAATATGCCGGCGTTCGTCATGCAGAACGAAAAGGTCGACGTTTTCACCACCGCGGCGGACGCCATCTGCTGCGACGGCCATGTCGTCAATAAGGTCGGCACGTTCCAGAACGCCATCGTCGCCAAGTACATGGGCATCCCGTACTTTGTCACCGGCGCGCCCGATCAGGGACACGAGACGGTGGACAGCATTCACATCGAAATGCGCGACCCGAACTTCACGCTCCAAGCCATGGGCGTGCGCACGGCGATGGAGGGTGTGAAGGGCTACTATCCCGCCTTCGATATCACGCCGCCGCATCTCGTTTCGGGCGTCGTGACCGACCTTGGTATCTACTCTCCCTACGATCTGCACCGCTACTTTACGGACGGCAGCATCGGCAAGGACAATCTGGTGATCTAAATGGAACAAAATCTGGACATTCTTCGTCAGGAGATCGTGGACAAATCGCTTGAAGCATTCCGCGAGGGCCTGTTTTCCGGCACGAGCGGCAACATGAGCTGCCGCGTCGCGCCCGATGAAATGCTTATCACGCCGACGTCCGTGCGCTATGACGTATTGCGCGCGCAGGACATCGTGCGCATGAAGCTCGACGGCACGGTGCTCGAAGGGGAATTGCAACCCTCGAGCGAGTGGCGCATGCACGCGGCGGTCTACAAGGCGTATGGCGAGACGAACGCCGTCTTCCACACGCACTCACCCTATGCCACGGCGTTTGCCCGTGCATCTTTTTGGGCGGCGACATCCGCTGCGCGGACTACGCCGCGCCGGGGACTGAGGCCGTCGGCACGAACGCCATCCCCGCGCTCAGGGACCGCGGCGGCTGCACGCTTGCCAATCACGGCGTGCTCGCCGTGGGGAAGGACCTTGCGCAGGCATATCTGCGCGCGGAATACATCGAAGATGTCGCCAAGGTCTACACCTTTTCCAAGGTCCTCGGCACGCCGGTGGAGATTGCCTCTCTTTAACGAGAAAAACAGTGCGGAGAATGCACAAGGAGAACACAAATGAAAAGCATACTGAAAAGAAACCGCGTTCTGGCCGTCATTGCGCTGATCGGCCTGCTCGCTTCGCTCGTGCCGCTTATTTCGCGTGTGCAGGCGGAGGAGAGCAACAAGTATTACGACATCGTCCTCGACTACAACAGCATGCGCTCGATGGCGCGCCAATCCTCGCAGTCAGAGGACGAGTGGATCGATCTCTTCAAGTCGCTCGGCGTCGACAAGGTCGCGCTCAGCGAGGCGAGCGCCCTCAACCTGCACGATAACGCGGCCATCCCCGTCCACGCGATGACCGTGAAAAAGGCGGCGGAGAGCTACGGATGGGAAGATCAGTACCCCGCCGAGGTCGCGCAATGGCTGCGTGAGAGCACCGATGTGAGCGACGCGATCATCTGGACGGAGACCGCCGCGAGCTATGAGTGGATCCTGAACGCTTTCGAGGCCCGTTTTGAGGACTTTGAGGCCAAGACGTATCTGGAGGGCGAGCACGGCTTCATCTTCATCCAGCAGCAGAAAAACGGCATGAAGGGCGAAAAGCTGCTCGACCTGCGCCTCGGCATCTGGCCGGACACGGTGGAGCTGTTTGAGCGCCACGGCTACCAGATTATCCCGCGCTCTGTGACGGAAAAGAGCATGAACGGCACGAAATTTGCCGAGGCCTATATCGAAGTGCTCAAGCACTTCAACGCGCCGTACTTTATGAACAACGGCGACGAGCTCGTCGGCTATGAGGGCGACGAGAGCCTGGAGCTGCTGACGCAGTATCTCAACGAGAGCGGCGCGAGCGTCGCCATGATGGAGCAGAACGACCAGAGCCAGAACCTTGTCTGGCCCGGCGTTGAAGAACTGCTCGACAACACGGGCTATCGCGGTGTGCGCGTTTTCAACGAGTGGGCCTACATCCAGAACCGCTATCAGTACTGCGGCTACGAAGGGCCCGAGGAGATCACGAACACGTTCTTTAGAGCCATCGCCGAGCGTAATTGCAAGATCATCTTCCTCAAGATGATCTTAGAGCCGGATACCGATGTCAGCTGGGACGCTGACGAGAAGGAGTGGGTCTACATCACCGACCCTGCCGACTATGAGCAGATGCTCACGGACCTCGACGCGCGCTTGGAGCCCCTCGGCTACACGCACGCGACCGTGCCCGCGATGGAGCTGAAAGCGCCGTCCATGGCGCTCAAGATGCTGCAGGGCATCGGCACGGCGGCGCTCATCGTGATCCTGCTTGATCTATTCTTCTTTATCGGCAAGCGCTGGCGCACGATCCTGTTTGCCGTCGGCGCGCTCGGCCTTGCCGGCCTCGCGGTGCTGAAGCCCTCCGAGCCGCAGATCAAGTTCGGCAAGCTGCTTGGCTTTACGCTTGGCACAGCCATCGCGACCATTCTGACGGCATTCTGCGGGTCGCTGCTCGCATCGTCTGCGCTCTCGCAGCTCTCGTATATTCTCGAGATCGACCTGTACCGCGGCGTCAAGCTCATGCAGCTTATCCCCATCGCGCTCTTCATGCTCGCCTATCTTCTGGTCTACGCCTATGAGGAGACCGGCGCGCGCGAGGCCGTCCTCGCCCACGCGGGACAGCGCGGGGAGAAGAACCGCGTCAAGCGATTCAACGCCTATTTCGGCGAGCTGATGCAGACGCCGATGAAACTCGGCTGGTTCCTTGCGATCGTCGTCATCGCGGTGGCGGCGGTGTTCATGCTGCTGGTGTTCGCCTACTATATGTACCGCACCGGCAACTCGACCACGACGTCGGCAAGGGAGCTTGCGTTCCGCAACTTCCTGGAAAATACGCTCATTGCCCGCCCGCGCACGAAGGAAATGATCGTCGGCTGGCCGATGCTGATGCTTTTCATCTGGTCGCTGCGCCGCAGAATGAAGTTCCTGCCGATGATCTTCGGCACGGGCATGACCATCGGCCTTGTCAGCGTGGTCAACACGTTCCTGCACATCCGCACGCCGTTTTTGCTGAGCCTGCTGCGCACCGGCTGGGGCATCCTCTTCGGACTTCTCATCGGCACAGCCATGGTCATTGTGGCGGAGCTCATTTACCGCCTTGTGCGCAGGATCTGCGGGGTGACGAATGGTTAACATTCTGATCTCGGGCTATTACGGCTTCGACAACATCGGCGACGAGTCCATCCTGCGCACGCTCGTCTCGTCGCTGCGCGAGCACATTCCCGACTGCTCGCTCACAGTGCTCTCGCACAATCCCACCTCCACGCGCGAAAAATACGGCGTCGAGGCGGTGGACCGCATGTCGCCGGTGGCGATTTTGCGCGCGGTGAAAAAGTGCGACATGCTCATTTCCGGCGGCGGCAGCCTTTTGCAGGATGTGACGAGCAGCAAGAGCTTACACTATTACCTCTCCATCATCCGCTGCGCGGAATTCTTCCATAAAAAGGTCTTCATCTATTCCCAGGGCATCGGCCCCATCGACCGCCCCGGCAACCGCCGCGCCGCGGCGGCGGCGCTCAAGCGGGCGGACGGTATCGTCGTGCGCGACGAGCGGTCGGCATCGCTTTTGGAGGAAATCGGCATCGCGCGCGACAAGGTCGTCATCACGGCGGACCCCGTCATCCGCATGAAAAAGCCCGATGGCGATGTCGGCGCGGAGATCCTGCGAAAGGCAGGTGTCTCGCTGGATGGCCGTCTAACTGTCGGCTGGGCCATCCGTGAGCGGGACACAGACAGCCGCTTTGTCAAAGAGCTTTTGCGCTCCATCCAGATGATGAAGGACAAGTACAACGCGCAGTCCGTGCTCATCCCGTTCCACTATGAAGAGGACGGCGAGGTCTGCCGCCATATCGCGGCGCAGCTGCCCGATGACGCGGCGGTGTGCCTGAATGAAAAGTACCTCTCCGAGGATATGCTCTCCATCATCGGCAACATGGATCTGCTCGTCGGCGTGCGCCTGCATTCGCTCATTTATGCCGCCATCATGGGCGTGCCGCTCATCGGCATTTCGTATGACCCCAAGTGCACGGCGTTTTTAAACTCCGTGGGGCTCGACAAGCTGAGCACGAAGGAGAACTTCACGGCGGAGCTCTTTATGCCCGAGGCCGAGCGCGTGCTCGAAACGGGCAAGGAGCAGGTGCAGTGCGTCGAGGTGCACATGGTCGAGCTTTCGCGCAAGCTCGACACGAACGAGAAGATGATCTGCGCGATCATGGAGAAATCGAGGAAACATACCATGCAAGACCCTCAAAACAATACGGAAAAGAAGGATAAATCAGGCGTCCGCACGGCGGGCGCGATCAGCTTCGTCTTTCTGCTGACGCTGTTTGCCAAGCTCCTCGGCGTGGTGCGCGAAATGATGCAGGCCAATATCTTCGGCACCGGCATCGACGCGGACCTCTACACCGCGTCCTACAACTCGACGCTCTATCTCTTTACGACGATGTGCTACGCGCTGTGCATCGCGGCGGTGCCGATTTTGACGAAGGAATTCGCCGCCGACCGCAAGCGCGGCGAGAAAGCGGCCAACAACCTGTTGACCATCACGCTGCTCGGCTCGCTCGCGGCGGTCGTTTTGTGGCAGATCTTTGCCTCGACGCCGCTTGTCGGCACAATCTGGGACCTTGACGCAGCCGAGCTGCCGCGCCTTGCGAGCTATATCCGCATCATGGCCTGCGCGCTGCCGGTCGTGGCGGCGGCGTATCTGAACGTCGCCATCTTCCAGGCGACCGACCACTATGAATTGCAGGGCAGCATGAGCATCCCGTACAACGCGTTCCTTGCGATCTTCCTTGTGACGCTGGGCGCAAAGTGGGGCATCAAGGGCGTCGTCATCGCGAGTTCGTGCGCGTGGCTCTTGCAGCTTGCCATGAGCATCCCGTATGCGAAGAAGGAACATTATGTCTACCGACCGATGCTCGACCGCAAGGCGGACTACGTCGGCACGTACTTTAAGACCGCGCTCGTCACGGTGCTGACGACGTCGATCTTCCTGTTCTGCTATCTCATCGACACGGCGACCGCCACGGCGCTCAACGACAGCGCCGTCAGCGCGTTCTACTACGCCGACAAGCTCTTCACCCCGCTCACGACGAGCGTGCTCTACAGCATCAGCGCGGTCATGTTCCCGCGCTTTAACCGCGAGTTTACGAAGGAGGACTCGAAGGGGTACCTCGGCTACATCTGGAACGTGACGGAAAACACGCTGCTTTTCATCCTGCCGGTCTGCGCGATGATGTGCGCGTTCGGCACGGATATCATCCGCGTCATCTTTGAAAGCGGCAGCTTCACCGCTGAGTCGACCGAGATGACGGGCAGCATCTTCGCCCGCTATGCGCTCGGCATGAGCGCCTTCGCCGTGCTCGACCTTTTGAACAAGGCCTACTACGCGATGAAAAAGACGCTGGTGCCGCTGCTCATCAACCTCGGCGTGCTGGTGCTGAATCTCATTTTGAACCGCGTGTTCTACACCGATACCGGCGTCGCGCTGGCAACGTCGCTTGCGCTGACGATCGGCGCCATCGCGATGACGATCCAGCTCTTCCACGGGACGAAGATCGTGCGCCTGGTGCCGCTCCTCAAGGGCCTTGCCGCCACGGCAGCGATGGCGGTCGTCCTCTACGGCGGGCGTTCGCTTCTTGTCGCGGCGGATGACAGCAAGCTGATGCTCGTCGTCAAGTGCGGCCTGACGGGCGTTGTGGGGTGCGTTGTTTACGTGCTGGTCAGCATGATTTTGAAGCAGAATATCATTGCTGATACGATTAAGAAGTTCAAAAAGTGATACTTTTGGGGATTTATCCCCACACCGTGTGGGGACGCGGCAAAGGGGACCATTCTCTCACGTGAGAGAATGGCCCCCTTAAACCCCCAAGAGAACGCGAGGGGAGTCCCCCTCGACCCCCGACATTGCAGGTCTGGGGCTTGAAGAACTGCGCAGCCTGCGGAATCAGGTGCGGTGTACATGGCTTCGCCATGAATCCCTACGTTTCGTTACGTCTTGCAACCGCGCCTTACTATCGTGAGGCGCGAGTGACGTTTGCTCGGCGGCAGACTGCGTGCGAAATAGCGGCATTGCTTCGCTCGCCGCATTGATGAGACTGGCGGTAGACGGGAATTAGGCTGCACTTCTACGAGACTGGCAGAGCGGCAGCGGATAATAGAAGCAGAGACAAATCGTATAGCAACACCCAACGCGGCTCTGCCGCGCTATGGGCAGTGCAATCGGCAAGCATTGCAGCTCTTCGAGCTGCTCGCTTGCAATGGAAGCCTTTCTCTTGGGGTTTCAAAGGGGCCATTCTCTTTTGCGAAAGAGAATGGCCCCTTTGTCCCGCTCCCCTGCGCGGCGCAGGGGAACAAAGTACAGCGCTGCCGCGCTGTGATATGTTACCCTTGACGTTTTTTGAAGGTTAAGTAACCTTCAAGCATCAGGCTCGCTGCGACGGCGTCGACGGTTTTCTTGCGCTCCTTGGCGCGCTTGCCATTATTCAATAGAATATTGTGCGCGTCGACGGTCGTGCGGCGCTCATCCCAGAGCGTGACGGGGAGCGACGTGGCCTCGCGCAGCATCTCGGCAAAGCCCTCGGCCTTTTCTGCGCGGGGGCCGCGCGTGCCGTCCATGTTGAGTGGGTGGCCGAGCACGAGCTCTGAGACCTCGTGCTCGGAGATGAGCGGCAGCAGCTTTTCGATGACCGCTTCGGGCCGGTACGCGGTGATAACGGTCGAAAATCCAGTGAGCGTCAGCGTGCGGTCGGAGATCGCGACGCCGGTGTGCGCGTCGCCGTAGTCGATGGCCATGATTTTCATAAAATTGCCTCCTGAGCGTTTCTTTTGACTGCCAGCATACAGGATTTTCACCCAAAAAGCAAGCGCGGGGCAGGGAAGTGGCGTGCGGAAACGGAAAAATCGCGTCAAGAGAGGCAGCGGGAGAGAAAAAACAGGGGAAAGAGCGCAAAATCTGCGCGATTTTCTGCAAAAACGTGCAAAAAGTGCTTGACGGCTGGACATGACATGTGGTATCATCTTACTTACCTGTGAAAGAGGGCTTTCTTTTTGTGCGCTTTTGCTTCTCGGCACGCAAGGGAAAAGCACCCCTCAAATTTGAGAGCAGGGAGGCAATCGCCAGCTTCGTGCCGCTTTTGGCAAACGGAGCTGATTAAGATCACGCTCAGATGCAACGAGTGCAAGCAGAGAAACTACAACACGATGAAGAACAAGAAGAACACCCCGGACAAGCTTGAGCTGAACAAGTACTGCCCCTTCTGCAAGAAGCACACCGTCCACACCGAAACCAAGTAATTAGGAAAGGCTGTTGAAACATGGCAGAAGAAAAGAAGAAAAAGGACCGCAGCAAGTGGTTCCGTGAAATGAGAAGCGAACTGAAAAAGGTCGTATGGCCCACCGCATCCACCACTGCGAAGAACACCGGCACTGTGCTGCTGTGCTCCCTCGTCGTCGGCGCCTGCATCTGGATCTTCGACTACGTGGCCGTTTCCGCAGTGCACCTGCTGATCGGTCTCGCGGGCTGACAGGAGAGCAGTCATGGCTGATAATGCTAAGTGGTATGTCGCGCATACTTACTCCGGCTATGAAAACGCAGTCAAGACGGCCATCGAGAAGTTCGTCGCCAACCGTCATCTGGAGGACATGATCCTCGACATCCAGATCCCGCTGGAGACCGTCACGGAAGTGACCGACTCGGGCGAGACGAAGGAAGTCGAACGCAAGGTCTTCCCGGGCTACGTGCTCGTCAAGATGATCATGACGGACGACACCTGGCATCTGATCCGCAACATTCGCGGTGTGACCGGCTTTGTCGGCACGGCGAACAATGAACCCATTCCTCTGACGGAAGAGGAAGTCCTGGCGCTCGGCATGGAACGGCGAGAGATCGTCGTGCGCTACAATGTCGGCGATCAGGTCAAGATCACCGACGGCCCGCTTTCGTCCTTCCTCGGCACGGTCGAAGAGATCGACGCAGAGAAGAACAAGGTGTGCGTGGTCGTGTCCATGTTCGGACGCGAAACGCCGGTCGAGCTGGAGCTCGATCAGGTCGAGGTCGTAGAACCGTAATCACCGCTAAAAGCGATGAGCCGCGTATGCGGCAAACGTGGGAGAGACGTTCAGTCTCGCCAAGGGCGGCCGGAATCGCCGGTCGTTACCACATTCAATATTAAGGAGGTGCCTCTCATGGCACAGAAGATCACCGGTTACGTTAAGCTGCAGATTCCTGCAGGCAAAGCAACTCCCGCACCCCCCGTTGGCCCCGCGCTCGGTCAGCACGGCGTCAACATCGCTGCGTTCACCAAGGAATTCAACGAGCGCACCAAGAACGACATGGGCCTCATCATCCCCGTTGTCATCACGGTGTATGCCGACCGTTCCTTCTCCTTCGTCACCAAGACTCCTCCCGCTGCCATCCTCATCAAGAAGGAATGCAACATCGAGTCTGGCTCCGGCGTCCCCAACAAGACCAAGGTCGCTACCATTTCCAAGGCCTCTGTCCAGAAGATCGCTGAGATGAAGATGCGTGACCTCAACGCGAGCACTCTCGAGTCCGCGATGAGCATGATCGCCGGTACCGCACGCTCCATGGGCGTTGTCGTCGAAGAATAAGGAGGGTGTGAACAATGTTTAGAGGTAAAAAGTATCAGGATGCTGCAAAGCAGATCGAAAAGAACACTCAGTATGACGCCGCAGAGGGCTTCGGCCTGATCTGCAAGACCGCTTCCGCGAAGTTCGACGAGACCGTCGAGCTGCACGTCAAGCTGGGCGTCGACTCCGGCGACAAGGCTGAGGCTGCCAAGGCTGCCGGCGCTGACTATGTCGGCGAGATGGACCTCGTCGAGAAGATCCAGAAGGAAAACTGGTTCGACTTCGACGTCGTCGTCGCTTCCCCTGACATGATGGGTGTTGTCGGCCGTCTCGGTAAGGTGCTCGGTCCTAAGGGCCTGATGCCGTCCCCGAAGGCCGGTACCGTCACTCCCGACGTCGCCAAGGCTGTTCAGGAGTCCAAGGCCGGTAAGGTCGAGTATCGTCTCGACAAGACCAACATCATCCACTGCCCCATCGGTAAGGTTTCCTTCGGCCCCGAGAAGCTCGCTGAGAACTTCAACGCTCTCATGGGTGCTATCATCAAGGCCAAGCCCGCCGCTTCCAAGGGCCAGTATATCAAGTCCTGCGTCGCCGCCTCCACCATGGGCCCCGGCGTCAAGATGAACACCGCAAAGATCTAAGAAAACTTAAAGAGGGGGACGCTGTCCCCCCTTTAGATTCCCCCTCACCAGTTTGCGAACTGGTGTCGCCGCGCGATCGCGGCTGAGCCGCGGTATTTTTCTGACGCGCATGTCGTCAGAAAAATCAAATTGGATTATTTTTGGCGCGCATGTCGTCAGAAAAATGATTTGCGCTGTGCGCGGCGCAAATATGGGGTATTTTGCGGAAAAAACGATATTTGGGGTTGACAATGCTGCCAACTCTGGATATACTATTGGAGCGTTCCAAAGACAGCAGGTGAGATTCGTCTCGTAAGTCCTGCCGAGGATGGCAAACATTTATTGATTGCTTTACCGTCCTCATGTCCTGCATGAGGACGGTTTCCTTTTTAGAACGCCTCTTTCCCCTGGCACGCGAGGCGTGCCGCAAAATCCAATGGAGGTGAACTCAAGAAATGCCTAACGCAAAAGTTCTGTCTGAAAAGCAGGCGATCGTGGCCTCTCTGACCGAGAAGCTTAAGAACGATGTCGAGTATGCAGTTGTCAAGAACACCCTGCTCCGCTTTGCTTTCAACAACGTCGGCCTCAATGAGCTCGATGATCAGCTGAACGGTACCACGTCTCTTGCCATCGCTGCCGATCCCGTCGCCCCCGCGCGCGTGATCGCCGACTTTGCCAAGAAGCTCAACGGTAAGTTCGAGATCAAGGGCGGCTTCATGGACGGCAAGGTCGTCGACATGGCCACCGTCAATGCTCTGGCCGCGATCCCCGCACTGCCCGTCCTGCAGGCACAGGTGCTTGGCACCATGCTGGCTCCCATTTCGGGCCTGGCTTGCGTCCTCAAGCAGATCGCCGAGAAGAACGGCGCTCCCGCCGAGGAAGCTTCCGCAGAGTAATCGTCTGCACCCAACTCAAAAACTAAAACAAATATCTTAAAATTGGAGGATCATTACAATGAGCGAGAAAGTTACCGCTATGATCGAAGAAATCAAGGGCCTTACCGTCCTGGAGCTCTCTGAGCTCGTCCACGCTCTCGAGGAAGAGTTCGGCGTTTCCGCCGCTGCTATGGCTGCTCCCGCTGCCGGCGGTGCTGCCCCTGCTGCCGAGGAGAAGACCGAGTTCGACGTCGTCCTCGCCGGTTTCGACGCTGCTGCCAAGATCAAGGTCATCAAGGCTGTCCGCGAGATCGCCGGTCTGGGTCTGGCCGAGGCCAAGGCTTTCGTCGAGTCCGCTCCGAAGGCTCTGAAGGAGGGCGTGTCCAAGGAGGATGCCGAGAACTTCAAGAAGCAGCTCGAAGAGGCTGGCGCGAAGGTCGAGATCAAGTAATCTCACCCTACTGCGAGGTTCAAAAAGCCCGTGTCTCACGACACGGGCTTTTTCTTTTTGACTGTCTTATGGAATAGAACATCTGTTGACATAATATATGCGCGTGTACGTCAAAAGGACGTGCGCACTGTGGGCTCGGACGGGGCAACGATGTCGATGATCTGATTCTGCGTGTAAATGCCGTAGTGCTTCCACGATGCGGGAGCGTCCGTTCCATCGGGTATAAGATGGACATCAATGGCACGGGGAAGATAGTCGAGCAGTTTGGACCGTTCGAACGTGCAAAGATAGGTGCCGTTGTGGACTTCGTCTGCGTCAAATACGCAGTAGGATTCGTTGCGCACCTGATAGAGCAGGTAATTTTCAAAGATGAGCTCGATCTTGGCGTTTTCATCGGGGCACAGCGGCGTACAGTGCGCGAGAATGTCGTCGAGGGCGGCATTTCCTGTGGACGGAGTCTGTGCATTTGACTCCGCTTTAGCGCAGCAGATGGTGATGTGCAGCTCGTTTTCATCCTCCTCACACAGCGTCAGGAGAAACGGTACATGGCGGCCGGCGTCCACAAGGCGGCCTGCTTCGGCGAATGTGGTGCAATGAGACATGGGAGTCGCCTCGTTTTGTAAAGTATGGAAAATACTGCTCACCGTGTGACGGTCAGGCAGTAAAATGATAACCGGTTTGTCTCCTTGCTGTTCCAGAGGTCAGTTTCGCCGAGCTCGCGCAGATCGTCTACGACGAATTCATCGAATCGCACAGCAGCGCGGTGAACGACGGGACGCTCATCGAACAAGTAGAAGCCGCCCTGCCAGACGTGCCAGAGTTCCACGCAGGGCGCGGATTCGAGGGCAGAGCCAATGTAGTCGATCAGCTGCCGCGCGCGGCCCTCGGTATAGTAGGCCCAGTCGAGGCAGACGGCGAAAGCTTTGTCGGTATAGAGAAAACTGTCTGGGTAAGTGCGCAGCGCGAAGTTGTCGTCCGCGCCGCCGTCGTCGATCGTACCGTCGTCCACATTGATGGCGAGGTAGTCGTACTCCGGCGGAGGAAAGACCTCCGGCAGCGGCGCGTCGGAAGCGAAAAAGATGCAGGCGCTCATCATGATCCTCCTGTAATGCCTCATTTTCCTTTTGGTACGGCGATCATATCATAAAAGATATGAACAAATCTACTGCGATGCTGTTACGAGACCCTTGCGCCGCGGTGCGGGAAGAACGCGCGCCGGTGTGGAAAAGGCTGGAACAGCCATAATATAAACCGCTCGAGCGCTTGACTTTTTTGTGCAGCGGCATTAAAATGTATAAAATATAAGAGCAGGAATTTTCATGCGTTGTGTATCCTGCGTACAGAATCTGATGAGAGACAGGCTGATGCCCGCGTGAGCCGAGGAATGCTTACGCGGTTATTTTTTCGCCTGGATGGGAGAAAACATGAAGAACACCAAAAACTTTGCGAGCCGGTGGGGCTTTATTCTGGCGTCCGTCGGTTCAGCGGTCGGCATGGCGAATGTCTGGGGCTTTCCCAACAAGCTGGGCAGCAACGGCGGCGGAGCATTTTTGCTCATTTATCTGTTGTTTATTTTCATTTTCAGCTACGTGGGTCTGCCCGCGGAATTCGCCATGGGCCGCCACGCGGCGACGGGCACGCTCGGCGCGTATGAAAAGGCATGGTCGACGCGCGGCAAGGGGGCAGGCAAGGCCGGAGGCCTTCTTGGCTGGCTGCCGCTCGCGGGCTCGCTGTGCATTGCGTTCGGCTACGCCGTCATCGTGACGTACATCTTAAAGGCGCTGGTGGATTCGCTCGTCGGCACGCTGATGACGGCGGACACCGCGTCGTGGTTCGGCACGTTCTCCTCCACACCGTATTCCGTCATTCCGTACCACATCATCGTGGTCGTGGGGACGCTGCTGACGCTCTATTTGGGCGCGCACAGCATCGAAAAAACCAACAAGATCATGATGCCGCTGTTTTTCATCATCTTCCTGATCCTCGCGGTGCGCGTGGCGATGCTGCCGGGCGTAAGCGAGGGCTACCGCTTCATGTTCACCCCGCGCTGGGAGGCGCTCAAGGACCCGATGATCTGGATCTGGGCGATGGGACAGGCGTTCTTCTCCCTCTCCGTCACGGGCAGCGGCATGATCGTGTACGGCGCGTACCTCTCGAAGGACGAGGACGTCGTCGGCGTCGCGCAGCACACGGCGCTGTTTGACACGATCGCCGCCGTCGTTGCGGCGCTCGTCATCATCCCCGCATGCTTCTCCTACGGGCTGGACGTCGGCGCGGGCCCGAGCCTGCTGTTCGTTACGTTGCCGACCATTTTACAGGATATCCCGATGGGGCGGCTGTTCGCCATCATCCTCTACCTTGCGATGATCTTCGCGGGCGTGAGCTCGCTGCAGAACATGTTCGAGGCCGTGGCGGAATCGCTGCTGCACAAGTTCCCCAAGCTCAGCCGCACGGCGGTGCTGGCGATCCTGTGTGTGCTGTGCCTCGGCATCGGCATTTTCATGGAGCCCATCAGCAAGTGGGGCCCGTGGATGGACCTTGTTTCCATCTATATTATCCCCATCGGCGCGACGCTCGGCGCGATCTCGTGGTTCTACGTGATGAAAAAGGACGAGCTGCTCGCCGCCGTGAACACCGGCAGCAAGAAAGAGCGCGGTGCGCTGTGGTACAACATGGGCCGCTTCGTCTACGTGCCGCTCGCGGTCATCCTGTGCTGCGTAGCACTGTTCATGCACGTGGCATTCTGAGTTCCCCCTGAACAAAAAAGAAGAACAATATGAAAACAGGCAAGAAAGTGAGCATTACCATACTTTCAGTGCTGATATTGGCCTTGTGCGCCGTGGGGATCATCCGGAGCACGACCTTTCCGCTGGACCCGGCGACGCTGCCGGATCATATCTGTGATTTTTACAATATCGGCAGGCCCCAGCCCCTCTCGCCGAGTATTCGGGTGTACGACAGTGTTGAACTCGAAAATACGGTGTGGTATCTCATGGAGATCGGCGAGGACATAGATCTGGGCTATGTCAAGCTGGAACGGAATATCCTTGGCCGCTACAAGATTGTGCACCTCGGCTACGGCGGCGGGAGCTTCCGTGACGGCGTTATGTTTAGCGGCGACAAAGCCTACTACCTTTTCGGCGGCCGCGATGTGACCGGCCGCATCGCCAGGATTACCATGACGCAGAACGGCGAGATCTGCACGATGGAAAATGCGGAGGGAAAGACGCATTTCCTGTTCTGCACAGAGCTTTCTCCACAGCTCGGCGATTATGACTTCGACCGCAGCACGCTGCGGTTTTACGACAAAGACGGGAACGACATCACCGCGGAGTACAATTTGAGCGGCGGTAGAATCGCGTAAAATCGACATAAAAAAGGAAGTGCCTATCGTAAGAGCACTTCTTTTTTAAATAAACTTGTTGACAAATCAACATTGATGCGCTATGATAGGCAAGCTTGTTGATTTGTCAACGACTATATAAGAGGAGGAACGACCCATGGAGGAGCGCTTTGAGACCTTTACCGTCCTGATTGCGCGTATCAGCCGCAGCATCAAGCGCATCAAGGCGGACGAAATGGCGGACTTCGAACTGAAAGGGCCGCATGTGTCCTGCCTCTACTACCTCTCCCAGCAGGATGGCATGACAGCCGCCGAGCTCTGCGAGCGCTGCGACGAGGACAAGGCGGCTATCTCCCGCTCGCTGGACGACCTCGAGAAAAACGGTTACATCACCTGCGCAAGCGGCGCGGGCAAGCGCTATAAGAGCCCACTGCGCCTGACGGAGCGGGGCAAGGCGGTCGGCCGCGCGATCGGGGAGAAGATCATGCGCATCGTCGAGGCGGCATCTGAGGGCCTGAGCGAGGCCGAGCGGCAGACGATGTACCGCGCGCTCGCGCTCGTGAGCGAGAATTTGGAACGGATTTATACCCATAAGAAGACCGCGGGCGACAGAGCCGCCCGCGACGAACAATAACGGAGGAAAAGCATGAGTGTTCAGATCATTGTGGATTCGACGGTCGACATGCCCGAGCGCATGAAGGACCGTTTTCGCATTGTGCCGCTCACGGTGCATTTTGGCGCGGAGGAGTTCATCGACGGCGTGACCATCGACAAGCACCGCTTTTATGAGCGGCTTGTCGAGAGCGACGAGCTGCCGACGACCAGTCAGGCGTCGCCCGCGGCATTCGACGCGATCTTCTCCGACGTTGCGTCGATGGGCGACAGCGCGGTCGTTGTGACGCTCGCGTCGAAGTTCTCCGGCACGTATCAGAGCGCGTGCATCGCCGCGGCGGAGTACGACAACATCTACGTTGTGGACAGCAAGAGCGCGGCTATCGGCTCTGGCATCCTCGCCGAGTACGCGCTTGAGTGCGCGGACAAGGGCATGGACGCGAAGACCATCGCCGAAACGCTGGAGAAAAAGCGCGACGAAATTTGCCTCATCGCGCTGCTCGACACGCTCGAATACCTCAAAAAGGGCGGGCGTATCTCGAAGACCGTCGCGTTTGCGGGCGGACTTCTCAACATCAAGCCGGTCATTACCGTGGTCGACGGCGAAATTCAGGTTATCGGCAAGGCGAGAGGGTCAAAGCAGGGCAACAACCTGCTCGTGCAGAAAATCCACGAGAGCGGCGGCATCGACTTCGACGAGCCGATCATCCTCGGATACAGCGGGCTGAGCGATTCGTATCTCAAAAAATATGTCGAGGACAGCCGCGACATCTGGCAGGACAAGGCGGACTCGCTCGACTCCACGCTCATTTGCAGCGTGATCGGCACGCACACTGGCCCCGGCGTGGTGGCGGTCGCATTCTTCAGCTATGTCTTGCGTGAAAGCGGTGCTTTGCGCTGGTATCGGTTTGCCCATGAAGCAGTTTGAATGAAAAGAGGAGAATGCGGCATGTTCTGGACGGAGGAGAGTATCGCGTTTTTGCGTGATGCGGCGGCGATGAACCGCTATTATGAGACCGTCGCGGAGAAGATCACGCCGCAGCTCCAAGAAAACGCGCACGTCTGCGACGCGGGCTGCGGCATCGGCGAGCTGAGCCTTGCTCTGAAGCCGTACTGCCGCCATGTCACGGCGGTGGACGCGGATGCGCTGGCCATCAAAACGCTGGAAGCTCACCTGATAAAAGGCGTCACCGCGATCTGCGGCGATGTGGAGGTGCTCACGCCGAAAGATCCCTACGACGCGATGGTGTTCTGCCTCTTTGGCCGCACGGAGGACACGCTGCGCATCGCGAGAAAGCAGTGCCGCGGAAAGATTTTCCTCGTCAAGAGCGACTATTCGCACCACCGCTTCAGCGCGGGAAAGGTGAGCCTCGGCGAGTACACGGCGGGGAGCGCGGCGTCGGCAAGTCGACGCTGATCCGCCGCCTGCTGGAGCATAGCACGCGGGAGGTCGGTGGCTTTGTGACAAAACGTCTGCCAATCGCGGACGAAAACGGCTTTTTTCCAATTTATCTCTATCCCGCATCGCAGAAAGAGGGCGAGCGGCACAATGAAGCGGCGAATCTCGTCGGAACGTGCGACAGCCGCTCGAGCATCCGCCATCCGGAGGTCTTTGACGGCCTTGGCACGCAGCTCATTAAGTCCGCACCGAGCGGCGGTATCATCCTGATGGACGAACTCGGCTTTCTCGAAAATGACGCCAAGGTGTTCCAGTCCGCGGTGCTGTGCGCACTGGACGGCGACACGCCGGTGCTGACCGCGGTCAAGCCGAAGGACACACCGTTCCTGCGCGCCGTGCGCGGGCATGAGAACGCGGAGCTTGTCTTCATTGACGAGCAGAACCGTGACGCGCTTCTTGAAAAGCTCCTGCCGCACATTTTGCGGTGGAATGAAGCTTGAAGCAGCAAGCTCGCCGTGCAATAGAGAAGAAGTTTTCAAGCGAACACTTGTTTGACTATCAAAACCGTGCTATAATACCGCCATTGAGAAATTTGCAGAGGGGAGGGGACAGCGCATGGAGCATCTGCTTGCGGGACTGAACCGCGCGCAGCACGAGGCCGTCACGGCGACGGAGGGGTATGTCCGCGTCATCGCGGGCGCGGGCTCGGGTAAGACGCGTGCGCTGTCGCACCGCTTTGCGTATCTTGTCAACGAGCTCGGCATCCTGCCGGGGAACATCCTGTGCGTGACGTTTACGAACAAGTCAGCCAACGAGATGAGAGCTTCCTCGTGCTTGATAATTCCGACATCGACGCGATGCTCGGCATCATCTACGAAGAGCGCGGCCTCACACTGCGCGACATGACCTATTCCGCCGCACGGGACATGATCGAGATCCGAAAGCTCTTTAAGGAGCCGGAGTATTACAAGGACATGATCACGATGTCGCTCGACACGCTGCGCGAAAAGTACGAGCGCGCCGACACGGCGGGGGACATCATCTTCTACGGCTATCTCTATCAGGAGAAAAAGTGCTTCGGCCTCGACTACAACGACCTCATCAAGTTCTCGCTCTATATTTTCGAGCAGCACGAGGACATCAGGCTCAAGTGGCAGCAGCGGCTCGAATACATCATGATCGACGAATTTCAGGATATCGACGCGCTGCAATATGAGCTGATGGAGGTGCTGTGCGGCTATCACGGCAACCTCTTCATCGTGGGCGACCCGGACCAGACGATCTACACCTGGCGCGGCGCGAACGTCAAGTATCTGCTGGATTTCGACAAGGTCTTTCCAAACGTGCAGACCATCATGATGATGGAAAACTACCGTTCCACGCCGGAGATTTTGGCGGCGGCGAACTCGCTGATCGCAAAAAACGGCCACCGCATCAAAAAGGACCTGCTCCCGACGAAGCCCTCAGGCGAGAAGGTCGTCTGCCACTTTGCCGATACGCAGGAGGCGGAGGCGCAGTGGATGGCGGGCGAGATGCAGCGGCTGCATGATCGCGGCGTGCCGCTGCGGGATATGACCGTCCTTTACCGCGCGCACTATGTGACGCGCGCGGTGGAAGAGGCGTTGATGCACGAAAAAATTCCCTATACGATCTACTCCGGCGTGTATTTTTTCGACCGCATGGAGATCAAGGACGCACTTTCATATTTGCGGATGATCGCCTATCAGGACGATCTGTCGTTCCGGCGCATTGCCAACGCGCCGAAGCGGGACCTCGGCAAGCGGCGCATGGCCTTTTTACAGGAGACGGCGGAAAAAGAGGGGACGAGCCTCTATGTAACGCTCAAAAACCACCTCGAAGACAGCGTGTTCAGCGGCACGAAGGCAAAACAGTTCGTCGATCTGATCGAGCGCTTTTCGCACTCGTATCAGGGTCGGCCCATCTCTGAGGTGCTCTCGGATATTCTGGACAAGAGCGGGTATGAAAAGGCGCTGCGCACCGAGGGCAGTCAGGAGCGCCTGGACGATCTGGCCGAGCTCAAGCAGTCCATCTACGAATACGAGACGAGCTGCGGCGAGGAGAGCACGATGGAGCATTACCTCGCCCACATCGCGCTTTTCAGCAACGGCGATGTCGCCGAGCAGGGCGACAAGGTGAAGCTGATGACCGTCCACGCGGCGAAGGGCCTCGAATTCCCGTATGTGTTCCTCTGCGGCATGAACGAGGGCATTTTCCCCTCGCGCAAGGTGCGAACGCTCCCCGGCATGGAGGAGGAGCGGCGGCTCGCTTTCGTTGCGCTGACGCGCGCGGAGAAGGGGCTTTACCTCTCCGAGGCCGACGGGTGGAATTTTGACGGCTCGCCGCGCTATCCCTCGCGCTTTCTGCTGGATATCGACCGCGAGCTTCTGTCGTTCACGCACGAGGTCGACGAGACGCTTCTGCGTGAAGCGGCGGATGACGTCGCGCGGCGAGACAAGTATCTGCGCGAGGACGACGGCGACGGCACGCTGCCCATCGGGCAGCGCGTGCGCCACGCGGTGTTCGGCGAGGGAACGGTGCTGGACGTGGACCTGAACAAGGGCGCGCACGTCATCCAGTTTGACGGCATGGGAACGCCGCGCAGCATTTCGCTGCGCGCGAAGCTCGAAAAGATCGGGCCATAAATCGGTTGACAAATGTATTTTGGAGGGATTTCGACATGAGAAAGAATTTTTGCGCACAGCCCTAGGTCTATCCGCAGCCCGTGCTCATCATCGCAATGTATTTAAGCGGCGGCCACAAGACCGTGAAGAACATCTTAAAGCGCGGTGCGTTCACCGTGAGCATGGGCGACGCAGAGCATGCGGCGGCCTGCGACTATGTGGGCATCGAGTCCGGCAACAGCGTGCCCGACAAGGTGGCGCGCGCGGGCTTCCACGTGACGAATCGTGAACGTCAGCGTAGACGAGCGCGCGCTCGACGAAAACGGCAAGCTCGCTGTCGAAAAGCTGCACGTCATCACCTTTGACTACGCCAACCACGGCTATTATGTCTTGGGCGAGAAGGTCGCCAGCGCGTTCGAGGACGGCAAAAAATTCAAGTAAATCCGGCGAAACAGAAAGCGCCGCGTCCCGTATTTTCTTCGGGACGCGGCGCTTTTTTGCCGTTTCGGTCAGGATTTCGACTTTGTTTGTGCAAAACCGACGCATCAGTGTTAAAATCTCGTTAAAAACCGTCCCTTTTACTACTGGCACGGGCGCGGGGCAGATGGTATAGTAAACAGGCATGTGTTTTTTAGGAGGATCAATATGTTTTCTGCCTTTTTTCGCAGCCTGAAGCAGGAATTTGCAGGCTACAACTCGAAAAAGCTGCTCGCCGACATGATGGCGGGCCTGACGGTCTGCGCTGTCGCGCTGCCGCTGGCATTGGCGTTCGGCGTTTC